>Ga0247821_10000079_pt1 | contig 51084 bp, 39 predicted proteins | sample 13C_Glycerol_Day_FD_192481 | JGI IMG/M metagenome (GOLD analysis project Ga0247821, IMG submission 192481) | Soil microbial communities from agricultural site in Penn Yan, New York, United States - 13C_Glycerol_Day14 | ecosystem: Environmental > Terrestrial > Soil > Agricultural land | place... | reverse complement strand
TGCCTGAAACATCTAACTCGTTGATACTCAAGGAGTTTTCCGTTCCAACTACGCTGGAAGTGGGGCGCATTATAAGGGGATCTGAGAGGGCGTCAACCCTTAATTTCAATAAACCTCAATTAATGTTCAAAGTGCCGCTTGCGGTCCCTTGCAGCTATTGCGCACTATAGTGCTCAACCGCACGATCACCCATGGATCACCCCCTAGACATGAGCACTCAACCCCGCAGCCTGGCCACCACCCTATTCCCCATTGGCCTGCTATTAATAGCCATGGCGTCGATCCAGTCCGGCGCCTCCCTAGCCAAGAGCATGTTCCCCATAGTCGGCGCGCAAGGCACCACAACCCTGCGCCTGGTATTTGCCAGCATCATCATGCTGCTTCTATTGCGCCCCTGGCGGGCACGCATGAACAGCAGCACCTGGCGCAGCGTGATCATCTACGGCATGGCCTTGGGCGGAATGAACTTCCTCTTCTATATGTCGCTGCGCACGGTGCCGCTCGGCATTGCCGTCGCGCTGGAGTTTACCGGGCCCTTGGCGGTTGCGATTCTCGCCTCACGCCGGGCCATCGACTTTGTCTGGATCGCATTGGCCATCGTCGGCCTACTGCTGTTGATACCGATCGGCCAAACCGGCAGCGCCATTGACCTGGTAGGCGCCGGCTACGCGCTTGGCGCCGGAGTGTGCTGGGCGTTGTATATCCTTTATGGACAGAAGGCCGGAGCCGAAAATGGTATTCAGACCGCAGCCCTGGGCGTAGTGATCGCGGCACTGTTCGTTGCCCCCATCGGCGTTGTGCACGCGGGCAGCGCTTTGCTCAGTCCGGCGTTGATTCCCCTGGCACTGGGCGTGGCTATCCTCTCGACCGCCCTGCCCTACAGCCTGGAAATGGTCGCCCTGACGCGGATGCCAGCGCGCACCTTCGGTACCTTGATGAGCATCGAGCCGGCATTCGGTGCACTGTCGGGCCTGCTGTTCCTGGGCGAGGTACTCAGCGTTGCCCAGTGGCTGGCCATCGCCGCCATCATCACCGCATCGGTTGGCGCCACGTTGTCGATGCGCAAGGAAACCACGCCGCCGGTAGCCGCCGACTGACATGAGAAATATTTCCATTTGAGACGGCGTTAGCGGTTGTACCCATCCGCCCGGCTGATTAAGCTGTCACCAAATCATAATATTTACGCTATCTACTGTGCCGAACACGGACGCTGGGGAAATTTCAGGAAGAAATCGACGCGATGACGACGGGGGCAGGCAATGTGGTCGCTCCTGCATTTAAGGACAGGAATGAAACGTATTTTGCTCATCCTGGCCATCTTGGCCATTGCTGGGTGTGCCGCTACCGCCAAAACCGAGGTGAAGCGGGGGAAAAAGGGACTGCATATCAATTGCTCCGGCCTCTCCTCCTCCTGGGAAAAGTGCAACAGCAAGGCAGCCACCTCTTGCGGCAGTCGAGGCTATAAAGTCATAGCCCGCTCCGGTGACACTGACGAAGAGCCCGGCGACTACTTGTTCGGGATCAACCCCGCCGGCTACACCAGCCGCAGCATGATCGTGATCTGCAAGTAGCAACGCAAAAGGGCAGCCGACGGGCTGCCCTTTTTATTGCACGCGCAAGCTGCTCAGATCGCTGCGGTGCGCGCCTGCAGCCAGGCCAGTGCCTCACCCTGCAATAGAGGGGTCAAGCGCTCACGTACCTCGGCGTGATAGCTGTTGAACCAACGCAGCTCCTCTTGGCTGAGCATCTCGGGCAGCAGGCAACGGCTATCGATTGGACACAGGGTCAAGGTTTCAAAGGCCAGGAAATCGCCAAAGGCGCTTTTGCCCACCTCGCGATTGACCACCAGGTTCTCGATCCGCACGCCCCACTCACCTGGCCGATAGGTTCCCGGCTCGATCGAGCTGATCATGCCCGCCTGCATCGCGGTTTGTGGCGTGGTCGCCGCCTGGTAGGCGATGACCTGCGGCCCCTCATGCACATTCATGAAATAGCCCACACCATGGCCGGTGCCATGACCATAGTCGACCTGGTCAGCCCAAATCGGCGCGCGGGCGATGGCATCGAGCAGCGGCGAGAGGATACCGCGCGGGAAGGTCGCCCGCGACAGCGCGATCATGCCCTTGAGCACCCGCGTGCAATCCTGGCGCTGCTCAATAGTCGGACTACCAATCGGCACCATCCGCGTAATGTCAGTGGTGCCCCCCAGATACTGGCCGCCCGAATCGATCAGCAGCAAGCCATCACCTTCGATCAGCGCATGCGATTGCTCGGTGGCGCGGTAGTGCGGCATCGCCCCATTGCCATTGAACGCAGCGATGGTGGAGAAACTCAGTGAGACAAAGTCTGGTCGCCGGGCACGGGCGGCGGTCAGGCGCTCATCGATAGTCAGTTCGGTAATGGGTTCCTTGCCCAGGGTCGCTTCGAACCAGGCGAAGAACTCGCAGAGTGCAGCACCATCCTGCTCCATGGCCTTGCGGATATGCACCAGGTCCTGCTCGCCCTTGCGAGACTTGCTCAAGGTCGTCGGGTTGACCCCTTCAAGCAATGACACCTGCGCATCGAGCTTATCCAGCAACCCGCAGGTAACTCGCGTCGGATCGACCAGCAGCCGGCTGCCTTTGCCGATAGCCGCCAACGCCGCCCCGATCTGCTCATAGCCCAGCACTTCAATGCCGTCGACCGACAACACCTGACGCAGATGCGGATCAATCTTCTCCAGCCCGACGAACAACGTCGCCTGCTCCTGGCTGATCAAGGCAAAGGAGACGAACACCGGATTGTAGGAAACATCGCTACCGCGCAGGTTGAACAACCAGGCAATGTCGTCAAGGGTGGCAATGAAGTGCCAGTGCGCGCCCTTATCCCGCATGGTCTGGCGCAGATCCGCCAGCTTCTGCGCGCGATTGACCGTGGCATGCGGTGGCAAGTGCTGATAGACAGGATTGCCAGGCAGCGCCGGGCGGCCCTCCCACACGTGCTCAAGCAGGTCCTTGTCGGTCTTGAGCTGCGCCCCTCGCGCTTGAAGGTTCTGCGCCAATTGGCGAGAAGCACTCAGCGCCAGCACCGCACCATCCACTGCCACGCAGCCTTGCTGCTTGATGTTTTCCCCTAGCCACTCCAACGCGCCAGGCCGGCCGGGCAGCATTTTCATCAGTTCGATACCACTGCCGGCGAGCTCGTTCTGCGCCTGCTCCCAATAGCGGCTGTCGACCCACAGCCCGGCGAAATCCGCCATTACTACCAGGGTCCCGACCGATCCATGAAAACCGGACAACCACTCGCGCCCTTGCCAATGGCCCGGCAGATATTCCGACAGATGCGGATCGGCAGAAGGCACCAGCAAGGCGTCCACCCCTTCCTTGGCCATGACCTCACGCAGGCGTGCGAGGCGCGCTGGCACGCTTTGCTGAATCGGGGACTGACTGTTCATGCGCACTCCTGCGATAACTTCTTCGACATTCAATGGCCTCGATAATGGAACAGCTGCCAGCTCGCCGCAATCGGCACGATGCCGTTATCCCCGCCACCGTCGATCAATCTTGCTGAACTTCGCCGCCGCTGCGGCTTCACATTTCATACACGCCCAGCGGACGAGATTGCACATGCCCTGTTCTCCACAACCGCACAGCGCCGTAGTACTGCTCGACACCCGCGAGCACACCCCTGAGCACGAGCACGCCACCCATCTGCAGCTGGCCGAGCACCTGGCCAAGCTGCTGGGCATAAACTGTACACAGCCTGATCAGCCACCAACCGCAGCTGATCGCTACTACTACCTCCCTACCGAAACCCTGATCGATCCGCAGCGCTACCGCGGTATGGGTATCAACAGCGAGCAGGACCTGTTCGGCGGCATGGTCAGCCATCCTTATATAGCTACCAAGGCGATCTCCCATCCGTTGCCCGCCAATGGCAGTTTTCCACCGGGCTGGACCGACGCCTTCGCCCAGCAGGCCAGTGATGCGCTGCTCAAGGGTTATACGGTGTTCAGCAAGGACGACGCCCGGCGTGCGGCGCAGCTGCTGCTACCTGAGGGGGCGGTGCGGATCAAGCCCGTGTTGGCAACCGCAGGTCGTGGCCAGCAAGTCATCGAACAGATCGATCAGCTGGAACCGTTACTGGCTGAAATGGATGACCAGACATTGAGCCTTTGCGGACTGGTCCTGGAGGAAAATCTCACTGATGTGCAAACCTTCAGCGTCGGCCAGGTGCGAGTGGCCGGCTTGACCTGCAGCTATCACGGCACCCAGCGCCTGACCCATGACCACCAAGGTATCGAGGTATACGGCGGATCGGATCTGCTGGTGGTACGGGGTGACTACCAGGCCCTGCTGCAATTGCCACTGGAAGACCCGGTTCGCTTGGCAGTCAATCAAGCCATGGCCTATGAACAAGCCGCTGAGCAGCACTTCCCAGGCTTTCTTGCCTCGCGGCGCAATTACGACATCGCGCGCGGGCTGGATCAGCACAACCATATGCGCAGCGGTGTGCTCGAACAATCCTGGCGACTAGGCGGCGCCAGCAGTGCCGAAGTACTGGCCTTGCGGGCGTTCGCCGATGACCCGACCCTGCAACGGGTGCAAGCCTCGAGTCACGAAGTGTTCGGCACCACGACGCTGCCCGCAGACGCCACTCTCTTCTATCAGGGGAACGACAGTGAACTCGGACAATTCAGCAAATACGCACGGATCCGCGAGCATGGCCATTCAGAGTGAGACCGTCGAATTGCAGGTCCAAGGCGAAACCATCGCCGGAACCTTGGTCAGCCCTGGCAGCAAGATGCCAGGCATTCTGTTCGTCCACGGCTGGGGTGGCAGCCAGCAGCGCGACCTGGCCCGGGCGCGGCAGATCACCGGCTTAGGTTGCGTGTGCATGACCTTTGATCTGCGCGGCCATGAAAAAACCGAAAGCCAGCGCCTGACCGTCACCCGCGAGCAAAATCTGGATGACCTGTTGGCCGCCTATGATCGGCTGGTCAGCCATCCTGCAGTTGACCCTGGCGCAATTGCCATCATCGGCAGCAGTTACGGCGGCTACCTGGCGACCCTACTGACCTTGCAGCGCCCAGTGAAATGGCTGGCCATGCGCGTGCCGGCGCTGTACTGGGACGATGAGTTCAACATCCCCAAGCAGGCGCTCGACCGCCAGCGCCTGAATGCCTACCGCCAACGCAGCCTAGGCCCGGCCGACAACCGTGCCCTGGCCGCCTGCGCGGAGTTTGCCGGCGACGTGCTGTTGGTTGAGTCCGAGCAGGACGACTATGTCCCACACAGCACCTTGATGAGCTACCGCTCAGCGTTCGTCAGCGCCCACTCCCTGACCCATCGCACTGTCGATGGCGCCGACCATGCGTTGTCCAGTGAGGAAAGCCAGAAGGCCTACAGCGCGATCCTCGCTGCATGGATCAGCGAAATGGTCATCGGCGCGCGCCTGGACCGCTACCCGCATTACGCGCCCTGGTACGCCTGAGGCTCGCCAACCTCGCAGTGCAAGCCGCCATCGGCGCCGCGCACCAGACTGCGCAAGGTCTGATAAGCCGCGAAATTCACCCCCTTGGCCTGATGCTGGCAGAGCAGGTCAAGGAACGGCTCCTCGACAAAGCACGCGCTTGCCGCAGCCCATTCATAACGCGATTGCCATTGCAGGTATTGCAGCACGCGGCTGCCATCGTCGCTGGCCTGGATGCTCACACCCAGCAAGCCTTCGCAGCGCGAGGCCAGCTGCTCACTGCGCAGCACCAACGCTTGAGCCAGTGCGGCCTGACGCGCCGCTGGCACTTCGTATTCGATCATCTGGGTGAACCACAGGGCATTAGGGTTTGCCGTCATGGGCTGTCTCCTTGTAGCGGATACTTGCAGCAATGATGGCCGGCAGGGTAAAACCTCCAGTTAACTCAAGGTCAAGGACTATTTTCATGCCGAGCAAATCGCCCAACAGCGAAGAACGCCTGCTCAGCGTCGGCCAGCTCGCCAGTCGCAGCGGGGTAGCGGTCACCGCCCTGCACTTCTACGAAACCAAAGGCTTGATCCACAGCACTCGTAATGCGGGCAATCAGCGCCGCTATCCACGGGCGATGCTGCGCCGGGTTGCGGTGATCAAAATGGCCCAGCGCTTGGGCATCCCGCTGGCCGACATCGCCCAGGCCTTGGCCAGCCTGCCACAAGACCACACCCCCAGCGCCGAAGACTGGCAGCGACTGTCCGCACGCTGGCGCCAAGACCTGGACCAGCGCATCGAAGCGCTGACCCTGCTGCGCGACCAGCTCGATGGCTGCATTGGTTGCGGCTGCATGTCACTCAAGGAGTGCCCGCTGCGCAATCACCATGATCGTATGGCCGAGGAAGGCCCCGGTCCTCACCTGCCCGTGGCAAACGACTACGCTTGACTGACATTCGCCAAGACCCCACAGGAGGCAGCAATGAGCAACCAGGCTTTAATCATCATCGATATCCAGAACGATTACTTCGCAGGGGGCAAATGGACCTTGGAAGGCGCCGACGCGGCAGCTGACAATGCCGCCCGGCTGCTGGCCGCCGCCCGCGAGCGCGGTGACCTGGTGGTGCATGTACGTCATGAGTTCGAATCTGCCGACGCACCGTTTTTCACTCCCGCATCCGAAGGGGCGCAGATACATCACAAAGTGACCCCGCTCGAAGGCGAGCCGGTGGTGCTCAAGCACCAGGTAAATGCTTTTCGCGATACCAACCTCAAGGCCGTGTTAGATCAACGTGGTATCGACAAACTGACCATTGTCGGCAGCATGAGCCACATGTGTATCGACGCCGCCACCCGCGCTGCGGCTGATTTCGGCTACCAAGTCTCAGTCGCCCACGATGCCTGCGCCACCCTGCCCCTGGACTTCACCGACCAGCAAGTGCCTGCGGCGCAGGTCCACGCAGCGGCGATGGCCGCCTTGGCATTTGCCTATGCCGAGGTCGAAAGTACCGACAAGCTGCTGGACAGCTACCAACGCTAAACCTCAGATCACCACATTGCGCACGAAGCGCACAGGTAAGTCACCTTCGTTGCGATAGGCATAGGTGCAGTCGCTGGGAAAGACATGGAAGTCACCCGCGCCAAGCACGTGGACCTGCCCTTCGATGATCAAGGTCAGACGGCCCTCGGCGACGTAGATCTGCTCGCTCCAGCCCTGGGCGTCGGCTTCGCTGGCGTAGCATTCGCCTGGGGCCAAGGTCCATTCCCACAGTTCGACCTCGCGCCGGGCGGGGCTGGTGCCGAGCAACACGGCTTTGCTACCGGCACGCTCGCCGGCCCAGGCCAACTCGTCGATTCGGCTTGGGTCGCGCTTGTCCGGCGCCTGGATCAAAGTGCTGAAGGCCACCCCAAGGGCTTCGGCGATCAGATCCAAGGTGGTCAGGCTGACGTTCTTTTCACCCGCCTCGATAGCCACCAGCATCCGCCGACTGACCCCGGAACGCTCAGCCAAGGCGGCCTGGCTCAAGCTAGCAGCAGCGCGCAGTTGACGAACATTCTGACTGACATGCTGAAGCACTGAGGCTCGGTGCGCAGAATTTTTGTGCACTATATTGCTCACTCATCTAGGTTGCGCAGTATACTGCCCACTTTGCGGCGATTGTGCGCCGCCTCCGCCGAGTGTGCAAGACCATGAGCCAAGCCCCCAGCAGCCCACACACCTGCGTTTCCTTGCGCCTGAGTAAAGCCGAGTTGGTGTTGGTGTTCATCACCATGCTGTGGGGCGGCACCTTCCTGATCGTGCACAACGTCATGACCGTCAGCGGGCCGATGTTCTTCGTCGGCCTGCGTTTTGCTGCGGCCGCCTTGTTCGTTGGGCTGGTGTCGGCGCGCGCACTGTCAGGGCTGACCTTCACCGAGCTCAAGGCCGGGGTGCTGATCGGGGTGACGATCATGCTCGGCTACGGTTTGCAGACCATGGGCCTGCAGACCATCAGCAGCAGTCAATCGGCGTTCATCACAGCCCTTTACGTGCCGTTCGTGCCGCTGCTGCAATGGCTGGTGCTGGGCCGTCGCCCTGGACTGATGCCAAGCATTGGCATCTGCCTGGCGTTTGTGGGCCTGATGCTGCTCGCCGGCCCCACCGGTGGCAGCCTGCACTTCAGCGAAGGCGAACTGGTAACGCTGGTCAGCGCGGTGGCGATTGCCGGTGAAATCATCTTGATCAGTCGATACGCCGGCCAAGTCGACGTGCGCCGGGTCACGGTGGTGCAACTGGCTACCGCCTCGGCCTTGTCGTTCCTGATGATCGTGCCGACCCAAGAACATCTGCCGGACTTCTCCTGGCTGTTGCTGACCAGCGCGCTTGGGCTGGGCTTGATGAGTGCGATCATCCAGGTGGCGATGAACTGGGCACAGAAATCGGTTTCGCCCACCCGGGCAACCCTGATCTACGCAGGTGAGCCAGTCTGGGCCGGGATAGTCGGACGCCTTGCCGGCGAGCGGCTCCCGGGCGTAGCGTTGCTCGGCGGCCTGCTGATCGTGGTCGCGGTTATCGTCAGTGAGCTAAAAATACGCCGCACGCGCGACCCAGTGCAGCAGCAAGCCGAAGACCTGCATCAAGCCCAAGGCGAACGCGAAACAGGACAATAAAGCGGCAAACAGCAGCTATGCTTTGAAAAAAACTGTTATAAAAAAACAGCGTGTCACACCCCTTTTGTATGATTCTGCGACAGCTTGCGTGTTGGTGATCACCTTCCCGGCACGTATTATCCTTGGAAACTTCTCCAGATTAGGTCGCTATGTCATTGATAGTGCTATTGCTTCTGCCGTTCCTGGGCAGTTGCCTGGCAGCCGTCCTGCCGCACAACGCGCGAAATGCCGAGTCCATTCTCGCCGGGCTTGTGGCGTTGGTCGGCACCGTCCAGGTGGCACTGATGTACCCGCAAATTGCCGACGGCGGGGTGATTCGCGAAGAATTTCTCTGGTTGCCTAGCCTGGGCTTGAACCTGGTGCTGCGCATGGACGGCTTTGCCTGGCTGTTCTCGCTGCTGGTACTGGGCATCGGCACGCTGGTGTCACTGTACGCCCGTTACTACATGTCGCCGCAAGATCCGGTGCCGCGTTTCTTCGCGTTTTTCCTGGCCTTCATGGGCGCAATGCTCGGCCTGGTGATCTCTGGCAATCTAATCCAGCTGGTGTTCTTCTGGGAGCTGACCAGCCTGTTCTCGTTCTTGCTGATCGGCTACTGGCACCACCGCGCCGACGCCCGCCGCGGCGCCTACATGGCGTTGATGGTCACCGGCGCGGGCGGGCTGTGCCTGTTGGTAGGGGCCCTGCTGCTTGGCCATGTGGTCGGCAGCTATGACCTGGACAAGGTCCTCGCCTCCGGCGAGGCGGTACGGCAGCACGCCCTGTATCCGGTGTTGCTGCCGCTGATCCTGATTGGCGCGCTGAGCAAAAGTGCGCAGTTCCCCTTCCAGTTCTGGCTGCCACATGCCATGGCAGCACCCACCCCGGTATCGGCCTATCTGCACTCGGCCACCATGGTCAAGGCGGGGGTATTCCTATTGGCCCGGCTGTGGCCAACCCTGGCGGGTAGCGAAGAATGGTTCTGGATCGTCGGCGGCGCTGGGGCGATCACCCTGCTGCTGGGCGCCTTTGCCGCGATGTTTCAGAACGACCTCAAAGGCTTGCTGGCCTACTCGACCATCAGTCACTTGGGCCTGATTACCCTGCTATTGGGTTTGAACAGCCCACTGGCCGCAGTCGCCGCCGTGTTCCATATCCTCAACCACGCCACCTTCAAGGCGTCGCTGTTCATGGCGGCCGGGATCATCGACCACGAAAGCGGCACCCGTGACATTCGTCGCCTCAGCGGGCTGATCCGGCTGGTGCCGTACACCGCCACCCTGGCCATGGTCGCCAGCGCCTCGATGGCAGGCGTACCGCTGATGAACGGCTTCCTTTCCAAGGAAATGTTCTTCGCCGAAACCGTGTTCATCAGTTCCACCGCCTGGGTCGAGGCCGCCCTGCCTGTGATCGCCACCCTGGCTGGCACCTTCAGCGTCGCCTATGCGCTGCGCTTCACCGTCGATGTGTTTTTCGGCCCAACTGCCCAAGACCTGCCGCATACTCCGCACGAACCCCCGCGCTGGATGCGCGCGCCGGTCGAACTGCTGGTGCTGACCTGCCTGGTGGTGGGCATCTTTCCCGCTCAATCGGTTGGTCCGCTGCTCGCTGCGGCAGCGTTGCCAGTGGTCGGCGGTACCTTGCCGGAATACAGCCTGGCGATCTGGCATGGCTGGAATGCACCGCTGATCATGAGCCTGATCGCCATGTGCGGCGGTGTGGTGCTCTACCTGCTGCTGCGCAAGCAACTGCGTCGGGGCCGCTTCCCTTATCCGCCGCTGATCGAGCGCTTCAATGGCAAGCGCCTGTTCGAGCACGGTTTGGTGCGCCTGATGTTGCTGGCGCGCCGCGTTGAAGGGGTACTCACCACCCGCCGCCTGCAAAAACAACTGTTCATGCTGGTCCTGGCGGCGTTTATCGCCGGCCTCATGCCAGTGCTGTATACCGGCCTGACCTGGGGTGATCGACCGAAAATCCCAGGTTCCGGAGTGTTCGTCGCGCTTTGGCTGATTGCCATTGCCTGCGCCATCGGCGCCGCCTGGCAAGCCAAGTACCACCGTCTGGCTGCGCTGATCATGGTCAGCGTCTGCGGCCTGATGACTTGCATCACCTTTGTCTGGTTCTCCGCGCCTGACCTGGCCCTGACCCAACTGGCAGTAGAAGTGGTCACCACCGTGCTGATCCTGCTTGGCCTGCGCTGGCTACCGCGCCGGATCGAAGGAGTGTCGCCGCTTCCTGGCAGCCAGGAGCGCGCGCGCCTGCGGCGCCTGCGCGACTTGCTGCTGGCGGTACTGGTCGGTGGTGGCATGGCGCTGCTGTCCTACGCCATGCTGACCCGGCCAACGCCCAACGACATTTCCTCGTTCTACCTCAGCCGCGCCCTGCCGCAAGGCGGCGGTACCAATGTGGTCAATGTGATGCTGGTGGACTTCCGCGGTTTCGACACCCTCGGCGAGATCACCGTCCTGGTCGCCGTGGCCTTGACCGTCTTTGCCCTGCTGCGTCGCTTCCGCCCGCCGAAAGAGAGCATGCAGTTGCCTGCCCAGCAACGCCAATTGGCGCCGGACGTGGTCACCGACCTGATCAACCCGCGGCACGCCACCGATACCGCTCTGGGCTTCATGATGGTCCCGGCTGCGCTGGTGCGCCTGCTGCTGCCAATCGCCCTGCTGGTGTCGATGTACCTGTTCATGCGCGGTCACAACCAACCGGGAGGCGGCTTCGTCGCCGGCTTGGTGATGTCGGTGGCGTTCATCCTGCAGTACATGGTCGCCGGCACCCAATGGGTCGAGGCGCAGATGAGCCTGCGACCGCTGCGCTGGATGGGCACCGGCCTGCTTTGCGCGACCCTGACCGGTGCCGGCGCGATGCTGCTGGGCTACCCGTTCCTGACCACCCATACCGCCCACCTGCACCTGCCTTTGCTGGGTGATGTGCACGTGGCCAGCGCGCTGTTCTTCGACATCGGCGTATACACCGTGGTGGTGGGCTCGACCCTGCTGATCCTGACCGCGCTGGCGCACCAATCGGTCCGCGCCTATCGCCCCAGCAGCCCGCAGAGAACCAACCCACAGCAATCCAGCCAAGCAGGAGCCGCCTGATGGAAGAAGTCATAGCAGTAGCCATCGGTGTCCTGGCCGCCTCCGGCGTCTGGCTGATCCTGCGTCCACGGACCTACCAGGTGATCATGGGCCTGTGCCTGCTCTCCTATGGGGTCAACCTGTTCATCTTCAGCATGGGCAGCCTGTTCATCGGTAAGGAGCCGATCATCAAGGATGGCGTACCGCAAGACCTGCTCAACTACACCGACCCGCTGCCCCAGGCACTGGTGCTCACCGCGATCGTCATCAGCTTTGCCATGACTGCACTGTTCCTGGTAGTGCTGCTGGCCTCGCGCGGCCTGACCGGCACCGACCACGTCGATGGCCGGGAGCGTGACGAATGAGCTGGATGAATCAACTGATCATCGCGCCGATCCTGCTACCGCTGGTGACTGCCTCGCTAATGCTGTTGCTCGGTGAGAAACGTCGGCGCCTCAAGGGCCATCTGAACCTGCTGTCGAGCATCATTGGCCTGGCGATTGCCATCACCCTGCTCACCTGGGTGCGCACTCAAGGTCAGGCCGAGTCGATTGGCGTGTACCTGCCCGGCAACTGGCCGGCGCCCTTTGGCATCGTACTGGTAGTCGATCACCTCTCGGCGCTGATGCTGACCCTCACCGGTATCGTCGGAGTCAGTGCGCTGCTGTTCGCCCGCGCCCGTTGGGATGGCGCCGGGGCCAGCTTCCATGCGCTGTTCCAGATCCAGCTGATGGGCTTGTATGGGGCCTTCTTGACCGCCGACCTGTTCAACCTGTTCGTGTTCTTCGAAGTGTTGCTGGCGGCCTCTTACGGCTTGCTGCTGCACGGCTCGGGGCGCGCACGGGTCAAGGCAGGGCTGCATTACATCGCGATCAACCTGTTCGCTTCCTCGCTGTTTCTGGTCGGCGCAGCCATGCTGTATGGGGTCACCGGCACGCTGAACATGGCCGACCTGGCGTTGAAGATCCCCCTGGTACCGGAGGCTGACCGGGGCCTGCTGCATGCGGGCGCGGCGATCCTGGCGATGGCGTTCCTGGCCAAGGCCGGTATCTGGCCGCTGAACTTCTGGCTGGTGCCCGCTTATGCCTCGGCCAGCGCGCCGGTGGCGGCGCTGTTCGCAATCATGACCAAGGTTGGCCTGTACGCAGTGCTGCGACTATGGACGTTGCTGTTTTCCGGCCATGCCGGTGCTTCGGCGCATTTTGGTGGGCAATGGCTGATCTACGGCGGCCTGGCGACCCTGGCAGTGGCGGCAGTGTGCATTCTCGCTGCCCAGCGCCTGGAGCGCATGGCAGCACTGAGCATTCTGGTTTCGGCCGGCACGCTGATGGCCGCAGTGGGCTTTGGCCAGCCGATCCTCACCGGCAGCGCGCTGTTCTACCTGGTCAGCTCGACCCTGGCACTGTGCGCGCTGTTCTTGCTGGCCGAGCTGGTCGAACGTTCGCGCTCGGCCAATGAAGCACCGCTGGATGATGACGAAGGCATGCCTTCGCCGTTGGAGTCACTGCACCCGCCCAAGGGCATCAACCTGGACGACGAGCAGAAGGCGGTGATCGGCCAGATCATCCCCTGGACCATGGCCTTCCTGGGCTTGAGTTTCATTGCCTGCGCCTTGCTGATCATTGGCATGCCGCCGCTGTCTGGCTTTATTGGCAAACTGGGCCTGATCAGCGCGCTGTTCAATCCGCTCGGCCTGGGCACCGCCCCCGAGCAGCCGTTGTCCGCCGCCGGCTGGACGCTGGTAACGCTGTTGATCTTGTCGGGCATGGCCTCGCTGATCGCCTTCGGCCGTGTCGGTATCCAGCGCTTCTGGAAGCCTGAAGAGCGCCCTTCGCCACTGCTGCGACGCTATGAGTGCCTGCCGATCGTGATCCTGCTCGGCTTGTGCATCATCTTGAGCTTCAGGGCCGAGCCACTGCTGCGTTACACCCAGGATACCGCCGCGAGCCTGCAAGCGCCTGATACCTATATCGAAGCGGTGATGGCTACCCGGCCGGTCCCAGGCCCCACCACCTTTGACGTACAGGTGCAGCCATGAGCCGAGTCTTTCCCGCACCGCTGCTGTCCGTTGCACTGTTCGTTCTGTGGCTGCTGCTGAACCTGTCACTGAGCCCTGGCAATCTGCTACTGGGCGCTCTGCTGGGCATTCTCGCGCCGATCCTGATGACGCCGTTGCGCCCTCAGCACGCACACGTGCGCAGGCCGTGGGTGATCGCCAAGCTGATCGGCCGCGTTGGCCTGGATGTGATCATTTCGAACCTGCTGGTAGCGCGTAGCGTGCTGCGTGCCGGCAGCCGTCCGCCACGCTCGGCGTTCGTCCACATTCCCTTGGCCTTGCGCGATGCCCACGGCCTGGCGGCCTTATCGATGATCACCACGGTGGTCCCCGGTACCGTTTGGTCGGAGCTGGCGCTGGACCGCAGTGTCCTGCTGCTGCATGTGTTCGACCTGGACGACGAAGCGGACTTCATCGAACACTTCAAGCACACCTATGAACGCCCGCTGATGGAGATTTTCGAATGACAGGCCTGCTCGCCAACGCCATTCTCGCCAGCCTGTTCATCTTCGCCATCGCCATGGCCCTGGCGCTGGTCAGGCTGTTTCGCGGCCCGTCCGCCCAGGACCGGGTGCTGGCGCTGGACTACCTGTACATCCTGGCCATGCTGATGATGCTGGTACTGGGCATTCGCTACGCCAGTGATACCTATTTCGAGGGCGCACTACTAATCGCCCTGTTCGGCTTCGTCGGCTCTTTCGCCCTGGCCAAATTTCTCTTGCGCGGTGAGGTGATCGAATGACCGAAGCCCTTGAACTGCCATTGTGGCTGGAGCTGGTCACTGCCGCCCTGCTGCTGACCGCCAGCCTGTTCGCCCTGATCGGTGCCCTGGGGCTGGTGCGCATGAAAGACTACTTCCAACGCATGCACCCGCCCGCGCTGGCTTCGACCATCGGCGCCTGGTGCGTCAGCCTGGCGTCGATCGTGTATTTTTCATGGGTCAAGCAAGGGCCGGTGCTGCATGCCTGGCTGATTCCAATCTTGCTGTCGATCACCGTGCCGGTGACCACACTGCTGCTCGCCAGAGCGGCCTTGTTTCGCAAGCGCATGTCGGGGGAATCGGTGCCAGAAGAAGTCAGCAGCGGCCGCGATCGCGGCAACTGAACCGGCCTCAGCTACGCACCCACTAGCCTGGATCCTGGCTCAGCCTCTCTAGCTCACGTCGCACCATCGCGGCATACGGCGCGGGGTTGAGCCGGTACAGCTCACCCGCCACCCAGCCTAACCAGGCACCGCCCAGCTCATCTTTGCGCGCCAACAGTTGCTCGGCTTGCGCCGTAGCGCGGGCTTGATGCTGAGTGTGAAACTGCGCCCGTCCAGCAGGCGGGCCTTCAGTGCTCACTCGCTAGCCTTGAACGTGGTGAGTTCGCCCTTGCGCCATTTGGCAACTTTGCCGGTTACCGCTTTGAGCATCTTGCCCAGGCCTTCCTGCACTTGCTGCTGTGCGGCGAACACCAGCATTACCCCGTGACCGTTGCGGAACACGATGCCATCACCTTCCGGGACCGAGACAAAGGCATAGTCGCCCTGGCCATAGACATTGAGCTTGATTTCACGAAAACGCAGTTCCAGCTTGCCACCCTCACGACTGGGCAATACTGCCGCGCGAAAGTGATCACCAACCTTGAGTTCCAGGCGTGGCTTGTCATCGACCACCAGAGCGCTTTCAGTGTCGATCTCAGCCATGTACAGGCCTTCAGGACTTTGCTCGGTGACATAGACAAACCGCCCTTGGAACAGCTTGACCAACTTGGCCCGCAAATCACCCAAGGCAAACAATGCGTGGGTATCGAGTGTACTGACTGCCAATGAAGAGTTCCTCAAACCGGTTACATGCGCACCCCTTCGGAACCCGGAGCGGCGCGGTCATTTCTAAACGATGCTTAAAAGATTATTAAAACCATGCACGATGGGTCTGTGAACATTGGCGATACGTCGCGCAGGAATTATTACTCCAGCTCGCCAGCCAAAGCGTCACAACCTGATAACGGCAGTTTTCCCCATTAGGGAAGCGTAATGTCTGACAACAGCAATGCCAGAAAAGATGCAATAGATAACAGCAGGCCCCCACAGAATGGGCCTCAGCATTCATCAGCGCATTACAAGGGACGAAATATGCACGAAAACACCGAAATCCGTCGAGAGGTGAAAGAAATTTCTTACCTCTATCGGGACAAAAAAGAGCCGCGTTTCGTGGTAATCCCGGCCGGTATCGCCTTCTTCCATGTTACCGAAAGCTCGACTGGGCGAGTCAAGGGCTTCAGGCGGCGTCATCAGGATGCCTGTGAACTGGCTCGCCATCTTGAACGATGAGGCAACCCTCAGGCTGCCTGCCCCTTGGCTAACTGAGCCATCCAGGCGGCCTGACACTCGAGCGCTTCGCCGCGGCTGGCGAACGCCGTACCACGCCGCTCGCCATTGACCAACACCACCCAACACACCCTACGCCCCCTGGCCTTGAAGGTAGCAGGCACCCCGGAGCCTATCATTACGGCAACATCGACTCGGCTATGCATAATCCCCTCCGGAATTTAATTAGCAACCTAACGATATAGCTATGATACGCCCGCTCGGGGCTGAATAAAAGCACTCGCCCGTACTGCTGTTTTGCGCCAACAGCAATAAACCCAGGGTTCAATCGAGCCCAGGCTCGGGTCGATAACCCAGGCGCAAACCACCCCAGTGCCGGCCTTTGACGAATACCGGTACCGACAGATCGTGCATCAGCTCAGCAGTATCGCGGCTGTAGGTCTGCAACAGCAGGCGCTGCTGATGACTGCCGCAGCGTATGCCAGTGCGGTCATCGAACAGCCGTTTGCTGCGATTGTGCGCGGTGTCATGGGCCTCATCACCGGTGAGCGGCAGGCTGAACGCCGCATTGTGGGTGGGCACGTAACCTTCTGGGGTGCAGGCGATGGCATAGACCATGCCCTCGTGTTGGGTCAGCAGCGGCTCCTGGATGCCTGGCAGCACACTGTCGGTGTACTGATCAAAACGCGTGTTGAAACGCGGTGGGCGCATGCCGGGGATAGGCTGATAGCGGCGATCGAACAAATCATCCAGGCTGATGAGACCTTGCTCGATATCCTGCTCGAAGCGCTCGCCAATCGCCTGTGCCCCCCGCATAGCCAAGTCGAAAATGCGCTGGTGATAGTCATCCAGACCGACTTCGGCCAGGCGTTCGCTGAGCGCTTCGGCCTGGCTCTCCATCTGCACCGCTGCCTGGGCCAGGCGCTGGGTCTGCTGGTCACTGAGTTCAAGGTCGGCGCGCACCTGCCCCACCGCTTGAAACAAGTTGTCCAGTTGCACTTGGTTGACTGCGGTGCCCTCGGCGATCTCACCCACTTGGTGCTCCACGCTGGCGGCAAGCTGGGCAATCTGAGTCAGCTGCTCGCCAGTATCTTCGACCTGCTCCAGGCCGCTACTCAGATCGCCGGCCAAGTTGCGGATCTGCTCGACCACCTGGGCGGTACGCGCCTGAATATCGGCCACCATCTCTCCCACTTCGCCGGTAGCTGCCGCAGTACGCCCCGCCAGCCCCCGCACCTCGTCGGCGACGACCGCGAAGCCACGCCCATGCTCACCCGCACGGGCGGCCTCGATGGCGGCGTTGAGCGCCAGCAAGTTGGTCTGGCTGGCGATGGCCTGAATCACCAGGGTGACCCGGGCGATGTCCTCGCTGCGCTGATGCAACGCTTCGATCAACTCGCGGCTGGCGGTTGCGCGAGTGCTGAGCTGATGCATGCGCTGGATCGAGTCGGCCAGTACCTCGCGACCCGCAGCGCTGCTGACATGCGCAGTACGTGCGGCGTCCAGGGCTTGCTGGCTGAGCTGGGCGGTGGCCTTCTCGGTACCGATCATGATCTGCGCACTGTCGACGATTCGCGAGGCGGCGCCCAACTGCGACTGCAAGCGCGTGGCCAGCTGCTGTACCGAAAACGCCATGGCAGCGGCGGACAGCGCGTTATGCGTGGTATTGCGCGCCAAGCTCTGGGTCAGATCGTGGGGCATGGGTAATGGCTGCTCGGCGACGTCGGCAGCCGCTGGCTTACGGCGCCAGAGCGGGATCCACAGCACCAACAACGCCAAGGGTAACGCCAGATAGAACGGCAGTTGAGCAAAGGCCATCGCGGCCAGCACAACGCCCAGCGCCAGGCCTTGCAACAGGGCGACGGTGACAGGGATTCGGCCAGGTGTCGGCTGGAGTGATTGGCTGGCGGGCAGAGATCCTTCTCGCATCATCTTCGTGGTCATCCGTGTGTCGTTATTATGCGGCCATTAAACGCCACTATTAGGCCATTATCTATGGCTCTTTAGGAGGTAAGGGGCTAGGGGTTGACGCAGGACAAGCTTATGGATGGCTCAGGATATAGCGCTGCGCTGAAGATGGCTCCGCTAGCGCGGCGCTTCGCGGGCAAGCCCGCTCCTACAGGGCCCGCGTGGTTTGGTGAGTCAGCGCAGTGCCTGTGGGAGCGGGCTTGCCCGCGAAGGGGCCGGCAGCGGGGACGTAAAGACCATGGACGGGCAAGAAAACGCAAAAAGCCCCAGGGATCGCTCCGTGGGGCCATGCGACAAACGCTGGATCAGATCTGGCGCTGGTGGCGGCCGATCTGCTCGTGGCGCTCTTGGGCTTCGATGCAGTACTTGGTGGTCGGGCTGATCAGCAAGCGCTGCAGGCCAATTGGCTCGCCGCTGTCTTCGCACCAGCCAAAGCTGTCGTCACCAATACGGCCCAGGGCCATCTCCAGCTGCGGCAGCAGGCGCTGGTCGCGCTCGATGCCGTTGACCAGCCAGTGACGCTCTTCCTCGACCGATGCCACGTCAGCTGGGTCCGAAGGGGTATCCAGGCTTTCAATGGTAATGCGGCTCTGCTCGATGCGCTCGTGGGTATCTACCTTCATCGCTTGCAGCAGCTGGGTGAAGAACTCCAGCTGTTCAGCGTTCATGTAGTCATCGGCCGACATGGCCAGCAACTGTTCCTTGGTCATCGATTTCTCTATGAAAAAATGTGCATTTGGGCGATTCAAATGTCGCCCACGCCAGTGCGAGGGCAACGGAATTCTTCAAGCGCCAACCGGCACTCTTTTACAGGGGGCGGCAGTCTAAGGCGACACGTCGCACGGGGCAACAGGGATTAGGCTGCAATTGTCCGAAATGACGCGGAATCCGCCCATCGGCCAGATATCTCCAACCTATGCCAAGCCCTAGCCTAACAATTGGCTCAAGACCGCACGCAATTTGCCCGGTTTGACCGGTTTGTTCAGCAGAGGTGCCTTGAGCCGCTGCATGGCGCGCCGACTTTGCTCGCTGCGATCGGCGGTGATCATCACTGCCGGGATGGCGCAGGCGAAGTGCGACCTCAAGTCGCGGACCACATCGCAGCCGGTCAGGCCATGGTCAAGGTGAAAGTCCGCCAGCACCAGTTCTGGGGGGCGATCCTGCAACACCTGCAACGATTCGTCCAGATCTCCCGCAGTAACCACCTCGCATCCCCATTGGGCGAGCAGCGCAGCCATGCTCTGGCGGATGCTCAACTCATTGTCCAGTACCAGCAGGCGTCGCCCAGGCAGCGGGTCGCCGACACGGGCCTGAGGCAGGGACAGGCTGCCCTGGGCGGGCTGCTCATTGGATAACGGCACTTCAATACTGAACACCGAGCCGCGCCCCGGCCAAGACCGGACATCGATGCGGCAATCCAGGATCCGCGCAATGCGCTCGACGATCGCCAAGCCCAAACCCACGCCTTTGCGGTCGACAGCGCGGCCGACATCGAGCTGGTTGAATTCCAGGAAGATCGATTGCAGCCGATCCGCAGCAATACCCCGGCCACTGTCCCAAACCTCGATGCGCAGCCGCTCACCGCGCTGGCGCCAGCCCATCAGCACCCGACCGTGCTCGGTGTAACGACAGGCATTGCTCAAGAAATTACGCAGGATGCGCGTCAGCAGACGCATATCGGTACGCACCACACGCTGGCCACCCCGCACCCGCAAAGCCAGCCCTGCAGCCTCGGCCACCGACTGGAATTCCGAATCCAGGGGCAGCAGCAGATCGTCCAGGCGGTAGTAGTCCAGATCAGGCTTTATCGCCGCCTGATCCAGGCGGGAGATGTCGAGCAGGTCGGTGAGCAGGTCTTCGGCGCCTTCCAGCGCCTGGTGCGCCCGCTCGACCAGCAATCCTTCTGCCTGGGCCAAGGGCCGCTCGCGCAGGGTCGAGATTAGCAGCCGGGCAGCATTGAGCGGTTGCAGCAGGTCATGACTGGCGGCGGCCAGGTACTTGTCCTTGCTCAGGTTGGCCGCTTGCGCAGCGTCACGTGCCTCGATCAGTTCGTTGGTGCGTTCGGCGACCCGCAGCTCAAGCTGGTCGTTGAGTTGCTGCAAATGGGCCTGGGCCTGCTTGCGCTCGGTGATATCTGCGACAAACCCTTCTACTACGCCCACCTCATCCGGACGCAGCAGCAGGTTCATCAACACATCGATGCTGCTGCCGTCACGCCGGCGCAAGCGGGTCTCATAGCCCAGCAGGGCATGCTCGCGCTGCAGCACCTGGACAATCTCCTGCAGCTCATCAGTGCCACGGTCGAATAACAAGCTGGCCAGGTCGCTGCGCGAGAACAGCAACGCCTGCGGCTGATCGAAGCCGAGCATGCGCGCCAAGGCAGGATTAGCCGCCCGCATGCCTTGCTCCAGGCTGGCCTGGAAGATCCCATGTACCGCGTGCTCGAACAGCCACTTGTAGCGATTGCGCTCTGCCTCCAACTCCTCCAGGCGCACCGCCAGTTCCGGATAATGGCTCTTGCGCACGGTGTGGTTGGACAACCCCAGCAGCCCAGCCAGGGCATCGGCGCTGGGCTCAGAGGGCCTCGCCATACACCACCTCGACATCACGCAGGCTGGAGTTCCTCGGGTTGGTGAGGATGCACGGGTCATCCATGGCGTGACGCGACAAAAACGGGATATCGCTGCTACCCACCCCGTGCAAGCCAAGCGTTTCATGGAAACCCACCGCATGCTTGAGGGCGATCAGATGCTCGACCAAGCGCTTGCGTACCTGCTCATGGTTCAGGCCACGGCAATCGATACCCAAGGTTTGGGCGATCACCTTGAAGCGATCTGGCGCGGCGCTGTAGTTGAACGCCACCACATGCTCGACCAGCACCGCATTGCACAGCCCATGCGGCAGATCGAGAAAGCCGCCCAGGCTATGCGACATCGCATGCACCGCGCCAAGGATGGCATTGGAAAACGCCAGGCCCGCCTGCATGCTGCCCAGCATGACTTTTTCGCGCAGGGCGATATTGTTGGGGCTGGCGATCATCTGCACCAGGTTGCCATTGATCAGGCGCATCGCCTCCAGTGCATGCGGGTCGGTCAGCGGCCCGTGGCCGGTAGAGACGAACGCCTCGATGGCATGCACCAGGGCATCGATGCCGGTGCAGGCAGACAGGAACGGATCCATGCTCAAGGTGGTTTCGGGGTCGATCAACGACACATCCGGCACCACTGCCTTGCTGACGATGGAAAACTTCATCCGCTCTTGCTGGTTGGAAATGATCACGAACTGCGAAACATCGGCAGAGGTGCCCGCCGTGGTGGGGATCAGGATCAGCGGCGGGCTCGGCACGCGAATGGTGTCGACCCCCTCGAACTCAAGAATGTGCCGGCCGTGGGCGACTACGATGCCAATACCCTTGGCGCAGTCCATTGGGCTGCCGCCGCCGACGGCGACGATCACATCGCACTGTTCGCTGCGGTAACGCTCGGCGCCGGCCATCACTTCTTCGACCCGCGGATTGGGCGAGACGTCGGTGTACAGGCAGTAGTCGATGCCCTGCCCTTGCAGACTGGCTTCGATATCGGCCACCCATCCGGCAGCCACCACACCCGGGTCGCTGACCAGCAGCACCTTGCGCGCACCGAACGTGCGGGCGTAGTTGGCGACATGGTGCCTGCAACCGGCACCAAAGATGATTTCGGGGGAAACGAACTTGCGCAACTGGCTCAGATTCGGGCTCATGCAACGCCTATTGTTCTTGTCGTAGTGTTCCTGAGCCTAAAGCATCCAGCAGGGTTTGTAATCCAGGTGAGCGCCGGCCGCCGCACACAGCGACCGGCGCCTGGAGGATCAACGGTTGGCGAAGTACATGGTCACTTCGAAACCGATACGCAGATCAGTGAACGCGGGCTTTTTCCACATAGGTTCATCCTCTTATGGCACCACGAGATTGCGGTGCGTTTATTGATACACCGTTTCCGGTGCACTGCCATTGCTACTTTAGGACCGGTTACTACCCATACCGATCAAAAGAAGCCCAGGGGATTGATGTCGTAACTGACCAGCAGGTTCTTGGTCTGCTGGTAGTGGTCGAGCATCATCTTGTGGGTTTCACGGCCTACGCCGGATTTCTTGTAGCCGCCGAAAGCAGCGTGGGCCGGATACAGATGGTAGCAGTTGGTCCACACTCGGCCAGCCTTGATCCCCCGCCCCATGCGATAGGCGCGATTGATGTCGCGGGTCCACACCCCGGCCCCGAGGCCAAACTCGGTATCGTTGGCAATCGCCAGCGCCTCGGCCTCATCCTTGAAGGTGGTGATGCTGACCACCGGCCCGAAGATTTCCTCCTGGAACACGCGCATCTGGTTATTGCCCTTGAGCAGGGTCGGCTGGATGTAATAACCGCTGGCAAGCTCACCCTCAAGTCGCTCGGCCTGGCCGCCAGTCAGCAGCTCAGCGCCCTCCTGCTCGGCAATTTCAAGGTAGGAGAGAATCTTGTCGAACTGCTGCTCGGAGGCCTGGGCGCCGACCATGGTCGCGGTGTCCAGCGGGTTGCCGCGCTTGATCTGTTTGATCTTTTCCAGCACCACCTGGATGAATTGCGGGTAGATCGACTCCTGCACCAGCGCCCGCGACGGACAGGTACACACCTCGCCCTGGTTGAAGAACGCCAGCACCAGCCCTTCGGCGGCCTTGTCGATAAAGGCAGGTTCGGCTTGCAGGATGTCCTCAAAGAAGATGTTCGGCGACTTGCCGCCCAGCTCCACCGTGGAAGGAATGATGTTTTCGGCTGCGCATTTCATGATGTGCGAGCCTACCGGGGTGGAGCCGGTAAAGGCGATCTTGGCGATGCGTTTGCTGGTGGCCAGCGCCTCGCCCGCTTCACGGCCCAAACCATGGACGATGTTGAATACGCCGGCAGGCAGCAGATCGCCGACCAGTTCGGCCAGCAGGGTGATCGATTGCGGGGTCTGCTCGGCCGGCTTGAGCACCACGCAGTTACCCGCGGCCAAGGCTGGCGCGAGCTTCCAGGCGGCCATCAGCAGTGGGAAGTTCCACGGAATGATCTGCCCAACCACCCCCAACGGTTCGTGGAAGTGATAAGCCACAGTGCCGTCATTGATCTCGGCAGCGCCGCCTTCCTGGGCGCGGATGCAGCCGGCGAAGTAACGAAAGTGATCCGCCGCCAGCGGCACATCGGCATTGAGCGTCTCGCGGATGGCCTTGCCGTTGTCCCAGGTTTCGGTGATCGCCAGCTTCTCAAGGTTGGCCTCGATGCGATCGGCGATCTTCAGCAAGATCAGCGAGCGCTCCTGCACCGAAGTGCGGCCCCAGGCATCGGCAGCGGCGTGTGCGGCATCCAGTGCACGCTCGATATCAGCGGCGCCGGAACGGGGGAACTCGGCGATCGGCTGGCCATTGACCGGTGATGAATTGGTGAAGTATTCACCGGCAACCGGCGCAACGAACTCACCGCCGATGTAGTTGCCATAGCGCAATCTGAACTGAACGAGGGCACCGGGGGTGCCGGGTGCGGCGTAGATCATGGGAAGAGCCTCGGCTGGACTGGGCCTGTCGCGCTGACAGGCGGTGTCTGGATTCTAGGGACGCCGGCCGCGCCGACGAATCAGCCGATGGGCGCACTTGACTGGTTCCTTGGTATCAACCGGTTAACACCCATCCACCCAAGCTCAAAGGCTTGATGCAGGTCCATCAACAACCGCTGGAACCCTCATGGATCTGCATCAACGCCTTGCCCAATACAGCGGCCTGGATTGCCAGGTTGCCAAACGCTTCAGTACACGCCCGGCCCTGATCGAAGTCGCTAGCGCGATCTTGCGCGAGCAGTGGTCGGCACGTCGCCTCAGCGCCGAGCATGATCCGCTGAGCCTTTACCTGGTCAGTCAGGCATCGGCAGGACGAGCCTGGATCCGCCCGCTGGCGCAGGTGTTGGTCGAACGCTACTGCCTGCGGCGCACACTCAACCTGGTCAACGGCGAAGACAGCCTTTGCACGCGCCAGGACGGTGACCCAAGCGCCAAGGTCATTATCGACCTGCACGGGGTCGAACTGCTGATCAACCAGTGCGCGCCATTCTTGCTGGAAACCTACAAGCAGGCCCTGGCCAGTTACTGGAGCCGCTTCGATCGCAACGGCCAGACGCCTTGGGGATGGTATGCGCAGTACCTGCAAGGACAGTTCAAACTGAGCGTTGACGCAACACAGCAGGATGCCACCTCGTCGCCAATTGCCATCAGCATTGCCCGCCTGGTGCAACAGTACCCAGACCACAGCCAGCGCCAGCTGCGACCCGAGGCCAACGCCTTGAAAGTTTCCCAGCTGGCAGTCGACTTTTCGCCCTTAGGCTTCATCGACGCGGACCTGGCCAGCGCCGTACTGATCGAAAACGCCAGTGCCAGCCCAGGGCAATCCGTCCACCTGCTGTTCACCCTGGGTTCGATTCTGTATCCGGTCACCTCGCGTCAAGCAATGCTCAAGGCCATCGCCAGACACTGGCCGGTCGAGGTAGCAGAACTGTCGCCACAAGTGACCATTACACCTTCGCTGGGGCAGGTGTTCGAAGAACAGGCCGCTGCCATGCTGGATCAACAATTACGCCTGATCGATCAATTGGCACCGCGCTACCAATCCAGTTATGACGCACTCACCCTGGGGCTGGACCTGGACCGCCTGACGGCCATGCTCGACTTGTGCAATGGCACCGAGGCGCAGCAACGCCAAGCGCTGATCAATCGTTTGCCAGACTGGTTGCGCAATGCTCCAGCTAGCCAACTGATTCGCTACAGCACCCTGCTGCTCGACGTGGCGCAGGATTATCAGCACGCCAACGGCAAGTTCTGGTTGCACGATGTCGACACCGCGGAACAATTCGCCAATCGAACGATGTCCGCGCGCTTTGCCCTCGACCACCCTGGCAGCACGCTCGACCCTGAGCAGGTCAAGGTGGTCAACTACCAGACCATCGCCGCCGCCACCCCGGCGCAAGGCGCGCCACTGGCCACAGGAGAGGTACGCAGGGTCGAGCTGTCGTTGGCGCAGTTGGCCATCGGTAACCTCGGCCTGCTCAAACCTGGCCGAGTGGAATTGCGCTCTAACAACGACCAGGTGCTGCCAAGCTGGATGAGCGAGGCCTACCTGCGCACCCTCATCAGCCAGCTCGATATCGCCACCCGTTATCCGCAATTGCTGGCAACGCTACTGCTCAATGACCCTGCCAGCCGCCAGGAACGCGAACGCCTGCTGGGCAACCAGTTGCGCTCGCAACTGCCAAGCCTGGCCTTGGAGTTGCACCTGCGCGGGCAAAGTATCAGCGCAGATGCCGCCGAGCGCATCGCTCAAGTCTTCGCCCCGGTAGGAGTTGATGAGGCGCCGAACTGGGTACTACGCCCGCTAGGCTTCATCAAGGAGGCCGGCGCCAGCCCGGACCGACCGTTGAACGTCTGGTTGATCGAAGCCAGGCAACCCGGCCAGACACCTTGCCTGCTGTATCGACCGCTATACCCCCAGCCGTTGCTGGAGTTTGCCGACCGCATGACCCTGTTCGTCGCCATCAGCAGCCCTGGCGAACTGCAAGACGACCTACTCCAACGGCTGCCGGCGGAGGATCGCAAATATTATGCCCATGGCGGTTTTCTCGAACCGCACCTGTTTTACCCGCTGACAGACACCAGCGCAGTACCGTTCAGTACACCGGCGCCGGTCCGCCTGACAGTGGATGACCCCGTGACGCATCCTGAACAGGCCCTTTATCAAGCCTGCGTGGACGAATCCATCCAACGTTTTCGCGAGCATTCCAGCACCAGTGCGCAAAGCCGCTGGAACAGCTGGAAAGAGCTCGGCTGGCTACTGTTCAATACCCTCTTGCCGCTGGCCGGGGAAACCTTGGGCCGCGCGGCCTGGCTGGTGCAGATGGAAGTCGCCCTGGCTGATTACGTCAACCTCGAACCACAAAGCGACCCGAGCCATCAGCGTCTGGCGCTGGTCAATCTGCTGATCAATGTCGCCACCCTGCTGTTCTCCCATTCGGTACTGCGCCTGCGTCTGGAAGAAGACCCGCCACCACGCTTGCCTGTCAGTGAGCCAGCGCTTGCCAACCCGCCTGCGGCCATTGAACAGACTTCACCCCTGCCGGCAGTGCTGGACTTCAACTGGTCCCGCCCGCATCAGGGGCTTTCCCCAACTCAACGCACAGCCCTGCAACAGCTGCAGAGCCCTCTGACCTACCGCGATCTGGGGCCAGCCGTCAGTCATGGCCCGCTACAGGGGTTGTACCTGCACCGGGGCAGCTTCTGGGTAGTCCTTGAAGGCAAGGTCTACGGGGTCATTCTGGACGCTGAACAGGAGCAGGTGCGTATCGTCGGACAAACCTCTGCGCAAGCGCTTGGCCCCTGGCTACAACGCGACCCGGCTGGGCGCTGGCAATTGGACCTGGGCCTGCGCCTGCGCGGCGGTATGCCGCTAGCAGAGCGCCTGCGCCAGCGCAATCAACGCATCGCGCAACAGTGCCAGGCCATCGATAAGCAACTGGACGACGATATGGCCGCCACGGTGCTGATGGACAAGATGTTGAAGGTGGCCACCGACCTTGCAACCACCTGCGCTGCCAACAACGCTCTGACCAGCAGCCTGGAGACCACCCGCAACGTCTCGGCCTTCTGGTCCGAGCATGTGCGCCATGCCGATGCACGCAATGCCCTCGCTCCGCTGCGTGATTATGCAACCCTGCGCGCCCATGGCTTGCGTCAAGACAGCCTGTGCCTGCAGGTCATCGAATTGATCTTGCGCAAACTCTGGCGACCGAAGAGGGAGCAACTGCTTGGCTTTGCCCGGCGCCAGCAGGCCGGTGAAGAGCTGACCGCCACTGAACTTGGTCAGGCGGGCGATTGCCTCACTGAAATGATGCCGTTGCTGGAAGAGCGGATCAGTAACCTCGATGCACTGGGCGTTCGCCAGCAGGAATTAGGCAAGATGGCCAGCCGCACCCGTTCCGATATCGCCGAAGCTCATCGTCAAGCTTGCCACGTCAACGCAGGCCCCGAAAAAGCCCTGTCACTGCGCTTTCTACGGCTGGAGGCGTTGGTCAATCGCATGATTCTGGTACACAGTGTGATCAACTACGACGCCGCCTTTTGGCTGCAGCGCTGCTGGACCAACTTGCAGCTGGGCATCTCCCAGCGACTGAAACTGTTCGAGCGCACTGACCTGAGCGAGGAGGTGCAAGTCCGATTGCTGCGCAGCATCGACCAACAGTTTCGCGCCGCCAAACGGCAACTGGGAAACCTCACCGTTCTGTACAAGGATGCGCCGCCAGCCATTGCAACCCTGGGGCAACTGAACAAAGCGCTAGAGTCGATCCTGGAAAAACTCGGTCAAGACTTGGGTGAACTGCCCAACTACCCGCCGACCAACAGCCTGGCGCAACTGCGTCACCAATTACCCGGTCTGATCGAAACCAGCGAGCATGGACTGTTACTCGGCGATCCAAGCGCCGAAGACAGCAATGTCGTGGACATTGCCGGCCTTGAAGGCCAAGGCCCCACACAGACTTACCGGCTGGAGCAAGGTGCCTGGCGCGAAGTGACCGCGCCTGTCGCACCAACGCCAGACAATCGCCAACCACTGGCGCAGTTGCTCACACAAAGCACCAGCCTAATGGCCGATGCGCGCCAGCAAGTAGCCAAGCTTGAGTTGCCCAGCGCCAGCAACTACCTGCCAGTCGAGCTCGAAGAGTTGGTACAGCATCAGCGCGACAGGTTACGCAGCCACGTCGCTGCCATCGAACAACGCCTGACCGAGCACAATCAAGTCGACGAGGCGCACCAGGGCCTAAGCGCCACCCAAGTGACCAAAGCGCTAGACCGCCTGGCCAGCCAATTCGAGCAACAGGCGCTCGCCCTGCGCACACGTGCAGCACTGGCTCAGCCGCCTCGCATGGCCGAAGTGCAATATCTGGTCGACCACGGCCAGGTGACGATAAGGCGCATTCCCGGGCGTAGACACTTGGCCAAGATCAAGGGCAGGCCTGACGACTTTCTCGACGAGTACGCCATCGAACACCAGGAGCGCACCCTGTGGTATGCGCATTTTCACTACGCAGCCAACAGCACGGCCAAACCGCACTTCACCGCCGGCCATTTGAAAACTGCAGCACAGCGGCATATCGCCGGGCAGCAGGGCAAAGATCCGGCCACCAGCAGGCAGGTTGCCGTGTACCGCGCACCGATAACATCTGCTGCGGCGCAGAAGTACTTCTTCGACACGTGATTCTCAGGCAGGGCGTGCCAGCGCCCTGCCCTTGCTCAGAAGCGGCCGGTGCAAGCGAAGCCATTCGCAGGTCCCCAAGCACGTGGTAAGTGACTACCGCCGCCACCGGCCGCAGCAACGCTTTACTGCAGCTCCACTTCAACGGGAGCTTCGCTCATGGGTCTGATAACCCAACAGCTAATCAACAAAAGTGACTTTGGCTGCACGCTGACCGAGCTATTCAGCGACTGTCCGACCTTGCCTGATGTAGCCACGACCCTGCTGGTCGAGCAGTGGCGGGCTCGCCGCTTAGGCAGTCAATCCCCAGCGCAGTTGCTGCTGCGCAGCAGCATGCCTAGCGCGAGCCAGGACTTTATCCGACCGCTGCATCAACTGCTGATCGAGCGCTACTGCAACCGTGCGTCTATACACCTGGACAGCGCCCAGGATGAATTGATCGAAACCGCCAATGACATCAATACAGTCGCAGTGGATCTATCCGCGCTGGAGCGTCTGATCAATGACTGCGGGCCAGTGTTGATCGATCATTACAAGCAAGCCTTGGTCGACTACTGGAACCGCGCAGACAGCCATGGCACAACGCCTTGGCAACGCTACAGCGGCTACTTGCGCCAGCAGCTGCTGACCAGCATCGGACACGCCCGCCGTTCGCTGTCGCCGCAAGCAATAGAAATGGCAGTCGCACTGGCGGCATATCCTTGCGCTGAGTCCCGCCAACTCGCCCACTCTCGCGCCCTGCGCCTGTCAGTACTTTCGGTCAGGCTCAGTCCGGGGCAGCGCCTGGGCGAGTTGGCCAGCGCCTTGGTCATCGAGCCGAGCAGCCACTCTGAAGGCCGCCAATCCGCGCTGCTGTACAGCTTGAGTGGCCGACTGCTGGAGTTTGAGTCGATGCAGGCCCTACTCGACAGCCTCGGCCGGCATTGGCCTGAGCTGACCATCAAACATCCCCAGTTGTATCTCAGGTCGGTGCCAGGCCATGCCCTCGATGCTCAGGCAAGCCATATGTTCGAGCAACAACTGCATTGCATCGACACTGTTGCTGAGCAGTGTGACCAGCGTGACGCGGTGCAGCGCCTGAACTTGAGCCTGACCTACCTGACCTCGATGCTGGACTTGTGTCCGGATCAGGAGCAGCTAGGGTTGGAGGAACTTGCCAAACAGTTTCCCGACTGGCTGCGCAATGCCAGCGAAGCGTCGCGTGATCAGTACGCAGGGCTACTGGTCGACATCGGCCAGGCCTACGATAGCGCCAAGGGTGGGTTCTGGCTCGACGGTGTCGATGACGCCGAGTTGTTTGCCTACACCCGCCTGAGTGAACGCCTGTTGCGCGACCACCCCGACAATACCCTGCAGCCGTGGAACCTGCAGGTGATCAATCACCAGACCGTCGCTGCAGCCCTGCCCAACGGTAACTTCGATGGCAACGTAACGCCCGTCACCTACACCCTGGCGCAGCTGGCGATCGGCAACCTGGGCTTGCTCAAGGCAGGTCGAGTCGAGCTCAAGGACAAGTCAGGGCAGGCTTTGCCGAGCTGGATGAACGAAGCCTACCTGCGCACGCTGATCACCGAGCTGGACATCGGCAAGGCCTACCCCGACATGCTGCAGCGCAGCCTGCTCGATGACGACAGGGAAAAGTCCAGGCGCAAGCACCTGCTCTCGCAGCAACTGCGCGCCCAATTACCAGCTGCTGCGCTGGAGTTGCACCTGCAGCAGAATAAACTCACGCTCGATGGTGTCAGGGTCGTGCGCAGGTTGTTCGCCCCACTGCCGACTCAAACAGCAGTGCCGTTGATCCAACCGTTAGGTTTTCTAAGTGAGCCTGACGTGCCAGCCGATTTGGCGCGCAATGCCTGGCTGATCGAGCCAGACCCAAGCGATGGCGCCACCCTGTGCCTGCTCTACCGGCCGTTGCATGCCCAGCCCCTGCTGGAGTTCTCCGGACGTGAGGCATTGCTAGCGGCGTTGGCAGCTACAGGTGATTTACAGACCGATATACTTGATCGCCTGGCAGAATCGGTGCAGTCCATCTATGCCAATGGCGGCTTCCTTGAGCCAAACCTGCCGCACCTGCGCCTGACCAACTTCATCCTCCCCTATGCCTACCAGCGGCCAGGCCCGGTCACCCTGGCGCAAAGCGCAACTGCAGGCGAGCTTGCCGAGGCGATCTACCAAGGCTGCGTGGCCGAGACCATCGAGCATTTCAAACGCCACGCCAGCACCTCAGCACAAACCCAGCGCCAGCAATGGCAACAGTTGGGCTGGCTGTTACTCAATCTGGTACTGCCGCTAACTGGCGGTATTGTGGCGGCGACCGTGTGGGTAGTGCAGGTCGGCGTGGCCCTGCGTCAGTACCTGCAAACCGACGCCAAGCGCACACCCAGTCAGCATCGCGTTGCGCTGGTCAACTTGCTGGTCAATGTGGCACTGGCAATATTTGCCTCCACGAGGCCAAGCCTGCGCCTGAAAAGCTCACCCGACCCTGCACTGAGTGAACCTGCGCCCAACGCCCTCGCACCAGTGACGGTGACCGCTCAAGCGGCCGACCAGGCAGTCCATCAGCCACTGGCGATGGACTGGGCGCATACCGACCCGATCCTCGACAAGCCGCAACGCGAAGCCTTGGCTCGCCTGCGCGCAGGCCGCAACCGTGAAGCGTTGGGCGAGCCAATCGAGTCGGGACACTGGGCTGGCCTGTATCAAACCGACGATGAACACTGGGTGGTGCTAGGCCGTGACGTCTACCGGGTCAGCCTCGACGAAGATCTGCAACGGCCACGTATCATTGGCGCGACCGATGAGCAAGCGCTGGGGCCGTGGCTACATCGCAACAGCAGCGGGCATTGGCAGCCAGATCTGCGTTTGCGCCTGCGCGGTGGTATGCCGCGTAGCACTAGCGGCCGTGCCCGTCTACAGCAGAGCAGGCTTACCCTGGAGACGTTGAGAGCCACACTCGATCGCGACCTGGCTACCGGCCGCGATTACATCATGCGTCTAAACGTACTCCAAGACCTGCTAAAAGCCGACGAGCGCGAACCGTCCCTTCGCCGCAATCTGGCCTCAATAGACACCATCGCTCAGTTCTGGGACAAACATGTGGCGGATATCAAGCGCTATATCGACCTGCAGCCTGGCGCACGCTTGCAATCACGCCTGTCGCTGACATTGTTCCAACAGTTCGCCAGCAAAGTTGTGCGCCATTCTGCACTGAGCAAGTTGATCGACCTGAAGATGGTCGAGTCCGCGTTGCAGCACCTGGAGCACCCCCACGACCTGGCCGCAGCGCTTGAGCGGCTGGAAGAAACACCCGAGCTGACCAACCAACTGGTGAGTAACGGTGACCGCCTGCGCGATACCCTGACCGAGCTGGAGCGCCTGGCAAGTCGTTACCACGAAGGGACCGAGAAATGGCTGGCCACCGCGCGCGAATGCTTGAAGGTCCCGATTGACCAAGTGACCTTGTCCTCACGCCTACGCCGCATCGACAGCGCCTGGCGCCGGCTGCTGATGCAGCCCGAGCTGTCCGACCGGGCGTATTACCTGCTGCGCCGTGGCTGGAAGAACCTGGACCTGGCAATCAGCCAACGCCTGCGGCTGTTCGCGATGCCCCAGGCCAGCGAAGAGCTCAGCGCCCGCTTGCTGCATGACATGCATAGCAAGCTCGGCGTGGTGCAAAGTGCCCTGGACAACCTCAAGGCGGAAATACTCGACAAGCCAGCTGCCCAGTCAATTCTTGCGCAATTGCAAGATGACGTCCGCTTTGCCTCCACCAATGTGAACAGTGAGCTTGAAGACTATCCGCCGCTCAGCACCGTGGAACAGCTGCGTCAAAAGACCCCTGGCCTGATCGAAACCACTAGCCACGGGCTGCTGTTGGGGCAGCCGCGAGCAAGCGACGCCTCTTTGGTCGACATCCTCGATGAGCACCAACGGCCGCTGATGACCTTCCACAACGAGCTGGGCGAATGGGTACAGTCCAAGGAACCTGAACCTGAGACTGGCACGGCCCCGGTGACACCAGTACCGGCGCAGCGCCTGGGCGAGCTGTTCGGTAATGCCGAGGAAATGATGAGTGGGGCCCAGCAAATGCTGAGCTTCATGCAATCCAAAGCCGCGGAAAACTTTCTGCCGGTGGAGATCGAAGAGTTGCTCGAACTCAAGCGCGAACCGGTGGCACGCCTGGAGTCGACATTACGTCAGCGCCTGGCCGTTGAGCCTGGGCTGGCGCCTGCTGACCTCAGCAGCTATACCCAGCGCCTGGATACCCTAGCTGAGCAACTGAACGCGCTGCTCAGGCGCAGCGAAGAAATCTGCACCAAGGCCATTGTCAGGCATAAACCACAGATGTCTGGGCTACGCTACCTGATCGACCGCCAACAGGTACGCATCCAGCTGGTCAAACGGCGCAAGGAGCTGTCTGCTGTGCAAGGTCGGCCGCAGGATTACCTGGACGAATACGAGATCCTGCGCGACGGCAGGCCACTGTGGTACGCCCATTTTCACTACCGCAGCCGTCTGGATGAAAACCCAGACTATGTCGCCGGCCACTTGAAAACTGCTGCTCAGCGCAGCATCCGCGGGCAAACGCTCACCGACCTGAACACGCAAAAGGTCGAGTTCGTGTACCGTGCGCCGATCACCCGAGCCGAAGCGGTACGCTACTTCTTCGCGCCTCACGCGGATGCCAGCAACCTATAAAAACCTGTAGCTGACGGGCGTTGCCAGGCAACGCCCTTCACCTATGATCAACGATCCTTGAACTGCGCCTCGCGCTTGGCAACGAAGGCCGCCATGCCTTCTTTCTGGTCTTCGGTGGCGAAGGCGGCGTGGAATACCCGGCGCTCGAAGCGCACCCCTTCGCTCAAGGTCACTTCGAAGGCGCGGTTGACGCTTTCCTTGACCATCATGCTGACCGGGATCGATTTGCTGGCGATAGTCGCGGCGACTTTCAACGCTTCTTCGAGCAGCTCTGCCTGCGGCACCACGCGCGCCACCAGGCCAGCGCGCTCGGCCTCTTCGGCGCCCATCAGGCGACCGGTCAGGCACAACTCCATGGCCTTGGCCTTGCCCACCGCACGGGTCAGGCGCTGGGTGCCGCCCATACCCGGCAACACGCCAAGGTTGACTTCCGGCTGACCGAACTTGGCATTGTCAGCGGCCAAGATGAAGTCGCACATCATCGCCAGTTCACAGCCGCCGCCCAAGGCAAAGCCAGATACCGCAGCGATGATCGGCTTGCGCCGATTGGCGATGCGGTCGGCGTCGCTGAACAGGTCATCGACGTAGATCTGCGGGTAAGTCAGGTCAGCCATTTCCTTGATGTCGGCGCCAGCGGCGAACGCCTTGGCAGAGCCGGTCAGCACCACACAGCCGATGTTCGGATCCTTCTCCAGCTGGTCCAACGCCTGGTTGATCTCACTGACGATCTGCGCGTTCAGTGCGTTCAACGCCTGCGGGCGGTTGAGGGTGATCAGGCCGACTTTGCCGTGGATATCCAACAGGATGGTTTCAAATGACATGCAGGCTGCTCCTTCAAAGATTGCGCGCAATGACCATGCGCTGAATGTCGCTGGTGCCTTCGTAGATCTGGCAAACCCGCACATCGCGGTAGATGCGCTCCAGCGGGAAGTCGCTCAGATAGCCATAACCGCCCAGGGTCTGCAAGGCATCCGAACAGACCTTTTCGGCCATTTCCGAGGCGAACAGCTTGGCCATCGAGGCTTCTACCAGCGCTGGGCGCCCGGCGTCGCGCAAGGCCGCAGCGTGCAGCACCATCTGCCGGGCGACGGCAATGCGCGTAGCCATGTCGGCCAAGCGGAAGGCCACCGCCTGGTGCTCGATCAATTTTTTGCCAAAGCTCTGGCGCTCGTTGGCGTAATCACGCGCCACTTCGAATGCGGCGCGAGCCATGCCGACCGATTGCGAGGCGATACCGATGCGCCCGCCCTCAAGGTTGGCCAGCGCGATCTTGTAGCCCTCGCCCTCCTCGCCCAGGCGATTGGCCAATGGCACGCGAACATCATCGAAGACGATCTGACAGGTATCGGAGGCGTGCTGACCGAGTTTGTCTTCAACCCGCGCCACCTGATAACCGGGTGAATCGGTGGGCACGATGAATGCGCTGATGCCGCGTTTGCCCGCTTCAGGGTCGGTCACGGCGAAGACGATCACCACCCCGGCGTTCTGCCCGGAGGTGATGAACTGCTTGCTGCCGTTGAGCACGTAGTGCTCGCCATCGCGCCGCGCCCGCGTCTTCAGGCTGCTGGCGTCGGAGCCGGCCTGCGGCTCGGTGAGGGCGAACGCGCCGAGCATCGCGCCACTGGCCAGCGGCGCGAGGAACTGCTGCTTTTGCTGCTCTGTGCCAAATTTGAGAATCGGTACGCAGCCCACCGAGTTGTGCACACTCATGATGGTCGAGCAGGCGCCATCGCCCGCAGCGATCTCTTCCAAGGCCATGGCATAGGCAACATAACCGGTGTCGCTGCCGCCATATTGCTCAGGCACCAGCATGCCAAACAGGCCCAGCCCGGCCATCTCGTCAATCGCCTCGCGGGGGAAGCGATGCTCCTTGTCCCATTGCTCGGCGAAAGGCTTCAGACGCTCCTGGGCAAAATCACGTACAGCGTCGGCAATCTGTTGTTGTTCGTCAGTGACCAGCATGTTTCACCTCAGTACAGGCATTCGACCGCGATGGCGGTCGCTTCACCGCCGCCGATGCAGATCGCCGCGACGCCACGGCGCAGGTTGTTCTGGCGCAACGCCGACAGCAGGGTGACCAGGATACGCGCACCAGACGCGCCAATCGGGTGGCCCAGGGCGCAGGCGCCGCCATGGATGTTGACCTTGGCGTGCGGCAGGTCCAGGTGCTTCATGGCCGCCAGGGTGACCACGGCGAAGGCTTCGTTGATCTCGAACAGATCGACCTCGGCCAGGGCCCAGCCGGTGCGCTTGATCAGCTTGTCGATGGCGCCGATTGGCGCGGTGGGGAACAGCGCCGGAGTGTCGGCAAAGGCCGCATGGCCATGGATCACCGCCAGCGGTTTGAGGCCACGTTGTTCAGCCTGAGAGCGGCGCATCAGCACCAATGCTGCGGCGCCATCGGAAATCGAACTGGAGTTGGCCGCAGTGACCGTACCGCCTTCGCGGAACGCCGGACGCAGTTGCGCGATTTTGTCCAGGCGCGCCTTGGGCGGCTGCTCGTCATCACTGACCAAACGTTTTTCCTTGCCCTCGGTGACCTCCACCGGAACGATCTCAGCGGTAAAGCGACCGTTCTTGATCGCCTGTTGAGCGCGGGTCAGCGACTCGATGGCGAAGGCATCCTGCGCTTGCCGGCTGAACCCACCACTTTGCGCGCAATCCTCGGCGAAGGTGCCCATCAGCCGGCCTTTGTCGTAGGCGTCTTCCAGGCCATCCAGGAACATGTGGTCGATGATCTTGCCGTGCCCCATGCGATAGCCACCGCGGGCCTTGTCCAGCAGGTACGGGGCATTGGTCATGCTTTCCATGCCGCCAGCCACCACCACCTCGGCGCTGCCTGCCAGCAGCAGATCATGAGCCATGATCGCCGCCTGCATGCCTGAGCCGCACATCTTGTTCAAGGTGGTGCAAGTAGTGCCTTTATCCAGGCCTGCGCCCAGTGCCGCCTGGCGCGCCGGCGCCTGGCCGAGGCCTGCCGGCAGCACGCAACCGAACAGCACCTGCTCGACGCTGGCGGCATCGATGCCTGCGCGCTCGACAGCGGCCCGAATCGCCGCAGCACCCAGCTGCGGCGCGCTCAGGCTTTTCAGGTCGCCCTGCAGGCCGCCCATGGGCGTGCGCACGGCACTGACGATAACAATCGGATCGTTGGCGAGGGTCATGAGCAATTCTCCTTACTTGGCAGCCATGCGCAGGGCACCGTCGAGGCGGATCACCTCGCCGTTGAGCATGCTGTTTTCAATGATATGGCGAGCCAGCGCTGCATACTCGTCAGGGCGACCCAGGCGTGGCGGGAACGGCACCCCGGCGGCCAGCGAGTCGCGTACTTCCTGGGTCATGCCGGCCATCATCGGGGTTTCGAAGATGCCCGGGGCGATGGTCATCACGCGGATGCCAAAGCGCGCCAACTCGCGCGCCGCTGGCAGGGTCAGGCTGGCGATGGCGCCCTTGGAGGCGGCGTAGGCGGCCTGGCCGATCTGGCCGTCGTAGGCGGCAATCGAAGCGGTGTTGATGATCACCCCGCGCTCGCCATCTTCACCCGCCTCGCCCTCGGCCATGGCCGCAGCGGCCAGGCGCAGCAGGTTAAAACTGCCGATCAGGTTGACGTTGATCACCTTGGCGAAGCTGTCCAGGCCATGCGGCCCGTGCTTACCGAGAACCTTCTCTGCTCCGACGATACCGGCGCAATTGATCAGCCCGTGGAGGCTGCCAAAGGCGCTGACGGCAGCGTCCACCGCAGCCTTGGCGGCCTGTTCGTCGCTGATGTCGGCGACCGCGTAGCGCGCCTGCTCACCCAGCGCCTGGGCCTTGGCCGCTACCGCTTCGGCGTTGAGATCGACCAGCATTACCTTGGCGCCGGCTTCGATCAGCATCTGTGCGGTCGCCGCGCCCAGCCCGGAAGCTGCGCCGCTGACGATGAAATGTTTGTTGGCAATGTGCATGATGAGGTTTCCTTCAGGCGCTGGCGGTTGCTGCCAGGGCTGCTTGTTGTTTGGCGATTTCCTGGTTGCGCAGGATGAAGCGTTGCAGCTTGCCGCTCGGGGTCTTGGGCAGCTCGCTGACGAATTCGATTTCACGCGGGTAGGCATGGGCATACAGACGCTGGCGCACGTGCTGGCGCAGGGTCTCTTCCAGTTCAGGGCTACCCTGCACGCCGCTGGCCAGCACCACGAAAGCCTTGATCAGCTCGGTGCGCTCCGGGTCGGGCTTGCCAACCACTGCGGCCTCGATCACTGCCGGGTGTTCGATCAGCGCGCTTTCGACATCGAACGGACCCACCCGATAACCGGAAGTGGTGATGACATCGTCACTGCGCCCGACGAAGCTGATACTGCCGTCAGTATTGAGCTCGACCGTGTCGCCACTGAGGTAGTACTTACCGACGAAACTTTTGGTCGGCAAGCCGTGATAGCCGCCGAACCAGCACAACGGCGACTGCTCGCGGTCCACCGCAAGGATGCCGGGCACGCCGGCAGGCAGTTCGTTGTGGTGCTCATCAAGCACGACGATGCGGTGGCCGGGAATGGCAAAGCCTGCAGAGCCCAGGTGCACCGGATGGGCCAGGCCATGGTGGTTGCACAGGACCATACCCAGTTCGGTCTGCCCATAGTGATCGTGAATGGTCACGTCGAGCTCATCGGCGAACCAGCGGATAACCTCGGGATTGAGCGGCTCGCCAGCACTGCTGACCACCCGCAGACGACCCTTGATCGGCGCGGAGAACTCGCGCCCAGCGGCGATCAGCAAGCGATAAGCGGTGGGCGAGCCGGCCAGGTTGGTGATGCCGAGCTTGTTGATGATCCGCGCACAGCTCTCGACGCTGAACGGCCCATCATAGAAGGTGGTGGCGTGGCCCAGCGCCAGCGGCCCGGTGACCGCGTAATAAAGGCCATAAGCCCAGCCTGGGTCGGCCAGGTTCCAGAAGTTATCCTCAGGGCGCAGCTCGATGGCATCGCGCATGTAGCCCTGGAAGGCAACGATGGCGCGCAGCGGCACCTCCAGCGGCTTGGCCGGGCCGGTGGTGCCGGAGGTGAACATCAACAGGAACGGATCATCGCCACGACGCAGCACTGGCTCGCACTCAGGCTCGGCCGTCGCCAGCAGTTGCTGGAAATCAGCATCGCCGGCACGCGCATTGACGCTGATGATCGACGGGCAGTCAGCCACCTCATCGAGTTTGGCCCGGTTGTTGGCATCGGTGATGACCACCTTGGCCTGCGACTGCTCCAGTCGGTGCTCGATCGCCTTGGGCCCGAACGCGGTGAACAGCGGCTGATAGACCGCGCCCAGGCGCCAGGTGGCCAGAATCGTGATCAGCAGCTCAGGGGTGCGTGGCATCAGCCCTGCGACCCGGTCACCGGCAATGACGCCCTGGGCCTTGAGTACGTTGGCAAAGCGCGCAGCCTGCGCCTGCAGTTGCTCGAAACTAAAGCGCTGGCCATTGCCATCGCGATCTTCGTAGATCAGGGCAAGGGAGTTGCTGCCGGTGTGTCGATCACAGCATTCGACACAAGCATTGAGGGCGTTCAGATTGCCGTGCAAGGCCGCCTCTGCGGCCTTGGCGTGTTCGAACGAACGGACGGCCTCGGCGTAATCGCGCATCGTCAGACTCCTGGTTTCTTATTGTTGGAGTAGCACCATCGGTCTGACGATGTTGTCGCCGCACGCCGTTCGCAGCAATGGCCAAACCGCTCAATCGGGATGAGCGGTTTGGCCGCTATGACGCAGGTTCAATCGGCTGGATGCCAGCTACGCATGACCTCGCTGGTCAGTTTCAAAATCAGGTCAGCCTCGGCCTGTTTGAACGCCTTGGCGATTTCATCACTGCGTTTGAGCAGCTCACCTTCCGGTAAACCTTGCAGTGCCTCTTGCTGAATCCAGAACGGCTGCGCGACCTGCTCGAACTGCGCTGCGTGTTCGCGGCGCAAGTAATCGATCCAGAAATCCCGCTGGCTGATGTAGCTAACCAAATCATTGGTGGCTGACGCCCATCTCACCTGTGCGGCGGCGTTGCTTAACTGCTGCTGAGTCACTCCGGCAATCTGCCCGAACTGCATCGTGCGCGGCTGGCCCGGTAGGTTCAAGGTACGGGCCAGACCAATGCGATAAGCCAAGCTGACTTCAATTTCATCCACCCGCTCACGCCCACGCGTGGCGGCGTCTTGCTCTGACAAGCCAGTACTACGCAGCCTATCGGTTTCCATGGTGATGCGCCGTTCGATGTCCAAATGGGCAATACGCTCGACTTCGTCCAGCCGGAACAGACCCCGCGCCAACTCCAGCAACGATAGCTGTTCACTCGCCGAGCTCGCCTGGGCCACCAGCATGCGAATCTCTAATCTGCTGAAACACGAGATCAAGCGATCCACACACCCCCGTGCGGCGGCCAGCTCAAATACTTCGGCGCGTAACACGCTGTTATCGCTGATCGCCGCAAGCAAGGCCCACACCCGCCGACTCAGGTCCTGACGGGCATGCTGAAAATCGCTGGTATCCGTCAATAGATCGAGCAGGCGGAAGAACTCTTCACTGTTGGCCTCTGCACGCAGGGCATCCCAGCGTGCTTTGCCCTCTGCGCGCTGGGCCTCTTGCAAGGATGCAAGCCATGTCTGCCTGACTTGCGAAGGCTCAACAACGGCAGGCTGCACTATCTGTGGCGCAGGCTCAGGGGCGTACAGGCGCTCGCGAACATCGACCGCCAGCGGGTTGTTGCGCAGTTCCAAGGCTTGTCGGGTTTGCGCAGAGGCCGTAAGCAAGGTTTCCGGCACCTGAGCGATCTGGTTATCACGAAGATCGGCCAACTCAAGCATCCCACACCACTCCAGCCCCTCGGGTACACTTTGCAGACGCGTCTGGCGCAAGCTGAGTTCGCGCAGACGTGATAGCTGACGAAACTGCAGACTGATTGCACCCAGTGGATTGAAACTCAGGTCCAAGGTTTGCAGCCTATGCAGCTCACGAATGGTATCGGCAGACGTCTGGGTCATGCGAATCCGATTGCGCGCCATGCGCAGCTCCACCAGGCTGGTCAACTGCGCGATATCATCAGGGATGCCAGTTAGCGCGTTACTGTTCAGATTGAGCCATCGCACACGAGAGAAGCAACGCAAGAATCCAGTAGGAATGGTCTGAAGATTCAACCCCACCATAATCAGGTCTGTCACGTGGCCAAAGTCGGTATTGGCCGGCAAGGTCGGGAGACTTGCGATATCCAACCCAATCAGGCTCAGGCGAACACCGGCCAATTGCCCGGCTCCGTTGAGCAACCGTTGCCCCTGAAGCTGCCAACTACGGCGTAATTCAGTCGCAACGTGTCGGCGTCGGGTGTACCGATTGGTAGCACGCTCTTGCTGCACCCATTCCTCCAGCAATTGGTCAAGCTGGCGGTACTCCTGGAACTGCTGAGTCAAGTTGAGATAGGCGGTCTCAGGATTTTCCAACAGCAGTGCCACGAAGCGATCAAGGTCACGGTCGTTGAAGCTCGGATAAAGTGTACGCGCAGAGCGCATTAGCAGACGCCGCGAAGGATGCCCACCCTCGCCGCGACCACTGAGCAAATACCCAAGCCGCCCATCGGCCAGTCGCTGCATAGGGCTGTGCCATGGTTTGATCTTTGCCATCCCTACCAACTGCGCAAGCGCCGGATTCCCCGAGGGCAGCCAGCTGCGCAGATCATTGATGATGCGCTCACGGGCCGTGGCCCCCTGCCATTTCAGGCGCGTGCAATCAGCAGCGGACAGAAGCGCAGCCAACGCCTCTGGCAAGCCTTCGGGCTCACTCAATTGCAGTGGGTGTTTAAATCCATCCCGGTTGTAGCAAAGAAAACGCCCTGCGCGTCGCACCAAAATCGCACTGACCTTGCGCGGGTCGTTGTCCGGATACAATCTGGCCAGTAACGGTCCGGTATCGGATTGGTCCCGCAATTCCAGATCTTCTGGCCCGGTCAAGGCGCCATACTGACGCAACAGAGCGAACGCCAGTTGTACGGTCCCTGGTTGATAGCTGGCGTCCAGGTACAAGCCTTCACGCATGCGCGTCAGTTGCGCCAACTGCAAGTGCGCACGCGCCTGCTCGGCAACCGCCAGAGGGACGCGGTGTTGCGTGAGCATGCACTGGCGCTGCTCATCGGTGGCAAGCTTGAGCACGTCCAGTGCGTAGGCGCTTGGTAATCCTTTGAAATGTTTCTGGATCAGGCTCAGCAGCGGGTCTTGTGGCAGGTACTTGACGCTAAAATGCTCGAACAGTCGCTCGCCAAGCTCAGCATCATTGTCGAGAAAATCAGCCTTCTGCTCCTCGACCGACAACGCATCGAGCTTCAAATAGTCGCTGCACCAGCCAAACAGCTCCAGGTCATAATCTTGGCCGTCGGCCAACTGCTTGAAGAACGCTTGGACCCGTGCATCCACGGCAAACCGCTCCAGGGTATCGCGCAGAGTAATCGGCATTGGCCGGTTTTCTACCAATAAGCCGCGCAAGTAGTCTTGATCGACATCGGCGACTTTCAAAATGTGCTCGACACGTGCTGCCGACAAGCTAGCGGCGGGCGGCCATAGACGCCCCAGCAACAAACCTTCACCCTGCCAGGCAAGCGGTTGCTCGCTCGTCAAGCGCCAGCATCGCTCGCCGTTGAACTCAAGCAAAGGCCCAAAACTGGCCTCACCTTGGGGGTGGACTAACTGCCAAGCACTGCGCTTGGGCACAGGCCTGACCCTATAGTAGGTATCACCATTTCGCCACCAATGGCCTGTTTGATTGGCCAGCAGGCCGTTATCGAGTGCCATCAGGTCGTCGGGCGGAGCAAGGACGGCATACGGGCCTAGATCGCCCGACCACAGTCGCGGCCGACCCGCGTCGTTCTCTATCGGCAGCAGTTGGTCAACCACAGCGCTGCGCTTGAAAGCGCGCGCAACCAACGTCGCGCCGCCCGCCACGGCAGCCGCCACCACCACGGTCTCGGCAACCCCGAGCAAGTGCTCGATAGCTTCGTGCTGATGCCCTTGGCTCCAGTCCCAAGCACCTTCACAGAACTGTGACACGGTCTGCCCAACCAAGTCGGCAGCCAGCAGTGCACCGACAACCGGGACGAAAAGGCCGGCTAGGTTGAGTAGGTTCCCCCCGACCATTTGCAAGTTGCGCAACTGGTCGGCGCTGGCACGGGCATTGATCTGCGCGGTCGGTACCGCAAGAAAACGCGCATTGTCTCGGATGCGTTGCACCTGTTGCTCGGCCAAGGTCTTGAACAGCGGGTCGTGGATTACCTCGCAGGAAGCCGTAGCATCCGTCTGTGGATCCTTTAGACGAAGCTGCAACAATCCCAAGAAGCTTGCACGCTCCGATAGGTCAATTCGCCGACTGAATCGCTGTTGGTAACCCTCTTCACGCAGCAGTGTGCCAAGAGCCAGGCTAGCTTCACGCCAAGAGGTGAAGGCCCGCAGCGATTGCTGGCGATCACCAGGTAAGTACAGGATCACCCCCTCCACGCTGATCTGCGGCACACGTCCTGGAATGGGCACGATCCCTTGCCGCTCGAACGCTAGAGCCCCTTCGACACGACAGTCCAAGACTTTCAGGGCTCCGGCATGTACCCGGTCGCTTTTCGAATGGGTGGCAGGTTGCCCGTTGACTACCCGACTTAGCATATCGATGTCGGCTGAAGACAACTGCTTCTTCAAGAACGCAACCTCGATTGCCAACGCCAGTTGCAGGCGTTTGTCCTCGCTCAGCGCAGTGAGTAAGCCTGGGGTGAAAACGGTTTTCAGATGCTGCTGGTACTGCCCACCGACATCTACTTTCCGACAAAGATTGACCAACTCCGTGCTGTCGTTGGTCAGCACCTGCTCCGCCTCACCGGTCGAGCTATCGGCTGGATAAACCAGGGCAGTCTGCTCAAAAAACGCTTCACCCTGTTTGAAATTCTGCAGAAAGACCTGCACAGCTGGCGTACGCACGAAATACGATCGGTACTCTTGCGGGCCGCTTGCATCCGCGCGCAGATGACGCCGCTCCTCACGCCACTGGGCCTTGTCGAGGTCGACCGACAGCGATAAGGAGGAGGAACGCAACGCCTGCTGTAATAGCGGCCTGGCGAAGCTGTTCGGGGGCTGCAGCGCGGCTAGTGCCGAGTGAACCTGTTGTTGGCTGCGCACATGATTGTCAAAGCTGCTGCGCAGCGCCTGAAACTGATTGAAGCTGGCCTTTTTGAGCCAATCGGGCAGCGTATGGACGATGAATGCATCAGTTGCCCGTTGAAATTGGGTATCGGTGTTGTTCTGTTCCATGATCAGCACTGTTCGGTTGATGAACCACCTAGAGTGCGGTGCTTCAACATCCTCGATCAGCGGGAAAGCACACCGCCTAGGGCAGCTCGTCCCCACGGCTATGGACCAGGCTCCGATAGTGCCCTGGGTTGCAGCCGAACCACTTGCGAAACGCCTTGTAGAACGAGCTGCTATCAGCGAAGCCAAGACGCTCGGCAATGTCCCCCAGGCTCGGCTCGGCCTGTGCTAGCCAAGCTATCGCCAGCTCTCGACGCACGCTGTCTTTGAGGCCCTGATAAGTCTGCCCCTCTTCGGCCAATCGCCGGCGCAAAGTGGCGCTGGACAGACACAAGTGCCGGGCCAAGCTGCCGGCGTCTGGCCATTGCGTCGGATCCAGGCCTAGCAGGTCAGCGCGGATACGCCTGGCCAGGCTGGCCGGATCGCGATATTTGACCAGGATATTGCCCGGTGCCTCGGCCAGGAAACGCTGTAGTTCCTGCGCCGAGCGCTTGATGGGCAGGTCCAGGCAATCGCCGGTAATGATCATGCGCGTGCGCGGCCGGCCAAATTGCAGGTTTTCCGAGAACATCACCCGGTAATCGTCGCAAAACGGCGGCTCAGCGCAGCGCAGGTCGATCGCCAAAATCGCAATGCGTCGCCCGGCCAGCCAGCAGGCCACGCCGTGCACGATCATCCAGAAGGTGAAATAGGTAAATGCCCGGCGCGGCTGCTCGCACGGTTCATTAACCACGATCTCGGCCAGGCTCTGCTGACGCACCAGGCTCGGTTGCAGGTCGTCGAGCATCAACGAAAGAAAGCCCAAGGCAATCTCCAGCCCCGCCCCCAGGCTCGGCTGGGCCATCGCCGCGCGGGTCATGAAGGCCAGGCTGCCATTGGGCAAGCCGCGCCGGTCCATGGCGAAGAACTCATCGTTGCAGCGCCGCGCCAATAGACGCCAGAGCCTTGCATAAGCTTGCGCAGAAACCCGCGCCTCAGGCAGTTCCAGTTGCGCTGGGTCGATGCCGGCGCGCAGCAACACGCCGGTGTCGGGCTGGCCCGCCGGGCAGGTCTGCAACAGCGCTTCGCGCACCAGTTGCATGGAGATCGTGTCTTTCTCGCTCATCGGCCGTCCAGCGCCAGGTTGCTCGGAGTCGGCCATCTTAGGCCGCTGCGCGGTATTCGTCAGCATGGCTCAAAGATCCGTGGCCAGCCCCAGAAAAGCCTGGATCAAACGCAGCTCGCGGCGTCGTTCCAGGCAACCGATCATATGCCGGTTGACCAGCCCTGCCCCGCTGATCGGCCGCGCCACTACCCGTGGGTCGTGGGCCACTTCAACCGACGAGACGATGCCAATGCCAAGCTCGGCGGCGACCGCCTCGGTGACCGCCTCGCGGCTGTCCAGTTCGAGCAGCACCCGCGGGCTGACCTTGGCCTCGCCACAGGCCTGATCGAAGGTGCGCCGAGTGATCGAGCTGGGTTCGCGCAGGACCATGATCTGCCGATCGAGATCGGCCAAGGGCAGCTCACCCTGATCGTCGGCCCACGGGTGGCCGACCGGCAACAGCGCGCACAGGCGTGAGTCGCCCAGGCTTTGCAGGTACAAGCCCTTGCGCGGCTCGACCTCGGTCAGCACCGCCACGTCGGCATGCTCCGAAAGCAGCGCCGCCAAGGTTTCCTGGGCATTGCCCAAGCGCAGGTTGACGGTGATACCAGGGTAGCGGGCACGCAGCTGGGCGAGCATCGGCATCACCCGGTGCGGACCATCGGCGGCAACCTCCAACCGTCCGGTCAGCAACTGGCGATTGGCTTCGAGCATCGCCTGCGCCTCTTCCGCCAGGCCGAACATGGCCCGCGTGATGGCAGCCAGGCGCGTGCCCTCTTCGGTCAGCTCGACCCGGCGCGCGGTCCGTCGCAGCAAGGTGATCTGGTAGTGCTCTTCCAAGGCTTTGACGTGTCCGGTCACTGCCGGCTGGCTGATGAACAAGCGGGCGGCGGCGCGGGTGAAGCTGCCTTCGCGGGCGACAGCATCGAATGCACGGAGCTGGAACAGGTTCATATTTATCGGCCTGACTTATGGCTGGCATAACGACAAACAATTTGATTGATGGCAAGGCCAATTGCAACCTAGCACCCGTAGTTTCAGCACCACTTTTCGGCTGACCACCTGCTGCTTGCGAGGAACTCCGGTATGAGCAACGCCCCCATCCTGCTGACCCCCGGCCCACTGACCACCTCCGCCCGTACCCGCCAAGCCATGCTGGTGGACTGGGGCTCGTGGGATCGCGACTTCAATCAACTGACTGCCAGTGTCTGCGAGCAGCTCCTGGCAATCCTTGACGCCAGCGCCAGCCACCACTGCGTGCCGCTGCAAGGCAGCGGCACCTTCGCCGTGGAAGCCGCCATCGGCACCCTGGTGCCGCGTGACGGCAAGGTCCTGGTGCTGATCAATGGCGCCTATGGCCAGCGCCTGGCCAAGATCTGCAAAGTGCTGGGGCGCAACTTCAGCACCTTCGAGACCGCCGAAGACCAACCGACCACCGCCGAAGACGTCGAGCGCCTGCTGGCAGCCGATACGGCCGTGACCCATGTGGCACTGATCCACTGCGAGACCAGCACCGGCATCCTCAACCCGCTGCCCGAGATCGCACAAGTCGTGAAACGCCACGGCAAGCGCTTGATCATCGACGCCATGAGTTCCTTCGGCGCGCTGCCGATCGATGCGCGTCAGGTGCCGTTCGAAGCGCTGATCGCCGCCTCCGGCAAGTGCCTAGAAGGCGTACCGGGGATGGGCTTCGTGTTCGCCGAGAAGAGTGCCCTGGCTGACGCCGAAGGCAACGCCCATTCGCTGGCCATGGACCTCTACGACCAGCACAGCTACATGGCCAAGACTGGCCAATGGCGCTTCACCCCACCGACTCACGTGGTCGCCGCCCTGCACGAAGCCTTGCAGCAATACAACGAAGAAGGTGGCCTGCCGGCGCGTCATCAGCGCTACTCGGACAACTGCCAGACCCTGCTCAAGGGCATGGCGGCGATCGGCCTGAAAAGCTTCCTGCCGGCTGAAATCCAGGCGCCGATCATCGTCACCTTCCACGCCCCCAACGACCCGCGCTACCAGTTCAAGGACTTATATGAGCGGGTCAAGGCCAAGGGTTTCATCCTCTACCCGGGCAAGCTGACCCAGGTCGAAACCTTCCGCGTCGGTTGCATCGGCGTGGTTGGCGCAGACGGCATGCAGGCCGCCGTCGATGCCGTGGCCCAAGTGCTACGGGAAATGGAAGTGCTGGACATCTGACTTCGCCCCTACCTTTGAAGGATTACAGGACATGAACTACAGCAACCCTACCCGCCTGCAAGCCGCCATCCTTGACTGGGCTGGCACCGTGGTCGACTTCGGCTCCTTCGCGCCAACCCAGATCTTTGTCGAGGCCTTTGCCGAGTTCGATGTCGAGGTGTCCATCGATGAGGCCCGTGGCCCGATGGGCATGGGCAAGTGGGACCACATTCGCACCCTGTGCGACCAGCCGGCGATTGCCGAGCGCTATCGCAAAGTGTTTGGCCGCACCCCGACAGATGATGATGTCACAGCTATCTACAACCGCTTCATGCCGCTGCAGATCGAGAAGATCGCCGTGCACTCGGCGCTGATCCCAGGGGCGCTAGAGACCCTGACCGGGCTGCGCCAGGATGGCCTGAAGATCGGCTCGTGCTCGGGTTATCCGAAAGTGGTGATGGACAAGGTCGTGGAGCTGGCCAAGCAAAACGGCTATGTCGCCGACCACGTGGTGGCCACCGATGAGACCCCCAACGGCCGCCCCTGGCCGGCCCAGGCCCTGGCCAACGTGATCGCCCTGGGCATCGATGATGTGGCGGCGTGCGTCAAGGTCGACGACACCGTGCCGGGGATTCTCGAAGGTCGCCGCGCCGGCATGTGGACCGTGGCGCTGGTGTGCTCGGGCAATGCCCTGGGGCTGACCTGGGAAGGCTATCAGGCGCTTAGTGCCGAGAAGCTCGAAAGTGAGCGCAAGCGCATTCATGCGCTGTTCGAAAGCTCGCGCCCGCACTACCTGATCGACACGATCAATGACTTGCCAGAGGTGATTGCCGACATCAACCGGCGCTTGGCCAAGGGTGAGATGCCGCAGGCATTTTGATTATGTGCCGTCAGATCTGACGCTATCGCGGGGCAAGCCCGCTCCCACGCCAATCACCTCATGCCTGAGGCATGGCGTGGGAGCGGGCTTGCCCCGCGATCAACGACTCACACGGCCCGATTGAGCTTCACCCAGGCAGCAAACTTATCGATAAACGCCTGCAAGAATGGCCGAGTCTTGTCATTGAGCTTGCCAGACTCTTCGAACAAGCTCGCCGCCCCACCGATATACGCCTCGGGCATCTGCATGCACGGCATATCGAGAAACACCAGCGACTGGCGCACTGCATGGTTGGCGCCAAACCCGCCAATCGCTCCCGGCGAGACGCTCACCACCGCCGTTGGCTTACCCCCCCAGGCGCTCTGGCCATACGGCCGCGAGCCCACGTCAATCGCATTTTTCAGGCAACCCGGCACCGAGCGGTTGTACTCCGGGGTGACGAACAGCACCGCATCGCTACGGCGGATCTCGTCGCGAAAGCGCTTCCACGCATCCGGCGCGCCGCTGGCCTCGACATCCTCGTTGTACAGGGGCAGGTCGCCGATCTCGACGATCTTCAGGGCAAGGCTGGAGGACGCCAGCTCACTCAAGGCCCGGGCCACCTTGCGGTTGTAGGATTCCTTGCGCAAGCTGCCGACCACGACTGCTACCGAAAACACCTGGCTCATGGCGATTTACACCCTCTGCTGGCTGATGGACTCAGTAGTTATAGATGACCGTTCCTCGGCGCCGAGGTTTTTTTCCCCTTGATAGAAAACTTCCCAAGGGTTTCACTGGTCTATGCCTGCAGACATTTCCTACATTTTTCAGAGGTTTCCCCCCAAAATGGCAGCAGTACTGGTCGGCCAATTCCACGCCCGTGACGCCGAAGGCCGTATCTACCCCGTCCATGAGTTCCAGGAGTCGACCCTCCAGGCCGATGGCAGCGTGCTTGGCGCGCCGATCAGCAGCTATCGCCTGGCCATCGGTGACCGGGTCAACCATCTGGGTGAGGACCGTTTCGAACTGGCGCAAAGCGGCGTGGAAATCATCCGCATTCCTTGACGCAGTCGACCGTGTAGATGCGCCCTTGGCCACAGTCTTCGCTTTGCAGACCGTGCACATCGGCGACAAAACCGGGGAAGCCCTGGTCGAACGCGCGGGCGAAGGCCAGGTAATCGAGGATCGAGCGCGTCGCTTCGGTGAAGCGTTCGCCTGGCATGATCAACGGGATACCAGGCGGATAGGGCACCAGCATCACCGCCGAGATCCGCCCTAGCAACGCTTCGACCGGCACTGCCTCGACCGCCCCGCGCACCAGATGGTCATAGGCCAGCGCCGGGCTGATGGCCACGTCCGGCAAACGGGTAAACAGGCGCTTGAGCTGCTTGGCCGTGGCATTGCTGCGATAACACTCATGCAACTGGCCGCACAGATCACGTAGGCCCAATCCCTGATAACGTCCCGGCGCCTGGGCCACCACGCTCGGCAGGCTTACGCTCAAGGGGCTGTTCGCGTCATAGTGGCGCTTGAACTCCAGCAACTCGGTTAGCAAAGTGCTCCATTTGCCCTTGGTGATGCCCATCGAGAACAGCACCAGAAAGCTGTACAGTCCGGTCTTTTCCACCACCAGCCCACGCTCCCAGAGAAACTTGCTCACCACCGCCGCCGGAATGCCGTGCGCACCCAGCGCGCCACCAGCCGTCAGCCCAGGCATGACCAGGGTGACCTTGAGCGGATCGAGCAACACGTAGTCCTGCTCGACCTCGCCAAAGCCATGCCAGGGCGCACCGGGCTGCAACAGCCAATCCTGGGCGGTAATGTGCTGGATGCCCTCGGCACGCTCCGGCTGCCAGATGCTGAACCACCAGTCATCGGCAGCGATATGCTCGCGCAGGTTGGCCAGGGCGCGGCGAAAGCCCAGCGCCTCGTCGAACATCTCCTGCAGCAGCGAGCGTCCGGCGGGGCCTTCCATCATCGCCGAGGCGACGTCCAGCGAGGCCAGGATGCTGTACTGCGGCGAGGTAGAGATGTGCATCATGAACGCTTCATTGAAGCGGTCGCGGTCGAGCTGGCGCGTGGCGCCGTCCTGCACATGAATCATTGACGCCTGGCTGAAGGCGGCCAACAACTTGTGGGTCGAATGGGTGCTGAACAGCAGCGGGCTGTCGGCGCTGCGCGGCGTACCCATGGCATAACGGCCGGCAAAAAACTCATGAAAGGCAGCATAGGCGAACCAGGCTTCGTCAAAATGCAGCACTTCGACGCTATTACCCAAAGCCTGCTTGATCATCCCGGCGTGATAGCACAGCCCGTCGTAGGTCGAGTTGGTCACCACTGCCAGCTTGATCCGCGCCGGTCGGCCTGTGGCCAGCGGGTTGGCGGCGATCTTGGCCTGGATCGACCCAGCGCTGAACTCACTCAACGGAATCGGCCCGATGATGCCCAGTTCGTTGCGCTCGGGGCACAGGTAAATGGGAATGGCGCCGGTCATGATGATCGCGTGCACCACTGACTTGTGACAGTTGCGGTCGACCAGCACCAGGTCGTCACGGCCGACCATCGAATGCCAGACGATCTTGTTGGCCGTCGAGGTGCCGTTGATCACGAAGAAGGTGTGATCGGCGCCGAAATTGCGCGCAGCGCGTGCTTCAGCCTCGGCCAACGGGCCGGTGTGATCGAGCAAGGATCCCAACTCGGGCACCGATACCGACAGGTCGGAGCGTAGCGTGTTTTCGCCGAAGAACTGGTGGAATGCCTGCCCCACCGGGCTCTTGCGATACGCCACACCGCCGCCGTGGCCGGGGGTATGCCAGGAATAGTTCGATTGCGCAGTGTGCTGCACCAATGCCTTGAAAAACGGCGGCAACAGGCCATCGAGGTAGTTGTGGGCAGCCCGCGCGACCTGGCGGGCGAGAAACGGCACGGTGTCTTCGAACAGGTAAAGAATGCCGCGCAGCTGGTTGAGCTCGCTCATCGCCTCGGCGGGGGCGTTCTCCAGGGTGACCTGCTCGCCGAGGGCGAAGATCGGCAGGTTTGGCGCCCGCAGACGCGCCAGGCTGATCAGCTCGGCCATGTTCTGCAACAGATGAGTGTTGTCGCCGACCCCTTCAGCGGCGATCAGCATGCAGGCCAAGCCATGATGGGTAGCGGCGACCAGGCGCGCTTCGGCGTGGTCGGCGGCGGCCAGGATGGTGAAGCCGTCCTGGGCCAATTCAGCGGCGATGGCACGCACACGCTCGCCGGCGACGCTGTCGGCCTTGATCGCCCGGTGAACGATCAGGATCGGGAACTGCAGGTCCTTGTACATGGGCAACCACCACCTGGGCAGAACTGCTGGGTTCTTTCAGGGTAGAAGCTGGTTGCTCAGGCTGCGACGTTTAGTATTTGCGCTGTCAGCCCCGGCCTCTTCGCGGGCAAGCCCGCTCCCACAGGGATCGTAGCGTTCTTAAGCCGACAGCCTGGAGCGGGCTTGCCCGCGAAGAGGCCAGCCCTGACACCCACAAAGCCAGACCTGCACCTAGTATTCCCCAGACAGGCCCCACATCTACAGGACAACACAAAACCCTGTGGGAGCGGGCTTGCCCGCGAAGAGGCCAGCCCTGCCCCCCCCCGCAGGGCTCGATCAACCTTCGGTCAGGCTCTGCCACAACGCCGGCCCACCCGCCGACTTGGCCACTGCTGCCAGACGCTCGGCATGCGCTTCCAACTCTTCAGCCGAGGCCATGATG
>Ga0247821_10000078_pt1 | contig 51105 bp, 72 predicted proteins | sample 13C_Glycerol_Day_FD_192481 | JGI IMG/M metagenome (GOLD analysis project Ga0247821, IMG submission 192481) | Soil microbial communities from agricultural site in Penn Yan, New York, United States - 13C_Glycerol_Day14 | ecosystem: Environmental > Terrestrial > Soil > Agricultural land | place... | reverse complement strand
CTTGGCTTGAGGGGCGGCTTGAGGGGCGGCTTGAGGGGCGGGCTTCGGAGACTCTCCGGGGCTGTTCTCTCGTGCGTCGGGCTCGTCCAGGGCGCGCAGGTCGTCCAGCATCGACGTGGATCCGGGAGCGGCCTCGTCGGGGCTCTCCGGGCCATTCTCGCTGGCCTTCAGTTCGCGGATATTGTCGCGGGTCAGGCTCTCGCCCTGTTCGATGCGCTCACCGACTGCAGTCAGCACGCTGTCGGGCGCGCTCAGCAGTTCCTTGAGGTGGGAGAGTGGCAGCTTCGAGACCATGTCCTGGGTGATGCGGCCGTCGCCGACTTGCTTGGCGAGGTTCATCAGTTTGTTGGCAGTGGTTTTGTTGGTGATCGGCGTGTTGGCTGCTCGCCACTGGCCGAACTGCAGGTCGCCGGGGATCAGCAGGCGTGCCTCGTTCAGCAGGCGGCCGATGCCGATCTGCATCCGGACGTGGTCACGCACGCCCTTTTCGAAAATATCGCTAAGTTCGGTGGAGATCTTGCCCAGGGCGGCGATGCCTGCGGCGTCCACCCCGTGGTTCCACTTCGAGCCGTCTTGGGTGCTGTTCAGCGGGGCCATGCTGCCTGCGGGGGCTGGCGAGTTGCCCAGCTCTGTTGCGTATCCGTCTTTGTAGCTCACTGATGTTACTCCTGTTGGCGGGCGCTTCGTGCGCCGGGGTCATATTCTATCACGCGACCTGGACCGGCGCAAGATAGGGACAGTCTGCGATGTCATGTTCTTTGAGCAAACCGCTGAGCTGGTCAAGCAAAAGCGCGGCCTCATCGGTGCGTTTCTTGGCCATAGCAGTCAGAGTGTTAGCCAGGGCGATGGCGGCATCGCGAGGGTTGCGGTGGACCTGCCAGTCCTCAAGCCATAGATCTTTCTTGAACTCGCTGTGGTAGTTCTTAAACCGGCCGAGGTCGTTGTAGGCCTTGCCCGGTGTTAGTCTTTCGATCCGGCGCATTCTGATGTTTGCGTGCCAATATCCGTCAAGCCTGGCCACTACGCGTCCTCCCAACGAGCGATGCAGCGTTCGCCCTCGAACTGTTCAACCAGCACATAGCGGCCGGTGTGGCTCCTCGCCGAGAACACGGCAGTGGCTGGCCTAGATCGGTACAGAGTCATACCCTCACCGTTGTAGGGCCCGCCCTCGCATATGCAGTTGAACGGCTTCTCGGGGGTCGGCTTCTGCTTGTGGCTAAACCCTACAGGTGACTTAGGCAGTCGAGGCGCCTTAGGCGGCATCAGGGTGTTTTTGCGTAATGGTCGGTTCTTGGCCATGTCTATCTCCAAGGGTGGCGGGCCCAGGCGTCGAATCGATCCTTGGTCGCCCTGATGGTATCCAGGTTTCTATTCCTGGCGACGATCTTGCCGTCATTCCGGACTAGGTGGTATATGATAGAACCCGCGCTAGGCGGGTCCACCCTGTACCGCCATACCGGCTGGCTATCAGCGGATGAGTCCAGCACGGCGCCAAGCCTTGATCAGGTACTGATCTTGGTTGTCGGTGCCCAGATACCACTTGATGTAGGACCACGGGACGTTTTCGATTGGTTCGCCTTGGTGTTTGCCGAAGCCCATCACCTTAGGAATGCGGGCGTCTTCGCTGGCCAAATAGAGGTCTTCCCAAGTATCAAGCTTGACACCGCGATCAAACATGACGCGGATCAGGTACTGCAGAAGGATTGCGCAGTTCTCGACGTCGTCGGCTGCCCGGTGGGCGTTTTTGAGTCGCTCGCGAGCCCAGGCCAGATCATTGTGGTGGCGGCCGATGTAGTAGATAAGAGCGCTCTGGTTGTGGGCGTCGGCTTTCGGCAGCTCCGAGCGGGCCAGGGCCAGGGTGCAAATGCGGCGGACACCCATATCAACACCCATCACCTCGGCGTCGAAATCGATGTTGTGGCCGATCAAATAGTCGCAGAACGCGGGCATCATATAGCCCCCGTAGTGTGGCATCCCCTCGATTTCCGAAGGCAGGATGTGGTGCGCAGCCATGGCGCCCAGCTTGATCGGGTCAGGGCTGCCGAACATCTGGTTACGGGTTGCCTTGAACGAGCCGAGGTTGACGTTTGCAAACTCGACTGGGCTGGCGTAGTCGATATGCAGTTCGCCCAGCTCGATCACCTTCGAGGTCTTGGGGTCTTTGTCGGTCGCTTCGATGTCGACAATAACAGCACGGGCCATCAGTTGTTCTCCTGGTTGGTGCGGTCGGGCAGCGCTTGCTGCATGAGGGCGATTGCTTTTTCGAGAGCGCCGAACTGTGCCTGCATCAGCTCGGTTTTGATTTGACACATGCGGCGGGTGCTCGGGGCCGTGCGCAGGCTCATCGTTTTGGTGTGGTTGTCGTCGATGGCCGTGCGCAGAGCATCTTGCATGGCAAGAAGCATAACCACATCGCGTTCAGTTGGGGCCATTTTGGGCCTCCTGTTGCTGGGCGGCGTAGGCCCAGGCCAGCAGGTGCATCGCAACCTTGATTGCGTTCTCTGGGCCCTCGATTGCGACCCAGTCTTCGTTCTCACCCTCGTCGCGCAGCCACATTCGGCCGCGATACTCAGCGGCGTCGAAATCAACAATAATCTCGCTCCGTTGCAGGCCCTCTGGATGCAGGGTTATACCTTCCGTGTAGTCCGGCAGCTGTGGCAAGACCAGGAGGGCGCAGCGGTTTTCTTTGGGGTGGGGACTATCCCAAATACGGGTCACAATACCCGACGCCTTGTCGTCCGGGTGGACCTTCTGCATATAAGGAGCGAAATGCTCCTGTGCGTACAGGATCTGCAGCTTACTCACGTGAGTTCTCCTCTAGGGTGACTAGTCGTTCCAACTCAGCCAAGGCCAAAGCGATGCCCTTGGTTAGATCTTTGATACGGGCAGCTCGCGGGTTATCACCCTTCTCGGCGGGCTTGAACGAGGCAGCGGTCCAAGGCCAGAAAGACAAGCCGCCGTGGGGCAAGATATACGCAACCGCACCACGCGCCAACTCTTCGTCGCGGTACTGCATATCCAACGGCTGGATGTGGCGGTGTTTCTCGATCTGCTCGCGGCGTTCATTGACGACCATCATCAGTGGGCGACCCAGGGAGCACACGCGCACGAGATCAAAATCAGACAGCGAGTGATCGCCGACGATGACTCGGGGGTCGTGCGGCGAACGTCGTCTTGGCGGTGCTTTGGGCGCTGGTGGGCGGGGCAGCTCGATCCCCGCTGCTTTCAGCTGCTCAAGCGTAGGGTTGACGTTCAGTGGCAAGTTCAGGTCCTTGCGTAGCTGCTCGATTTTCTTGCTGGTTTCGGTAGGCATCGGTTGATATCCCTTCGGCGGTTTGACTGACGGCATCGGGAGGAAGTTAAACCACGGGCGCAGGAACATACTCATCCTTGACCTTGAACAGCACGGCCTCGCCGCGATGAGTGTTGGTCCGGCTATCGACCGGGTCGAGGTGGTGCGGGTTACAGCAAAGCCGGTTGCGGCAGAGATGATCGAGCAGGATCTCGCGTGGAACTTCGACTGCCGTGATCAAAACATAGATCAGGCGATGTGCAACCGGCTCCTTGCCCTCCCAGCGCAGGCGCCCGTACCCGTTGCGGTTTTGACGGCCAGCCCACTGCCAGCACTTTGGGTGCTCGCGTCCGTACTTTTCGAGGTACGCAGCCGGGGCCTGGGTGAACATCAACTGATCGGCGATCTTGTCGGGCAGCGTGGCGATTTTCTGCATCGAGCGCTCTGGGCAGCACGATAGGCGGCCGTCCTGGCGCAGGGACGCCAACTGGCGGGCCGGGTCGATGGTGGTAGAGCCGCAGCCCTGGCACTTGAATATTTCGCGGTTCACAGGATATTGCCCTCGAACTGGATGATGATGCCTAGCGCAATGCCCAGAGCGATACCTACTACGAATGTCCCGAGCGTCATGACTGCATACAACGTTGATCGTTTGACTATCACCGGTCCTCGCCTCGCTCGTGGTGGTTCAGCAACTCGGCAGCACGCATGCGGTCAATCAGGTCTTGGACCTTCTCGATATGCAGGTAGAGGAACCCGACCAGGTTGTCGAGATTATCAGAGGCGCCTGGGCGATTGGCCGGTAACAGCGGCTTGACCGCGTCGCGGATCGCTTTGCGGCGGTTCAGCCCCAATTGGTGGGCATCGGCCTCTGCCTGGGACGGGAAGGTCCGGCCATCAGTGGTCTGGAACATCGTAACAGTGGACACGCCGTGGGATCTAGGAGTCATGTTGGCATACCTTTGGTTTGATGATCTCGATGGTGAGGAAACCGTAACCGGGGCACTCGTACTGCTGGTAGGTCTTGTCGCGGTAGCGGATTTTCGAGTCAGGGCCGGTCATTACGACGCAACGGGTTTGGTCGCGGGGCGGCAGGGGTTGGGTGCCGGGGGCAGCACAGCCGACCAGGACGGACGCTGAAACGGCCAGGATTGCTAAGCGGATCATGGGCGCAGCTCCTGGGCTTGGTTGACTTTTGGCCGGAAGGTCGATGACCACTCACGGCCAACCTTCTTGCGATGGGCCTTGGTTTTGGCGCAGCTGTCAACGGCACTGGGGCGGCGGTCGCCGAATAGGGCCGGAATGACGTCCTCACCCTGGCGCAGCCTGGTATTGAACGTCGAGTAGCTGATCGTAACGTACTCAGACCACAGGCGGAACAGCTCTAACGCAGTGCCGCGCACGCCGCACAGGACGTGATCACGCTGGTTGTCGGTCATGGTAGCCCGTCCCCGAGCCAACGCCTCTTTGACCTTGTCACTGACCGGCTTCCCTCGCAGGTTCTCATTGTAGCGACGGCGAGCCAGAGAACTGCCCGATGCCCACTCGATGTCCGGCATTGCGTCGGCCAGGAGGTTGAACCGGTAGTGGCTGATCTTCAGAGTTCTGCGGGCCTCGGTCTTGCTCTGGCCGTTGGCCGCGCACTGACGAATCAGGGTTTCGATGTCTTCGTGTTCCGAGCGAAGGCTGCGGGCCACGTGGTTGACCTTGCGTAGGGCGTCTACGAGGGGGTGGGTGGTCGGCAACTCTTCGTTTTCGAGTAACTCGGCAGCTCGCTCAAGATCGTTGATCAGGCGGGCCATGATCGCCTTGTCCATTACGGGTGCTCCGTGATTTCGAGGCTGAGGGGGCCGGTGGTGTGGATAGAGGTGATGCGAGCGCCGTCAGGAGCCTCGATCACGCGGCGGTAGGCTTCGATGCAGACGTACCCGCTGACAGTCTCGCGGTGGACAAGCCCGCCAGGGGCGCCGAAATCGATGGTGGCGGTAGCCCCCGCATCTTTTGAACCCAGCTCGGTGACGCGAATTTCGATGTGCATTTTTGTTAGCTCTCCGGCGATTGGAGATTATAGTATAACACGTCCTGGGGCTCCTGTCAAGCAGGATTACCCCGGACGGCTGATCTTATTTGACCACTACACGATGGCAGTTCTTCTCAACCCAGGACGGGCGGGCGACCGATGGCTGCCACTGACCTGGATAGCTATCGCCCCGGAAGTCGAGCCACTCGACCAGGCGATCACCGTCACTCTCACGGATGCGGTAGAACACCGTCTTGTCGTATTGCTCGACGTTGAGGTCGACGTGGGTGACGTTGTTGGCGAAGCAGTACCAGAATCCTTGCCCACCGGACAGGCCAGAATATAGAGCAGCCACTGCGTCACGCTGGATGATCAACGGACTATCCTGCTCGGCACCCTGGATTGCAGACAGGTCGCTATTGGTGATCTGCGCTGATAGCTCAGCCAAGATCGCGTCAGCGTCGGCACGGGCGGTGGTCTCGGATACGATATTGACGATCACCTGGTCGGGAAGTGCCTGCTCTACGCGATCCTCTTTCGCTGTGGGGTACGCCGCCTCAACGTCGGCAAGGCTGATGACGTGGCTCTCAAGGTAGCTATCATCCAAGTCAGTCGGATGCCACAAGTTGTCCTTCGCGTGCCAGTATTGCCACACCCCGCCTTGTTTCTTGTAGTGACGGCGGTTGCCGTTGGTGCAAATCCGATAATGGGTGGCGCCTTGCGGGGCGCTGTCGACATGGAAGCCCGCCCCGATCCCCGCGAAGGTGTACTGACCGTCCTCGCCCGTGGCTTTGATGGTGATAGTACCTACGCTGTTGATACTCCAACCACCGGCCTGGATGGTCACTTTCGATTCTGGAAGGGTGAACGGCAGGGTGATGACCCCAGGCTTGTGCGGGCCTGGGGCAGGTGGGAACCCGCCGACCGGCATAGGGTCCGCGTTTTTGAAGCGCTCGCGGGCCTGCTCACAGAACGATCTCTCTTTGCGCACGTACTTGATCGGCCAGTTATGCTCGCGGCCCAGGAACGTGCCATCCCACTCGCCCTCGAATCGCGGCAGCGGTTTGACGCCCAGGCCGTGGAAGTGCTCAGTGGTCTTGTCGTCCATGTGCCAACTGACTTGGTGGCCCATCGGCAGAGTAACATAGACCACAGCACGGCCGGTTTTCTCATCGAAACCGTAGCCTGCCTTCGGGTCATCGACAGATTCGGGAGTACCCGCGTAATCTGAGTGCACGAGGGTCAGACGGGCGAGGGCAATGGCCAGCTGATTACGCTCATAGTAGACCCCATTCAGGCGATCCTCATGCTGAGCGACGACCACCTTTGCAGAGTCGACGCGGCCCTGATCATAGCCTTCTTGGCGAGCCCTGCGTTCGAACTCGGCCACCTGGTCGGCCGAATAGAGAGGGTCATCACACGACAGTTTGTGTGGCTTGACCGCCGCGATTTCGACGTCGCGTACCACTTGAGGACCGGAGACCAGACGATTGCGCTCGGTGGTGACGCGGGCCACTGGGTTGAGATCAACGGCTGGGGCCTCAGCGGCCTGATTGCAGGTGTCAGACATCGGAGTTTCCTTTCTGTTGGTTGTTAAGACGGTTGATGAAATCGGTGATGGGCTCGCCGAAGACGATGACGTTAGGCCGGGTGCCTAGAATATTCGGACCTGGGCGGGTGCCGAACATCGGAAACATGATGCTATTGGCGGACATGGCGGACCCGAAGGCCTGGGCGTGCAGGGACTTGCCGCTGTAGATGACGCATCCATCACAGTCTCGGACAAGCTCCACCAAGTCGCGGGTCGTGAGCAAAACGGCGCTGAGTGTGGGAATCCAAGGCGTGTGCTGTCCGGCGTATTTCATACCGACCTCGCCTGGATACAAAACTCATTGACCGCCCCGAAGTCAAGGGCAAGCACACCCGACTGAGGCACGACCGCGTCCACGATTTTGAGGCCCAACTGAACTAGGGCATTGAGGTGCTCAACTCGGCCTGTCATGGCGGCCAGTTTGGCCATGCAGTCGGTCTGATCGACGGCCCCTAGATGGTTGTGGATTTGCAGGAGCGCAGACAGGTGGACCTGGGCCGCAACGCCGTCGCTGGTGTGGCCCTGAGCCCAGTACGGACGCCGCTGCTCATAGCGGTCGACTTCCCCTCGGAGACTTTCGACCTCGGCGAGAGCTTTCTCGAACGCGGTCTGGAGGCGCGCGCACAAGTCCACGAGGTCGGAGAAATGGTGCGGCGACCCTTCGAGGTCGGTAGGCTCTAGGTCGTAGGCTTTGAGGGTGTCTGGCGTTGGCATTTCGGTCTCCGGCGAAGGATCGAGGGCGAAGGTTCTATTATAGCACAGTCAAGGGCGTAGCACAAGTTGTTGAATGGCAAACATCGGAGGGCAAAGGGCGAGCACCAAAGAGAGTCGCGGTGGTCCGGGTGGTCCGGGCTGGATCTTTAGAATCTGGACCTGCCAGAGGCCGCGTCGTTCGGGGCCTGGTCCGGGTGGTCCGGGTGGTCCGGGTTCTCTGAGAGAGAAGGAGAGAAGAATCCTCCCCCTCCCCCCGGACACCGGCTGCGGCCCGGCTCTGGTGCTCGTCCAAGACCCGGCGAGGGTGGGGGGAGGGGAGGGTCGGCGCCCGGTCCGGTCTCCGAGAATATGGTCCGGGAGTACCATAGCTCTACAGCCCGCGTCGTTCGGGGCCTCTGGGCGGTCCAGGTTCGGACATAGAGCCCGGACCATACGCAAGAAGTTCCCCCAGGCGACACCCAAGGGCGACACCCAGGAAACCATCCTCCCTCTGGGCTTCGGCCGCTTCTGGTACGTGTTCCCGGCCTCGAAGGGGAGGATCTCTGCTCTAGGGCCTGTGGCGTTGCCGCACATAGTCCTCCCCTGTTAGCTCCTTCCAGCGCCAGCGGGCGGCGTCGAGGCTCTTGTGCGTCGAACGGTAGGAGCCTTCGATCCAAATGTTGTAGGACTTCGCCGACTTGCGGTAGATCCCGTGCTTGACTTTGTACGGCATGTTATTTGACCTTGAGTTCGTGCAACAGACTGGTGGGCTGCCCGTCGCGCAGGTGATTTCCCTCGAAAATGCGGTAGAACTGGGCCTCTGGGCGGTAGGCCGACGCCCTGGCGACATACTCGTGCTGGGCCTGGACGTCCGCATATGGAACGATGCAGAAATCGACTTCGACGGTCGGGGCGCCAGTGGTGTAGTCGGCGCGGTAGAATCGGGCAAAGATCATGGGGCGTCGGTCCTAGGTCAGATCTTACAGGGCGACTTCCAGGGCGCGGATTTTAGCACGCAGGGCGGCTTTGTCGGCCAGCTTGGCTTTCGAGGTCATCGCGCCCAGCATGTGCTCCAGGGTGGCGATGCGGGCTTTGATCTGGGCTGCGTTCATTGTCTTCTCTCCGGTCGGTGAGGCTGTATTGCCTCCATATGTTTATTGTAACATACGGATGCCCCTTGCACAATACCTGCTGCATGGGTCCGACGAACGGTATTACGCCTCCCAGACCAGGGACAGCTGGGCTTCGCTGCGGCGATCATCGTTGGTTGCAAAGAAAACCTTCTTGCCGAGGCCGTCGCGCTGCGAGAACACGAAACGCACGCCGTTTGCTTGGGCCCATTTGACGGTTGCTTGCTTAGTCCACATGATCTGATCTCCGGCTCGGTGGGGCCTATCCCCTCCATATGTTTATTGTACCATAACCAGGGCCCTTGCACAAGTATGCCCGCGCATATAAGCTCGCGGGCGCGTTCCACGTGGAACTAGAGTGGGCACCTCAGTATAGAGCCGGTTTGCGGACGATACTATAACCCATCACGGTGCCGTAGGCATCAACATGCACGGTCAGGTCGTAGGGGATCGCCTGCGATGCACAGTAGTCCATCACGACCCAGACCAGGCTGCCCATACTAGAGTGGTTGGAATGTCCGGCTTCGACGAACTCGGCGGCTATCACTTTGGCAGTACCTAGACGAACGGCTCGCGGGTGGCCGATGGCGTTGGCCGGGGGCAGTTGCATCTTTCGACCGTCGCCAAGCCAGTCAATCACAGATTCGGGGATGCGCATGTCGGTGCTCCTAGAATGGGAATACGATAGGTTTGCGGCGCTTGCTGACCAGGATACATACTATACCAGGGCTCATGCCCTTCGGCAAGGGGCGGCCGACGACTTGATACTTGACCTCGGGAATAAACCAACGGCGGGTGCCGCCGTGGTCTTCCAGGTGTTGATCATCGACCGTGGCCCCGCACTCGACGGAAGTTGGCTTGCTCATGACTTCCGGCCTCGGTCAAACGCGTAGATGTCGTAGAAGGGCAAGAACCGGACGGGGCAGAACTGGGCGCCCTCGATGGTCTGCTCGACCTGGACAAACATGGACTCGGGGTAGACCATTAGCCGAAGGGCCAGGGTGCTGGTCCAGCGCAAGCCGACGCCGTTAGGCCCGACCACCAGCGCGAGCGTTTGGCCCCTGCGGCGTGGCAGTTGGTGCGGCTCGGGGTTGAAGGGCTGAGGGGTGCGGCCGGTGGGCGTAGTTTTCTGTTCCACGTGAAACCTCACTTGAGGGACAAGATGCCCCAATCGTCGGTACCGTCTTTGAGTTCGTTGAAGGGCACGGCGGCGACCTCAACCACGATGCGCGGGGTAAGCCGCACGGTTTTGTGACAGCACTCGGTTACCGTAACCACCGGGCGGCAATAGCCTTCGGCGTTGTGCTGCGCTCGGATCGGGACTTGCAACTCCCGCCTGCATTGAGGGCATTCCATCTGAAGCTCCTTGGCCGCCTTGCGGCGGCACTTAGTTCGGGGTTGTTAGACTTCGGCTTCGTCGTCAACCAGGTCTTTGCCAGCGGCCCAGGCCTGCAGTTGCTCCAGGGTGAAGTCCTCGCGGCGGTAGGCTGCGCGGATGCGGTTGCCCGCGTTCATGCGGCGGCTGCCTGGGTTCAGGTGCTGCCATTTCTCCCAGTGGTGGAACTCTGGCTCGCCGAACACCTTGTCGGCCAGGGCGCATGCCTCGCTCGGGCTCATGCCTCGCATTGCTTCGGCCACTGGGTCGCCGTTGTCCAGGCTGTGGTTGCCGTTGTAGCTGGTTGTCTTGGCGTAGGTCTGGCGGTACTTGCGCAGGGTTTCGGACATCTTGCCTTCCTCCTCTTCCTCCTCGCCATCGTCTTCCTCGCCCTGGACGTCTTCCTTGAACTGGGCTGCGGCTTCCAGCCATTCGGCCTCGGTCCAGTCGTTGATTTTTTCGACGCCCTCGACTTCTTCGGTGTTGCCGTCGAACTCGAATTCGAAGCCTTCCTCACTGCGCACCAGGGTGACGCCCAGGGCAGCCAGTTTTTTGTTCAGGTGGTCGATGCGCAGTGCCATGTCGGTGTTCCTTCTGTTGGGCGGGGCGGCGTTGCCCCGATATGTTTATTATACCAAAGGGAGGGGGCCCTGTCAACCCCCTGCCATACTACCGTTCGTCGGGTGTTTCGGGGTCGAGGGCGACCCGCAAGCGAGCGATGGCGAGGTCGTTGTTCTTGGCGTGTAGCGGGCTCACGACCTGGACCGCATGTTCCAGAGTCTCTTCGAAGTGGCAGCTGATGTAGGCCGCGCTGCTGCGGGTTGCTGGCTTGGTCTCCAGCACGAAGTCGACGGTAGCAGCGGCCAGGCGGTTAGCGACTTGCAGGGCGACGTCCATGGGCAGCTCTCGGACGAATCGTTTGTGGGTGCGATGGATCATGGGAGTCGGCTCCTCTATTGACGAACCTCTAGTATAGCACGGTTTGGGCGCCTTTGCAAGTACCGTTCGGCCTAGGGCGATCCACGATTACTGGGCGTCAGACGCTTGACGCGGCCTAATCCTATGAATCGGGCATGTAATGGGCTCGACGTCAGACGCTTGACAACACACCTGATTACACCTCGATTTATGTCGTTACTACATGTCAAGCGCTTGACATACTACAATCATATGAATCAGCCATGTAATAGGCCAGGCGTCAGACGCTTGACATCGGTCTTGTTTATGTCCGGATTTATGCCGTTATTGTGCGTCAAGCGCTTGACACGGCCTAATTCATAAATCGCAGCGATGCGTCAAAAACTTGACACCAAACCTCGGTCGTGGTACAATTTGCCTATGCCCGGACAAAACCGGGGAGAACGAAGATGAGAACGTACGAATATGACCCAAGGCTCTTTGAGGACTGCGACCCTCACCGAATCCCGTTCGGGGAGCCCGGCTATGACCCGTTCCTCGATGCCGCGCTGCCAAAGCTCCGTGCTCGGGACCTCCTCGACCCTGCGAACCTCGCAGTGCGTCAAGCCATCCTCGATGGCAGACTAAGGAGATTCTACTATGGCCGACGCCTCGAACATCTACGGAATGACAGCCGCCGAGCAAAGCTCATTCTTAGCCGAACAGCGTGAGAACGGCTTCCAAGCACTGAGCCAGGGGCAGCGGGCCTTCGCCCTCGACTTTATCCAGTCGGGCAGCATCCCCCAGGCCTCTCAGGCAGCTGGCGTCAAGCCAGAAACCGGCCGCCGTTGGGTCCGCGACCCCCTGGTATCCGGGTTCATCCACTACCTGAACCAACAGAAAGAACACTACTCGCTGATCGACGCCAGCTTTGTCGAGACCCAATACCTGAACCTCCTGGGCAAGTTGCTCGGCGAAGAGCAGGTCTCGATGGTCGACAAGGACGGCATGCAGATCGAGCGCAAGAAATTCGAAGGCGCCGCAGCCGTTGCCTGCCTCCGTGACCTGGCCAAGATTTCCGGCCACTACAAGGAAGATGGCAACACGATCAACGTCCAGGTGACTACGCTCACGGACGAACAAAAACGATTCTTGGATGAGAAGCTCAACAGTGCGTACTAATCTCGCCCACAGTCAGATAGCAGAAGGGGTCGCGAAAGCCACCCCTCGTCCGTATCTGGCCAGCGAGATCACGCCTGAGCAGCTCCTCAACCACATCCGTGAGAAATGCGAGAATGACTTCTCGTTCTTCGTCCGGTACTTCTTCAAGGCCCGCAAGGCGACCAAGTTCGTCTTCAACCGCCATCACCACGTGATCTGCCGCGACCTCATGAAGGTGTATGAGGGTCACCCAGACTACGAGGGCTACATCTGCAACATGCCCCCGCGCTACGGCAAGACGGAAGTCATCGTCCTGATGTTCCCGCTGTGGTGCTATGTCAAGAACCAGCGTTGCGAGTTCATCCACCTGAGCTACGGTCTGCCCCTGGCCCTTGAGAACTCCGACGCGATCCGCACCGTCATGAAGTCGGCCGAGTTTACGCAGCTATGGCCCCACATCAAGACCAAGGACACCAAGGACAGCAAGCACGCTTGGGCTACGGCCCAGGGCGGCACCTTCCTCGCGGCCCAGGCTGGCGGTTCGGTCACTGGTTTTGGTGCTGGCCGCCTCGACGAGTGGGATCCGGTCACTGATAAGTTCACTTTCAGCGGCTGCATCCTGATCGATGACCCGCTCAAGCCGGATGATGCCAAGCACGACACCAAACGCAAGGCGGTCAACGAGCGCTGGCAGTCGACGATCAAGTCGCGCCGGAACAGCCCGAAGACCCCGGTCATCTGCGTCATGCAGCGCCTGTCCGAGGATGACTTTACGTCCGAGCTTCTGGCCGACACCGACATCAAGTGGAAGCACCGGGTCATGCCCGCCTTGATGAACGAGGATACCGCCAACGAGACCGCCCTTTGGGAGGCCAAACATAACCTGTCCGCCCTCAGGAGTCTGGCCCTCACCAACCGCTATGTGTTCGACTCCCAGTATCAACAACGACCAACGCCGAAGGGCGGTGCAATGTTCGAGCACTGGGAGAAACTGCAGGTGGTCCAGGCCGCTCCTCGGATGCTCAAGATCCTACGCTATTGGGATAAGGCGGGCACCCAGGGCGCTGGCGCCTATACCGCTGGTGTCCTGATGGGCTGGGCAGAGGATGGCCTTTACTACATCCTGGATGTGGTCCGGGGTCAGTGGTCCTCTACCGTCCGTGAGATGCACATCCGCCAGACGGCTGAGATCGACGGGGTATACGTCCACGTCTGGATTGAGCAAGAGCCGGGGTCGGGCGGTAAAGAGTCCGCAGAATCGACCATCGGCAAGACCCTAGCCGGGTTCACCTGCCGTGCCGAGCGCCCAACCGGTGACAAGGTGCTGCGTGCTGAACCGCTCGCCGTCCAGATCGATGCGGGCAACGTCCGGATGCTCAAGGGCGACTGGAACAAGGCGTTCCTGGACGAGATGAAGAAATTCCCGGCTTCGAAGTTCAAGGACCAGATTGACGCCGCCTCGGGCGCGTTCAACAAGCTGGCCGTACCATCCGCCATGGGCATCTTGATGCCAGGAGCTGGCCAATGACCGCCCTTTTCGTACTGACCGTCGTGACCACCAAACAGCAAGTGTTGGTCCGCGCCCGTTGCCTATCTTGTGCCCGCAACAAAGCGGCCGACGAGGCGGGCGGCGAAGGCCCACTGGTCTGGATGGACCCGAACCAATCGACCGTAGAACTGCTGCGCCCTGACGGCAAGGCGGGGGTCATCATGCGGGGGGCTCTCCTGTGAGCGGGTCCAAGAAGCTGGCTGTGAACGCCGAGAAGCAAATGCAGCTGGCCGTCAATGCGGCCGTCGACCAGTATCGCTTGGAAATCAAACGCCAGCAGATGATGGTCAACCCAGGGTTCGCGGGCGGCTCTATGACCCCCGGCCTGGATGCCAAACGTGGCCAGTCGTGGTGCGAGTTCGGCTGGAAGGCCCATCTTGACTTTATCGACTTCTACAAGCTCTACTCTCGCGGCGGTATCTCTGCAGGTGCCGTCAACAAGCTGGCAGGTCGCTGCTGGAGCACCAACCCGTGGTTGGTGGAGGGGGATAAGGACGATAAGGACATGGACGTCACTCCTTGGGAGGAGTCCCTCAAGCCAGTACTGCGCCAGGGCCGCCTATGGCGCGCCTTTGCTGAGGCCGATAAGCGCCGTTTGGTTGGCCGCTATTCGGGCATCATCCTTCGGGTCCGCGACAGCCGTCCTCTGAATATGCCAGTGATGCGGGGCCGTGGCCTCAAAGAACTGATCGTGGCTTGGGCTGGCTCCCTCTATCCGGTCAAGTACGTGACCGACATGGCCGCTGAGAATTACGGTGATGTGGCGATGTGGCGATACAAGGAGCCGTCCTTGGGCGGTCAGCCAGCTCGCGATGTGGATGTGCACCCTGACCGGGTGTTCATCCTGGGCGATTGGCGGGCTGACGCCATCGGGTTCCTGGAGCCGGTGTTCAACAACTTCGTCAACCTTGAGAAGACCGAGGGCGGTAGCGGTGAGTCGATCCTCAAGAATTCGAACCGCTCCATTCACGTCAACTTTGACGGCACTGTCGACCTGCGCAACGTCGCTGCGATGTACGGCGTTGATCTGAACGGCCTGCAGCAGAAGTTCAATGACGTGGCTCGTGAGGTCAACCAGGGCAACGACATCCTGTTCGTGACCCAAGGCGCCCAGGCCACCCCAATGGTTGCCAACGTACCCAACCCGCAACCGATCTACGACATCAACCTACAGTCGGTGTCGGCCGGTGTGGATATCCCATCCAAGATCTTGGTCGGCAACCAGACCGGCGAGCGTGCTTCGACCGAGGACGAGGCGTACATGAACCGCCGCTGCCAGGGTCGCCGGGTCAACGAACTCAACTACGAGATCCAAGACTTCTTCGAAAAGCTGGTCGACCTGCGCATTATCGATGCCGCCCCTAACGGCGAGTTCGTGGTTGAGTGGGATGACCTCAACGAACCTACCACCTCCGAGAAGCTCGACAACGCGGCTAAGATGTCCAAGATCAATGCCGAGGCCACTGCCGGTGGTATGGGCACCGAGATCTTCTCCCGCGAGCAGATTCTTGGCGCGGTAGGTATGGAAGACATGGTTGACGTGGACGCCGATCCGCTGCCAGACCGTACTGAGGAGGATGAGGAAGAGGAAGAGGAGGTGGCCAATGGCTAAACCAGCCATCCTCCCCCTGCGCCCACGCGACCCCACCGGGGTCGATGCCCTTGAGCGTAAGGCCATCGGTGATTTCCGAGCCCGCTTGAAGAAGATCAAGAAGGCCTATGTTGAGGGCTTGGATCGCATCCCGGCCGACCTCGCGGTCAACGCCAAATATGCCTACCGCCTCGACCCCGGCATGCTGAACTCGATTTTGGGTAGTGCTGGCGCAACTGTAGACTCGCTACTCCTCGAAGGCGGGAGCGAAAACGTATGGTTCTTCCAGCAGTACGTCTCCCTGGCATATGCCCGTGGCGCCGCCCAGGAACACGCCAACCTCAAGAATCAATCCCCGGTCTACCAAGCCGCTCGTGGTACTCTCGCTGAGGTTGTGAATCGCCCGGCCTACCGCAACCGTATCGCCCTGATCGCCTCCCGTGAGTACGAGGAGATGCTAGGTCTAGGCGCTGAGGTCAAGAAAAACATGGGCCGCGTGCTGACTGACGGCGTTGCCCGTGGCCGCAATCCGCGTGAGGTGGCTAAGGACCTGACCCGTCAGCTAGGTATTGAGGAGTCTCGCGCCCGCCGTATTGCACGCACCGAGATCACCACTGCCCTGCGCCGCGCTCGTTGGGATGAGCACGATGACGCAGTAGACGATCTTGGCCTGACCTTCAAGCTGATGCACTACTCGGCCCTGTCGCCGACTACCCGCAGAGGACATGCCGAGCGCCACGCATTGCTCTACACCTCCGAAGAAGTACGCGAGTGGTACTCAAAGGACGGCAACTCGATCAACTGCAAATGCAACCAGATCTCCGTGCTGGTTGATGAGGATGGGGCGCCAGTAGTGCCCCGGATCATCGAACGGGCGCGGGCAACCGAGAAGAAGATGCGCGCCAGGGGCGAAGGCCCGTGGGCCACTGACGAGAGGAAGGCAGCATGAAACCCCAGGTGGTCTTGCGCGTCAATAAGGCTGAGGGCGGTCGCGTCCTGGCCAACATGTATACCAAGGTCAATTCGAAGGCGATCAAACGCGTCACCTACAACGGCCGCGAGCATTGGGTTATCCCAAGCTACACACTACCAGCCAACGTAATCATGAACGGCGGCCTGTATACCGCCGAGGAAATCGACGCCCACTACAAGGGTCTCGAAGGCACCCCGGCCCCCCTGGGCCACCCGGCAATGGACGGCAAGTTCATCAGTGCCCGAGTTGCCGAAGGCCTGAACCTCGGTTGGGTTGGCGCTTGGAACCGCAACGTCAAGAAGTCCGGTAACCGCATCTACCTCGAAAAGTGGGTCGACATCGAGGTCGCCCAGCAGACCGAGAAAGGCCGTGAGCTGCTCGCACGTCTGGAAGCCCTTGAGAAGGGCGATGACGTCCCGCCAATCCACAGCAGTGTAGCGATGTTCCTGATCGAGGAACCCGCAGCTGAGGGCGAGGAACATGACTGGGTCGCCCGCATCCAAGAAATGGACCACGATGCTATCCTCCTGGATGAGGTAGGTGCGGCAACCCCAGAGCAAGGCGTAGGCCTTATGGTCAACGCCGACAAGGCTCGGTCTTTGGTGGCCAATGCAGGTGTTCTGAGTGAGACCAGCGTCCGATCCCAGGAGCGCCGGTTGGAGCAGGCCGCACGTGACCGATTTGTTACCGAGGGTGACGACGGTTGGGTGTTCATTGCGGACTTCGATGACAAGCAGGCTATCGTGGTCGTGAGCGGCGATGCTTCCGTCTACGGCTATACCTATGCAGAGGGTGTGATCACCTTCGAAGACAACGGCACTCCTGTCGAGCGCCAAGAAAGTTGGGTACGTCGCCTTCCAGGCGTTAATGCCCTGCTGGACTTCCTTAACCCAAACCGGGCTCGGCCCGAAAACCTCCCCAAGGAGAGCGACATGCCCCTGACCAAAGAAGAAATGGCCGAGATCACCCAAGGTGTCGGCGCCGTAGTTGCCAACGCACTGGCCGATGCGCTCAAGCCAGTCGTTGACGGCTTGGGTACCATCCAAGCCAACCAGAGCAAGTTGGAAGAAGGCCTGACCGCCAACTCTCGTCGCGAAGAGGACGAGATGCGCCAAGTGGTCAAAGAGAAACACGGCGAGATCATCGCCAACAACCTCAAGGGCGAAGACCTGATCAAGGTTTACAAGGAATGCGGCACCGCCGCCCCCCTGCTGAACGGCAACCACAGCACCCAGAAGCCAACCGGCCTGGGCGTCCCGGCCGTCGATGACTACTTCCGCGAAGGTGCCAAGTAACGGTCCCGGCCGTTACCGCCCCTCCCACAAACTAGGAGATACGACATGGCACGTTTCCGCCGCATCAATATCGACGGCAAGTCGCTGTACAAAACCGAAACCCGACTCCTGCTCGCTGCTGCCTTCCCAGGCACCGTGCAGATCATCAACGCTGACGATAAGTTCGCCGTAGGCAACGGTACCGTGGGCAGCCCCCGCCTGTACTTGCTGGATGAGAACGCGTTCGAAGGCCTGGACTGCATGACTCAGATCCCTGCAGGCCATACCGCCATCGGCAACTACATCGAGGATGATCGCGAGTTCGCCGTCCGCATGGCAGCCGGTACCTACCGCAAAGACCAATCGGTCTATGTCAACGCGACCGGCCAAGTGACCCTGGTCCCGGCTACCGCTGGCACCTACCGTGCTATCGGCTACGTCCAGGAGCAGGACGAAGTTACCACCACTGACGTGGACCTGATTCGCATCCGCGTCCAGTTCCACACCATCACCAACTCTTAAGGAGCGGCCAGTATGTTCTTCACCCCTCAAGCGCTGGCGGCCAACCGCCACATGAACGGCCACTGGGCCGAACTCTGGGCCAACCGTAACGTCTGGAACAACCAGCACGACCAGATGTTCGCTGCCAACCGTGCAGCCATGTCGCCAGAAATGTTGGCGGCAAACAACCTGCAGTTCGAACTGAACGGCAACGCCCTCGCAGGCTTGGGCCGCGAATTCTGGCAGGAGGTTGACAACCAAGTCATCCAGCTCCGCAACCAAGAGATTGGTATGGAGATCCTGGACGACCTGCTCGGCATCCAAATCACCTTGCCGATCGGCAAGACTGAGCGCCTCTACAACATGGTCGGCGACATCCATGACGATGTTCAAGTGTCCATGGATGGCCAGGCTCCGTACACCTTCGATTCGACCGAATACTCGAACGATGGCGACCCGGTGCCTATTTTCACCGCTGGCTATGGTGCCAACTGGCGCAAGGTCCTGGGCCTGAACACTGTCGGTGTTGACTACATCCTCGACAGCCAGCGCGCCAAACTGCGTGTGTACTATCGCAAGCTGATCTCCTACTTGCTGGATGGCGATTCCCGTATCGCTGTCAATGGCAAGCCGGGCCAAGGCTTGCGCACCCACCGTAACACCCATAAGATCAACCTGGGTTCGGGTGCCGGTGGCGTCAACCTCGACCTGACCACTGCAACTCCTGAGCAGCTGATTGCCTTCTTCGGCATGGCCGGTGCTTTCGGTCAGTGGATGCGCTCCCAGCGCTTGGCTCGCCTGGACGTGCTGTGGGTTTCCTATGATGTGTGGGCCAACCTGAACAAGCCATATCTGATCGACCTGGGCGGCGCCAACGGCCAGATCACCGGCACTGTGCTCGATGTCGTGATGCGCTTCGCGCAGATCGCGTCGATCCGCCCGACCTATGCCCTGAACGGTAACGAGTTCCTGGGCTACGTCCGTCGCCAGGACTACGTTGCTCCTCTGGTCGCGATGGCCACTGGTGTGATCCCGCTGCCGCGTCCGATGCCTCAGCACAACTTCAACTTCCAGATCATGGGAGCGATGGGTGTTCAGGTGACTCGCGACGACGAGGGTCTGGGTGGCGTGGTTTACGGCGCTAACTTGGCCTGAGCCCACTAACGGCGGCGTCTTCGGGCGCCGCCCATAGGAGATTTCGAAATGCCAGAATTTATCGTAAAGGGTGGTCTGTTCGGCGTCAAGGCAGGCACCCGTGTCACCATCGACAACCCACATCCGGCACTATTGCCGAATCTGACCCCCGTAGGTTTTCAGACCGAGGGCGCAAACGTCGAGGCACTGATCCCGGAGCCCGTCAATCCGTTGGCGCAGGGCGGCCAAAACCCGGATGGGTCGTTCATCCAGAAGTCGAATGACTTCGACTGGGAGATTGTCCGTCAAGACCTGATCAGCGAGTTGGATGACGCCGGTACCGAGTACGACGCCGATGCTCCGGCCGCCGATCTGGCCCTGCTGCTGGACGAAGAAGTACGCGAAGGCATCAAGATGTCCGCCGAGTAAGACCCCAGGGCAAGGACGCCCACTAATTTGGAGATGGCGCCGTGACGAAAGACCAAGCCCTTGAGTTCCTAGACACCTATGGTATTGAGGTGCCTGACTATCTGGTCGACGCTATCTTGGCCCTCGCGTCTAGCCGCGACGAGTGCCTGAACGAAAACTACCCACCTGCAGTCGTGACGTTGATCCAATCGTACTTGCTCGCCCTGTTCGCCGTGGCCCAGGGTGGGCGTTTGGTGACGTCCCAACGGGCGGTAAACGGCGCATCGAGGTCATTCCAATATAAGTCAACGGCCGAGTTGTGGCGGGGTCTGACTGGCATGCTCATGCAGCTTGATACTGAGAACTGCATCACCGGCATCATCCCGGTGGATCCTTCCCAACAGGCCTTCGTCGGGATTTGGGTGGGCAAGGGAGGGTGCCACGGATGAGCAGCATCGCCCGTTGGAGTTACACCGAAGACGCTGAGGTCAGGCCGGTCCTGGACTTCGATCCCATGACCCAGAAGCCCGTGTACGGCGACCCCTACATGATCAAGTGCGCATGGCAGGACAAAGCTGAGGCCAGGATGTCCCCGGAGACCGGCGAAGAGTTCTTGACCACACGGATATATTCGACCGAGGACCCTCGCCCTAAATTCGGCGATGAGATCCGCCCTGTGAGCGATCTGATCGCAGGCGAAGATTGGCAGCGCATCCGCGTGCTGGACAAGTTCCCCATGAGCATGTTCGGCAAGAAAGAGAAACCTGACTTTGGGTTGGTGACTTGATATGCCAGTAGACGGTATCCAGCGGGTGCGTACCCGCATCAAAGCAACCTTTGCCGATATCCGGGGACCCAGGACTCGCGAGGCAGTCCACGTGATTCTGTCCCAGGGGGCGGGTATCGCCTCGACCATGACCCCCATCGAGACCAGCAACCTGATCAACAGCCAAACTGAACCGCGCTTGGGCGACACCCCCACGGGCGTCAATGGCGTCGTGGCCTATACGGCTGAGTACGCTGCCGCCGTCCACGACGCGCCTGGCACCCTCAAGGGCCAGGACCGCGAGACAGGCGTTGGGCAATATTGGGACCCTGCCGGTGAGCCCCAATTCCTCTCGAAAGGTTTCGAGGAGGTCAAACCGGCCATCCCGGCCATCCTCAGAAGGATATACAAACGTGTTTGAGTCTCTCAAAGATTGGGTGCAAGCGGCCATCACAGACTCGTTCACACTCGCTGACGGCGGGTTCCCTGACGGACCGGCGTTTGCACCTAAGCATATGTGCGTCATTCGAGGTTCCGGGGGCCCTGCTCCCGACGTTGAGGACCGCCGCCCGCGATACAAGTTGTTCATCCTGGGCCCACAGAAAGACCGTGCAGCAGTGAGCCGAGTTCGTGAGGCTGCTGAGGCACTGATGCAGGCATGCCAGGGCGATACCGCACCATGCGGCGCCGCCTCGGTCAAAGCGCTGGGGGAGCCTATCGGCCCCTCTTATACGGCAGAAGATCGGGCTTGGGTGTCCATCGAGCTGCAACTGACCTACTAACCTTGTGGAGGCCATGACATGGCGTGCAAGAAGCTTAAATTTACGGGCAAGGACGTTATCGTCCGCTATGCCATCGGCTGCCCTGACCAACTCCCGCTCGAAACCGAGTGGAAGCGGATGATGGCCCTTCGTTCGCGAGGTCTCGAAATCACTTGGGACACCGCTGACGCAACTGATGGCGACTCGGTCGGCGCACTGCGCGAAAACATCGCGACTTTCCAAGCACTCTCGATCTCCGGTGACGGTACGGTCAAGGTCGCTGGCGCTGGCGCTGAGAACCACCGCGAGTTCACCAAACACGTGGCCAAGCCTGATGCCACTGGTGGCCAGCCAGTGATGTGGTTGCAGCTCATCTACCCGGACTTGACGTTCACCGCTTTCTGCTTGGTGAGCACTCTGTCTCGTACCGGCGCCTACGACGACGTCGTGACCTACGCCTTCGAAGCGTCGGCTACCGCATCTGACTTCGGCTTGATCGTTGAAGACACCCCGGACGCCGATGCGCCGGACCCTGCGTCGATCCAGTTGGTGCCAGACACCCTGAGCATGACTGTCGGTGAAACCTTCGACTTCCAGGGCGTTGTCCTGCCGGTTGGTTCCCCGCAAGGCTTGCGTTGGACTTCGAGCAACCCGTCTGTGGCGTCCATTGACCAGGTCAGCGGTGTTGCTACCGCACTTTCCGGGGGCTCTGTCACCCTGACGGCTGCGTCCTCGGTGTCGCCGGGCGTTACTGAAACCGCTGCGTTGACCGTGGCTCCTCTGGTCGCAGGCATCACTGTCAACCCATCGGCAATTTCGGTGGCTGACGGTGCTACGGCCCAGATCACCGCAGCAGTATCGCCGGTCGGCGCAGCACCTGGCCTGGTCTACGAAAGCCTCAATCCGGCGATCGCTACGGTCAATAGCAGCGGTCTCGTGACCGGCGTCGAGCAGGGCACTACCTCGGTCCGCATCACCAGCGCGGCCCGCCCATCCATCACCTCGACGGTAGCCGTTACCGTCACTGCGCCTTGATCCTAACGGAAATCGGAGAAGTAGGAGTGCACGTTGGCGACAGCGTGCACGTCCTGCGACCGTCGCTCTACGCAATGTCCCGGATCGGCCCTCCGGCGTATATCGTAGAAGTTTATGCGGCGGTCATGGCCGAGGGCCTCACGGGGCACCAAGCGAAGACCCAGGAAGAATGCGTATATGAGGTCCTGACTTGTTGCACTGAGGAGGACATCACGCACCTGATCGGGGCCTATGAGCATGATGACGTGCTGGGCAGGTTCATGTACACACCGGGGTTGATCCCCAAGAACGAGATGTTGCACTTGGCGAGATGCCTGGTGCGCCACGGCGTCACTGGCTCTGTGGAGCCGCTGCCCAAGGAGGAGGGCGAAGAAGACAATGAGGACAACTACGTCTCTGAATTCGATGCCAGGCAGCACGTGGCCAACGCCACCGCCCATTTGGGGATGTCTGAGCAGCAGGCTTGGAACACCACCATGACAGCATTGGTGGATTCGCTCAGAGTCAAGTTCCCGCCGATCAAGGATAAGGACGGCAAGAAACCTAGCAAGCCCCCATCCGCTGCCGAGTACGATGCGGCTATGGAATGGGCCGACAAAATCGAGGCCAAGCGCAAGTTGCGACTGGGCATCAAGGACTAGACATGGCAGAAGACGCTGGCAGCATCTACTATACCGTTGAGGCACGGACCGATGCTTTGGTCATGGGCGAGCGTCAAGCCAACCAAAGTCTGGACAGGCTTCAAACGGGGTTCAACAAAACCGACAAGGCGGCTGAGAGTCTTGGCGGCGGGCTCACATCGCTGGCCGGGATCATCAAGACGGTGATCGCCGCATCGGTGCTGCGCGATATCGCTGGGATGGTCCAGGGATACCAGGAGATGGAGGACCGAATCCGTTTGGCAACCCGCAGCATGGACGAGTATAATACCGTCCAAGACCGGCTTTTGAATACCGCCAACGCCACCTATCGCTCGCTGTCTGAGGCCCAGGAACTGTACGTCCTGACTGCCGAATCTCTTCGTGGCATGGGCTATACGCTGAACCAAGCCCTGGACATCCAAGACTCGCTGTCGTTTGCCTTCGTCCGAAACGCCACCAGCGTAGAACGGGCCGACAACGCGATCAAGGCCGTTACCGGGTCGATGAACAAGGGCAAGGTAGAAGCAGACAACTGGGAAACCATCATGTCAGCGATCCCGTCTGTGGTCAAGGGGATCGCGGATGCCTCCAAGCTCACCGAGCGCGAGGTCCGTACCCTGGGCTCTACCGGCAAGTTGACCGCTCAGCAACTCTCGGAAGGCCTGCGCAAGTCTCTAGATGAGAACTCTAAGGCGGCGGCCAGTATGTCCAATAACCTGCGTGATGCCGGGGTGCGCGTTCGTACCGCCTTCACCCAAATGTTCGTGACCATCGAAAATCAAAACGGCACCCTGCAGGCTCTGACCGACACCATCATTAAGGCAGCCGACCAGTTGTTGGCATTCGGCCAGAACGGCGACCAGGTGGCAGCGGCACTGTCTAACGTAACAAGCGCAGCTACAGTCCTAGCGGCGGTATACGCAGCCCGCCTGTTCGGGCCGATGGCCGGGTACCTGGCCTCCCAGGCGTCGTTCTTGTTGGCGACCTATAACCAGACCAAAGCGGATACCGCTGCGGCGGCAGCCACCCTGCGTCGGACAGCCGTCGAAAGAGAGGCGGCTGTGGCTGCTGTCGCCGTGGCCAGAGCAGAGATGACTGCCGCGACCGGCACGAACGCCCACGCAACTGCAGCCGCCGCACTGACAGCCGCCCGTGAGCGCGCTACCGTCGCGGTGACTGCCCATGCAGCGGCCCAGCAGCGCGCAAACGCCATCATGACGGTCGGCACTGTAGCCGCCAACGGCTTGCGTGGGGCCATGGCCTTGCTCGGCGGCCCGATGGGCGTGATCATGCTAGCGGGCATTGCCCTGACCTACTTCGCCACCCAGGCCCGCAACACTAAAGTTGATGTTGACCAGCTGAACGCCTCCCTCACCAAACTGACCCTCAATCAGCTCAACAAGGCAGCGATGGACGCGGGCAATGACATCGAGAAGCTCAGTTCTAAACTACGCACTGCCCAGAACCGACTGGAGGGCAACGCCCGCCCCCTCTGGGTCGTGTCCAACGAGGGGTTCAAAGAGTACCAGACCAACCTCAAGGCCGACATCGACGGCACCCAGCAGCAGATCGATGCCCGCACTGAGCTGATCAAGAAGATCGAAGAGCAGAAGAAGGCTGTTGCAGACAACGGCGGCAAGCCTACCGGCAGCAAGGAGGAGCCGGTCAATCTGCTCCCGCCAGTAGCCACGGACGATGGCAAGCCGACTAAGGAAGAGAAAGCCGCCGAGAGGGCAAAGAAGGCCCTGGCCGAGAAGATCGAGCAGTTGCAGGTCGAGTCTGAAATGCTAGGCATGACCGCTACTGAGCAGGAGTTGTACAAGCTCCAACTCGAAGGCGCTACGGATGAGCAGATTCGCTCGGCAGCTACTTCGTTGGCGCTGGTCGAAGCCTACAAAGCCCAAACTAAAGCAGCTGAGGACGCAGCAGCGGCTGAGGAGAAGAAGCGTCAGAAATTCGGCGACAGCAACAAAGAGGCGTTCAACTACATTCGAGGAGACGTCGATCCGCTCTCCGGTGGTGAGTTCGACAATCAGTTCGCCCGCTACGAGGCAGAAGCCAAGGCCGAAGAGGAGCGCTACGCCGCTCAGATCGAGCGCTTGCGTCAGGCCCAGGAGCTACGGATTGAGGTGGTCGGTGGCTACCAGGCTCTCGAAGAGCAGATGGCCCAGGAGCATGCCGACCGAATCCAACAAATCGAAATGGCCAAGAACTCGATGATGTTGACCTCGGGGGCCTCCTTCTTCGAGTCGATGGCGTCGATGGCCAAGACCTTCGCGGGCGAGCAGAGTGGTGCCTATAAGGCGATGTTTGCCGTGGCAAAGGCCTTCTCCATCGCAGACGCCAGCTTGCGCCTTAGCAGCGCCATCGCTCAGGCCATGGCCGATCCTACCGCCCTGACCCCCGCCCAGAAATTCGCAAACATGGCAGCAGTCGCTTCGGCTGGTGCCAGTGTGGTCAGCCAAATCGCCTCGGTCGGGTTCGCTGGTCGGAACTACGGCGGCCCGGTCCAGGGCAACTCGATGTACCGCGTCAACGAGGGCGGGGCACCTGAGGTATTCAATGCTGCCAACGGCCAACAGTTCCTACTGCCGAACAGCCGGGGCGAGGTGGTTAGTAACAAGGACTCTGCAGGCGGTGGCGGCCAGGTCGTCAACTATATCAATATCTCGGTAGATAGCGCAGGCAACACAACCACTGACGTGGGCACTAGCAGCTCAACATCGCAGGCTTTGGCACAAGGCATCAAGGCCGTCGTGATCGATGAGTTGGAGCGCCAATCCCGGCCGAATGGTCTGCTGTGGAAGATGAGGAACAATCAAGGTGGCTGAGCGATTCAACTACAAGACCAAGGCAGAGCAGGCGGGCCAAACCGACTTCGGGGTGCTGAGCGCCCCGATGGGCGACGGCTATACTCAACGAGCCGCCAACGGCATCAACACCCAAACCGACACTTGGAACTTAACGGCGCGGGGGATCTGGCTGGATACACCCCCGAGCGGCTGTCCGTTCGCCGGGCAGGACGTCAAAGGCATCCACGAGTTTATCAAACGCCACAAAGGCTATATCGCCTTCCAGTGGAAGGCCCCAGACGGCTTGGATGCTTGGTGGCTCTGCCCGAGTGTCGCTAAGGTCAAGGATGCCCCCGGTGTGATGTCCCTCTCGTTCACCTTTATCAGGACCTACGTGCCATGAGCATCAACGCCGATATTCAGACACTTGAGGTCGGGAGTGTCGTGACCCTGTTCACCGTAGACGGCACGTCGATCGGTTCCGACGTCTTCCACTTCCACCCCTATGGCCAGGGTCAGATTCTATTCCAGGGTATCGCGTACGAGCCGTGGCGGATGGAGGCCACTGGCTTCGAGCGGTCAGGCAACTCGAACCCATCCCCGAAACTGCGCATGGAGAATGTGACCGGCTATATCGGTGCACTATGTGATGCCTATGACGACATGCGCGGCGCGGTGATCACTCGGCGCCGCACCTTGGCCAAATATCTGGACGGCCAGCCGGATGCGGATGCTAACGAGGAGTTCCCGCCAGAGATCTGGTTTGTTGAGCAAAAGACAGCTGAGAACCCGGAGTATGTCGAGTTCGAACTATCTAGCGCCCTGGACTTCCAGAACGTTCAAATCCCGCGCCGTCAGATCATCCAGAACTACTGTCCGTGGCGATATCGCGGCCCCGAGTGCGGTTACACTGGCGGCCCAGTGGCCGATGAGTATGATATTATCACGACCGACGCCGCCAAGGACAAATGCGGCAAGCGACTGCAGAGCTGCGTCATGCGGTTCATACAGTATGACCCTAACCCCGAGCTTCCTTTCGGCGGGTTCCCCGCAGCAGGCCTGACCCGATGATCGATGTGCGCACTATCAATATATCAGCAGTCCGACATGCAGTCGAGGAGTACCCTCGCGAGTCGTGCGGCCTCATTGTGGATGGCAAGTACGTTCGCTGCCGCAACGACGCCCCCGGCCGAGACATCAACGAGCTGAATAACAACGAGAATCATTTCGTTCTCAACATGCAGGACTACCAGGCGGCCCTAGAGCAGGGCGAAGTCCAGGCCGTTATCCACAGCCACTGTGACTGGCCATCCAAGGCCAGCGAGGCTGATTTGGTGATGTGCAAGGAGAGTGACGTCCCTTGGGGCATCATCGAGATCCGCAACGGCCAGTACGCCGGGCATTCTTGGTATACTCCCGAGAGCATTGTCGACCTGCCTTTGCTGAACCGGAGGTTCTACCACGGCGTGCATGACTGCCTGTCCATTATCCTGGACTACTACAAGCGTGAGCGCGGCATCGACCTAGGCCACTTCGACCGCGAGGACGACTGGTGGAACCAAGGCAAGGACTACTATCGCGAGCTGTTGCCCAAGGCCGGGTTCGTCAAGATCGACCCGGTCGCTGATGGCTACCGCACTGGCGACGTTGTGCTGATGCAGATCAGATCCCCCGTGCCAAACCACGCCGGAATTTTCCTGGAGGATGGAACACTCCTCTCGGAAACTTGCGCGCACCCCGCGCCGTGTGTTATACTACACCACATGTACGGTCAGCTTTCTCGGCGCGATGTGTACGGTGGCTACTATCTCGAAAAAACCGTGAGTGTTTGGCGCTATGGCTCAAATCGCTAGAAAGACAATCCTCCTCGGCGGTAGCCTCGGTCGCGAGTTCGGTCGCGAGCACAATCTTGTAATCCACAGTGTGGCGGAGGGCATCCGGGCGTTGGGGGTGCTCTTCCCGAAGATTGCTGAGAAGATCCGGGACGGCCAATATATTGTCTTCTCCGGCAAGCGCGACCTCACCAAAGAACAACTCCATCACCCCAACGGCCAGGACGTCATTCGGATTGTGCCGGTGATCGCAGGCCGCAAAAACGGCGGGCTGTTCTCGGTGATCGTCGGTGTGGTCCTAATCGTGGCCGGTTTCTTCACTGGCGGCACTACGTGGGGTCCGGCCATGATGATGGCAGGGGGCGCAATGGCTCTGTCGGGCGCTATCATGATGCTCTCGCCTCAAACCACGGGCACCGACGCCCTAGATTCCCCCGACAACCGACCAAGCTACTCGTTCAACGGATCGGTCAACACCGAAGCACAGGGCAACCCAGTGCCACTGCCTTATGGCGAGGGGATTTGGGGCAGTGCTGTGATTTCTGCTGGCGCCTATTCTGAGGACCGTGCATGAACGTCATTGATGTCGCTACCTATGGCGCCTCCCTTCGTGGTTATAAGGGCGGCAGTGGCGGCAGCCAGCGGCAGCCAGTAGAATCCCCCGACAGTCTGATCTCTACCGAGCAGATTCGAATCATCGATTTGATCGGTGAGGGTGAGATCGTCGGGCTGGTCAACGGCGTCAACTCTATCTATCTCGACGAGGCTCCTGGGTCGTCCTATCCGTCCCTGCAGTGGGATCATCGGATGGGTACCCAGGATCAGCCCTATATGAAGGGCTTCCCGAGCGTCGAGTCTGAAATCTCTGTGGGCGTCGAGCTGCAGGCAGGCACCCCGTATATCAGAGCGGTCACTAACACCACCGTATCAGCCCTGCGTATCAATTTCTCTCTGGGTCGCTTTGCGAAGCAGAACCCTAGCAACGGCGACACTACTGGCTATCGAGTTGAGTTCGCCATTGATCTGGCAGAGGGCCTAGGTAGCTTCACCGAGGTCCTGCGCAGCGCGTTTGCCGGTAAGTCTACTGGCGGCTATACCCGCTCGGTTCGGATCGATCTCACCCAGCCTGTGCCCCCTGGTGGTTGGCGGGTGCGAGTGCGTCGGATCACCCCCAACGCTACCACCAGTAACATTGCCGACGCCGTGAACATCCGATCGGTCACCGAGATCGTCGACTATAAGTTCCGGTACCCTAACAGCGCGATGGTCGGCCTGACCTTCGATGCCGAGGCGTTTGGCGGTAAGGTCCCTAAACGATCCTACCACATCCGGGGTCGGATTGTCAAGGTCCCAGCTAACTACGAGCCTTCTACCCGCACCTACTCGGGCGTATGGGACGGATCGTTCAAACCGGCCTGGACCAACAACCCCGCTTGGGTCTACTACGACCTTCTACTGAACGACAGATTTGGTCTGGGCGACCGCATCAACGCCAATCAAGTAGACAAGTGGGGCCTGTACGAAATCAGCCGCTACTGCGATCAGATGGTTGACGATGGTAAGGGCGGCACCGAACCCCGGTTCACCTGCAATATGTTCTTGCAGACCCAAGCTGATGCCCTCAAAGTTCTACAGGATATCGCTGCGATCTTCCGGGGCATCACGTATTGGGGCCTGGGCCAAGCAGTTCTTAGCGCCGACATGCCCCGCGATCCGGTTTATGTCTATACTAACGCCAACGTCCTCAATGGCCGGTTCGACCGCAAGGGCTCGAAGAAGAGCACAATCTATAGCGTCATCCTGTCCGCCTGGAACGACCCCGACGACTTCTATCGAACCAAATATGAGTACGTCCAAGACGATGCCCTGGTCGCTAAGTTCGGCGTACGCAGCACCACACTGACCAATGTCGGCTGTTCATCGCAAGGTCAAGCCCACCGGGCAGCGAAATGGGCCCTGTTGTCCAACCAACTTGAGACCAACACCGTCACGTTCACTGTGGGTCTTGAAGGCATCAAAGCGATGCCTGGTCAAGTGGTCCGTATCGTCGACCAGCATCGTCAGGGGCGCCGGGTCGGTGGCCGGGTCCGTGATGGCAGCACTCTGACCGCCATCCGGGTCGACATGTTGCCCAATATCGCCGTCGCGGTAGGGGACGAACTAGTCCTCAATATGCCCGATGGCAAGTCGGCGGTTCGTGTGGTGTCCAGCATCAACCTGCAGACCAACACCGTTACCGTCAGTCAGCCGTTCCCTGCCCTGCCGGTCAAGGGCGGGGTCTGGGCATACGAGGCTGCTGACCTCAAGAGCGAGCTATACCGGATCGTCTCAATTTCCGAAGGCTCGTCGCCGATGGAGTACTCGATCACCGCCCTGACCTACGCCGAGGGTAAGCACGACGCGGTTGATTTCGGTACAATCATCTCCGAGCGCCCGACCACGGCAATTCCGGTTTCTGTGGTGCCCGCGCCCCAAAATCTAAGGATGTTCACTGATTGGAAGATCGATCAATACCAAGCAGTCACCACACTGACCATCGCTTGGGACAAGGTCGATGGTGCAGTGCGGTACGATGTTGAGTGGAAACGCGATGCTAGCGATTGGGTCTACGCGGGGCGTGTGGCCACCACAGAAGTCGATGTGATCGGGGCCTATGCCGGTGAGTATCGGGCCCGTGTGAGGGCGATCAACGCCCTCGGTATCCTCTCCCCCTGGGCAGAGATCGGGCCTGAGTTCCTCAATGGCAAGACTGATCCGCCCCCGGTTCCGGTCAACGTGCGTACTACTTCCGAGGTGTTCGCAATTCGCCTTGAGTGGGGGTTCCCCGAAGGAGCTGAGGATACTGCATTCTCCCAGATCCAGATGTCGTCGTCTTCGGACGGCTCGAACCCGTTGGAGCTTGGTCAACAGGCCTATCCGACAGGCATGTACCTACACAGCGGCATGGCAGCGGCCGTAGTACGGTGGTTCAGAGTTCGCCTGATCGACAAATCGGGCAATATCGGCGAATGGTCGCCGTGGGTCTATGGTCAGTCGAGCGCCGACGCTAGCGAGATCCTCGACTACATCACCGGCAAGATCACCGAAACCGAGCTTGGCCAGGAGCTGCTGAGCGAGATCGAGAAAATCTCCGGCGATGGCGTGGGGTCGGTCAACGACAGGATAACCATCGGCGACAATGCCCTGCAAGGCCAGATTGACTCTCTGCAGTCACAGCTAGCCGATATCACCGGGGCGCCTGATTGGAACGTCAACGACGCCTATCTGGCCGGTAGTCTTGTCAAGCTGGACGGCAAGCTGTATCGAGCCAAGCAAGACGTGCCTGCAGGTACGCCAGTAACCAACACTGCCTACTGGGAGTACATCGGGGATTACGCCTCTCTGGGTGAGATGGTCACCGCTTTGGCGGTCCGGGTCGACTCGGTGGAAACCAGCGTCGAGGAGATCAACGGCGAGTTGGCTGCTATGGCAACCCGCATTATCGGGGTTGAGGCCCAGCTCTACCCCCGGATGGCGGGCTCGACTGGTTGGAAAGCCGGTGATCCTCGGGTCCGGGCTGCCTCCTGGACGATCTACAGTGCGTTCACTTCTGGTGACCAGGCTCTGGCCCGCCGTATCGACAACATTGAGGTGGAGCTAGGCCCTGCAATCGATGCTAAGATCCAGACCGAAGCGTATGCCCGAGCCACGGCCGACGAAGCGCTGGCTACCCAAATTACGACAGTCGAGGCCAACCTCAACGGCGTCACGGCAGATCTGCAGATCGAGGTCACAGCGAGGGCAACGGCGGATGAGGCCCTCACGCAGCAGATCACCAATGCCAATTCGAAAATAGGCGATGTTGAGGCTGGCTTGATCACCGAGGCCACCACACGAGCAAACGCCGACACGGCTATCTCGCAGAACGTGACTCAGCTGACCAGCCGGGTGGGTACTAACGAGTCGTCTATCCAAACCATCGCCACTACTCAGGCCACGACCGATGGTAAGCTGAGCACGATGTATAGCATCAAACTCGGCATCAACCAGAACGGCCAGTACTATGGCGCCGGTATGGGTATCGGTATCGAGAACACCCCGTCCGGCATGCAGTCGCAGATCCTGATGTTGGCAGACCGGTTCGCAGTCCTCAACACTATCAATGGCGTGGCGAAGTCCGTATTCGCATTGGAGGGCGGCCAGGCGTTCCTGAACAGCGCTGTGATCAGGCAGGCTGATATCATCAACTTGATCATCACGGGAGAGCTGCGCAGCTCCAACTACATTGCTGGGCAACAGGGTATCCGGATCAACTTCGTCACCAACGAATTTGAAATCAATGGCACTCGTCCAGGGCAAGGCCGGATGAACATCACCAACCAACTCTTGACTATCTACGATACTAATCGCCTTCGCACCCGACTTGGGTTGTGGGGGTAGCACATGCCTCAAGGACTCCAGATATGGGACGAAGTCGGCAACCTGATCTTGGATGGGACGACCAGGATCGCCCGCATCTATCAGACATTCGCAAGCGGCACTGCCAATGGCTCTGTCAACGTCCCTGAGCTGGGGGATGGCGGCGAGCCATTTGTGTTCGTAGAGGATAACTCTGCTGACTTGCCTCTCGCGCAGGTCTACTGCTACCCCAACGTCAATATTGTCGGGACTACGGTGTCTTGGCAGTTCGTAGATTTCGAATATCCGACGTCCAGTGGCAACGTGCCTCGTCGTAGCGTCAACATCCAAGTAGGTACGTTCTGATGCCAGCTGGGATGATCGTATACTTTGATGACGGCGTGTTCCAACTGGACGCGGAGGTTAGGGTTTCGACTATGGCGCTCAAGCTGGCGTATAGCGGGCCGTTCACCACTGTCACCGGGGCGTTCATGGGCACGCTCTACGAGTTCGATATAACCGTCCCATCGAACGTCAAGTCGATCTTCTTCTCTTCCAGTGTGCAGAACAGTTTCGCTCTATACTCTAGAGTAGGCACCACATGGCGATTCAGATGCGCAGTCCAGGCAGCTTTCGAGGTGTTCGGGTTCGCTGACCAGAACATCACCCCGACCAACTTCGGCCTGCAGTTATATAGTTCCAGTGGAGTTCTGACCTTTGACGCGGGGGCGCCGTGGTTACGGATCTCCGATATCCGCCGTTCTGCGGTCTCTGGGACCACAGCGCCTTGGCCTGTCGCCGGTCGCAAGTATGCCGCTGGTTTGGGTAACTTCCCCAAACGCTACGACGGGGCGGCTCAGGCCGGTCTGCCTTTTTGGATTCTCCGGTCCTACCTTGTTTCTGTGGGGCCGACCCAGGCCGCAGTGGGCGAAGGCCCGATTGCATCCAGGTTGATCGGCGGGGGCGGTACTGCCCCGCCTCCTCAAGGGCCGTCTATGCAACCCCCCACCTTGATGGTCGTGGACGTCACCAACTACTAAGGAGGCCACATGGCCCAACAACTAGTCAACCTCGGCACGGTAGCTAACGAGGGGCAGGACGGTGATGACGCCCGCACGGCGTTCACCAAAGTCAACGAGAACTTCACCGAGGTCTATGCGGGCATCGGGGAGGCACAACCAACCAACCCCAAACTGACTGCAATTGCGGCCTCGGTGTGGGCGGCCAACCAGTTGATGTACACCACTGGCCCCAACGCCGTGGCGATGACGCCTCTGACCCTGGCCGGTCGTGCTTTATTGGATGATGCTGACGCCCCCGCACAACGAGTAACTCTGGGGTTGGGTGGGCAGATCTTGCAGGCACTCCAAGCGCTGACCATGACGGCCAATGGCGTACCGTATATGACATCTGCTAGTGCTATGGGTGTTCAAGCATCGACGGCGTTCGGGCGCAGTTTGTGGAACGTGGCAGACCAGGCTGCCGCTAGGACCATATTGCAGTTGGGGACCGCCTCTCAGGCCGATGTCACTACCTCCAGCACCGACACAACTGCCAACCGAGTGACTAAGGTGGGGGATTTTGGCCTGGGCAATACCACGGGCGTCACAATCACGACGTCTCAACTAGACGCGCCTGGCCTTGGTGGGGGGTTCTACCGTTGCGATCCCTCTGCGACGTTCAAGGGGCTGCCAGCTGGGGTATACGGGGTGTTCGTGTCTACGCTCAACGCCGCCAACTCTTGTGCGCAGATCGCTATCAACTATATTACGGGGACCGTGTACACACGCGGAAGATATCAAGACAACTTCCGCGAAGGGTATAATACCGGCAACGCGGTAGGCACGGTTTCGCAGTCTGGCGGGGCGCCAACTGGTGCCATCATTGAGCGGGGCAGCAATGCTAACGGCGAATACACCCGGTACGCCGATGGCACCCAAGATTGTTGGTGGGAGAACAGTATTAGCTCTATCTGCAACGGCGGGACGTACGGCAACCTGATGTACGGCGCATACGTGACCAGAAACTACCCTATGCCTTTCACGGACGTTCCGGCCCTGTCGCCATTCTGCCGGTACGTCACGCCAACTGAGGGTGGTGTCGCCATGCTGGGCCTTGCCACTGCGCAGCGCGGTACTAGCATAGGCTGTGTGATTCAACCGCAAGGGGGTTCCGCTACGGCTGGCGGCCGTGTCGGCTATATTGCTAAGGGGAGGTGGTTCTAATGCAAGTAAACCTATCGCCCGTCCGCATGGACGAGCAGCTCACGCTAGACCGAGAGGGTGACGTGCTGTACGTCAATGGCGAAGCCTTCGATTTTGGTCCGCTTCTGGAAGGGGCCACCCTGCCCTGGGGCGCCGTGCTGTCGGATTGGTTCCCTGGTACGGTCGACCGCATCGACGGCGAGTTGCATTTGACCATCCGGCTACCCCATGGGCCTAACGCGCCATACAGTACCCGGTTCCCTGAGCCAATCATCGTGATGGAAGACGGGCCGGTCGATCTGCCGATCTACGACGAAGAGCCGGAACCGGCTCCTGAGATCCCGGTAGCAATGCAAGAGGAGGCGTCAGCCAATGAGTAACATCGACTGGTCCCAAATGGTCACCGCTGAGATGAAAGCCGCCCAGGCTGCGGCGCAGCATCTCGCACAGGTCCAGGCTGAGACCGCGCGCCTGCGCAAGATTGCCGATGACGTCATTGCGCCGCTACAGGACGCGGTAGATCTTGACGAGGCTACGACCGAGGAGGAGGCGGCCCTCAAATTATGGAAGAAATTCCGAGTAACTCTAAACCGGCTGCCGGACCAACCCGGCTACCCACAGACTGTCACCTGGCCAGAGATCCCAGCATGAAGACCCTACGCCAACTGATCGACCAGGACTTCAACGCGGGCCTTGCCCTGCTACCTTTGGCGATGAGCCGCAACCTGCCCCAAGTGCAGGTTCAGCTTTTGACCACCCATTTGCAGGAGTCCCCCAACCAAGACCAGTGCCAAATCGTCGCTGGGCAGAAACCGGGGGTGTGTGGCCCGGCCCGCGGCATCTTCCAATTTGAAAAGGGCGGTGGCGTGGCAGGGGTGATGCAGCACCACTCGACCAGAGTGGCGGCCGCCGAGGTCTGCCGCCTGCTCAAGATCCCGGCCACTGTCGAAGCAGTCTACGACGCCTTGCGCACCACTGATGACGCTCTCGATGTCGCATTCGCTCGCATGCTGTACTGGACCGACAAAGATCCTCTGCCGAAGTTCGGCGACGTGTCCGGGTCTTGGGAGTACTACGTTCGTAATTGGCGACCTGGTGCGTTCGCTAACGGCACCCCTGCGGCTCGCGTAGCGCTCCGGAAGAAATGGGCTCAGAACTATGCCCGTGCTATGGACGCGGTGCTCGGATGACCAGCGGATGGTTGGTTGCGGGGGCCATGGCCCTCGCCATCGGCTCGGCGACCGGGGGCTATTGGGCCGGGTCGACCGACAAGGCGACTGACTGCGCGTTGGAGCGGGCCAATGGCAAGGTCGCGGATCTGGGCACCGTTATCGAGAAACAGGCGGAATACCGCCTAGAGGAGAGCCGTCGCAATGATGTGGTCGAGGGTGTTTCAAGCGAGGCGGATAGTCGTGTGGCTGATACGGCTGTTAGCGCTAGCGCTAGTGATTTGGTGGCTGAACGGTTGCAAAAGCAGCTCGACATTGCCGAGCGCCGGTTCCTCAGCAGTAGCGCCACCTGCGATGCCCGCCTTGCCGAGCAGAGCAAGGCAGCCACCGAGAACTATCGCCTGCTTGCCGACTTGTATCGAGAATCTGACGCAGCAGCGGGAATCCGCGCTAAGGAGGCTGAAGACTATAGAATAGCCGGTGCGGCTTGCGAAGCCATATATGACGGGGTGCGCAACAGCCCCCGCTGACCAACATAGGAGTACTACCGTGGCGCAGCCAGATTATGGTGTTGTGACACCCCTGATAGCGTGGACTGGGTTGGGGATCTCTATAAGTCCTGACGCTGCAGTAGGTGCTGTCTTCGGGGGTTTCCTGTTCTGGGCAATGAACCCGGAAATGCCAGCAAAGACGAAGGTCCCGCTGCTGATCGGGTCCCTTGGAGCAGGCTATAGCCTCGGGCTACCGATGGAAGGGGGCGGCTGGTCGATGGCGTTCTCTGTCCTGGGCGCCACCCTTGGCTATGCGGCACTCGAAAGCGTCCGCTACACATTCAAGCCGGGCTCCGATGTTCCACCTTGGCTCAATTGGGTCAAGGATGCGATATCGGGCCTCACCCCTTGGCGTGGAGGATCCAACAAGTGATCGACATAGCACAGTTAGTGGTGTTGCTTAGCGCAGTGGCCGTCATGGCACGGTACACATCGGACGGGGCCCGCTATCGGGTGGGCGTATCTGCAACCTCGGGCATCTTGATGGCGTCCCTAGCGGCCTGGGCGTGTGCTATTGCCTTGGGGCGAGCACCAGGAACAGTGTGGGGTCTGGGCCTATCGGCCATCATGCTGTTCCTAGTCGTGCGCTGCCAGGGCGATATGGCCAAGCTCTTGGATAGTCTCAAGCACCTCCGGCAGCTCATCCGCTGACCAAGAGCCGGGCGGCCCCGCGAGGGTGCCGCTCCTGGCCCGTGGAACGTGTCTCTCCGCCCGTGGAACATTCTCCGCGTGTGTACGTCCGGACCGCCCGCCGCGCTTCTCCCGTGGCTTCTCTTTCGATAAACTCTGGGCCGATGAGCGGTATATTGACGGAATCCCCCTCCCCTTGTTATAATAACCTCATCGAAACGCAACACACCGGAGATTCCGAAATGGCCAAGAAGATCAACCACCTCAAGAACCTATCTGCCGCACTGTCCGCTCACCAACGCAAGTGGGCCTTCGAGAAAGCCGGCAAGGCGTGGCCTGGTGTGGAACTGGGTCTGGTTGGTCGGAACACCGAGACCGGTGCGTACTACTTCCAAGAACGAGGCAACCCAGCCCCGTTCATTATCGGCGCTGATGGCAAGAAGGTGGATGTATGACTAAGGAAGAACTGGTCGCCGCGATGGCGGCTTTCGAGCAGGGTGGTGGCAAGGTCCAGGAGATCGAAGCCGGGGTGTCCGGTGAGCGTGCCGATAGTACGTTCAACACAACCATCAAGTTCTGCGGCTGTGGTTGCCATGGCGACTGGACCGACCATCGAATGCGGGAGGCCGAGAACGGCAAGTTCAGGTAAGCAGAGGCCCGGTCTATCCGGGCCTCGTTGTATCTAGCGGCAGGCGGGGCAGTTGCAGAGAGGGTCTTTGTTACTGCAAAGACGGTGGTTGCCGTCGCGGTCAAACCCGGTCAGCAGACAGAAGCCATCGGCATCTACGCCTTTGGTCCCCCACAGGCCGCCGCACGGCACTTCGATATCCCCCTCAGCAGTATCCACTACTCGGGCTGGGCGCAGTTCGCTCAGCATCATGGCGTTGGACATCACCGCATCCCAATGGGTGGCGCCGTGCTCGCTGTCCGGCACGAATACCTCCCCGTCGCGCAGCGCTTGGATATGTCGCAGCAAGCTATCTAGGATCACCTCCTGAGACATGCCCTTCCGCCAGTTGAGGCGGCCGTACTTCTTGTTGCCATCTTGCATAGCCAGGGTGACGCCCGCCAAAGCTCGCGGGTAGTCAAAGATCAGGTTCAGTTGGGGTTTCCCTGCGGCGTTTCCATCCCGGCTCGCACCAAACGTCGGAAGATCTCCCAGTCCATCTCGTTCTGCCACACCCATATCGCCTGCTTGTGCCATGCTTCGTAACTCCGTTCGTGGATTAGGGCCCGGCTGCGGGTGCCGGGGATCAGAAGATAGATAGGCCCATCGACCGAGTCGAATCGGGCAAAGATAAAGACCTTACCGCCTGCCTTGACGCGGTTGAGCATCCAAGCGTTCTGGTTGGCGCGTAGGACGAACCCGTTTTTCTTAGGGTCGTAGACCTTGAGTTCGATATCGACGTTGTCGCTCTGATAACACCAATTGACGTCAGGGCGGCCCTGGGAGGTCGCGTGCGACTCGATGCGGTCGACGTGGCCCAGGTGGCCGATGGCGCCCTTGAGGGTCTTCCATAGTCTTGCTTCGCTCATATCTCATACTCTGCCTGGGACAGCTCTCGGTACAGTTGACTGGCGTGATCGCCGATCTCAGCACAAGTGCCGAAATAGGCGATGGCGCTCTTGACAATATCGGACATCACTGCGTCGGCGTGCCTACCAACCTTGTTCTCCCTGAGGAACAGCATCGAGTCTAGGTAGTCAGCGCACTTCAGTACTTGCTTGTACGGCACGGGCAGTGGGGACATCTGTTCGACATCGAATTGGTTCAGGCACTCGTCAAGGGCTGGGCCGCAGGCCGCCCTCATCAGCTTCTTGGCCGGGGTCGGGATATCTCCCGTCTTGCACTCCCCGGCATCGTGCACAAGCGCCAAGGCTAACAGTTGGAGCCCCACACTTGGAGCATACCCAAGCCTTCTGCAGAGTTCCTGGGTTAGGATCGCCACATTGTACTGGTGCTCGGCATTGGTCTGCTGCCGGGCAGTGTTGACGATGTGCCAACGCTTGATCGTCCCCGCCCTCAGGATGTCCTGTAACTTTAACATGCTTGAGAATCCCGTCATCCCCGACCGCCCATTGGCGGTGGTTCTTGTTAATGTCCATCTTGTGGGCGATGATCTTGGCGAGGTCGAAGCCAACCTCGTCTGCATAGTCCAGGAAGATAATAAAGAGGTCCGCAATCTCCCAGGCATCGAGAGGACGATCCAACCACTCTTGGAACTCCTCTTTCAGCTTCGCGATCATCTGGTCGCGGGTGCGAGTCGGATAGACCTCGTCGCACCACTGAGTGACGTCGGAGGTGATCTCTCGGAGATCGTACTTGACGTCTACGCCCATGTTATTCGCCCAGTCCGGTTTCGAGAGCGCCGTCCAGACGCTCGGCCAAGGCATTGTCCTGCTCAGCCCGCACGCGGTCTTGGGTCAGTTTGGCACCCACGAAGCGGACATCGCGTAGAACATCACCGAACGCCGGACCAGTGCCGAAGTAGCTCACGGGCACACCCAAACCGTCCTGGATCTGATTGGTAAGATCAACCACCGCCTGTCCATCGTCGAGGTAGTTGACGAAGTTCAGGAAGATCTCGTCTGGGCAGCACCAGAACGCAGCCTCACGCAGCTGCTGCATCGAGAAGGTGAAGATCCGGCGCTTGCGGCCGGTGACAGTAGTGAACTCATCCGGCTGGCCGATCTCCTCAAACGAGGTCTCGGTCTGGTCCGCGTAGTGATCGCCGCTGTAGCCGTCTGGCGTGTTGCCGACTCGGATTGGGTAGGTGCGGGCGGTGCCAATGACGCGGCCCAGCATACCTACCGGGATGCCCATATCAGACAGGAACCGGGCCGGACTGCAGTCGCGGCTGGTGCAGTATGGGTAGAAACCGGCGTTGATGCCCAGGCTGTGGCCTTGGCTACCCTCGGCGAGGATCTTGTCGGCCTCAAGCAAAATGGTCTCCCACTCACCGTCCTTGGCAATGGCCGACCCGAACCAATTCGGGACTTCGATAGGCTCGCTGCTTTCCTCGATGTCATACAAACCCTTGGCCACATTTTCGGCGGTGCTGGCCTTGGCTGTGCGCATCATCTTCTCGATTACCGCTGCTGCGGAGCCTTGCATGGTGCTGGAGATCCCCGACAGTGAGGCTTGTTCGGTCTGGCGATGGCTATCGCGCAATACCATGGCCTGAGGGTGGATGACTAGCTCTGCGCCACCCAGATACCCGAGGTCCAGGGCCTGCTCGATTTCTTGCTGCAGGCGCTCCATGCTGAACACCGATCCCGGCCCGATCAGCACGTACTTGAGCTTGGGCGACACCAACCCGTTCGGCAGGACCTTGAAGATCATCTTCTGGCCCTTGCTGTCAATATAGGTGTGGCCAGCATTCGGCATGTTGCAATTGACCACCACGTCTGGGTGATTCTGCTCAGCCCAGTGGCCTGCCATCAGGCCTTTGCCGGTGGAGCCGAACTGCAGGTCTACGATCATGGTTACTTTGCGGCTCATATCACATTTCCTCTAGTTGGTCTTGATCTTGCTTGGCGAGTTCGAACTGGATGGCCATCTCTTGTTGAGCAAGTCCGGCCAGAACTTCAAATGGCGGGACGGCGAGGGTTCGAATCCGTGCCGTACCGCGTCGTGCTCGCTTGCCCTCGTCGAAGCCAAGGGTCTTCATTTTCGGGTAGAAGACGTTGGTTGACACTACAGCCGCCTTGGGCTTGTACTTGCGCGCCCAATCGGCGTAGGCTTCCCAGAGGGCCGCCTTGTCAACCAGGCATGGCCATTGATCGCCATCGCCTTCTGCTAGCATGTCGCCGTTATTAGATGAGTCTTCAACCCCCGGCACCCCCAAGCGGCCGGTGTCCAGGACATACGCCACCCAGCCTGGTAGGCTGTCGTAGATACTGTGGACCTGCATCATGGCCCGCTGCTTGAGCAACTCCTCTGTGACCGGTGCAAACCTCAGATTGGACACGACCTCGCGGTGCAGCAGCTCATGCAGCATGGCCTCGTAGCCACCATCTTGCATTTGGCGCCGGATAGCGCCGAAGTACTCCTGCTCATTGGCCACCTCGGACCCTACCTGCAGAATGAACCAGCGGCGGGAGTCTGGACCGGCCGCTACCTTCCAATCGTTGTTGGTCGCCATCATCAAATGCACGAACTGGTCGACTTTTTCTTTGGCGCCGAACTTGGCTTCCCGCGTGCCCTGCTTTTCTGTCACGAGTGCCTTGAGCATCTGGGCGGTCTCGTTGTTGCCAGCATAGACCACCTCATCCGCGAAGATGAACACAGAGTCCATGACCATGTCGTTAAAGTTCGAGGTCAGGTGCTTGGAGTTGCTAATGATCGACGAGTGCATACCGAAGATGCGATCGATGGCGTTGGCTAGAGTACCCTTACCGGCACCCTCCTTGCCGCCTAGGATGACCGCGCAGCCTTTGGGGTCATGCGGCTCTTGGAACATGTCGGCCATCCAGTCCATCAGCCACTCATAATGGCCCCGGTTGCCCGAGCAGAGGTTGTCCAGGATATGCTGCTTCATGAGGTCCCAGGACCCCGGCGCTGGCGTCACCGCAAACCCGGCCCAGGTATTGAGGAACTTATAGCCATACTTGTCCTCGACGACCCGATCCTTGCCTGGGTGCATCATCATACCATCAAAGGTTCGGCGGCTAGGGCTGCCCAGCCAAATATCGACCCGGCGCACCGGCTTCATATTGCCCTTGCCATCATCAACCAGGATCACGTCGTTGGACATGAACGTCCGGAAGGCGTCAATGGCGTAGGTCTTGTAGCGGGCTTGGATCGAGTCCGGAACCTGCTCCTTGCGAATGACCTTGACTTGCTCGCCTACCAGGGACAGGGCATAGCGGCGGTTGTAGTCATCGAGCCAGTCCATCGCGAAGTTATCGGCATCGCCGCCTTGCTCGGGCTCCACCTGGGCAGGCTCGCCGTATTTCTGAACATAGTAGATCAGGGTGGCCATACGCACCGGGCCATGCGCACTGAACCCAGGCCAGCGTTCGTGGCACTCGCCCGGCACATACTTGTCGCCTCGCTGCGACCAGGAGTCCCAAAGGTCTAGGGCATCGCGGCCGCCGTGCTGGGAGTGGATAGCCTGACCGACCTTGACCCACTGACTGTAGTCGAGCATGTTGGGGTCGAGCGCGTCCAGCAGCTGGATGACCCGCTCTAACGAAACCTGCTGCTCGATATCGGCCTCGCCCATCCCCTCGTTACCGCGACCGCCGCCTTTGGTTTGCGATTGGGTCTTCCAGGAGACACCCATAGCGTCAACCAGCCACTCGGGGGCCTCTAGCAATTCGCCGCCTGCCTCCCAAGTGTACGGCAGATCGTTGATAGTCGATGGCCAAACGACGATATGCGAAGAGATCTTCTTCGAGTGGCCGCCCCTGGTGTCGATGGCGAAACCCAAACGGTTCTGGCTAGGAACTAGATTCTCCTGCCAGGCGGTCAGGGTGTGGATGCCGCCACTGGGAGTCCGACTGACCGGCCCTTGGATATCGCCATGCTCGTTGATGATCATGGCCCAGGCTTCGGGGCCCCATGGGTGGTGCTCGTACTTGTCTTCGTACTTGGTGTCGACGTCGACGGCAAAGATCCCGCCCTTGCCATGATAGTCACCGCAGCCGATAGCAATGTTGCCACCACGATACTGACCATTGACCGGGTCGAACCACTGTTTGACCTTGCTCGGACGTGCAGAACAGCGGCCAGTATACAGGGTCTTGTCGTTGGCCTTCTTCTCGTTCGGGTTGAGGGGGATTACGGGCAGGCCCTGACTGGCATAGTATAGCGCAGCCTGATACACCTTCTCGTTGCGATCCTCAATCGCATCAATCTCTCGGATCTTATCGAGGTCGATTCTCACTTCTTTGTGTCCTTGGGTTTGATGGCGTCCCACCAGTGTGTACCATGTCCGTTCAGGTCCAGGAGGAGGGGGACCCGAGACGGCATTGCCCTAGCTACTTCCTGCATTGCCTTGTATGCTACTATTGGATCATCGACGCTGGCGTCGAAGGAGTCGTGCGTGTTGAGGATCAGTGAGCCGCCCAGACCCGCCAAAGGCTCCTCGGTGCCCACCCACATCGTCTTGTTGAAGTCGGCAGATGTAGCCTGGATCAGTAGTCCAGACTGCTTATAGGACTTGTAGCCGCGAGGGCAGCGCAGACGGCGGCCCGTGAAAGTCTTGATATAGCCGCGAGAAAGACTGATGCTCTTGGCCCGGTCGGCAAGGGTAGCCACACCAGGAACGTTGCGGTGGTACTCTGCAATCATGGCCTCAGCCTCTGGCCCGGCCTTCTTGTAGCGGACTGTCTTCTCCTGACCATATTCGATTGTGTCGAACTCCTCCCAGCGCCACGGCATCCCGACTTCGTCGGCAATAGCACCCTTGCCCGAGTTGAAAATCATCGCTAGATTGAGCTGTTTGGCGTTGGCCTGGCCTGCGCGGACTGGGTTACGCGGCACGCCCATCAGATCAGCTACATACTGGTGGAAGTCCGTGGCCGGATTGGCCTCATAGATCTTGAGCAGCGCCGGGTTATACAAGGACACGAGGTGGGCGAAGACCCGAACCTCGAACGAGTTCATGTCCGTCGAAAGCCAAGTCTGGCCGTGCTCCGGCAAGAAGCACTCTTTGACGATCTGGGCGATCTTCTTGTTGCGGTTTGGGATTTGTTGCAGCGCCGGGTCTTGGTAGCTGAGTCGACCGGTGCCGGTGCCGCCGTCCTCGCCCTTTGATTGGTTGATAGTCGGGTAGACTCGGTCGCCGTGCATGTGACCAAGGATGTGACCAGAAAGGAAAGTATCTCTGGTCTTGATCGCTGACCGAAGTTCGACGATCTCTTTGGCGATTGGGCTGGTCATGGCATGCAGGACCTTGGCGTCCAGGGACACACCCCCTTTCTTGGTGATGCCCAGCGTATCACCGGTCAGGGCGCTGATCCAAGTCCCGCTGGCTTGCTGTGTTGGCTCGAACAGCTTCTTGACCTGGGCAGGGGAGTTGACGTTAAAGCCCTTGATGCCGATCCTGTTCTCAAACGCTGCTTGTTGCTCTTCGATCACAATATCCAGCTTGCCGATTGCGCGCTCTGCGGTCTGGGCACAGACGCGGACGCCTGCCATCGCTCGGCGGCACAGTACTGGGAACACACGGCGTTCGAAAGCGATGATATCCTGCAGACCTTGCTCGCGGATTTCTCGCTCCTGCCACAACCAGAGGCGTAGAGCTAGGATGGCGTCTTTGTCCTGGTAGCGACGCACCAGCTCACGTGGCGCACGCTGCAGGTTGGTGATCTGGTCAGCTTTGGTTGGTCGGCCGCCGAACAGGTCTGCCAACTCCTGCCAAGGTTCTTCCTTGCCTTCGCCCAAGTATTTCTGAGCTAGATCTTCGAGCTGGTAGCTTCCGGCTCGCCCGCGAGTCCAAGGGAACACCGACCCCTCGTGCTCGTTGATTTGACAGGCCCGCACCACAGTACAATCAACCTGCTCAAGAGGTATCCGAATCCCGGCAGCCAGCAGCATCTTGCAGTCGAACTGGGCGTTGTGGAACACGAAAGTGCCGCGATAGTTGTCGATATCGCGCTGCAGGGCTGGCAGTAGATGGCGGTCGGTGCGCATATCGATGAACAGGGTGTCGCCTGTGGGGGCGGCGAACGACACGGCGAAGGCCCTGTCACGCGGATATACGAGGCCGGTGGTTTCGGTGTCGGAGCCCAGCGTCTCGAATTGGAAAATGTTCATCCTGCAATCTCCAGAGGCCCACTGGTCGCGGGCCGGTCCTCAAATCGGTGTGACGTCAGAACGGGATGTCATCATCGAACGAGTCGAAGTCTGCAGCCTTGCTCGGGTTCTGGGGGCCGCCCCGCATATCGCTGCGCTGGTCGGCGTGGGCTCGGCGGTGCTTGTCGGCTGTGGATTGGTTTTCAGCCAGGAAGCTATCGGCATCGGACTGGGCCGGGCGCTGCTGGCCAGGGCCGTTGTTGTCTTTGGGGGTCAGAGCGAGAGAGAGGTATTTGCCTCTGGTGCGGTGATCCTTGATCCAGGCCGATACCCAAAACTCGCGGCCGGTATCGTCTTCGATACTACCACGGTAATCTGGGTGACTTGACTTGGTCTTGTCGTTCTTGAACAGGACGCCGCTGAGTTTGTTATCGTATTGCTGGCTCATGTCGTCTCCGGCGAATGGAGTCAGTTATAGGAAGGCCCCGTTTCCGGGGCCGGGGTGGACTTGGTTACATATCGTTCGGGTCGGCGCGCTCGACGGTGCCACGGTCGTCAGTGCGGTTGACGTCGCGGGTGCCAGTGCGGACGGCCTCATAGACCGACTCGGCGCGGTCGTAGACATCCTTCGGAGCGAAGCCGATAGGCTTGGCCGACCAGTTGTAGAACTCACCCTTCTCGCTGCGGTCCTGGATCACATCCAGTCTGTAGGCTCGGGCGAAGCGATCACCGCCCAGTTGCTGGATGGTGGTGTTCCACTTCCGGGATGGCTTGAGCTGCGAGCGCGACATCGAGATCACGACATCCTGCAGTTTCGGATTTTCCGGGGTGTGGCCTGGCATGACCATGACGCAGAAGTGCTGATGGGTATAGTTGATATCCCACAGTTCTGGCTGCTCTTGAGCGTTGACGAACGCTTCTGCCTCGGCCTCGGTCTCGAATGCGCCGCCGAAACCACCGCCAGACTTGCGGTCCTTCCAAACGGTGTGCTCAGGGCGCATGAAGCACGGCACCACGAACACACCTTTGGTGAACAGCTCGCCAGTGACAGTGTTGAAGATCATGCCCTCGGATGCGCCCTCGATGTACTCATCCTTGTCCTTCTTGCGCTGGGGCGACAGGTCTTGGATGATCGAGAGTCGCGGCAGGCTGAGGTCATTGGTGGAGACCTCCTCGCTACCACGGGCGGTTTCGGTTACCCAGTCAGGGCGCTCGTTGCCGAACAGGGCCAAATCTTGATCTTCGGTCGGTGCAGCTACGTTCTTACCAGCCATCGTTCTATTTCCTTCGTTCTAAGTTTCGCCTTCCGGCGCGGGGTTGTGCTGCTCAGCCTTTGGTGACTGAGGCTCGCATAAACGGGGTGTAGTTGACGTACTTGAGGATCTTCTCAAGCTCGGTCGGCTCGGCGCCTTCGTCCGCGAACTCCTCAAAGTTGGCTTCGTCGGTGTTGTTCGCCTCTTCGGCCACCAAACCCTTGACCAGGGACTTGAGGGTGCTTGGGTTGATGTCTTCTTTGACCAGCAGGGCGTTCTCGGGGTCGGTCTTAAGCAGGGCCAGCAGATCGTCTTTGCGGCCTGGGATCACGGTGCAGTAGGCGTCAGCAGAGATACCCAAACGACCGATGCCGGTAATGCGCAGGGAGGTCATCTCATCCTTGGCGAAACGCTCGGGGACGACACGCAAGCGGATCACATCGAACTCTGCAGTGGCAGCCTTTTTGGCTCGCTCTGCCTCGTCGGATGACTTCTTGAGTTCGACCATGCGGGCGGCCAGGTCTTTGTACGGGAGGTCTTTGTACTTGTCGTACCAGACTTTGGTGAGGTCTACTTCTTGCGGGTCGAGGTCGTCGACCTCAAGGGCGTCCAGGTTGGACTGACCTGGTTGGGTTGGTTGACTCATCGTATCCTCGGCGATTGAGGGTGAGTGGGCGGCATCGCCGCCCGAGGGAGAATGACCAGTATACCACGACTTGGCCGGTCTGTCAAGTCGGATTTGGTGGCTGGCGGGGTTCGCTTGGTGGTTTCTCAGCCTTCCCGGCTGCCTTGATCTTAGCGATCTTGCGCACGAGGTTGCGGGCGCCCCGGCCGGTATTGTTGGTCTTGCGGTCGGTGAACGATCCGGTGCCCGGCCAGAAATCAATGATCCGGTCGTGCAGCGTGATCACCAAATGCGAGCCGTCGTTCTTCGACTCGAAGTCGATACGATGGGCGGTCAGCATCTGAGCCGACATCTGGCGGTTGCGGGCTCGGCGCTCCTTGGACTCTTGCTCCCAGCCCACTTCTTTGGTGCGTTCGGCATCTCTCATTCGTCGTCATCCATATCGGCGCTCTGGCCGCGTTGCATAGAGGACTTGACATACTCGGCCAAGTCTTGCTTGAGCGCCAGAGCGCGGGTGATCATACGGTCCTCCTTGACCATGGCCTCGAAGTCTACATAGATGCAGTGCTCGTCCTGCCCGGTCCGATGGTTGCGGTTCTCCATCTGGATGCGGTCTTCGGCGCTGAAGGTGTTGGAGTAGTTCAGCGCAGTCTTGGCTGCAGTCAGGGTCAGGCCGATGCCGGCCACTGCTTGGTTGCCCACGAAGAACCGACAAGTGGGGTCGGTTTGCAGTCGGCGGACTGCCTCTTTGCGAAGGTTCTCGTCTTTGACTTCCCCGTCAAACCGCACCACAGCTTGCTCACCGTAGATCTTCGACAGGGCCTCGCAGATCCGGTCGCGTTCTGGGGTGAACCGCGCCCAGATCAGATACTTGTGGTCGTTGGCCCCGTCCTCGATATAGTCTAGCATGGCTTCTAGTTTAGGGATCTTGCCTTCAAGGGGGCGTGATCCGTACTTGCCGATCTCCTCGTCCCAGAACGGGATCGAACCGCCTACAATCTGCTGGATGCGAGTCATGCGCTCAAGGGCCATCTCGACATATAGCTCGGTGCCTAGATTCTCAAGCACCAACGTGCCCTCATCCTTCAGCTGGCGGATATAGGAGCGCTGCTCGTCCGACAGCGGCACCGGGATCTTGCGATAGATCTTGTGCGGGATGTCGACGCAGTCTTCGAGGCGGATCATCTGGGCATAGGGCTTGATGCGTGCGACCAGTTCGTCAATGTTGACGTGGCCGACGATCTGTCGATTTTCAAAGCCCCCGATCAGGCAATAACGAGCCTTGAACGCCGCCCACTTTTTGAACCCGATGATCTCGGGGTTCAGGAACCTGAACTGGGCGAACAGGTCATGCGGACCCTGCAGGACTGGGGTGCCGGTCAGGATCATCCGGTACCACGCACTCCAAGCGATGTTGGTGGCGTTCTTAGTGCGGATCGATGATGGGTTTTTGATCCGGGACGACTCGTCGTCGATGACCATTGCCCGACGATCTTTGATATAGGCCATCAGCTTGTTGTAGGTACCGCCCTGCGACAGCGACTCGATGGCGACCACGATCACTTCGAGGACATCGCCTTTCGGCCGTACCAGTTTGTCTTTGGGTTTCGGCAGCTTGACTTCGACCTGGATGTCGGGGGCCCACTTGGCAAACTCGCTTGGCCATACCTGCCTGATCGAGTTAGGGCACAGGACAATCACCAGATCGATCTGGCCCATCCGGAAGCGGGTCTTGGCGACGTGCACGGTGCCGTAGGTCTTGCCAGCACCGGGCTCCCATAGAAACGCAAACTCGTTGTTCTCAAGCGCTTGATGGACGCCCTCGACTTGGTGGCTCATTGGGGTGCCGACCCAGGTGATAGGGAACTTCGAGGCAGGGAGGTTCATACTTTATCGGACTCCGGATAAGGATGAGGCCACCGGTTAGGGTGGCCTCAGGGATGAGGATCGGTCACTGGCCAGCTAGCCACGTGTTCGCCACCGATCCTCAGGAAGCCCTCTTGCGAGGGCATGCCAACAGTTGCTTATTTCGGTTGTGCTGGGGTGCCTGGGCCCTTGGCCTGGGCAGTCGAGGTGGCAGGCTTGGCATCACCGGCAGGCTTGGCGCCCGCATCGGTTTGCTTGGCCTTGGCCGCATCGGCTTCTTTCTTGTCAGCCAGTTCTTTGGCGCGCTTGTCAGCCGCAGCCTTCTTTTCGGCCGCAGCTTTGTCCTTGGCGTCCTGGCGCTCTTTGGCCTTGGCCGCCTTGGCTTCTTCCTTCTCCTTGGCCACGGCGGCCAGGCGGGTGTCGATCTTCTCGCGGAAGGCAGGCAGCGCCTTGTCGAACGCCGCTTCGATGCGGGCTTTCTTCTCGGCGTCCTTCGACTGGCTGGCGCCACGGATCAAATTGCCCAGGAACATGCGCTGTTGACCTGGGTTCTTGTCGCCGTACTTGGCGCGCAGGTCGGCTTCTGGAGTCGCAGTCACTTCGGCAACGAAGCCATAGGACTCGTCCAGGGTTGCGCCCAGCAGGGCCAGGGAGACCTTATCGCCGCAGATCTTGGTCGAGGAACCACCGGCAGACTTGGCGGTCTGGTAGCCTTCCAAGTTCGGGCGGATTTTGGTGCCGTCAGTCGGTGCGGCCGGGGCCGGGGCCGGTGCAGCGCCTTCGCCGCCTTCGGTCTGGGCCGACATCAGGACGTGAGCGAGGGCAGAGGTCAGGAACAGGAAGCGCTTCATATCAAATCTCCGATCAGCAGAAGGTGGCGGGGGATCGCCGTCGAGCCAGTTGGCCCCGAGAACTGCTATTGTACCACGGGGCGCTGGTGAGATCAATTCGAGCGTGCGGGGGTCGCACTATCGGGAGGCTGGTCCCGCGTGCTCGTCGTGAATTTCCGCCGCCAGGCCGACTCAGCCAGCGTATTCCACGCCTCGCGGGTCTCTTCGATGGTCGGTTTGGCGGCGGTCATATGACGGCACCCGAACATGTGCAACCCCGTGAACCCGAACATACCCTGCCACGGGCGTCCGCAGTCGGGACACTTTATCGTAGTCCGGACCCTCATTTCGGCAGCCACCCTGCGGCAGACGCTACAAACAAGCCCCAACCGAGCAGGGACAGGACCATGTAGTTCAGGCGACTGAAGCGCAGCTGGCCGTTCTGCTCTCGCAGTTTGGCGTTGCGGCGTCCGAACTTGATGCAGCGCTGCAGTGCGTACTCTTCGGTGCTCATCGTTTGATACTCCATTTGGTGGCTTCGGCGACTACCTTCTTGAACTCCTGTCGCAGGGGCAGGCTCATATTGCGTTGGTTGCGCTCAGCCCAGGCCGCCAGCCACTCGTCAGGCGGGGCAATGCGGATCTTGGCGCCTACGGTCTCCTTATAACTGCGCGATTCCGACACTGCCGAATAGTAGCTGCGGCTGCTCACCTGAACCACCGTCAGGCCTTTGGCTACCAGTTTCTCGCGTTCGGCGTGGCTGGCAGCGATCACCGCGCCTGGGTTCTTCTCGACGAATCGCTTGTAACATGCCTCCTTGACCAACTCGGGGGCGCCGAAGTCAGCGTAGGCGAGGTCACTGACCTGATCGTCCATCATGGCGGCGATGTCGTCCCAGCGTTGGGTGTGGAACCACATCTCCTTAGTCTGCTGTTGGAGGTCGAAATCGCTAACCGACATCCGGTCGCGGTCCAGGTGCAGATACTCAGGGTTGATATCGTAGCCGTAGTTCAGCTCGGTGTCGCAGACATACAAGCCTCGAACATATAGCTTGTTGGGCCGGTCGGGCAAGATACGCCCTCGTGGCGTCTGGATGGCGTCATCCATTTCCGGCTGGAAATGTAGGCAGCTGTCGTAGATCTCGTTGCTCTCGGTGTTGGTGAGTTCGGGAATGCGGAACTCAAGGCGGTCAGTGCCGTCCGTGTCGACAGGGAACATATCGATATGCAGTACTTCGCCGCCGTAAGTGTCACTGTGGCGCATCGATGGTATCCAGTCCTCCTGGCCGTTGCGCATCGTTACCTTGTAGCCCTCTCGGGCCAACACCAACAGGGCGATCTTGTAGCCTTCTCCGAACTTGCCGATTTTGCTGTCATCATCGGCCTTGGACGTGTTGCCTAAGATCAGAGTCTTGGGGTCCAGAACTACGTCGCGGTTGGTGATGATCAGGGAGTCACCGTGGAATGCGTACTGCATCGGTGAGTGCGAGTCTAGTGCATTTTGGATCAGCTCGCGGACGGCCTCTTTGAGACCCCAATCTCTGACATAGTTGCGGGACAGCGGGAGTTCGATGGTCCTCATACTCAGTTCTCCCAGTGTTTGATCATGCGGCACAGGAACCCCTGGTACTTGGGGTCGTTCATGCACTCTTCGGTTTCCTTGATGTAGACGTCGTAGCTGCCTCCGGTCACGGCAGCAGGTGATACCTCGCTTTGATTCTTTGAGATCAAGTCGAGTAGGGCAGCGTTCTCGACATAGGAGCTGGGCACGTCGAACGTCGATTTGAATCCGTAGGCCCATTTGCCGCTTGGCTTGAACAGATCGACTTGGACGGTGACTTGGGTCGGTATTGGGTCGGTGCCGAGATCGAGAGAGTTCAGATAGTCGCGCAGCTCGCGGGACTGCTTGTCACTGAGTGGGGCTTTGAGGGACACTAGGGGCGATACGATCCCGACCATGATGGTACTATCCTCGTAGGCCCATACGTGCAGGCGCCTGCGCTCGCCCGACTCGGGCATGGCGGTCAGTAGGGTCAGTTCTTGTGTTGGTTGCATGGTATCTCCGGCGACAGGAGAGGGCCCGCAGGCCCCGGTTGGGTTACATTTCAGTGTCAGACTCGATCAGCTCGTTAGCGATCTTCTGCGCCTTCTGCAGGGTGTACATCAGGCGGTCGTAGTTGTGGGCGCTAGCGGGGATCATATCCGTGAACCGTTCGGCCAGGATGTCGACCACGTCGGTGCTCGGGTAGTAGCCTGGGTTGGGGTCTAGGCCCAACACCAACCAAGCCCACTCTTCGGTCTTGCAGGCGTCGTACGGCACCTTATCTGGGTCGAGGTGGGTCAGGCGCTCGATGGTGGTCATGCCCAGGATCTTCGGCACTTGGCTGGCCGGGGTGATGCGAGGCGGGCTGGCCGGGGCGGATGGGCCCTTGGCTTGAGGG
>Ga0247821_10000077_pt1 | contig 51149 bp, 43 predicted proteins | sample 13C_Glycerol_Day_FD_192481 | JGI IMG/M metagenome (GOLD analysis project Ga0247821, IMG submission 192481) | Soil microbial communities from agricultural site in Penn Yan, New York, United States - 13C_Glycerol_Day14 | ecosystem: Environmental > Terrestrial > Soil > Agricultural land | place... | reverse complement strand
CGCAGTGCGAGGCCGGTACCAATAGCGGCGCTGGTGGTGGTCTTACCCACACCACCCTTGCCGGATGTAACCACGAGAATCTTGGCCAAGGTGTTTCACCCCTAATGAAAAGGGACGTGGCGTCCCCAAAAAATACAAAAAACGGCAACATCAAAAAAAGTTGCGCAGAAAATGGCGGCAAGTATCCGTTAAAGACGGGTGATGTTCAACACGTCACCGGACAGGCTGACCTGCACGCCGGCCCCCCACAGCGGGTCGCGGCGCAAGTCTTCGCAAACTTTGTACTGGCCGGCGATGGAGACCATTTCCGCTGTCATCTGCTGGCAGAAGATGCGGGCCCGGGTATTGCCCTTGATGCCGGCCAGCGCCCGTCCGCGCATGGCACCGTACACATGGATGTTGCCATCGGCGAGAAGTTCCGCACCCGGGCTGACCGATGACACCACCACCAGGTCGCCGCCCTGGGCGTAGATCTGCTGGCCGCCACGCACCGGCGAGGTGATGATCTTGGTCGGCCGGATAGAAGGCTCCGGCGCCGGGGCGGGTGCTGGCGGCGGCGCAGGTGCCGGGGCGGGTTCGGGCTTGCGCACTTCCGGTTCCGGCTCCACCGGCCGCTCGCGGGCCCCGGACGGCGGCAGCACCGGCAGGTCGATGGCGATGGCGGCGGCGATGTCTTCGATGCGGCTGGCGCGAATGGCCAGGGTGCGCAGGCCATGGTGACGGCAGATGCGCATCAGCCCGGGCAGGTCGACCGCGCCTTCGCCGGCCGGGAGCTTGTCCAGCGCCAGCACCAGCGGGGTGTTGCTGAAGAAGTTCGGCGCCTGGGCGACCTTGGCCGCCAGCTGCCGGTCGAGGCCTTCAAGGTTGTTCTGCGCAAGCTCGAGCACGGTAATGGCGAGCATGCTGCCCTTGAGCTGGAACACGGGGGCGGAGTCTGGCGATTGAGTTGGGCTCATGGTCTGCATAAGGCGACTTGTTACGAAAAAAGTGCCCAGACTTATAACGAGAACGCCGGTTAGCCGCAACCCGTGCCGAACCGTTGTAGAATGCCCGGCCCTTGTCTTTCCGGAATCGTTAATGGATCGCCCGCAATTTCGTCGTTATTTTCTGCACCCGCGCTTCTGGCCACTGTGGCTGGGGCTGGGCCTGCTGTGGCTGATCGTGCAGCTGCCGTACCGGGTATTGCTGGTGATCGGCCGTGTCCTGGGGGCGCTGATGTACCGGGTGGCCGGTGAGCGCCGGTACATTGCCGCGCGCAACCTGGAGCTGTGCTTCCCGGAACTACCGTTCGTCGAACGGCAGCGCCTGCTCAAGGAAAATTTCGCCTCCACCGGCATCGCCTTCTTCGAAATGGCCATGAGCTGGTGGTGGCCAAAGGCCCGTTTGGCACGCCTGGCACACATCGAAGGGCTGGAGCACCTGCAGGCCGCCCAGCGTGATGGCCAGGGTGCCATCCTCATGGCCCTGCATTTCACCACCCTGGAAATCGGTGCCGCCTTGCTGGGGCAGGAGCACACCATCGACGGCATGTACCGTGAGCACGGCAACCCGCTGTTCGATTACATCCAGCGTCGTGGTCGCGAGCGGCACAACCTCGACTCGCTGGCGGTGGAGCGCGAGGACGTGCGTGGCATGCTCAAGCTGCTGCGCGCCGGCCGTGCCATCTGGTACGCACCCGACCAGGACTACGGCGCCAAGCAGAGCCTGTTCGTGCCGCTGTTCGGCATCCAGGCCGCCACCGTGACCGCCACCACCAAGTTCGCCCGCCTGGGCAAGGCCCGGGTGATTCCCTTCACCCAGCAGCGCCTGGCCGATGGCAGCGGATACCGGCTGGTGATCCATCCGCCGCTGGAGGAATTCCCTGGCGAGACCGAGGAAGCCGACTGCCTGCGCATCAACCAGTGGATCGAGGCGTCCTTGCGCGAGTGCCCCGAGCAGTACCTGTGGGCGCATCGGCGCTTCAAGTCGCGGCCGCCAGGGGAGCCCAAGCTCTACGAAAAACGGCGTTGATGTAATCGCGGGGCAAGTCGAGTCGTCGCGATGAATGCCCCACAATTCTGCCAGGGAAGCTCTATGACAACACCGATCACCGGCTTGATCCTCTCCGGCGGCGGCGCCCGTGCCGCCTACCAGGTCGGTGTGCTGGCCGGCATCGCCGACCTACTGCCGCCCGGGGCGGCCAATCCGTTCCCGGTGATCGTCGGCACCTCGGCCGGGGCCATCAATGCCGTCACTCTGGCCAGCGGGGCGCTGCACTTTGCCGACGCGATCCGCCGCCTGACCTGCTTCTGGCAGGGCTTTCGCAGCCACCAGGTGCTGCGCAGCGACTGGCCCGGGGTGATCCGCCAGGCCAGCCGCTTCGTCGGCCACAACCTGCTCGGCCTGGGCGCCCCGGTGCCGGTGGCGTTGCTCGACAGCTCACCGCTGCGCCAATTGCTCAACCACAACCTGGACCTCAACGGCATCGGTCATGCTCTCGAGCAACACCATCTGCATGCGGTGGCGGTGACTGCGTTCGGCTACGAGTCCGGCCAGGCGGTGACCTTCTACCAGGGCAAGGGCGCCATCGATCCCTGGTTGCGTCACCGGCGCATCGGCCTGCCCACGCGCCTGACGGTCGAGCACTTGCTGGCCAGCTCGGCGATTCCCCTGCTGTTTGCGCCGGTCAAGCTGGGCGAGGAGTATTTCGGCGACGGCGCGGTGCGCCAGTCGGCACCGATCAGCCCGGCCCTGCACCTGGGGGCCAGCCGGGTGCTGGTGGTCGGGGTCAGCGGCAACCCGCATCGTCCTGCACAGGGGCAACCGCGGCCGCGGATTTTCAGCGGGCAACAGCCGAGCCTGGCACAGATCGGCGGGCACATGCTCAACAGTACCTTCATTGACAGCCTGGAAGATGACATCGAGCTGCTGCAGCGCCTCAATCACCTGAGCCACCTGATGCCCGAGCACCTGGAGCGCCGGCGCCTGGGGCTGGCGCCGGTGGAGGTGCTGGTGGTCGCGCCGAGCCAGCCGCTGGATGAGATCGCCGCCCGCCATCGGCGCGAACTGCCGGCCGCCCTACGCCTGTTCCTGCGTGGCCCCGGTGCGACCAGGACCAGCGGTGCCGGGGTGCTCAGCTACCTGTTGTTCGAAGCCGGCTACTGCAGCGAACTTATCGAACTGGGGCGGCGTGACGCCCTGGCCAAGCGCCGGGAACTGGGCCATTTCCTCGGCCTGTAGGCGCTGCCATCGGGCTTATTCGGCGATCTGCAGCTTGCGTGCCTCGGTGTAGACGTAGCGGACCTTCTCGTACTCGAACGGTGAGTTCAGCTGGCCATAACGCAGGTTGGTGGTGTAGCGCTTGTCGACGGCGCGCAGGGCCACCAGCTCTGGATGATTTTCGCTGACTTCTGCAACGTTGAGGAAGTTGATCTGGTTTTCGGCGACGAAATCCACCGCCAGGCCGCCGGTGTCACGCAGGTTGGACGGGCCCAGGAACGGCAGCATCAGGTAAGGGCCGTCGGGCACGCCGTAGAAGCCCAGGGTCTGGCCGAAGTCTTCACCCTGGTGGGGCAGCCCCATTTTGCTCGCTGGGTCCCACAGACCCGCGACGCCGATGGTGGTGTTGAGCAGCAGGCGCGCGGTGATTTCCATCGAGCGCTGGCCCTTGAGCTGCAGCAGGCTGTTGAGCAGGTTGGGCACATCGCCCAGGTTGCTGAAGAAGTTGCTGACTCCGGAACGCACGAAACCGGGCGTGATGTAGCGATAGCCATTGACCACCGGCAGCGCCACCCACTGGTCGAAACGGTAGTTGAAGTGATAGAGCCTGCGATTCATCGCCTCGAACGGGTCATACACGTTGAGCGCCGCCAGGGTCGAGCGCTCGAACTCGCGCTGGTCCAGGCCGGGGTTGAACTTGAGTTCCTTGAGCGGTGCGGCGAAACCGTCGGCCTCGACCACACTGGCACGCGGTGCGGTCTCGTCCGCCTGGGCCAGGCCGCTGGCCAGCAATGCAGATACGAGCAGAAGACGTTTAACCACGGAAAAACTCCAGCATGGCGTCGCTGTTGACGCGGTAGTTGAGGTTGCCGCAATGGCCGCCGTGGGGGTACAGGGTCAGGCGATCGCCGAAGGCGCTGCGCAGGAAACCAAGATCGCCCGGGCCGAGGATGACGTCGTCGGCGTTGGTCATCACGGCAATCTTCTGGCTTTGCTGCAGGTAGTCCTTGAGCGCATAGAGGCTGACCTGGTCGACCAGCTGCAGCAGGCTGCCGCCATCGGTGCGCGCCCGCCACATGGGGATGACCTGTTCGGTCAGGTAGCAATCGAAGTCGCACTGCAGGGCCCGCTTGAAGAACGGCGTAAGGCTGCTGCTCTCGGTGATCGGGTATTTGGGCGGAGTGATCAGCCCGCGGCGGTTGATCAGGTCCGAGGTGAAGGCGATATCGGCGGCGGAGAAGCGGAACGAGGTGCCGATGAGCATGGCCATCTGTTCGTTGGTCAGGTGCTGGCGCGACTGCTGGAAGTCATAGAGCAGGGCATCGTTGAGGTCGATGTAGCCTTTTTGCTGGAAGTAGCGGGTCAGCTTGTTCAGCACCAGCTCGTAGAAGGTGGTGCTGTTGTTGACGCCCTTGACCTCGGTCTGCACCAGTTTGTCCAGGTTGGTGACCGAGGTGTAGAGGTTGACCGGCGGGTTGAGCAGCAGCACACGCTTGAAGTTGAAACTGCGCCGGGTTTCGTCCAGGTGGCTGACGAACGCGGCGTCCAGGGCGCCCAGGCTGTAACCGCTGAGGTAGAACTCGCTGACCGGCAGTTTCGGGTGCTGGGCGCGCACGCCTTGCATGACGCGGTACAGGTCCTCGGCGTCATCGCGGCTGACACCCGGAGTGGCGTAGCGCGAGGCCGAGGTCATGAAATCGAAGCTGGTGGGCGAGGACAGCTGCACCACATGGTAGCCGGCCTTGTAGAACAGTTTTTTCAGGTACTCGTTGATGCTGCTGGAGTAGGGCGCTCCGGTACCGGCAATGAGGAAGATCAGCGGCGCCTCGTGGTCCTGGCGGGCCAGGCGGTACTTGAGCTGCTTCACGGCCCAGAAGTTTTCCGGCAGGGTGAAGGAGCGCTCCGGGCGCATGTTCAGGCTGTAGTCGGACTGGTCGATGTCATCGTCGCTGGGCAACTGCGGACGCAGCTCCGGTGGCGTGGTGGCGATGGTCGCCTCGAACGGGTTGGTCAGCGGGTAGCCGTAGCTGGCGGCATCGACATCCTGCGCCGACGCGGACGCACTCAGGAAAAGGCCGCAGGCGAAAGCAGCAAGGCGCAGTAAACGAAGCATGGCGGATCCCCAAAAAAGCAGCAGCAAAGTGCGTTACGCAGGCTAGGACCCAAGGTCCGCGGCAAAGTTGCCTGGCGCTCCGGCCTTTATCGTCCCAGATGTTGCCGGTTGCGAGTGTGACGCAGCAACAATTGGTTCCATTTATCTTCTGTTCAAAGTAGCCGAGGTTGGCGCTTTTGCCTTGCATAGAGCGCGCGGGCCTTTATGCTGGGCGCCGATTTCGAAGATTACGGAGCCCTCCATGTCCCGCCGTTTGCCACTGATCGCCTTGTTGCTGTTCCTGCCCTTGTGGCTGGCGGCCAGTTACGGGGTGCGCTATGGGCTGATGGAGGATGCCCAGTGGGTTGGCGTGTGTGCCGATCAGGCCCAGCTCTGGCAGTGCCAGGCGCGTTCGGCCCTGGGGCTGCTGATACACTTGCGGGTGATTGCCTGGACGGCGTTGGGGCTGGCGTTGCTGGCCCAGCTGGTGCCCGGTCGGGCGGGCTGGCGGGTGGCGGTGCTGGCGCTGGTGGCCGGGGTGCCGGCGTTGGTGTTGTACAGCGCCTCCATCGCGGTGTTCGCCGTGGTGCTGGCGGGGCTGCGGTTGGTGCGGCGGTAACGCTGATAACGCGGCGTGACCATCGCCGGCGCTGCCGGCTCCCACAACGACATGGGCGCCGGTAGTGTGTGGGAGCTGCCGGCTCCCACAATGACATGGGCGCCGGTAGTGTGTGGGAGCTGGCATCGCCAGCGAGAGGCCGGTCCGGTCAGCGCAGGGCTCGAACCCGCAAGCTACGCCACAACGCCGCCACCATCAGCACACTCACTCCCGCCCAGACCAGCGCCTGCTGGTTGCTCAAGCCCTCGCGGTACAGTTGCGGGGCGATCCCGGCACCGATGATGAAGGCCAGCAGGCCGATCTCGGCCCTCGGTCCGCGCACCGGGCGCAGCAGGTAGACCACCGCCGGCAGCAGCAGCGCCGCGCTGGGGAAGCTGCGATAACGCGGGTCGAACACCAGTGCCAGCATGCTCACCGCCGCAGCAAAGCCGGCCGCGGCCAGCCACCAGCCGCCGCGCGCCTCGAGCCAGGCGAAGGCCCGCTGGCGCCAGCCATCGCGCTGGGCCAGGGCCAGCGCGCCATGGGCCAGCACGATCAGGTTCAATCCGGCCAGCAGCACCGCCCAGATCCACTCACCGGCAAAACGGCTGTTGATCCGCGCCAGTTCGCCCCACAGTCCCAGGCTGCCTGCTCCCAGCGCTGCCAGCAGGGGCAGCAGCAAGGCCGCACGGGTGCCGCGCACGCGGCCGGCCAGCAGCAGGGTGGCGAAGAACAGCGCGACGCAAACGCCCAGCCATTGCGGCCAGAGTGCCAGGTTGCTGACCGGGCCTTCGAGGATGCCCTTGTCCTGGCGGTCGGCGTCGTACAGGCCCCAGTAGCCGCCCACCGCACCTTCGCTGGCGCGTTTCCAGGGCTGGTCGAAGGCTTCGATCAGGTTGTAGTGCCAGCCATGCTGTTCGGCCATGGCGACGAAGCCGCGAATGAAGCGCGCCTCGTTGACCGGGCTGGGCAGGGCGGTTTCGCGCTGGCGGCCCTCGCTGGGCCAGCCGGTTTCGCCGATGACGATATCCTTGGGCGCGAAGCGGTTGCCGAACACCTGGCGGATTTCGCCCACGTGCGCCAGGGCATCGTCGATGCCCCGTGGATCGTCTTCCCAGTAAGGCAGCAGGTGGATGGTCAGGAAGTCCACGGCCGGGGCGATTTGCGGATACTGCAACCAGAACTCCCAGACGTCGGCATAGGTGACCGGCACGCTGACCTGGCTTTTCACCTGGTGGATCAGGCTGACCAGTTGCGGGCCGGTGACTTCCTTGCGCAGCAGCGTCTCGTTGCCGACGATCACCGCCTTGACCACGTCGGGGTTGGCGTTGGCGGCGGCAATCAGCGCCTTGACCTCTTTCTGGCTGTCGACCGGGTTGGCGTTGATCCAGGCGCCGAGCATGACTTTCAGGCCGTGCTTGCGGGCGAGGTCCGGAATGGCTTCGAGCCCGGTCATCGAGTAGGTGCGGATGCACTCGAAGCGCTGGGCCAGCAGGGCGAGGTCGGCGTCCATGCGCGCCGGACGCAGCTTGAACGGCTGGTCGAAGGGCGACTGGTCCTTGTCGAAGGGGGTGTAGGACGCGCACTGCAACTTGTGCGAGGCGCTGGCCGCGTCAGGCAGCACCACCGGCTTGCCCAGGCCGTACCAGAGCCCTCCCAACGCCAGCAGGCCGAGCAGGCAGGCGAACAGATAGGGCAACAGCGGGAAGCGGGCAGTCGAGGACATGGATCAGGCCATCAGGGAACAAAGCCGCCAATAGTACCCGCAAATGGCCCCGGCTAAAGCCTTGAACCGCAAAGTTGACCGGGCTGGGTGTTGCCTGATGTAACGGTACACCTTGCTGGCTTTGTGATGTCGTTTCTCGATGCCTTGAGGTCGCTGCCAGAGCAGGTCAGGGACCATGCGCGGTTGATGATGCAGCTTCCGTTGACGAGACGAGGGGATGCTTTGATGAAAATGCGACGACTCCTGGGCGTGGGCACCGCCCTGATGATGGCCGTTGGCGCTGGGCAAGCGCTGGCCAAGGAAGTGAGCATCGGCTACGTCGATGGCTGGTCCGACAGTGTGGCGACCACCAACGTGGCCGCCGAAGTGATCAGGCAGAAACTCGGATACGACGTCAAGCTGCAGGCCGTGGCCACCGGGATCATGTGGCAGGGGGTGGCGACCGGCAAGCTCGACGCGATGATGTCGGCCTGGTTGCCGGTGACCCATGGCGAGTACTGGAGCAAGAACAAGGACAACGTGGTCGACTACGGCCCCAACTTCAAGGACGCCAAGATCGGCCTGATTGTCCCCGAGTACGTCAAGGCCAGCTCCCTGGCCGACCTCAAGAGCGATGACAGTTTCAAACACAAGATCGTCGGCATCGACGCTGGCTCCGGGGTGATGCTCAAGACCGACCAGGCGATCAAGGACTATGACCTGAGCGGCTACAAACTCCAGGCCAGTTCCGGCGCGGCGATGACTGCGGAACTGGGCCGCGCCTATGCCAAGCAGCAGTCCATTGCCGTGACCGGCTGGGTGCCGCACTGGATGTTCGCCAAGTGGAAGCTCAAGTTCCTCGAAGACCCCAAAGGCGTGTACGGCGCCGCCGAGACCGTCAACAGCATCGGCAGCAAGGAGCTGGCGAGCAAGGCGCCGGAAGTGGCCGACTTCCTGAAAAAGTTCCAGTGGCAATCCAAGGATGAAATCGGCGAGGTCATGTTGGCCATTCAAGAGGGCGCAAAACCCGAAGCCGCAGCCAGGGACTGGGTGGCCAAGCACCCTGAGCGCGTCGCCGAATGGACCGCTAAATAACGTCTGAAGCCTCTATCCGGCACCTTCCAGGGCCGCAGTACCAGAAAAGGTGCTGCGGCCCTTATCGTTTCTGGCTGTTACCGAATCGGTAAAACAGTGTTGCATCTAAGACTAAGGTCGTCTGGAGCGCGTCCAAAGGCAGCATAAAGTGGAGTGGGTTCTACCTAATCTGTGCTGCGAGGACAAAAACAATGAACGACAGCATTTACCTCTCGATACAAAACAGCTCGCGGTTCAAGGAGCTGGTGTCAAAGCGCGAACGTTTCGCCTGGATTCTCTCGGCGATCATGCTCGGTCTCTACTCCGCCTTCATCCTGTTGATCGCCTACGGCCCGCATGTCCTTGGGACCAAACTCAGCCCTGGCTCGTCGATCACCTGGGGCATCCCCCTGGGCGTCGGTCTGATCGTGTCGGCGTTCATCCTCACCGGTATCTACGTGCGTCGTGCCAACGGTGAGTTCGATGAGCTGAACAAGGCGATTCTGAAGGAGGCTCAGCAATGATCCGGCGTCTACTGGCAACCCTGGCCTTCGGCGCTTTCGCACCCGCCGTCTGGGCCGCCGACGCCCTCACCGGCGCGGTGCAGAAGCAACCCTTGAACATGGCGGCGATCCTGATGTTCGTCGCCTTCGTCGGTGCCACCCTGTGCATCACCTACTGGGCGTCCAAGCGTAACAACTCCGCCTCCGACTACTATGCCGCGGGTGGGCGTATCACCGGCTTCCAGAACGGCCTGGCGATTGCCGGTGACTACATGTCGGCAGCCTCCTTCCTGGGTATTTCCGCCCTGGTGTTCACCTCCGGCTACGATGGCCTGATCTACTCGATCGGCTTCCTGGTCGGCTGGCCGATCATTCTCTTCCTGATCGCCGAACGCCTGCGCAACCTGGGTAAATACACCTTTGCCGACGTGGCCTCCTATCGCCTCGGGCAGAAGGAAATCCGCACCCTGTCGGCCTCGGGCTCGCTGGTGGTAGTAGCGTTCTACCTGATTGCGCAGATGGTCGGTGCCGGCAAGCTGATCCAGTTGCTGTTCGGCCTGGACTACCATGTCGCGGTGATCCTGGTCGGTATCCTGATGTGCCTGTACGTGCTGTTCGGCGGCATGCTGGCGACCACCTGGGTACAGATCATCAAGGCGGTGCTGCTGCTCTCCGGTGCCAGCTTCATGGCGCTGATGGTGATGAAACACGTCAACTTCGACTTCAACGCACTGTTCTCCCAGGCCATCGAAGTTCACCCCAAAGGTGAAGCGATCATGAGCCCGGGCGGTCTGGTGAAAGATCCGGTCTCGGCCTTCTCCCTGGGCCTGGCTCTGATGTTCGGCACCGCGGGCCTGCCGCACATCCTGATGCGCTTCTTCACCGTCAGCGACGCCAAGGAAGCGCGCAAGAGCGTGCTGTATGCCACCGGTTTCATCGGCTACTTCTACATCCTGACCTTCATCATCGGCTTCGGCGCGATCCTGCTGGTCAGCACCAACCCGACCTTCAAGGACGCTGCCGGCGCCCTGATCGGCGGCAACAACATGGCCGCGGTGCACCTGGCCGATGCCGTGGGTGGCAGCGTGTTCCTGGGCTTCATCTCGGCCGTGGCCTTCGCCACCATCCTGGCGGTGGTCGCCGGCCTGACCCTGGCCGGTGCTTCGGCGGTGTCCCACGACCTGTATGCCAGCGTGATCAAGAAGGGCAAGGCCAACGAGAAGGATGAGATCCGCGTCTCGAAGATCACCACCATCGCGCTCGCGATTCTGGCGATCGGCCTGGGCATCCTGTTCGAAAGCCAGAACATCGCCTTCATGGTCGGCCTGGCCTTCTCCATCGCCGCCAGCTGCAACTTCCCGGTACTGCTGCTCTCGATGTACTGGAAGAAGCTGACCACCCGTGGCGCCATGATCGGCGGCTGGATGGGCCTGGTCAGTGCCGTGGCGCTGATGATCCTCGGCCCGACCATCTGGGTGCAGATCCTCGGCCACGAGAAAGCCATCTACCCGTATGAGTACCCGGCGCTGTTCTCGATGCTCATCGCCTTTGCCGGTATCTGGTTCTTCTCGGTCACCGACAAGTCCCAGGCGGCTGATAAAGAGCGCGCACTGTTCTTCCCGCAGTTCGTCCGCTCGCAGACCGGCCTGGGTGCCAGTGGTGCTGTTTCCCACTGATTCCTGCACCTCTGCACAAAAACGCCCCGCTTGCCGGGGCGTTTTTTTGCTCGGAAATTTACTCGGGACGCTAGGAAATTTCCTTGTGGCGGCCGGAGCCTTCCTGCTCTTTGTAAGCCTGCGCTTACGAATAATTCCTCCAGCCAACAGCATTTCGCTGAACCGGCATGACACCTGGCGCATCGCCAGGTTTTACGAGGAGAGATATTCGTGAAAAAGATTTTCCTGGCACTGCCTCTGGCCCTTCTTGCTTCCACTTCGGCCTTTGCCCTTGACCCGATCGAGAAGCAAGTGCAGGTCACTGCCCAGATCCCGACCGAGAGCTTCTATGTCGAGCCGGTGGGCGGCAACTGGATGAACGACCCGCAGGAGCTGGCGTGGAACTCGTTCCGTGGCGAGCTGCAGCCGGTACGCAAGCAACTGCAGGTCAAGAGCACCACCGGCCCGATCTCGGCCTACCTGCTGTCACCGGCGATCATCACCAGTGGTTCCAACAACATCGGCCTGAACATCAAGGTCGCCGACACCGTGCTCAGTACCGCTTCTGCCGAAGTGGTCACTGCCGCACAGGCCGCACCCGGCACCGTGGTCGGTTTCGAGATCGCTGCCCAGGACGCAGGGGCTGGCGGCTATGTGCCGGGCAACTACCAGGGCGTGGTCGGCATGATATTCGAGACCCCCGCGCCGTAACACCCTGTCGGTCAGCTGATTCCCCTTCATCCGTTCCTGTCCACCTTCGACCCGTGCGCTCCGGCGCGCGGGCGAGGGTGGCGGCTGCCTGTAAGCATGGTTATGGCCACTTCACTCCCTTCCGTTGTTACATTGCGCTGGCTGTTGGGCTGCGCCGCGTGCCTTGGCCTGATGCCGGCCTGGGGCGACACGCCGCGTGCCGCGCTGCCGGGGCTCGGTCAGGCGCAGGGTCTGCCGCGCGAGTTCGAAGAGCATTTTTTCGACGTGCCGCTGGCGGTCCGGGTCGACCTGGACGGTCGCTACCTGGGCGATGCCATGGTGGTGCTGTCGCGCGACGAGCGCGTGCAATTGCTCGAATTCACCGACACCCAGGACAGCCGCGAAACCCCGGCGGTGCGGCGGCGCTGGCAGGAGCGCCTGGCCAACGCACGGCCGCTGGGCGATTGCCGGCAAGATTGCCCCGATGGCTTGCGGGCGGTGCATTACAGCCTGGTCAACTCGCAACTGTCGCTGCTGACCCGCAACGCCGAAGCCGACACCGGCAGCGAGCGTTACCATGCCTTGCCCGAGCAGGGCAGCTACGGGCTGCTGCTGCGCAACCAGCTCAACCTGGTCGATGACGGCAGCCAGACCAGTGGCCGCTATGCCGTCCAGGGGCAGGGCAGTGTGGGCAACTGGACCACCTTGGCCGATGCCCGTTTCGACCGTGGCGCCGACAGCCAGGCGGGCACGCTGCACCGGGTGGAACAGCTGTACGCCGAGCGCATCAACGAGGCGCAGTTCTTTCGCCTGGGCTACTTCACGCCCGGTGCCCAGGGCCTGACCCGCCAGCCACGTCTGCTGGGCAACAGCCCGGACACCACCCTGGGCCTGATGTTCGGCAGCAGCGACAGCCTGGCGGTGGACACCGGGGCGCCCAGCGCCACGCCCATTTATGTCACGCCCAACCGTCCGGGTGTGGTCGAGATCTATCGCAACGGCGTGCTGATCAACAGCCAGCCGGTGCAGCCGGGCCTGCAGGCCCTGGATACCCGGGTGTTACCCGGTGGTATCTATGAAGTCGAGGTGCGCCTGGTCGAGGACGGCGAGGTCACTTCGCGCAGCGAAGAATTCATCTACAAACCGTCGAACTGGAGCAATGTCGATTCGCCCTGGCGCTACAACCTCTACCTGGGACGCCAGAGCAGCCTGCTCAGCAACTGGGACGAAGACCACGACAACAGCCTGAGCGCCGGGGTCATGGCCAACTACCTGCTGCACCCGCGGGCGATCCTCGGGGTGTCGGCCCAGCGCATCGACGAGGCCATGCAGTACGGCACCTCGCTGGACTGGGATGTGCTGGAGCGCTTCAAGCTCTATGGCAATGTGTTCCAGAGCGAAGGGCGGGGCAATGGCTACGACCTGCAGGCCATCTACAACCATCAACATGGCTCGCTGGTGTTCAGCCAGAGCCAGTCGTGGCTTGAAACCACTCATTCGGACGCGGCCAGTGGCGAAGTGTCCCGGCGCCAGCAGGTCAGCCAGAGCGCGCTGTCGTTGAACCACCGGGTCGACCACCGCAGCACGGCTACCTTGCGCGTTTCCCACAGCACGGGCGCGGCCAATGGCACCGGGGTCGACCTGGGCTGGGCCCACTACGGCAAGCTGCTGGGTTCGGACGCCAACTGGCGCCTGTCGCTGTTCGACCGCCCGGGCACGGCCAGCTCCGGCGATGCCCGCAACCGCGGGGTCAACCTGAGCCTGAGCATGAGCCTCGGTGGGCCGGGCCGGCGACTGTCGGCCAGCGTCGGCAGCCGTACCTCGCGTGACGGCGGCCGCGACCAGAACGCGTCGCTGGGTTACCAGCAGGATGTCGACTTCGGCGCCCTGCGCAGTGTCGGTGCCACGGCCACGGTGGACCGCTACGGCACGGGCCTGGCCGGCAACACCCAGATCCAGAACGCCATCCTGCATGGCGATGCCTACGCCCAATCCTCGTCCTATAACGGCGAGGTCAGTGCCGGCCTGAACCTGGAAAGCATCGTCGCCCTGGGGGCGGGCAAGGTGGCCATGACCGGCCAGTACCTGCCCCATGAGGCGGGGCTGATCGTCGATGTCGAGTCGGACGTCAGCGGCCTGCAATTGCGCGCCGACGATCACCAGGGGCATACCGCGACCCTGCGCCCGGGGCGCAATGTGATTCCGGTGTCGGCCTACAAGGCCGGCCATGTGCAATTCGATTTCGCAGGCTTTGAGGCCACGGCGGCGGTGATCCAGCCGGCCAGCGTCGACTATCACCTCAATCGCGGCGGCGTCGAGTATCGCCAGTTGCGAGTGTTGCGCACGGTCACCGTGCTCGGGCGCCTGCTCGATGCCCAGGGCAGCCCCTTGCGTGGCGCCCAGGTGATCAACCATGCCAGCCGCAGCGTTAGCGAGGCCGATGGTTTCTTCGCGGTGGAAATGAGCGCCTCGACCCCGACCCTGGAGGTCCGCCATGGCGGCACCACCGCCTGCCTGCTCACCCTCGATCCCGAGGCCATGACCCAGGAAGGCGAGGTGTGGCTGGCGGGGGATCAGGTATGTAATGCGGCCGACCTGGCGGCGTTGAGCGATGGACAACCTGGGAGGGACAGTTGATGTCTGGGCAATGGTTTGCTCGCGGCCACAGGGCCGCCAGCCAGCGTTGGATGTTCTTGCTAGGCCTGATGTGCGGCTTTCATGCGTTGCCGGCCCAGGCCGTGGACGCACTGGTAACGGCACAGTATCGCGGTGACCCACGGGGGCACTTTGAAGACACCACCCCCGAGCCTGCAGACGGAACCTGCAACCGGTTCCGGGACTTTTGTACCTCGGCGTTGGCGTTGCCCATCGCCTATCAAAAGGTGATTGGCGAAAGGGATGACGGTGGCCGGGAAGGTTATTACCTGCGGCTGCCAGCGCGCCAGGTTGTCCAGGTCGTTCATGAGACGACGGGCGAAGTGCATTCGTTGAGGTTCGAGATTCAAGCCTATGCCCAGCGTGTTCGGGGGCGAGATCTCCTGGGAGTGGTGCGTGGTGGGTGTACCAGCAGTGGATCCGCGTCAGGTGATCATTTTGCTGCCCATGTCCTTAATCCTGCGCGGCCCGAGGCGTGCTGGCGGTCGTCGATAGTTGGAGGGCGGGCTGAGCTCGACTGGCTGGCCATCAAGTACCGGATGGTCATGCCTTCGCCAGCGAAAATGACCCCGGGAATGTACCGTGGCCAACTGCGGTACCAGGTGGGGGAGGCGGGAGCGGATTTCGATCTGGGGGACGCCTTCAGTAACCTCAGTCGATCCAGCGTGGACATTGGTTTTGAGCTGGATGTCCAGCATACCTTCGCGGTCGAGTTCGCCCCGGGCTCGGAACGGGCGGTGCTTGAACCCGAGGGCGGCTGGCTGCAGTGGATCAACGGTGGCGGGCCTCCCCAACGCTTGTACCGCGACCTGCCAATGCGTTTGTGGTCAACCGGCCGGTTCAAGGTCTACAAGCTGTGCCAATACGATGTTGCCAGCCATTGCGGCATCCGCAACCCGAACAATGACCAGGTGCCGGTCACCGTGGCGTTGACCCTGCCGGGTGGCATCGAGCAGGCAGGCACAGGGGGCGGGCGAGTCACCCTTCCTACCGGCCTGGCGTCGGCCCTGGTCTTCGATCCGGTGACGCCTGTCCACAACCGCCCCGGACAGTTGCACTTCCAGGTCGAGCGAGATGCTGTGCGCGGCATGCTCGCCCATGCCGGCACCACATACGAGGGACAGGTCACGGTGGTCTTCGATGCGGACCTGTAGAGGGGCGCATCCATTCTTGCCTGTTATCAAGCCTGGGTAGAGGTTACTAATGAATTTGAATCGACGGAGCACGGCGCTCTGCAGGCCGGGGCCAAGGGAAGGTGCATGGGTTGCCCGTCTGGCGATGCTGGGACTACTGGTCATTATGGACGGGTTCGAGGCGTCGGTCAGCTTGGCGGCAGAGGCGATCATCAGTGCCCGCTATCGAGGCGAGGCTTCAGGAGCCTTTGTCGATACTACGCCACCCGCTAGCTTCTGCTCGCAATGGCCTGGTTTCTGTGCCGGAGGGATGCGTACGGTCGGGCTGCCAATTACCTATGACAAGTTGGTTTACAAGGGTGCGCCGACGAATCTCCTGGACCGCTTTTACATCAAGTTGCCAGATGCCCGCGTCATCGATGTCATCAACCAAGCTACCGGAGAGCGCTACCGCCTCGAGTTCGAGATCATAGCGATCAGTCAGAGGACGTCGGTGTCCGACGGGCCGCCAGCGACGACTTCCACCGATGTCCAAGGCGGTTGTAGTTACAGGCAGAGCCAAGGTGCCCTGAACTGGGTCGACTACTTATGGATGGTTAGCGCGCCGCAGAACCCGACTGCCTGCCACGTTGCCTGGCAGGGTAACTGGCAGCTACCCAATCCGGGGCCACATCCACACCGGACCGACAGGATGGGCATCGGCTACCGGCTCAAGGCTCTGCCACCGGGGAAGATGAAGCAGGGCCTGTACCGTGGCAGCCTGCACTACAGCGTTGGCGATGGTGCGGATTTCGACCTGGGCGCGGGTATCCAGAATCTCAACAGCTCCAGCCTGACGATCCATTTCGAACTGGACGTCCAGCACACCTTCGCCATCGATTTTGCTCCGGGGTCCGATCGGGCGGTGCTTGAGCCCCCGGGGGGCTGGTTGCAGTGGCTCAATGGTGGTCGGGCCCCGCAACGGCTGTACCGCGATCTGCCGTTCCGTCTCTGGTCGAGCGGTCCATTCAAGGTCTACAAGCTCTGTCAGTACGACGTCGCAAGCCATTGCGGCATCCGCAATCAGCGTGAGGACCTGGTATCGGTCACCGTGGGCCTGAGCTTGCCGGGCGACATCGAGCACGAGGGTGACCAGGCCAGGCGTTTGACCATTCCTACGGGGCGCGAGAAGGCCTTGCCATTCGAGCCCGTGACACCTGCCCACAACCGCCCTGGCCAGTTGCATTTTCAGGTGGAACGCGAGGATGTGCGCGACATGCTCGAACACGCGGGCAGCACCTACCAGGGACAGGTCACCGTGGTCTTCGACGCGGATGTGTAGCTTTTCTCTGATTCCTACGAATTTCAGAACCTTTGCGTCAGAAATGTCCTGCCTGTGTTTCAGACCTGCCAAGGGTCAGCGGGCAGTAATATTAATTTGCCACATCGCGGCGTTGCTTCGAGGTATGAAAATGACTCTTCGTTGGTTGTTCTCTTTGTGTGTGCTCCTGTCTGTCGGCACCCTGCAGGCGGCCCCGGAACTCAATGTCGGTACCCTCTACGATTACCTGGAGGGCGGCAAAAGCACCTTGCTCAAACGGGTGCGCAACGGCGGCGACACTACGGCCTTCGTCAAGGTCAGCGTGGCCGAACTGGTCTACGACAGCCAGGGCGTCGCCCGCGAGGTGGAGCTGGACAGCCTGGCCCTGGCCGAGCGCGGCCTGGTGGCAAGCCCGGCGCGACTGATCGTGCCGGCCAACGGCATGCAGGCGGTGCGCCTGCTGTACCGAGGCGAGCGCGACCGTGAGCGCTACTTCCGGGTGCGCTTCATTCCGGTGTTGCCGGAAAGCAACGATGGATTCGCCCTCAGCACAGAGGAAGCCGAAGACTACCGCGACAGCCTCAAGGCCGGGGTCAACTTGCTCGCAGGCTACGGTTCGCTGGTATTCGTGCGTCCGGCCGAGACCCGCTACCAGACGCCGATCGACCACAAGGGCGCCGGCCTGACCATCGCCAACCAGGGCAATGCCACCATCGTGCTGGACCACTTCCGTCATTGCGAGCCGGGTGGCCGCGAATGTGCGGCGGCCACCAAACATCATGTGCTGCCGGGCCGGGTGCGCGAGTTTTCCGCCCAGCCCGGCCGGCTGTATCGATTCGAATTGCTCGAAGGCGAAAGCCGTCGAGAAATGACCTTCAAGGGTTGACCATGTACAGAGCGTTAGTCGTGGATGATCACCCCTTCATCCGTTCCACCGTGTGTACGCTGTTGCGCCAGGATCGCCTGGAGGTCATCGGCCAGGCCGACAATGGTCTTGATGCAGTGCGTCTGGCCCGCGAATGCGTGCCGGACATCATGATCCTCGACATCACCTTGCCCGGGCTCGATGGCCTCGAAGTGATTGCCCGTACCCGGACCATGGAGCGTCCGGCCAAGGTGCTGGTGCTGACCTCGCAGCAGGCCGACTATTTTTCCCTGCGCTGCATGCGGGCCGGGGCGGTGGGCTTCGTTTCCAAGTCGGACGACCTGGATGAACTGAGCAAGGCGGTGATGGCCGTATTGTCCGGCTTCACCTACTTCCCTGCAGTGGCCTTCAGTTCGGTGAACCGCCAGGACATGCAGGCCACCGAAGCCCAGCGCATCGCCAGCCTGAGCGACCGCGAGCTGATGATCCTGCAACAACTGGCGCGTGGTATGAGCAACAAGGCCATCGGCGAGGCCATGCTGCTGAGCAACAAGACCATCAGCACCTACAAGACCCGATTGATTGAAAAACTCAGGGTGAAGTCCCAGGTTGACCTGGCGGATATCGCCAGGCGCAACCAGCTGATCTAGTCCTGCCTGGCTGTGGGAAAGTGTGCGCTGCTGTTGCTGTTGTTGTGCGTGCTGTCACCTGTCGTGGCAGGCGATGGCGCGCCTCGCTTGCACGGGCGCAGCACGCTCTCCGGCCCGCGTCTGCAACTGACCGACAGCGACCAGCGCTGGTTGTGGGCGCATCGCCAGCTGCGCCTTGGGGTGGTGCGGCCCGACAAGCCGCCGTTCGATATCCTCGGCACCGGTCGACAGTACGAAGGGATCAGTGCCGACTACGCCCAGTTGATCGCCTTGCAACTGAACCTGACCATCGAGGTGCGTACCTATGACACTTACAGCTCTGCCGTCGACGCATTGAAGGCAGGCGAGGTCGATCTGCTGAGCAGTGTCACCGCCACCCAGGCCCAGCAAGCCGGGGTGCGCCTGTCCCAGGCCTATGCCTCCGACTGGCCGGTGCTGGCCAGCCGTGACGGCAGTCCCGAGGTAAAAGGACCGGTGCGCCTGGCCATGGTGCAGGGCTATCGGTCCGTCGAGCACGTCACGCAGTTGTACCCTCAGGCCCAGGTGCTGACGTTTCCCTCCACCCTGGGCGCCATGGCGGCAGTCGCCCTTGGACAGGCCGACTTGTACCTGGGCAACGCCCAGGCCAGCTGGCACCAGTTGGCCAGGCGTCAGTTCGACAACCTGAAGATCGAAGGCTATGCGGCCGTGCCCGGCCAGCCGATCGGGTTTGCCGTCGCTGAGCAGAACGGGCCTTTGCCACGGCTGATCAACAGGGTGCTGGTGAGTATCGACGATGCCCAGCACGAACGTATCCAGCGGCGCTGGAATGCCGTGGAGCCGGGATGGCGAGACCGCACCCGGATAGCGCTGAGCACCGCCGAGCAGCGCTGGCTGGACAGCAATCCGCGGGTGCGGGTGGTGGTCGATGAACACTTCCTGCCGTTCAGTTACCGGGACGCCCAGGGCCGTCACCGCGGCCTGAGCATCGATCTGTTGCAGCGTATCGGGCGCATGACCGGGCTGAACTTCGAGATCATCCAGGGCGGCACGATGGCGCAGATGATCGAGCAACTGCGCCAGGGCGATGTCCAGGTCATGGCCGTGTCGACGCCCAGTACGCTGCGCGAGAAGCAATTGAGCTTCACCCGTGCCTATTTCAGCACCGCACGGGTACTGGTCACGCGTGATTCGCCGCAGGCACCGAGTCGCCTGGAGCAGTTGGCGGGACAACGCTTGGCACTGATTCATGGCAGTGCCCTGGAAGACTACCTGCGCCGTGAGTTTCCACAGATCGAACAGGTGGTGGCGCAGAGCCCGGTCGAAGCCTTGCGTCTGGTCGCCCAGGGGCAGGCAGACGGTGCGGTGCTGGCCCTGGAGGCAGCACGCTACCTGGTCGCCCGCAGCTACCCGGAGCATCTGAAGGTCAGCGCCGCCCTGGCGCTGGAGCCTGTGCACCTGGCCCTGGCCACGGCGCGTGGCGCGCGGGAGCTGCACTCGATCCTGGACAAGGCGCTGCTGGGCCTGACACCGCAGGAATTGGGCGAATTGCTGCAGGGGGGGCGCAACGAGGTGATCGTCGCCGAAGGTTTCTGGCCCAGGCTGCGCTGGCGGATCCTGCAGGGCAGCGCCGTGGCGTCGGTGGTTGTGCTGCTGGCGTTGTTCTGGATCCGGGCCTTGCGCCGTCAGGTCCGCCTGCGTGAGCAGGCCGAGCGGGTGCTGGCCGATCAGCTCGATTTCATGCGCGAGATGATCGACCGCATGCCTCACCCGATCTATGTGTGCGACGACAAGGGGCGCCTGCTGGCCTGTAACAGCAGTTACCTGGAAACCCTCGGTGTGTCGCTCGAAGCGGTTATCGGGCAGCCGGTGGGCGAGCCCGAGGCGCTGGCCTGGCAGCGGGTGTGGCGCGAGGTGCTGCGCACCGGCCAGGTCAGCGTCGAGGATTGCCAGGTGGTCCTGGGCAACGGCCGGCAGATGACCCTCAACCACTGGATGTTGCCCTATCGGCACCAGCGCCAGGGGCATGTCGGGGTGCTCGCCGGCTGGATCGATGTCACTGATCGCCAGCGCCTGCAGGTCAGCCTGCAAGGTGCCAAGCAGGCGGCCGAGCGCGCCAACCTGGCCAAGACGCATTTCCTCGCCACCATGAGTCACGAAATCCGCACCCCCATGAATGCGCTCCTGGGCATGCTCGAGCTGTCCTTGCGCAAGGCCCGCCAGGGGGTGGCGGACCGGCTGTCGATCGAGGTGGCCTCGGATGCCGCGCGCGGCTTGTTGTCGCTGGTTGGCGATATCCTCGACGTCTCGCGCATCGAGGCTGGCCAGCTGCAGTTGGTGCCGCGGCGGACTCAGGTGCGGGCCGAGGTGGAGGCGGTGGTGCGGTTGTTCGAACAGCAGGCGCGTGACAAGGGGGTGGCGCTGCTGATGGATTTTCAAGGACAGGTCGACACCCAGCTGATGCTCGACCCGATGCGCTTTCGGCAAGTGCTCGGCAATGTGCTGAGCAATGCCCTCAAGTTCACCCCGGCCGGTCACGTACGGGTTCGCCTTGGCCTGCACCCGCAGGGAGAACGGCTGGCGCTGGTCATGAGTGTCGAAGACACCGGCATCGGCATTCCTCCCGCCGAGCTGGCACAGCTCGGTGAAGCGTTCCGTCAGGCCAGCAATTGCAACCAGTCGGCGCGACGCGGCAGCGGTCTTGGCCTGAACATCAGCCGGACCCTGTGTCGGCTGATGGGGGGCAGCTTGCAGTTGCACAGTCGCCTGGGGGTAGGAACCCGGGTGGAGGTGAAGCTGCTGCTGGAGCGGACCCAGGGCGAGGGCGACGAGCCGGCGGGCGCCAGCTGTACAGGGGACAACCTGGTACAGGCGCGCTTGCGCGTGCTGGTCGTGGAGGATTATCCACCCAACCGTTTGTTGCTGGTACAGCAACTGGAATACCTCGGTCATGAGGTCAGCGTGGCCGAAGAGGGGGGCCAGGCATTGCGTGCCTTCCTCGGCGAACGCTTCGATGTAGTGATCAGTGATTGCAACATGCCCGGGCTCGATGGCTATGCCCTGGTGCGTGCGATTCGCCTGCACGAATCCCGGCGCCAGGCGCCGCCTTGCCTGGTGCTGGGCATCACCGCCAATGCCCTGGCGGCAGAGCGCCAGCGCTGCCTGGCGGTGGGCATGAATGACTGCCTGTTCAAGCCCCTGAGCCTGGAGGCGCTGGCCGACGGACTCGATCGCCACACGCCGTCGCAACAGCGCGATTGCCCGCCGGATGGCGCGTTTGAATCCCTGCTCCACCTGGCCCGGGGCAACACCTTGGCAGCCCGGGCGCTGCTCGAGGATTTGCTGCGCAGCAACCGTCAGGACCTCAAGCAGTTGATGCTGGCGCTGCGGGTCAATGACCAGGCCGCCCTGATGTCGCTCGCCCACAGGATCAAGGGTGGGGCAAGGATGATCAGGGCCGGCGACCTGGTGGCCGTGTGTGAAGCGCTTGAGCGCGAATGTGCCGCCAGACGGGGCTCGGCGGATGGTGTGCGTCACCATGGCTTGAGCGTGCGGGACGCCATCCTGGCACTGCAGGCGAGCCTGCTGCAGGCCCGGCGCCAGCTGGATGCTGGCGACCGGGCAGTCCTTGGGTCATATCATGCCCAGCAGCAACAGCACCAGAAGCACCACCAGCACGACGCCGAGGATCCCCGAGGGGCCATAGCCCCAGCTTCGCGAGTGGGGGAAAACCGGTAAGCCACCAATCAACAGCAGGATCAGGATGATGATGAGTATCGTGGTCATGTCGGAATCCTTGCATAGGGTGAGAGAGTGGGGGTGGGCAATCCTCTGTTCGGCCCTGGGAATCATGGCCGCCTATCCATTGCGACCTGTGCGGTGGTGCAAAAGTTTTACCGGCCTGCCTGCGAGCCACGTTTGCCTGCGCCATTCAGCATCCTGATAGCGGGTCTGGACGGCCCGGGCCTTCGCTACACTGGCGATAACTTTCCAGGACAGAACAAGGCTTGCTTCTATGCAGAACCGCATGATGATTACCGGTGCCGGCTCCGGGCTCGGCCGCGAGATTGCGTTGCGCTGGGCGCGCGAGGGGTGGCAATTGGCGTTGGCCGATGTCAACGAGACGGGCCTGAAGGAAACCCTGGCCCTGGTCAGGGACGCCGGCGGCGATGGTTTCGTACAGCGCTGCGACGTCCGCGACTACAGCCAGCTGACCGCACTGGCCCAGGCCTGCGAGGAGAAATTCGGCGGCATCGATGTGATCGTCAACAACGCCGGCGTCGCCGCCGGTGGCTTCTTCGCCGAACTGTCCCTGGAAGACTGGGACTGGCAGATCGCGATCAACCTGATGGGCGTGGTCAAGGGTTGCAAGGCGTTCCTGCCCCTGCTTGAACGCAGCAAGGGGCGGATCATCAACATCGCCTCGATGGCGGCCCTGATGCAGGGGCCGGCCATGAGCAACTACAACGTGGCCAAGGCCGGTGTACTGGCGCTTTCCGAAAGCCTGCTGATCGAGCTGCGCCAGCAGGAAGTGGCTGTGCACGTGGTGTGCCCGTCGTTCTTCCAGACCAACCTGCTGGACTCCTTCCGTGGCCCGACACCGGCCATGAAAGCCCAGGTCGGCAAGCTGCTGGAAAACTCGCCGATCAGCGCCGCCGACATTGCCGACTACATCCATCGGCAAGTGGCCGCTGGCGAGTTCCTGATCCTGCCCCATGAGCTGGGGCGTGAAGCCTGGAAGCTCAAGCAGCGCAACCCGCAGGCGATTTACGACGAGATGGCCGGCATGGCCGAGAAAATGCGCGCCAAGGCCAGGCCATCGCAGGCTTGAGCGCGTGCATCGGGTATTCTTGGCGGTCTTTGAGCGGCCTTGAGTACCTGATGTGATCAACTACCTGTGGTTTTTTCTGGCGGCGGTCTTTGAAATCGCCGGCTGCTATGCCTTCTACATGTGGTTGCGGCTGGGCAAGAGTGCCTGGTGGATTGCCCCGGCGCTGCTCAGCCTGACCCTGTTCGCCCTGATCCTCACCCGCGTCGAAGCGGCGTATGCCGGGCGCGCCTATGCCGCGTACGGCGGTATCTACATTGTCACGTCCTTGCTGTGGCTGGCGCTGATCGAGCGTGCGCGGCCCCTGGGCAGTGACTGGATCGGTGCGCTGTTGTGCGTACTGGGGGCCAGTATCATTGTCCTGGGGCCGCGCCTGCACAATGCCTGAGGCGGGGAAAACTCGATTAGTTTGTAGGTAAATTCAGCGCCGCAAGTAGGCTGCGTCTAATTAGCTGTCAGGGCATTGATGGGTGCCTACACCCTGGCCAGTCTCTGGATTCCTTAACTTGTGGAGGACCGGAGACATGTTGGTAATTGGCCGTGAAGTGGGTGAAGTCATCGCTATCGATGACCATATCAAGATCAGGGTAATTTCCGTCGATGGCAACGTGGTGCGCTTCGGCATCTGTGCCCCCCGCCATGTCGACGTGCACCGGGCGGAAATCTACCAGCGCCTTCTCAATGAAGCGCTGGCCAAGGAAACGGACTGATCAGTCGAGCAGCTCCTTGGGCACCTCATGCTTGGCCAGTAGCTGGCATTGCTGGCTGTCGAGGTCGAAGAGGATGAAGGCCTGACCCTTGGCCAGGGCCTGGCGCACGCGCAGGACGCGGGTTTCCAGGGGCGTGTCGTCGCCGTTGTCGGTGCCGTCGCGGGTGACGAAGTCCTCGATCAGGCGAGTGAGGGTTTCGGCTTCCAGTTGGTCGTAGGGAATCAGCATGGGCAGGACAGGTTTGGCGAAGTGGTCGCCTATGCTACGCGAAACCTGTCCTGGCTGTGTAGGCGCGGGTGCTTCAGTTGCGCTTGCCCTTGCCGCGAATCAACTCGCGCAGCATGAAGCGATTCGGATGGCAGGCCTCGGCGACGCTGCGCGGTACCGGCAGGGGCGCATTGTCGGCCCAGGCGGCGATCAGTTCGCCCGACAGGGGTGCGGTGATCAGCCCGCGCGATCCATGGCCGCTGTTGATGTACAGGCCATCGAGCCAGGGGCAGGGCGTGTCCGGGATCTGCCGGGCGTCCTTGGCCAGCACCGCGTAGTCCTGCTCGAAGGCTTGCCGGTCGGCCAGCGGGCCGACGATCGGCAGGTAGTCGGGGCTTGTGCAGCGGAACGCGGCGCGGCCCTGCAGGGTGTGTGGGTCGATCTCATGGGCACCGAGGCGCTCGGCCAGGTCGGCGGAAATGGCTTCCAGCAGACCGAGGTTGCCGATGTGCTCGCCGACGGTGGGGGTGAGGTCGGTGCTGTGGAAGTCGAAACTGGCACCCAGGGTGTGCTCGCCGTCACGGGGCGGGGCGACATAGCCGTCGGCGCAGACCACGGTGCCCAGGACCTGGCTGCGCGCCGTGACGGGCAGGCGGGTGATCTGGCCGCGAATACGCTTGAGCGGCAGGCTTGCGCAGGGCTCGAAGCGCTGGATCTCGGCCGCGGTGGCCAGCACCACCAGCGGCGCACTGGCCAGCAGTTTCTCGCTTTCCCAGGCCTGCCACTGGCCATCGACCTTGCGCAGCTGCAGCACCTGATGGTGGGGCAGCAGGGTGATGTTCGGATGCTGCAATTGTGCCTGGCACAGCGCGGGCGGATGCACCCAGCCACCTTCCGGGTAGAACAGGCCGCCGCTGGCCAGGGTCACCCCGGCCAGTGCCTGCGCCTGTTCGCGGTCCAGGCGCTCCAGCAACTGCGGGTCGAAGGCCTCGGCCAGCAACGACTGGCGCTGGTCTTCCTTGGTATCGAAGGCCAGTTGCAGGACCCCGCAAGCGTCCCAGTCACGGCCCTTTTGCAGGGCTTCGAGCAGGCGCCGGGTGTAGCCGAAGCCGCACAGGATCAGCCGTGACAAGGCCGTGCCATGGGCCGAGAGCTTGAGGTAGAGCACGCCCTGCGGGTTGCCCGAGGCCTCGGCTGCCGCCGTGGCGTGGCGCTCCAGTACGCTGACCTGCCAGCCTCGCGCCGCCAGGCTCGCCGCCGTGGCGCAACCGGCAAGACCGGCACCGATCACCAGGGCCTGGCGCGGGCCGGGCAGGGCCGTGGGGCGGGCGAACCAGGGCGCAGCAGGCGGCTCGGGTTCAAGGTCGGCGGGCCGACCGCCAAAGACCCCGCGCAGGATCTCCCACTTCTTGCCGATGCCGGGAATGCGCTTCATCCGGAAGCCCACCGCAATCAGCCCGCGACGTACCCAGCCAGTGCTGGTGAAGGTGCCGAGGGTGGCGCCTGGCGCGGACAGGCGACCGACCTGGGCGAACAGTTCCGGTGTCCACATCTGCGGGTTCTTGGCCGGCGCAAAGCCGTCGAGGAACCAGGCGTCGACCTGGGCATCGAGTTGCGGCAACTGCTCCAGCACATCGCCGATCATCAGGGTCAGGCGTACCCGGCCCTGGTCGAAGACGAAGCTCTGGAAACCCTCGTGCACGGCCACGTACTGCGCCAGCAACTGCGTACTGAAGGGCGCCAGTTCCGGCCACAGGGCCAGGGCGCGGGTCAGGTCGGCGCGGCTGAGGGGGTATTTCTCCACGCTGATGAAATGCAGGCGGGCATCGGCGGCGGCGCACGCTTCGAACAATTGCCAGGCGCAAAAGAAGTTGAGCCCGGTACCGAAACCGGTTTCACCGATCACCAGGCTTCGACCGGCTTCCAGTGCGCTGAAGCGCTGGTGCAGGTCGTTCTGGTCGATGAATACGTGACGGGTCTCTTCCAGGCTCTGGTCCTTGGAAAAGTAGATGTCATCGAACTGGCGCGAATGGGGGCGGCCCTGGTCGTCCCAGTCGATCTGGGCGTAGTGGATTACATCGGTCATGGTCGGCTCGGGTGGGGCTAGAGCGGCATTTTAGCCGATCGCAGGTCCCCTGTTGGACTGACCTGCGGCAATCTTTGTCCGGGCAGACAATGTTGAGCGCGATCCGCTAGTCTTGCTTATCCATGTAGGGAGCCTGGTATGTTCGAATCCGCGGAAATTGGTCATTGCATCGACAAAGAAACCTACGACGCCGAAGTGCCGGCACTGCGTGAAGCCTTGCTCGAGGCACAGTTCGAACTCAAGCAGCAGGCGCGTTTCCCGGTGATCGTGCTGATCAACGGTATCGAAGGGGCGGGCAAGGGCGAGACGGTCAAGCTGCTCAACGAATGGATGGACCCGCGCCTGATCGAAGTGCGCACCTTCGACCAGCAGACCGATGAAGAACTCGCCCGTCCGCCGGCCTGGCGCTACTGGCGGGCACTGCCGGCCAAGGGCCGTATCGGTATTTTTTTCGGCAACTGGTACAGCCAGATGCTCCAGGGACGGGTGCATGGCCAGTTCAAGGATGCGGTGCTCGACCAGGCCATTCGCGGCGCCGAGCGCCTGGAAGAAATGCTCTGCGATGAAGGCGCGCTGATCTTCAAGTTCTGGTTCCACCTGTCCAAGAAACAGATGAAAGCCCGGCTCAAGGCGCTCCAGGACGACCCGCTGCACAGCTGGCGGATCAGCCCGCTGGACTGGCAGCAATCCGAGACTTACGACCGCTTCGTGCGTTTCGGCGAGCGGGTGTTGCGTCAGACCAGCCGCGACTATGCCCCCTGGCATGTGATCGAGGGCGTCGATCCCCATTACCGCAGCCTGGCCGTCGGGCGCATCCTGCTCGAAGGGTTGCAGACGGCGCTCAAGGTCCAGCATGCGCCGGTGCACCAGGCCAACATCGCACCGCTGGGCATGAGCATCGATCATCGCAGCCTGTTGGGCAGCCTGGACATGACCTTGCGCCTGGACAAGGACGACTATCAGGAGCAGCTGATCACCGAGCAGGCGCGGCTGTCTGGCCTTTTGCGCGACAAGCGCATGCGCCGCCATGCCCTGGTGGCGGTGTTCGAGGGCAACGATGCCGCCGGCAAGGGCGGCGCCATCCGCCGTGTGGCCGCGGCGCTGGACCCGCGCCAGTACCGCATCGTGCCGATTGCCGCGCCCACCGATGAGGAGCGCGAACAACCCTACCTGTGGCGCTTCTGGCGCCACGTGCCGGCACGGGGCAAGTTCACCGTGTTCGACCGCTCCTGGTATGGCCGGGTGCTGGTCGAGCGGGTCGAAGGGTACTGCAGCCAGGCCGACTGGATGCGCGCCTATGGCGAGATCAACGATTTTGAAGAGCAGTTGAGCTCGGCCGGTGTGGTGGTGGTCAAATTCTGGCTGTCGATCGACAAGCAGACGCAACTGGAGCGTTTCCAGGAGCGGGAGCAGACCCCGTTCAAGCGTTTCAAGATCACCGAGGAAGACTGGCGCAACCGCGACAAATGGGGGCTGTACGAAGAAGCGGTGGGCGACATGGTCGACCGCACCAGTACCGAAATTGCGCCCTGGACCCTGGTCGAGGCCAATGACAAGCGCTGGGCCCGGGTCAAGGTACTGCGCACGATCAACGAGGCGCTGGAGAAGGCGTTCAAGAAGGACAAGTAGGAGCGGGCTTGCCCCGCGATAGCGATAAGCCTGACACACCGCCATCGCGGGGCAAGCCCGCTCCCACGGGCGTAATGTTTTCTGGTTGGCAGGAACCCAGGGAATGAGATGCTGAAATCTTTTCCGCAATTGTACCTGTCGGCCCCCCGTGCCCAGCCCGTAGAATCCAGACTCCCCCCACCCAAGGGCTTTCGAGGCTGGTATGCACATTTCTTCCGGACGCTGGGTCTATGGCCTGTCACTTTCGCTGCTGACGGCCCTGCTCTGGGGCATCCTGCCGATCAAGCTCAAACAGGTGCTGCAGGTGATGGACCCGATCACCGTGACCTGGTTTCGCCTGCTGGTTTCCGGTGGCCTGCTGCTGGCCTGGCTGGCCGCGAGCAAGCGCCTGCCCTCGTTCAAGCCCCTGGGACGCAAGGGCTGGGGTCTGGTGGCGCTGGCCACCTTCGGCCTGGTCGGCAACTACGTGCTGTATCTGGTCGGCCTGAAGCTGCTCAGCCCCGGCACCGCGCAGCTGGTGGTGCAGATGGGGCCGGTGTTGCTGCTGGTGGCCAGTGTGTTCCTGTTCAAGGAGCGATTCAGCCTGGGGCAGGGCGTGGGCCTGGTCATCCTCCTGCTTGGCTTCGGCCTGTTCTTCAACCAGCGCCTGGAAGAACTGCTGACCTCCCTCAGCGTTTACACCACGGGCGTGCTGACCATCCTGCTGGCAACGACGATCTGGGTCTTCTATGCCCTGAGCCAGAAACAACTGCTGACGGTGTGGAATTCCATGCAGGTGATGATGGTGATCTACCTGTGCTGCGCCGTGCTGCTGACGCCTTGGGTACATCCGCTTCAAGCGCTGCAACTGACTCCGTTGCAAGGCTGGCTGTTGCTGGCCTGCTGCCTCAATACCCTGGTGGCCTACGGTGCATTCGCCGAAGCCCTGGCCCACTGGGAAGCCTCGCGGGTCAGCGCGACCCTGGCGATCACGCCGCTGGTGACCTTTGTCGCCGTGGCCCTGGCCGCCTGGTTCTGGCCCGACTACGTGCACGCCGAGCAGATCAATACCCTGGGCTATGTCGGTGCAATGGTGGTGGTGCTCGGCTCGGCGCTGACCGCGCTGGGCCCTTCGCTGGTGGCCGGCTGGCGGGCCAGGCGTTTGCGCCTGGCCCGGTGATTCAGCCTTTCTTGCCGGGTTCGAGCATGTCTTGCGGGCGTACCCACTGGTCGAACTGCTGGTTGGTCAGGTAGCCCAGGGTCAGCGCGGCTTCACGCAGGGTGGTGCCTTCGCTGTAGGCTTTCTTGGCGATTTCCGCCGCTTTGTCGTAGCCGATATGCGGGTTGAGCGCTGTCACCAGCATCAGCCCGCGCTCCAGGTGCGCGGCCATCTGCTCGGCGTCCGGCTCGATACCGGCCACGCAGTGCTGCTGGAAGTTGCGACAGCCGTCGGCCAGCAACTCGATCGATTGCAGCAGGTTGTGGATGATCACCGGTTTGAACACGTTCAATTGCAGGTGGCCCTGGCTTGCGGCAAAGCCGATGGCCGTGTCGTTGCCCAGCACCTGGCAAGCCAGCATCGACAGGGCTTCGCACTGGGTCGGGTTGACCTTGCCGGGCATGATCGAGCTGCCCGGCTCGTTCGCCGGCAGGCGCACTTCGGCAAGCCCGGCGCGAGGGCCGGAGCCGAGCAGGCGCAGGTCGTTGGCCAGTTTCATCAGTGCCACCGCCAGGGTCTTGAGGCCCCCGGCCAGGGTGGTCAGCGGCTCGTGCCCGGCCAGGGCGGCAAACTTGTTCGGCGCGGTGACGAAGGGCAGGCCGGAGAGGGCAGCCAGCTCCGCGGCAATGGCTTCGGCGAAACCGTGCGGCGCGTTCAGCCCGGTGCCGACCGCGGTACCGCCCTGGGCCAGCTCGCACACCGCCGGCAGGGCGCCACGAATCGCCCGCTGGGCGTATTCGAGCTGGGCCACGTAGGCCGAGACTTCCTGGCCGAAGGTGATCGGTGTGGCATCCATCATGTGGGTGCGGCCGGTCTTGACCAGGTGCTGGTGGCGCGCCGCAAGTTCGGCCAGGCCCGAGGACAGCTCGGCGATCGCCGGCAACAACTGATGCTGGACGGCCTGGGCGGCAGCGATGTGCATGGCCGTGGGGAAGCAGTCGTTGGAACTTTGCGAACGATTGACGTGGTCATTGGGGTGGACCGGCACCTTGCCACCGCGCCCCTTGCCGGCCAGCTCGTTGGCGCGACCGGCGATCACTTCGTTGACGTTCATGTTGCTCTGGGTGCCACTGCCGGTCTGCCAGACGACGAGTGGAAACTGGTCGTCGAGCTGGCCGTCGAGGACCTCGTCGGCGGCCTGCTCGATCAGCCGGGCAATATTGGCCGGAAGGTCTCCGTTGCGGTCGTTGACCCGTGCGGCGGCTTTCTTGATCAGCGCCAGGGCATGCAGGACGGCCAGTGGCATGCGTTCCTTGCCGATGGCGAAATTGATCAGCGAGCGTTGCGTCTGGGCACCCCAATAGGCCTGGTCAGGAACTTCGACCTGCCCCAGGCTGTCAGTTTCGATACGACTCATGCTGCGAACACTCCCTTGTGGTCTGAATTCGCAGTTTAGGTCCCTTTTCGCCGTAGCGGATCCAACGCTCGTCGTTCCACTTGAGTGCCGTGCCCCAGTCAGCGCAGAATGCTCTACTCTGGGGTACTACCTCCTCTGTCTAATGAAGGAATTCCGATGACCCGTCTTCGCGCCCTTTGCACCGCTGTTGCGCTGGTCTGCGCCAGCGGCCAGGTGCTTGCCGACACCGCCAGCCACAACGCCAGTGCCGAAAAATTCCTCATGATGGCGCACGCCGACAAGCTGGGTACCCCGGTCTACATGCAGGTGCAGCAGATGTTTGCCCAGCGTTTCGAGCAGACCAAGGCCCCGGCCTCGAAGAAAGCCGTACTCGACAGCTACCAGGCCAAGGCCAACGCCGCCCTGGACCAGGCCATCGGCTGGAACAAGCTCAAGCCGGACATGGTCAAGCTGTACACCAGCACCTTCAGCGAAAGCGAACTCAAGGACCTGGTCGCCTTCTACCAGTCGCCGCTGGGCAAGAAAGTCATGGAAAAAATGCCCCAGATCACCCAGCAGTCGGCCCAGCTGACCCAGCGCAAGCTCGAAAGCGCGGTGCCGGTGGTCAACAAGCTGCTGGCTGACATGACCAAGGAACTCGATCCGAAAGCCGGCCAGGCCGCTCCGGCCAAGAAGCCGTAAGCGGAGCCTGACATGAGCATGCAGCAAAAGATCGAACAGAGCCTCCAGGCCCTTGCACCGCAGCACCTGGAGGTGCTCGACGAGAGCCATATGCACAGCCGTGGCCAGCAGACCCACTACAAGGCCGTGCTGGTCAGCGAGCAGTTCGAGGGCTTGAACAGCGTCAAGCGTCACCAGAAGGTCTACGCCACCCTGGGTGAGCTGATGGGGCAGTTCCATGCCCTGGCCCTGCACACCTATACCCCCGCCGAATGGCAGAAAGTCGGCGTCGCGCCTGCTTCGCCCACCTGTGCCGGTGGCAGCAAGCACTGATTTTATCGCCAGCTTTTTGTTAGAATGCACAACGCGCCGCTCGTCGGCGCGTTTTTTTTGCCATCCGGTCCGCCCTTTGCGAGGGTGACCACCTGGAGATTCATTGCATGACCCAAGCTATCGTCGTGGCGGCGCTGTACAAGTTCGTCACCCTGAAAGATTACGTCGAGCTGCGCGAGCCGCTGCTCGAATCCATGCTGGCCAACGGCATCAAGGGCACCTTGCTGCTGGCCGAAGAGGGCATCAACGGCACCGTATCCGGCAGCCGTGAAGGTATCGACGGCCTGCTGGCCTGGCTGCGCAGCGATGAGCGCCTGGTGGATGTCGACCACAAGGAATCCTACTGCGACGAACAGCCGTTCTACCGCACCAAGGTCAAGCTCAAGAAAGAGATCGTCACCCTGGGCGTGCCGGGCGTGGACCCGAACCACAAGGTCGGCACCTACGTCGAGCCCCAGGACTGGAACGCGCTGATCAGCGATCCCGAGGTGCTGCTGATCGACACCCGCAACGACTACGAAGTGGCCATCGGCACCTTCGAAGGCGCGATCGATCCGAAGACCACCACCTTCCGCGAGTTCCCCGAGTACATCAAGGCCCACTTCGACCCGTCCCGGCACAAGAAAGTGGCCATGTTCTGCACCGGTGGCATCCGCTGTGAAAAAGCCTCCAGCTACATGCTCGGTGAAGGTTTCGAAGAGGTCTATCATCTTAAGGGCGGGATCCTGAAATACCTCGAAGAGGTGCCTCAGGAGCAAAGCCGCTGGCAGGGCGACTGCTTCGTGTTCGACAACCGGGTCACCGTGCGTCACGACCTGAGCGAGGGCGACTACGACCAGTGCCATGCCTGCCGCACCCCGATCAGCGTGGAAGACCGTGCGTCCGAGCACTATTCGCCTGGCATCAGCTGCCCGCATTGCTGGGACAGCCTGAGCGAGAAGACCCGACGCAGCGCCATTGACCGGCAGAAGCAGATCGAGCTGGCCAAGGCCCGTAACCAGCCACACCCGATCGGTCACAATTACCGCAAAGCTGCCGAGGCCTGACCGATGTCCGCACGCCTGCTCTATGTGATGGACCCGATGTGCTCCTGGTGCTGGGGTTTTGCGCCGGTGGCCCAGGCCCTTATCGCCCAGGCGCACGACGCCGGGATCGAGACCCGCCTGGTGGTCGGTGGCTTGCGCACCGGCAGCAGTGCGCTGGATGCCTCGACCCGGCGCTACATCCTCGAGCACTGGCAGGCGGTCACCCAGGCCACGGGCCAGCCCTTCACCCTCGAAGGCGCCATGCCGGACGGTTTCGTCTATGACACCGAGCCGGCCTGCCGCGCGCTGGTGGCGGCCCGCAGTCTCGACGAACACCGCACCTGGGCGCTGCTGGCGGCCATCCAGCGGGCGTTCTACCAGGGGGGCAAGGACGTCACCCGCGCACCCGAGCTGGTGGAGCTGGCCGAACAGGTCGGCTTCGACCGCGCGGTGTTTGCCGAGCGCTTTGCCAGCGCCGACGTGCGTGCGGCCACCGCTGCCGATTTCACCTGGGCCCAGGACCTGGGCATTGCCGGGTTCCCGACCTTGCTGGCCGAGCGCAATGGTCAACTGGCATTGCTGACCAACGGCTACCAGCCGCTCGATAGCCTCAGCCCGCTGCTCGGCCGCTGGCTGCAGCAGGCCGCCTGTGCTTGACCTGCCAGGGTCGCCCGACCCTGTGCCGGGGCCTGCTCCCGCTGTTGCCGATCGCTTGAGCTGGGCGGAAATCCGCCGCCTGGCCCTGCATCACAAGAAAGCCCTGTGGATCGCCAACGGCGTTGCCGTGCTGGCGGCCCTGTGTAGTGTGCCCATCCCCTTGCTGTTGCCCCTGCTGGTCGACGAGGTATTGCTCGGCCATGGTGATGCCGCGCTCAAATGGATGAACCATGTCCTGCCCGGCGACTGGCAGGTGGCGGCCGGCTACATCGGCCTGATGCTGCTGCTGACCCTGGGCCTGCGTTGCGCGGCGCTGGCCTTCAACGTGGTGCAGGCGAAACTGTTCGCAGGGCTTGCCAAGGACATCGTCTATCGCCTGCGTATCCGCCTGATCGAGCGGCTCAAGCGAATTTCCCTCAAGGAATACGAAAGCCTGGGCGCCGGCACCGTGACCACGCACCTGGTCACCGACCTGGATACCCTGGACAAGTTCGTCGGTGAAACCCTGAGCCGCTTCCTGGTGGCCATGCTGACCCTGACCGGCACCGCCGGGATCCTGATCTGGATGCACTGGAAGCTGGCCTTGCTGATCCTGTTGTTCAACCCCCTGGTGATCTTTGCCACGGTGCAACTGGGCAAGCGGGTCAAGCACCTGAAGAAACTCGAAAACGACAGCACCTCGCGCTTTACCCAGGCGCTGACCGAAACCCTGGACGCCATCCAGGAAATCCGCGCCAGCAACCGCCAGGGCTATTTCCTCGGCCGTCTTGGCGTGCGTGCCCAGGAAGTGCGCAACTATGCGGTGGCCTCGCAATGGAAAAGCGACGCCAGTGGCCGCGCCAGTGGTCTGCTGTTCCAGTTCGGCATCGATATCTTCCGCGCCGCGGCGATGCTCACGGTGCTGTTCTCCGACCTGTCCATCGGCCAGATGCTGGCCGTGTTCAGCTACCTCTGGTTCATGATCGGGCCGGTCGAGCAGCTGCTCAACCTGCAGTACGCCTACTATGCGGCGGGCGGCGCCCTGAGCCGCCTCAACGAACTGCTGGCGCGTGCCGACGAGCCGCAATTCCCCGGCGGCGTCGATCCGTTCAAGGGGCGCGACACCGTGGGTATCGAAGTCCAGGGCCTGCGCTTTGCCTATGCCGACGAGCCGGTGCTCGACCAGTTGAACCTGTCCATCGCCCCGGGCGAGAAAGTCGCCATCGTCGGCGCCAGTGGCGGCGGCAAGAGCACCCTGGTGCAGCTGCTGCTCGGGCTCTACAGCGCCCAGGCCGGCACCATCCGCTTTGGTGGTTCGACCTTGCAGGACATCGGCCTGGAAACCCTGCGCGAGCATGTGGCGGTGGTACTGCAGCACCCGTCGCTGTTCAATGACAGTGTGCGCGCCAACCTGACCATGGGCCGTGATTGCAGCGACGAGGCCTGCTGGCAGGCGCTGGCCATCGCCCAGCTCGATGCCACCATCGCCGCCATGCCGCGTGGCCTGGACACTGTGGTCGGGCGTTCGGGCGTGCGCCTGTCGGGTGGCCAGCGCCAGCGCCTGGCGATTGCACGGATGGTCCTGGCCGAGCCCAAGGTGGTGATTCTCGACGAGGCCACCTCGGCCCTGGATGCGGCCACCGAATACAACCTGCATCAGGCCCTGGCACGCTTCCTCAGCGCCCGCACCACGCTGATCATTGCCCATCGCCTGTCGGCGGTGAAGCAGGCCGATCGCGTGCTGGTCTTCGATGGCGGGCATGTGGCCGAAGACGGCGATCACCAGCAATTGATCGCCGATGGCGGCTTATACGCCAAGTTGTATGGTCATTTGCAACAGAGTTGAGCGCAAAGTGATGCCGGGTCGCGAAAAGCGCTCCAGCTTTCATGGCAAATAGCCTAGTCTGTGCACCAACAATAGTGAGATTCATCCGGCTCTGTGTGCAAGGGACCTCATGAACCGAAAACGGACTCTCGAAGCGCCGAAGTTGTTGGGCATCATCTGGCCCTTTGTCGCAGTAGTACTGTTTCAGGCAATGCTGGGGAGCATCAGCCTGTACGCCTTGTCGGCGGTGCGTGGTTATGTGGCGGGGGAGAGCCTCTGGTCGAAGGGGCAGAAGGACGCGATCTACTACCTCAACCTCTATGCCGACAGCCGCGACGAGGCCACCTTCCAGAAGTACCGCAAGGCCATCGCCGTGCCCCAGGGCGGGCATGACCTGCGCGTTGCCCTGGACCTGCCGACGCCGGACCTGGACGCCGCGCGCCGTGGCATTCTCCAGGGCGGCAACCATCCTGACGACGTCTCCAGCCTGATCTGGCTGTACCTCAACTTTCACCAGGTCAGTTACCTGGAAAAAGCCATTGAGCTATGGGCGGTGGGCGACGGTTTTCTCAACCAGCTCAATGAAGTTGCGCAGCAGATGCACCAGGGCTTTGCCTCGGGCAAGGCCGATGGCCGTGCCGTGGCCGAATGGAAAGCGCGCATCGCCGCCATCAACGATGAGGTGACCCCGGCCGCCCGGGCCTTCAGCGATGCCCTGGGCGAGGGCTCGCGGATGCTGCTGCGGGTGCTGCTGGCGACCAACCTGGCCACCGCCTTGTTCCTGATCGCCCTGGCCTGGTTGCGCTCCAGCAAGTTGCTGACCCAGCGTCAGGCCTTTGCCAACGCCTTGCAGGTGGAGAAGGAGCGGGCGCAGATCACCCTGGAGTCCATCGGCGATGGCGTGATCACCACCGACGTCGAAGGCTGTATCACCTACATGAACCCGGCCGCCGAACAGCTGACCCACTGGCATGCCGCCCAGGCCCAGGGGCTGCCGCTGGCGGCGCTGTTCAGCCTGCTCGACGACAACGCCGAGAAAGACAGCCTGACCCTGGTCGAGCACATCCTCAGCGGCACCCTGCAGAGCGGCAGCGACCACGCCAAGCTGATCCAGCGCCTGGACGGCAGCACCGTGTCGGTGACCCTGGTCGGGGCGCCGATCATGGCCGAAGGACGGATCAGCGGTATCGTCCTGGTGCTGCACGACATGACCCAGGAGCGTCAGTACATCGCCAACCTGTCCTGGCAGGCGACCCACGACGCCCTGACCGGGCTGGCCAACCGTCGCGAATTCGAATACCGCCTGGAGCAGGCCCTGAACGGCCTGGCGCGCAAGCCGGCCCGCCATGCCCTGATGTTCCTCGACCTGGATCAGTTCAAGCTGGTCAACGACACCTGCGGTCATGCCGCCGGCGATGAGTTGCTACGGCACATCTGCGCGGTGTTGCAGGCCGGATTGCGCGAGGGCGACACCCTGGCCCGCCTGGGCGGCGACGAGTTCGGCATCCTGCTGGAGAACTGCCCGCAGGAGCAGGCCGAGCGCATCGCCGAGGGCTTGCGCCAGGCCGTGCAGAGCCTGCATTTCGTCTGGAAGGGGCGGCCGTTCATGACCACGGTGAGTATCGGCCTGGTGCATGTGGCCCAGGCGCCTGTCACCCTGGAAGCCTCCCTGCGTGCCGCTGACATGGCCTGCTACATGGCCAAGGAAAAGGGTCGCAACCGGGTCCAGGTGTACCATGCCGACGACAGCGAGCTGTCCATGCGCTTCGGTGAAATGGCCTGGATCCAGCGCCTGCACGTGGCCCTGGAAGAGAATCGCTTCTGCCTCTATGCCCAGGAGATCGCGGCCCTGGGGCCCGATGACAGTGGCGGGCACATCGAAATCCTGCTGCGCCTGCATGATGAAAGCGGGCGGATCATCCTGCCCGACAGCTTCATTCCGGCCGCCGAACGCTATGGCCTGATGACAGCCCTGGACCGTTGGGTGGTGCGCAGTGTCTTCAAGGTCATCCGCCAGTGCCTGAACGAGCGGCGCGACGGTCCCCTGGCCATGTGCGCGATCAACCTGTCGGGCAGCAGCATCGGCGATGACAAGTTCCTGGAGTACCTGCAGCGCCTGTTTGGCGAGTACGGTATTCCGCCGCAGATGATTTGTTTCGAAATCACCGAAACCAGTGCCATTGCCAATCTGGGCAGCGCCATTCGCTTCATCAATGAACTCAAGGGCCTGGGCTGTCGATTCTCCCTGGATGATTTCTGCGCCGGGATGTCGTCGTTCGCATATTTGAAACATTTGCCTGTAGACTTCCTGAAGATCGACGGAAGTTTCGTCAAAGACATGCTCGATGACCCGGTCAACCGCGCCATGGTCGAGGTGATCAACCACATCGGTCATGTCATGGGCAAGCGCACCATCGCCGAGTTCGTCGAAACTCCGTTGATCGAGCAAGCATTACAAGAGATAGGCGTCGACTACGCCCAGGGCTACCTGATCGAGCGACCGCAGGTGTTCACCTGCGAAAGCCTGCAACGCCAACGGACTGCCACAAGGCCCTTGCTATCCAGGGCACCCGGGACCTTTCGCTGAAGGTCCGCACGATAATCACAAGGAACAAGGAGCTGACAGTGATTGACGCGTTCATTCGTACCGGTCCATTGATGGACCCCACCAGTTACCCGCTCTGGGCCCAGCAACTGATCAAGGACTGCTTCGAAAGCAAGCGCCGGGTCGTCGAACATGAACTCTACCAACGCATGCGTGACGGACGCCTGAGCGGCCGCACCATGCGCCAGTACCTGATCGGTGGCTGGCCGGTGGTCGAGCAGTTCTCCCTGTACATGGCCCAGAACCTGACCAAGACCCGCTACGCCCGCCATCCTGGGGAGGATATGGCGCGCCGCTGGCTGATGCGCAACATCCGCGTCGAACTCAATCATGCCGATTACTGGCTGTACTGGAGCCAGGCCCATGGCGTCAGCCTGGAAGACCTGCAGGCCCAGGATGTGCCGACCGAACTCAACGGCCTGAGCGACTGGTGCTGGCATACCTGTGCGGCCGATTCGCTGGTGGTGGCCATCGCGGCGACCAACTATGCGATCGAAGGGGCGACAGGGGAGTGGTCAGCGGTGGTCTGTTCGACCGGCGTCTATGCCCAGGGCTTTCCGGAAGAGGGCCGCAAGCGCGCCATGAAGTGGCTGAAGATGCATGCCCAGTACGACGACGCCCACCCGTGGGAAGCGCTGGAAATCGTCTGCACCCTGGCGGGCAACAATCCGTCCCAGGCCTTGCAGGCCGAGTTGCGTCGGGCCATCTGCAAGAGCTACGACTACATGTTCCTGTTCCTTGAGCGCTGCATGCAGCTGGAACAACGCCAGCCCGCCCGTCTCCAGGCGGAACTGGCCGAAGGCTGATTACTGGGCGTTGAACGCCTGGCCGTTGACGCCGCTGCTGTCCGGGCCCATCAGGTACAGGTAGACCGGCATGATCTGCTCGGGCAGCGGGTTGTTTTCCGGGTTCTCGCCCGGGTAGGCCTGGGCGCGCATGCTGGTACGGGTGGCGCCCGGGTTGACGCTGTTGGCGCGTACCGGCGCCACGCCTTCCAGTTCGTCGGCGAGGGTCTGCATCAGGCCTTCGGTGGCGAACTTCGATACCCCGTAGGCACCCCAGTAGGCCCGGCCTTTGCGCCCGACGCTGCTGGAGGTGAAGATCACCGAAGCATCCTTGGACAGCTTGAGCAGCGGCAGCAGGGTGCTGGTCAGCATGAACATGGCGTTGACGTTGATTTGCATCACGCGCATGAAATTGTCGCCCGACAACTGCTCCAGTGGCGTGCGCGGACCGATGATCGAGGCGTTGTGCAGCAGGCCGTCGAGGTGGCCGAACTCGCCTTCGATCATGGCTGCCAGCTCGTCGTACTGGTGCGGCAGGGCGGTTTCCAGGTTGAACGGAATGACCGCAGGCTTGGGGTGGCCGGCGGCTTCGATCTCGTCATAGACCTGGGCCAGGTTGCCTTCGGTCTTGCCCAGCAGCAGCACGGTGGCGCCATGGGCGGCGTAGGCCTTGGCGGCCGCTGCGCCGATACCGCGACCGGCACCGGTAACCAGGATGGTACGGCCCTTGAGCAGGTCGGGGCGGGCGGAGTATTCGAACATGGGGTTACCTCTTGCAAATGGGGTGGCTTCATCGCGGGGCAAGCCCGCTCCTACAGCTGTGTGTGGGAGCGAGCTTGCCCCGCGATCAGGATCAGCAACCGCAAAGCGCGCTATCAAGCACCTTGCGCAGCTCCAGCGGATGATCGACCACCACATCCGCGCCCCAGTTGTTGGGGTTGTCTTCAGGGTGAATATAGCCGTAGCGCACCGCCGCCGTGCGGGTGCCGGCATCGCGGCCGGACTCGATGTCGCGCAGGTCATCGCCGACGAACAGGACGCTGGCCGGGTCAAGGTCCAGGGTCTTGCAGGCGAGGATCAGCGGCTCGGGGTCCGGCTTGCTGTTCTTCACGTGGTCCGGGCAGATCAGCAGGGCCGAGCGCTCGGCCAGGCCCAGCTGCTGCATGATCGGTTCGGCAAAGCGCACTGGCTTGTTGGTCACCACGCCCCACACCAGGTTGGCTTTCTCGATGTCGGCCAGCAGTTCGGCCATGCCGTCGTAGAGCTTGCTGTGCACCGCGCAGCCTTGCTGGTAGCGCTCAAGGAACTCCAGGCGCAGGGCCTCGAACTCCGGCGCTTCGGGGTCCAGGCCGAAGGTCGCTGAAACCATCGCTTTGGCGCCGCCGGAAACCACGTCGCGGATGCGCTGGTCGTCGATGGCCGGCAGGCCGCGGTCGGCCAGCATGCCCTGGCAGATGGCGATGAAATCCGGCGCCGTGTCGAGCAGGGTGCCGTCCATGTCGAAAAGTACCGCTCGCAAACGCATGCTCATTCCTCGCGCAGGGTCTGGATCATGTAGTTGACGTCAACGTCGTTGGCCAGCTTGTAGTGCTTGGTCAGCGGGTTGTAGGTCAGACCGATGATGTCCTTGACGCTCAGGCCCGCCTCGCGGCTCCAGGCGCCCAGTTCCGAAGGACGGATGAATTTCTTGAAGTCGTGGGTGCCGCGCGGCAGCAGCTTCATGATGTATTCGGCGCCGATGATCGCGAACAGGTAGGCCTTGGGGTTGCGGTTGATGGTCGAGAAGAACACCTGGCCGCCGGGCTTGACCATGCGGAAGCATGCGCGGATCACCGAGGACGGATCAGGTACGTGCTCGAGCATCTCAAGGCAGGTGACCACGTCGAACTGCTCGGGCATCTCCTCGGCCAGGGCTTCGGCGGTGATCTGCCGGTACTCGACCTCTACCCCGGACTCCAGTTGATGCAACTGGGCCACGGCCAGCGGCGCTTCGCCCATGTCGATGCCGGTCACGGTGGCGCCGCGCAGGGCCATGGCTTCACTGAGGATGCCGCCACCGCAGCCGACGTCCAGGACCTTCTTGCCGGCCAGCTTGACCCGCTCGTCGATCCAGTTGACCCGCAGCGGGTTGATGTCGTGCAGCGGCTTGAACTCGCTCTCGCGGTCCCACCAGCGGTGGGCCAGGGCTTCGAACTTGGCGATTTCGGCGTGGTCGACGTTGCTCATGGAACAGTCCTCTGAAACTCTGATAAAGGTGTCACGGGCCGGCAGCGGTGGCTGCCAGCGGGTTATTCGTTGCGTTCGCCGATCCGCTGGCCCCAGGCGCACGCGGCGGCATGCAGGGCCTGTTCGTCCAGGCGGGTCAGGCGACGCTCGTCCAGCAGTTGTTTGCCGGCAACCCAGACGTGCTTCACGCAGTCACGGCTGCTGGCGTAGATCAATTGTGAAACCGGGTCGTAGACCGGCTGCTGGGCCAGGCCCGACAGGTCGAAGGCGACCAGGTCGGCAGCCTTGCCCGGTTCCAGCGAGCCGGTCACGGCGTCCAGGCCCAGGGCCCGGGCGCCGTTGAGCGTCGCCATGCGCAGCGCCCGGTGGGCATCCAGCGCGGCGGCCGAGCCGGCCACGGCCTTGGCCAGCAGGGCGGCGGTACGGGTTTCGCCGAGCAGGTCGAGGTCGTTGTTGCTGGCGGCGCCATCGGTGCCCACGGCCACGTTGACGCCCGCCTGCCACAGGCGCTCGACCGGGCAGAAGCCGCTGGCGAGCTTGAGGTTGGATTCGGGGCAGTGCACCACGCTGGTGTTGCTTTCTACCAGCAGGGCCAGGTCGTCGTCGCTGACCTGGGTCATGTGCACCGCCTGCAGCCGTGGCCCGAGCAGCCCCAGGCGGGCGAGGCGGGCCAGCGGGCGCTCGCCGCGGGTGGCCAGGGACTGCTCGACCTCGAAGGCGGTTTCGTGGATGTGCATGTGGATCGGTGCATCCAGTTCCTCGGCGATCACCCGGATCTTTTCCAGGTTCTCGTCGCTCACCGTGTACGGCGCATGCGGGCCCATGGCCACGGAGATGCGCGGGTGGTGGCGCAGGTCGCCGAACAGCTCCACGGCCAGGTGCAGGGCTTCATCGGTGCTGCGTGCGCCGGGGATCGGGAAGTCCAGCAGCGGCACGGCGATCTGCGCGCGGATGCCGCTGTTATGGACTCGCTCGCTGGCGATCCGCGGATAAAAGTACATGTCGGCAAAGCAGGTGACGCCGCCCTTGATCTGCTCGGCGATGGCGAGGTCCGTGCCGTCGCGGACGAAATCCTCGTCGACCCAGCGACCTTCGGCCGGCCAGATGTGCTCTTCGAGCCAGGTCATCAGCGGCAGGTCGTCGGCCAGGCCGCGGAACAGGGTCATGGCGGCGTGGCCGTGGGCGTTGATCAGCCCGGGCGCCAGCAGGCAGCCCGGCAATTCGCGGGTTTCGGCCGGGGCCAGGCGGGCGGCCTGCTCGCGCGGGCCGATAAAAACGATTTGCCCGTCGCGAATGCCCAGTCCATGCTCCTTCAATACCACCCCGGCAGGTTCGACAGGCACCAGCCAGGTCGGCAGGAGCAGCAGGTCGAGCGGTGTAGCGGGTTTGGGCATGGCAGGGTTTCCCTGGGTCGCATGGGCTGAGGGCGAAGTATACCCGAGCGTCCGCGCCGGGGGCTCGCTATAATCGCCCGCTTTTGATGTCCGACTGATGGGGTGAGGCATGCGCGATCAATTAATGGCGGCAGAGAAGGTGACGGCCATCGATTGGCGCGACGGCGTCCTGTACCTGCTCGACCAGCGTGCGCTGCCGTTCGAGCAGACCTGGCAGTCCTGCGCCGATGCGGCGGCGGTGGCCGAGGCGATTCGTGGCCGGGTGGTGCGCGGCGCGCCGGCCATCGGCATCAGTGCCGCCTATGGCCTGGCCATGGCAGTGCGCCAGCGCCTGGCCGAGGGCGATGACTGGGAGCAGGCCCTGGAGGAAGACTTCGAGCTGCTGGGCGAGACACGGCCCACCGCCGCCAACCTGTTCTGGGCGCTCAATCGCATGCGTGAACGCCTGTTGCGGGTGAAGGAGGGCGAGGACGTGGCGGCGATCATGGCCGCAGAAGCCATCGCCATCCACGACAGTGATCGCGAAGCCAACCTGACCATGGCCCAGCTCGGCGTCGACCTGATCCGCAAGCACCAGGGCAGCGAGCAGGCCCTGCTGACCCACTGCAATACCGGCGCCCTGGCCACCGGTGGCTTCGGCACCGCGCTGGGGGTGATTCGTGCGGCGCATCTGGAAGGGATGGTCGAGCGGGTCCATGTCAACGAAACCCGTCCCTGGCTGCAAGGCTCGCGGCTGACGGCCTGGGAACTGGCCGGCGAGGGCATCCCGGTGACCATCCACGCCGATTCTGCCGCTGCGCACCTGATGAAAACCAAGGGCATCACCTGGGTCATCGTCGGCGCCGACCGCATCACCGCCAATGGCGATGTGGTCAACAAGATCGGTACCTACCAGCTGGCGGTCACCGCCATGCACCATGGCGTGCGCTTCATGGTGGTGGCGCCCAGCTCCAGCATCGACATGAACCTGGAAAGTGGCGAGGACGTCTACCTTGAAGAGCGCGGTGCCGGCGAACTGCTGGAAGTGGAGGGCAGGCACCTGGGCCCCGGAGTGGAAGCCTTCAACCCGTCCTTTGACGTGACTCCAGCGGACCTGGTCGATGTGATCGTGACCGAAAAAGGCATCGTCGAGCGCCCCGACGCGGTCAAGATGGCGCAACTGATGTGCCGCAAGCGTTTGCATTGAGGCTGTGTCCTGCGCTGGCGGCCTGTTGCGGCGGCTGTCGCACGTTGCAGACGAGCAGTAGGGTAGTAGTGCTGCAGCCTACTCCCACCGTCTGGGCGATTGTGGTAACATCCGACGGTTTCCAAGGCAGCCCCGCGGGGTTGTCTTTACTGCGCAGATCCATGGCTTAACTCGTTGATTTGTCGTAAGTCGTTGCAAGGTGTCACTTTGCAGCGACGAGCTTCGTTCGTCCCATATGGATGTGACGAGGTTTCACCAGAAAAAGGAATCAGGCTTCTCATGGGCGAACTGGCCAAAGAAATCCTCCCGGTCAATATCGAAGACGAACTGAGACAGTCCTACCTCGACTACGCGATGAGCGTCATTGTCGGGCGTGCACTGCCCGATGCGCGTGATGGCTTGAAGCCCGTGCATCGCCGCGTTCTGTATGCGATGAGCGAACTGGGTAACGACTGGAACAAACCGTACAAGAAATCCGCCCGTGTGGTCGGTGACGTGATCGGTAAGTACCACCCGCACGGTGATACCGCGGTCTACGACACCATCGTCCGGATGGCCCAGCCGTTCTCGCTGCGTTACCTGCTGGTCGACGGCCAGGGCAACTTCGGTTCGGTGGACGGCGACAACGCCGCGGCCATGCGATACACCGAAGTGCGCATGACCAAGCTGGCCCATGAACTGCTGGCGGACCTGCACAAGGAAACCGTCGACTGGGTGCCCAACTACGACGGCACCGAGCAGATCCCGGCGGTCATGCCGACCAAGATCCCCAACCTGCTGGTCAACGGTTCCAGCGGTATCGCCGTGGGCATGGCAACCAACATCCCGCCGCACAACCTCGGTGAAGTCATCGACGGTTGCCTGGCACTGATCGACAACGCCGACATCACGGTCGATGAGCTGATGCAGTTCATCCCGGGTCCGGACTTCCCGACCGCCGGCATCATCAACGGTCGCCAGGGCATCATCGAGGCCTACCGCACCGGTCGTGGCCGGATCTACATGCGCGCCCGCTCCACCGTCGAAGACATCGACAAGGTCGGTGGCCGCCAGCAGATCGTCGTCACCGAGCTGCCCTACCAGCTGAACAAGGCTCGCCTGATCGAGAAGATCGCCGAGCTGGTCAAGGAAAAGAAACTCGAAGGTATCACCGAGCTGCGCGACGAGTCCGACAAGGACGGCATGCGCATCGTCATCGAGCTGCGTCGTGGCGAGGTGCCTGAGGTCATCCTCAACAACCTCTACGCCCAGACCCAGCTGCAGAGCGTGTTCGGCATCAACATCGTGGCGCTGATCGACGGCCGTCCGCGGGTGCTGAACCTTAAGGACCTGCTCGAAGCCTTCGTCCGTCACCGCCGCGAAGTGGTGACCCGCCGTACCGTCTTCGAACTGCGCAAGGCCCGCGAGCGCGGCCATATCCTTGAAGGCCAGGCGGTTGCCCTGTCCAACATCGATCCGGTCATCGCCCTGATCAAGGCCTCGCCGACCCCGTCCGAGGCCAAGGAAGCGCTGGTCAGCACGCCGTGGGAATCCAGCGCCGTGCAGGTGATGGTCGAGCGCGCCGGCGCCGACTCCTGCCGCCCGGAAAACCTCGACGAGCAATACGGTCTGCGCGACGGCAAGTACTTCCTGTCGCCGGAACAGGCCCAGGCCATCCTCGACCTGCGCCTGCACCGCCTGACCGGCCTTGAGCACGAGAAACTGCTGGCCGAGTACCAGGAGATCCTCAACCAGATCGGCGAGCTGATCCGCATCCTCAACAGCGCCGAGCGCCTGATGGAAGTGATCCGCGAAGAGCTGGAACTGATTCGCGCCGAGTACGGCGACGTGCGCCGCACCGAGATCCTCGATGCGCGCCTGGACCTGACCCTGGGCGACATGATTCCGGAAGAAGACCGGGTCGTGACCATCTCCCACGGCGGTTACGCCAAGACCCAGCCACTGGCGGCCTACCAGGCCCAGCGCCGTGGCGGCAAGGGCAAGTCGGCCACCGGCGTCAAGGACGAGGACTACATCTCGCACCTGCTGGTCGCCAACAGCCACACCACGCTGCTGCTGTTCTCCAGCAAGGGCAAGGTGTACTGGCTCAAGACCTACGAAATCCCCGAGGCCTCCCGTGCCGCGCGCGGTCGACCGCTGGTCAACCTGCTGCCGCTGGACGAGGGCGAGTACATTTCGACCATGCTGCCGGTCGAGGAATACACCGAAGGTCACTTCATCTTCATGGCCACCGCCAACGGCACCGTGAAGAAGACCCCGCTGGAGTCCTTCAGCCGCCAGCGTAGCGTCGGCCTGATCGCCCTGGAGCTGGACGAAGGCGATGTGCTGATTTCCGCGGCCATCACCGATGGCGAGCGTGAGGTCATGCTGTTCTCCGACGCCGGCAAGGTCACCCGCTTCAAGGAATCCGACGTCCGCGCCATGGGCCGTACCGCCCGCGGTGTGCGCGGCATGCGTCTGGGTGAAGGGCAGAAGCTGATCTCCATGATCATTCCGGAGGAGGGCAGCCAGATCCTCACCGCCTCCGAGCGTGGTTACGGCAAGCGTACCGAAATCGGCGAGTTCCCCGAGTACAAGCGTGGCGGCCAGGGCGTTATCGCCATGGTCAGCAACGAGCGTAACGGTCGCCTGGTCGGTGCCGTGCAGGTGCAGGACGGCGAGGAGATCATGCTGATCTCCGACCAGGGCACCCTGGTCCGTACCCGCGTCGGCGAGGTCTCCAGCCTGGGTCGTAACACCCAGGGCGTGACCCTGATCAAGCTGGCCAATGACGAGACCCTGGTGGGTCTGGAGCGTGTCCAGGAGCCATCCGAAGAGGAAGGTGACGAGGACTTCGCCGACGAGGCTGACGCCGTCGAGGCACCAGAGGCCCAGGCCGCTGGCGACGAAGAGGCGCCGCAGGAATAAACCAAGCAGTACCCTGGTGGGGTGGTCGCGGCGACGCAGTCCTTGCGCCGCGCGACCTGCTCCACGGACATCATGAGCAGAGCGAGAGTGGATGTGAGCAAACGAGCCTTTAACTTCTGCGCAGGCCCTGCTGCGCTCCCTGACGCTGTACTGCAGCGCGCCCAGGCCGAAATGCTGGATTGGCATGGCAAGGGCCTGTCCGTGATGGAAATGAGCCATCGTAGCGACGACTACGTAGCCATTGCCGAAAAGGCCGAACAGGACCTGCGCGACCTGTTGTCCGTTCCTGCCAACTACAAGGTGCTCTTCCTGCAGGGCGGTGCGAGCCAGCAGTTCGCCGAGATCCCCCTGAACCTGCTGCCCGAGAATGGCACTGCCGACTATATCGAGACCGGTATCTGGTCGAAGAAGGCCATCGAGGAAGCCCGTCGCTTCGGCAATATCAACGTTGCCGCCAGCGCCAAGCCTTATGACTACCTGTCGATCCCTGGCCAGAACGAGTGGAAGCTGACCCCGAACGCTGCCTATGTGCACTACGCCTCGAACGAGACCATCGGTGGTCTGCAGTTCGACTGGGTGCCACAGACCGGTGACGCACCGCTGGTGGTCGACATGTCCTCGGACATCCTCTCGCGTCCGATCGACGTCTCCGATTTCGGCATGATCTATGCCGGCGCCCAGAAGAACATCGGCCCGAGCGGCCTGGTGGTGGTCATCGTCCGCGAAGACCTGATCGGCCGCGCCCGCAGCAGCTGCCCGACCATGCTCGACTACAAGGTCGCTGCCGACAACGGTTCGATGTACAACACCCCGGCTACCTATTCCTGGTACCTCTCGGGCCTGGTCTTCGAGTGGCTCAAGGAGCAGGGCGGCGTCGCGGCCATGGAGCAGCGCAACCGCGCCAAGAAAGACCGCCTGTACGGCTTCATCGACAGCAGCGATTTCTACACCAACCCGATCAGCATCAACGCCCGTTCCTGGATGAACGTACCGTTCCGCCTGGCCGACGAGCGCCTGGACAAGGCCTTCCTGGCCGGTGCCGATGCCCGTGGCCTGCTCAACCTCAAGGGTCACCGTTCGGTCGGTGGCATGCGTGCCTCGATCTACAACGCCCTGGGCCTGGACGCCGTGGAGGCGCTGGTCGGCTACATGGCCGAATTCGAGAAGGAGCACGGCTGATGTCGGAGCAGGAACTCAAGGCGCTGCGGGTGCGCATTGACAGCCTCGACGAGAAGATCCTCGAGCTGATCAGTGACCGTGCCCGTTGCGCACAGGAAGTGGCGCGGGTCAAGACCGCGAGCCTGGCCGAAGGCGAGGCGCCGGTGTTCTACCGGCCCGAGCGCGAGGCGCAGGTGCTCAAGCGCGTCATGCAGCGCAACCAGGGGCCGCTGGGCAACGAAGAGATGGCGCGCTTGTTCCGCGAAATCATGTCTTCCTGCCTGGCCCTTGAGCAGCCGCTCAAGGTCGCCTACCTGGGCCCTGAGGGCACCTTCACCCAGGCCGCGGCGATGAAGCATTTCGGTCATGCGGTGATCAGCAAGCCGATGGCGGCCATCGACGAAGTGTTCCGCGAAGTGGCGGCCGGCGCCGTCAACTTCGGTGTGGTGCCGGTGGAAAACTCCACCGAGGGTGCGGTCAACCACACCCTGGACAGCTTCCTCGAACACGACATGGTCATCTGTGGCGAAGTCGAGCTGCGTATCCACCACCACCTGCTGGTGGGCGAGAACACCAAGACCGACAGCATCACCCGTATCTACTCCCATGCCCAGTCCCTGGCCCAGTGCCGCAAGTGGCTGGACGCGCACTACCCGAACGTCGAGCGCGTGGCGGTATCGAGCAACGCCGAAGCCGCCAAGCGGGTCAAGGGTGAGTGGAACTCGGCGGCCATCGCCGGTGACATGGCGGCCAGCCTCTACGGCCTGACCCGCCTGGCCGAGAAGATCGAAGACCGTCCGGACAACTCCACGCGCTTCCTCATGATCGGCAACCAGGAAGTGCCGCCGACCGGCGACGACAAGACCTCGATCATCGTCTCCATGAGCAACAAGCCGGGCGCCTTGCACGAGCTGCTGGTGCCGTTCCACGAGAACGGCATCGACCTGACCCGTATCGAGACCCGCCCGTCGCGTAGCGGCAAGTGGACCTACGTGTTCTTCATCGACTTCATCGGCCACCACCGCGATCCACTGATCAAGGCCGTGCTGGAGAAGATCAGCCAGGAAGCCGTGGCCCTCAAGGTGTTGGGTTCCTATCCAAAAGCGGTACTCTGAGGCAATGAGTGGCGTACATGCAGTTTTGAACAGGGTCCAGCTCCGTGGGTGAAGTCGTGGTGAACAAGGTCGAGCCGATCATCGGCCGACTGGTGGTGGTCGGTCTGGGCCTGATTGGCGGCTCGTTCGCCAAGGGCCTGCGTGAAAGCGGCCTGTGCCGCGAGGTGGTCGGTGTCGACCTGGATCCGCAGTCGCGCAAGCTGGCGGTGGAGCTGGGTGTGGTCGACCGCTGCGAGGAAGACCTCGCCGCTGCCTGCGTCGGCGCCGATGTCATCCAGCTGGCCGTGCCGATCCTGGCCATGGAGAAGCTCCTGGCCCGTCTGGCTCAACTTGATCTTGGGCGCGCCGTGCTGACCGACGTCGGCAGCGCCAAGGGCAATGTGGTGCGTGCGGCGCGCGAGGCGTTCGCCGAGCGCCTGGCGTACTTCGTGCCCGGCCACCCGATCGCCGGTTCCGAGCAGAGCGGGGTGGAGGCCTCCAATGCCACGCTGTTCCGCCGTCATAAGGTGATCCTCACGCCGCTGGCCGAAACCGATCCGGCCGCCCTGGCCCTGGTCGACCGCCTGTGGCGTGCGCTGGAGGCCGATGTCGAGCACATGCAGGTCGAGCGCCACGACGAAGTCCTGGCGGCGACCAGTCACCTGCCGCACCTGTTGGCCTTCGGCCTGGTCGATTCATTGGCCAAGCGCAATGAAAACCTGGATATCTTCCGATACGCTGCCGGAGGTTTCCGCGATTTCACAAGAATCGCCGGAAGCGACCCGGTCATGTGGCACGACATTTTTCTCGCCAACCGCGAAGCTGTTCTGCGCACACTGGATACATTTCGCAGCGACCTCGACGCCTTGCGCGACGCGGTCGATGCAGGGGATGGGCATCAATTGCTGGGCGTCTTCACGCGCGCCCGGGTTGCCCGCGAGCATTTCAGTAAAATCCTGGCCCGCCGGGCCTATGTGGACGCTATGAACTCCAACGACCTGATTTTCCTGGCAAATCCTGGTGGCCAACTGTCTGGCCGGATTCGCGTACCAGGCGACAAATCGATTTCCCACCGCTCGATCATGCTCGGCTCCCTGGCCGAAGGCACCACCGAAGTCGAAGGCTTCCTCGAAGGTGAAGATGCCCTGGCGACCTTGCAGGCTTTCCGCGACATGGGTGTGGTCATCGAAGGCCCGCACCATGGCCGCGTGACCATCCATGGCGTGGGCCTCAACGGCCTGAAGCCGCCGCCCGGCCCGATCTACCTGGGTAACTCCGGCACTTCCATGCGCCTGCTCTCGGGCCTTCTGGCCGCGCAGCCGTTCGATGTGACCATGACCGGCGATGCGTCGCTGTCCAAGCGTCCGATGAATCGTGTCGCCAACCCGCTGCGGGAAATGGGTGCGGTGATCGAGACCGGTCCCGAAGGCCGTCCGCCGCTGACCATCCGTGGTGGCAACAAGCTCAAGGCGCTGACCTACACCCTGCCAATGGCCAGTGCCCAGGTGAAATCCTGCCTGCTGCTGGCTGGCCTCTACGCCGAAGGCAAGACCACCGTCACCGAGCCTGCGCCGACCCGCGACCACACCGAGCGCATGCTGCGCGGCTTCGGCTACGCAGTCGAAAGCAACGGCCCGGTGGCTTCGCTGCAGTCGGGCGGCAAGTTGAGCGCAACCCGTATCGAAGTGCCAGCCGACATCTCCTCGGCGGCGTTCTTCCTGGTTGCCGCCTCGATTGCCCAGGGCTCGGAGCTGGTGCTCGAGCACGTCGGCATCAACCCGACCCGTACCGGTGTCATCGATATCCTGCGCCTGATGGGCGGCGACATCACCCTGGAGAACCAGCGTGAAGTCGGCGGCGAACCTGTGGCGGACCTGCGCGTGCGTGGGGCGAAGCTCAAGGGCATCGAGATCCCCGAGCACCTGGTGCCGCTGGCCATCGACGAGTTCCCGGTGCTGTTCGTCGCCGCGGCCTGCGCCGAAGGTCGTACCGTACTGCGTGGCGCCGAAGAGCTGCGGGTCAAGGAGTCCGATCGCATCCAGGTCATGGCCGACGGCCTGCTGACCCTGGGCGTCAAGTGCGAGCCGACCCCGGACGGCATCATCATCGACGGCGGTCCGATCGGCGGTGGCGAAGTCCACGGTCACGGTGACCACCGTATCGCCATGGCCTTCAGCGTTGCGTCGCTGCGCGCCACCGCGCCGATCCGCATCCATGACTGCGCCAACGTCGCCACGTCCTTCCCGAACTTCCTCGCCCTGTGCGCCGAAGTCGGTATCCGCGTTGCAGAAGAGGGCAAGTCGTGAGCCTGAATGCACCGGTCATTACCATCGACGGGCCGAGCGGATCGGGCAAAGGGACCGTGGCCGGGATGCTGGCTCGCGAGCTGGGCTGGAAACTGCTGGATTCCGGCGCCCTGTACCGTCTGCTGGCGTTCGCCGCGACCAATCACGGTGTCGCCCTGACCAACGAAGAGTTGCTGGTCAAGCTGGCTGCGCACCTGGATGTGCAGTTCATCGCTGCCGAGCCCGGCAAGCTGCAACAGATCATTCTCGAAGGTGAAGACGTCAGTAACGTCATTCGTACCGAGACCGTCGGTGCCGGCGCCTCCATGGTCGCTTCGCTGCCGGCGGTGCGCGATGCGCTGCTGCAACGCCAGCGGGCATTCCAGGAAGCACCTGGGCTGATCGCCGATGGTCGCGACATGGGCACCGTGGTGTTCCCTGACGCGCCGTTGAAGGTTTTCCTGACCGCCAGTGCCGAGGAGCGTGCCCGCCGCCGTTACTTGCAGTTGAAGGCCAAGGGCGAAGATGTTAGTCTGTCAAGTCTGCTAGATGAGATCCGTGCGCGCGATGAGCGCGACACCCAGCGCGCAGTGGCCCCGCTCAAGCCGGCGGCCGATGCGATCCAGCTGGATTCCACGGAGTTGTCCATCGAGCAGGTGCTGGAACGCATCAGAAGCGAGATCGCCCTGCGCGACCTGGCCTGATGGAGAGGAGAGCCGGCAGGGGCACCAGTCAACGTCCTGCCAGCTTTTCTTTACTTAAACGAAACCCACATTGTCTGGAATGTGGCTATGGGCGTCTGTTTCGCCCGAATCTACAGGAATTAAAATGAGCGAAAGCTTTGCAGAACTCTTTGAAGAAAGCCTGAAAACCCTCAATCTTCAGCCGGGTGCGATCATCACCGGTATCGTTGTCGAC
>Ga0247821_10000073_pt1 | contig 51741 bp, 42 predicted proteins | sample 13C_Glycerol_Day_FD_192481 | JGI IMG/M metagenome (GOLD analysis project Ga0247821, IMG submission 192481) | Soil microbial communities from agricultural site in Penn Yan, New York, United States - 13C_Glycerol_Day14 | ecosystem: Environmental > Terrestrial > Soil > Agricultural land | place... | reverse complement strand
GCGCCAGCTTGAGCGCCTGTTCCAGAAATACCTGCACTGCTCGCCGTCGCGCTACTACCTGAAGCTGCGCCTGATCCGTGCCCGGCAACTGCTCAAGCAGACGCCGATGTCGATCATCGAAGTGGCCTCGGTGTGCGGTTTTGTCTCCACGCCACACTTCTCCAAGTGCTACCGCGAATACTTCGGCATTCCACCGCGTGACGAGCGCGTCGGCTCCAACACCGCACAACAGGTGGCGATGATGCCGATTCCGCAGGCGCTGGTGCTGTCGCCGCTGGCCGGGCCGATGTCGGCGTTGAGCCAGGCGCGCAATGAGTCGACCTTTGCCAGTGTGCGGTTGTAACTGAAGGCCCTTTGGGCCTTGTCGCAGGCTTCGCCAGCTCCCACAGATAGACACTGTGGGAGCTGTGAGAACTGTGGGAGCTGGCGAAGCCTGCGATAGGTCAACCGCGATTGCTTTTGAACTGCGCCAACGCCGGCAACAGCTGCTGTTCGATCGCCTGGCGCACGGCCGGCAGGATGGTCGCATTGCCGGTGTACATCTGCTCGACCATGCCCTTCAGGGCCTTGGCCCGCGGCTCGCTCAGGCCTCGCACCGCACATTCACAGGCCTGTTCGGCGCTGGCATCGGCCGGCATCTCGAAACCCAGGGCGCGCAGCTGGCCCAGGAGGTCGTCCTGATCAATCAAATCCGCATGCATCATGGTGGTTGTCCTTGTTTGCAGGTGTGATCGCCATCGATTCTGTGGGCGCTCGGGCAGTGCGGCAAGGACAGAATGTCGCAATGGCTGCATTACCTATGAACAGGTCGTTTTCGGGCAAATCGGGGCAGGGCAGAGGCGGCACACTGAGGTCATGCACAGTCACAGGAAGGTTTGGTCACCCTCCGCACAGCGCATGTGAATGCTCGCTCTTGGCCCCGGTTGCGTCACGGCTCCGGGGCCATTTTTTGTCTGCTGGGTTGGTGGTGTGGCAATCGCGGGGCCAGCCCGCTCCTACAGAGCGAGATTGCCCCACGATAGGGCTGTCAGCCCGGTAGGCCGATGACCCGCCCGACAAACTCGGCCGGTGCAAGGTCAGCCTGCTCAGCGACAACGCCTTGCAATCGCTCCACTACTTCGGTTGCAAAGGGTGCCGACCTGGGACCCGCCAGGTCCACATGCAGCAGCATCTGCTCGCTGGCCGCCAACACCTCATCAAAACCCTCGCGATGCAGGCTGTGGTACAGGTGCAGGCGCTTGCGATCGAAGCCGATCACCTGGGTCTGCACCCAGACCTCGGTCCGAAGCTTCACCTCATGCAGGTAGTTCAGGTGACACTCCAGGGTGAACAGCGAGTGGCCGCTGGCGCTGCGGTTGTCGCTGTCCAGGCCGATGCGGTCCATGAAGGCATCGGTGGCATAGCTGAAGATCAGCAGGTAGAAGGCATCGCGCAGATGCCCGTTGTAGTCGACCCAGTCGGCCAGGACCGGGGTTCGATAGGTGATCAGTGCGGGCATCGTAAGCTCCGGTCAGTCGCTGAAGTTCATGCCATGGCTGGCCTTGGTGGTTTTTACCGCATCCAGTACGGCCAGCAGGCAATCATCACGATAGCGCTCCAGGGAGCTGATGCTGCGTTCGCCCAGTTGCTCGCGGGTGCCTTCGACCACGGCGTCGATCAGGCCATCGGTGAGCTCCGGGGCCGGCAGGTAGGTCCAGGGCAGTTGCAGCGCCGGGCCGAACTGGGCCATGAAGTGGCGCATGCCGGCGTCGCCCCCGGCCAGGGTGTAGGTCAGGAAGGTGCCCATGAACGACCAGCGCAAGCCGGCACCGAAGCGGATGGCATCGTCGATTTCACCGGTAGTCGCCACGCCATCGTTGACCAGGTGCAACGCCTCGCGCCACAGCGCTTCGAGCAGGCGGTCGGCGATAAAGCCGGGGACTTCCTTGCGCACATGCAGGGGCCGCATGCCGAGGTTGGTGTAGACGGTTTTCGCCGCTTCGATGGCTTCGGGGGCGGTCTTGTTGCTGCCGACGATTTCCACCAGCGGCAGCAGGTACACCGGGTTGAAGGGATGGCCGACCACGCAGCGTTCCGGGTGGGTCGCAGACTCGTAGAACTCGCTGGGCAACAGGCCGGACGTGCTGGAGCCGATCAGGGCATCGGGCTTGGCCGCCGCACTGATCTTGCCGTGCAGGTCGAGTTTCAGCTCAAGGCGTTCCGGTGCGCTTTCCTGGATGAAATCGGCATCACGCACACATTCCTCGATGGTGTCGACAAAGCGCAGGCGTGCTTGTGAGGCGCCGGGGGCCAGGCCCTGCTTTTCCAGGGCTGGCCAGGCATTGGCGATGCGTTTGCGCAGCGCAGCCTCGGCGCCCGGCGCCGGATCCCAGGCCACCACGTCCAGGCCGTGGGCCAGGGCGCGGGCGACCCAGCCGCTGCCGATCACGCCGCTGCCCAGGGCTGCAAAGGTCTTGATCTCGGTAATAAAGCTCATCGTGCTCTCCTGTAATCAGCGGCGGGTCAGGTTCATCTTGGCGCGGCCTTCGGCCGGGGTAAGCACCCGTGCGCCGAGGCGGCTGAGGATTTCCGTGGCGCGCTCAACCAACTGGCCGTTGCTGGCCAGCACGCCCTTGTCCAGGTACAGGTTGTCTTCCAGGCCGACCCGCACGTTGCCACCGAGCAGCACGGCCTGCGCGGCCATCGGCATCTGCATGCGGCCGATGCCGAAACCGGCCCAGGTCACGCCGGCGGGCAGGTTGTCGACCATGGCTTTCATGGTGGTGGTGTCGGCCGGGGCGCCCCAGGGGATGCCCAGGCACAGCTGGAACAGCGGATCGTCGAGCAGGCCTTCCTTGATCATTTGCTTGGCGAACCACAGGTGGCCGGTGTCGAAGATTTCCAGCTCGGCCTTGACGCCCAGTTCGGTGATCCGCCTGGCGCCGGCGCGCAGCTGGGCCGGGGTCGAGACATAGATGCTGTTGCCGTCGCCGAAGTTGAGGGTGCCGCAGTCCAGGGTGCAGATTTCCGGCAGCAGCGCCTCGACGTGGGCCAGGCGTTCCAGCGGGCCGATCAGGTCGGTACCGGCGCCGAACTCCAGCGGGGTTTCGCCCGGGCCGATCTCCAGGTCGCCGCCCATGCCGGCGGTGAGGTTGACGATGATGTCCACATCCGACTCGCGGATGCGCTCCATCACTTCACGGTACAGCGCGACATCGCGGCTGAAACGGCCGGTCTGCGGGTCGCGGACATGGCAGTGGACCACGGTGGCGCCGGCCTTGGCGGCCTCTACGGCGGCTTCGGCGATCTGTTTCGGGGTGACGGGCACCAGGTGGCTCTTGCTGGCGGTGTCGCCGGCACCGGTCAGGGCGCAAGTGATGATGACGTCGTGGTTCATGAGCGATTTCCTTCAGGCGTAGTGGGGCCATCGCGGGGCAGGCCCGCTCCCACAGTGGTCCCAGTGGGAGCGGGCTTGCCCCGCGATAGGGCTATTCAGTTGGCGGAGAGCTTGAGATTGTCTGCAGCAGGCTTGCCATCGAAGGTGGTCACGCCTTCGAGCCAGCGCTTCTGGTCCTCGGGGTGATCCTTGAGCCACTGACGGGCGGACTCCAGGGCGTCCTTGTGCTCGAGCAGCGGTTGCATCATGCGGCTCTCGTCTTCGGCGCTGAAGGTCAGGTTGGTCAGCAGCTTGTTCACGTTCGGGCAACGCTCGGCGTAGTCCGGGGCAGTGACGGTCCACACCGTGGCGCGGCCTTCATCCGGCCCCAGGGCGCTTTCGCTGCCGCTCAAGTAGGCCATGTCGATGTTGACGTTCATCGGGTGCGGCGCCCAGCCGAAGAACACCACCGCCTCCTTGCGCCGTACGGCGCGATCGACGGCGGCCAGCATGCCGGCTTCGCTGGATTCGACCAGCTGGAACTTGCCCAGGCCGAACTGGTTCTTGCTGATCATCGCCTTGATCTGGGTGTTGGCGCCGGAGCCGGGTTCGATGCCGTAGATCTTGCCGCCCAGTTCCTTCTCGAACCTGGCGATGTCGGCGAAGGTCTTCAGGCCCTTGTCGGCCAGGTACTTGGGCACGGCCAGGGTCGCGCGGGCGTCGTCCAGGCTCGGCTGGTCGAGGACCTTGACCTGTTTGGCGTCGATGAAGGGGGTGATGGTCTGGGTCATGATCGGGTTCCAGTAGCCCAGGAACATGTCCAGGCGCTGGTCGCGGATGCCGGCGAAGATGATCTGTTGCGAAGCACTGGTCTGCTTGGTCTTGTAGCCCAGGCCGTCGAGCAGGACCTGGGTCATCGCACTGGTGGCCATCACATCGGTCCAGTTGACCACGCCGAGGCGAACGTTCTTGCAGGCGGCCGGTTCCGTGGCCATTACGTTGGTGCTGAGGATTGCGGTACCGACGAGCGTGAGCAGGCTACGACTGATCAATCTGTTCATGGTGGCTCCTCCAACGGCAGTTCTAATTGTTATAAGGGGCGGCCTCTGCGTGCCGTCCCGATCAAACTACGCCGACGCCAGGGTGAAAATTCGCACCCTGGCGACCAGCACTTGCACAGTGGCGACCTGCAGGGTATTAACCGCAGATCCGTGGCCGTCGAGTCGTTCGCTATGCCCCAGGATTTCTACTTTCTGCTGCTGCCCGGTTTTTCCGCCATCGGCTTCATTTCGGCGGTCGAACCGCTGCGGGTGGCCAACCGCTTTCGCGCCGGGCTGTATCGCTGGCAGGTACTGAGCATAGAGGGCGGGGCGGTGCAGGCCAGCAATGGCATGTCGGTCAACGCCGACGGCCCCCTGCAGTCGCTGGCCAAGGGCGCGACGCTGCTGGTGGTGGCCGGTTTCGAGCCGTTGGGCAGCTACAGCCCAGTGCTGCAACACTGGCTGCGCAAGCTCGATCACGAGGGCGTGGTACTGGGCGGGATCGACACCGGCACCGTGGTGCTGGCCGAGGCCGGGCTGCTCGACGGGCACCGGGTGACCCTGCACTGGGAGGCCCTGGAAGCGTTCAAGGAGTCCTACCCGCAGCTACAGGCGACCCAGGAACTGTTCGAAGTGGATCGGCGGCGCATCACCTCTGCCGGCGGCACCGCCTCGATCGATCTGATGCTCGACCTGATCGCCCAGGCCCATGGCCCGCAGCTGGCCATCCAGGTGTCCGAACAGTTCGTGCTGGGGCGCATCCGCCCACGCCAGGATCACCAGCGCATGCAGATCGCCTCGCGCTACGGCATCAGCAATAAGAAGCTGGTGCAGGTGATCGGCGAGATGGAGCGCAACACCGAGCAACCACTGAATACCCTGGTGCTGGCCGAGCAGGTGCAGGTCACCCGGCGCCAACTGGAGCGCCTGTTTCGCCTGTACCTGCAGGACACGCCCAGCGGCTTCTACCTGCGCCTGCGCCTGGACAAGGCGCGCCAGTTGCTGCGCCAGACCGACATGAGCGTGCTGGAAGTGGGCATTGCCTGCGGCTTCGAATCGGCCTCTTACTTCACCCGCTGTTACCGCAGCCGCTTCGAATGCTGCCCGCGGGAAGACCGCAAGGCCCGCGCCGCCAGCCTCAGCGGCGCTTGAGCAGCAGCGCGCAGGCGCTCTTGTAGGCTTCGTGCTGGTACTTGTTCAGGGAAGCGGGCAGTTCGATCTCGTGCTTCTTGGCCTGGGCGCTGACGGTCTGGGGGGAAACCAGCTCCACCGTGCAATTGTCTAGCATCTGCAGGATGCCTTCGATCTTGAAGGTGGTCGGGCCGCCGGCGAAGTCGCCTTTCTTGCTGCGCTTTTTGATCGCCAGGTGGCTGATGCCGTGTTCGGCGACAAATTGCCGTGCCTGGCTGGCGAAGGCTTTGACGTTATCGGCCAGCTCGTCGTCCTCCAGGCCGATTTTCTTGGTGGCCAGGGCAACGTGGACCGGGTTTGCGCCGTCCAGCGTAGCGACAGCCAGCAGCGCTTCGCTGCCTTTGATTTCAATTCCGCAGATTTTCATGCTGTTCTCAATCGGAGTCTTGCAGGCCCAGGGACTGCAGGTATTCGGAGCGATCATCGCTACGTTGGGCGAGGCAAGTGTTCAGGGTCGTGTCGAACGGCTTGCCAGGCTTGCTGTCGAAGGTTTCAACCTTGCAGTCGGCGTCGCGCAGCTGTTTCCACAGCGTTTCGGCGCTGTTCAGGCGCTTGCTCAGGTCACTGATCTTGGCCTCCTGGCCGGCATACTGCTCCTTGATCCGCTCCAGCAGGTCGGCAAACGCGGCGTCGAGCTCACGCTCGGCGGTGGTGCGGCTGAACAGTGCGCAGTCGTAGTTCTGCTGGTCGGTCTCGACGTTGTCGCACGGCGTACTGTCTTCTTCACTGGCGTGGGCACCAAAGGCCAGGGCAGCCAGGACCAGCCATACCATCGTTCTCATTCAGTCATCCTCCGAGGGGAACATGGGCGCTGATTCTCGCTCAGCGCCCCGGCAAAGAACAGCGTAGTGGCGGTCTCGCCGCGATTGTTCATCTTGGGCCTTGCAGCACCTTTGTCGTGGTTTGACGCTTTCGGCAATTCCCCTGTCGTTTTTGCATCTTAGCGACCTGGCCCCGAGGCATATGCTGGTCCCAAAGCGCCGGCACACGATTCGGCGCAGGACTTGCCAATAAAGGGGACAGCCTGATGAGCCCAGCCGAATTACACGCCGACAGCATCGTTATCGACGGACTGATTATTGCCAAATGGAACCGCGAGCTGTTCGAGGACATGCGCAAGGGTGGCCTGACCGCCGCCAACTGCACGGTGTCGGTCTGGGAGGGCTTTCAGGCCACGGTCAACAACATTGCCGCCAGCCAGAAACTGATCCGCGAGAACAGCGACCTGGTGATGCCGGTGCGCACCACCGCCGACATCCGCAAGGCCAAGGAACTGGGCAAGACCGGCATCCTCTTCGGCTTCCAGAACGCCCATGCGTACGAAGACCAGATCGGTTACGTCGAGGTGTTCAAGCAGCTGGGCGTGGGCATCGTGCAGATGTGCTACAACACCCAGAACCTGGTCGGCACCGGCTGCTACGAGCGTGATGGCGGCCTGTCGGGCTTCGGCCGGGAAATCGTCGCGGAAATGAACCGCGTCGGGGTCATGTGCGACCTGTCCCATGTCGGCTCGAAAACCTCCGAAGAAGTCATCCTCGAATCGAAAAAGCCGGTGTGCTACTCCCACTGCCTGCCGTCCGGGCTCAAGGAACACCCGCGCAACAAGTCCGATGAAGAGCTGAAATTCATTGCCGACCATGGCGGTTTCGTCGGCGTGACCATGTTCGCGCCATTCCTGGCCAAGGGCATCGATTCGACCATCGACGACTACGCCGAAGCCATCGAATACACCATGAACATCGTCGGCGAAGACGCCATCGGCATCGGCACCGACTTCACCCAGGGCCATGGCCAGGACTTCTTCGAATACCTGACCCACGACAAGGGCTACGCCCGGCGCCTGACCAACTTCGGCAAGATCATCAACCCGCTGGGCATCCGCACCGTGGGCGAGTTCCCCAACCTCACCGAGACCCTGCTGGGGCGCGGCCATTCCGAGCGCGTGGTGCGCAAGATCATGGGCGAGAACTGGGTCAACGTACTCAAGGACGTGTGGGGCGAGTAAGCCTTACTCCAAGTCTGTCCGCCCCGGCCAGTACGCCGGGGCCATCAATCAAAATTCTTCTGGAGTTGAGTTTCCATGGCCAAGATCGCCCCGCAATTGCCTATCGAAGTCGACAGCGAAACCGGTGTCTGGACCAGCGATGCCCTGCCGATGCTCTACGTGCCACGGCATTTCTTCGTCAACAACCACATGGGCATCGAGGAAGTGCTGGGCGCCGAGGCCTACGCCGAGATCCTCTACAAGGCCGGCTACAAGTCCGCCTGGCACTGGTGCGAGAAAGAGGCCGAGTGCCATGGCCTGGAAGGCGTGGCGGTGTTCGAACACTACATGAAGCGTCTGTCGCAGCGTGGCTGGGGCCTGTTCAAGATCCAGGACATCGACCTGGAAACAGGCACCGCCAGCGTCAAGCTCGAGCATTCGGCCTTTGTCTACGTGTATGGCAAGGTCGGGCGCAAGGTCGACTACATGTTCACCGGCTGGTTCGCCGGGGCCATGGACCAGATCCTGGCCGCCCGCGGCAGCTCCATCCGCACGGTCGCCGAGCAGGTCTACGGCGGTTCGGAAGAAGGCCACGACGACGGCCTGTTCATCGTCAAGCCGCTGTAAGTCGAGGATCTCGCCATGGCTTTCGAAGCAATGTTCCAGCCGATCCAGATCGGCAAACTGACCATCCGCAACCGGGTCATCAGCACCGCCCACGCCGAGGTCTACGCCACCGACGGCGGCATGACCACCGAGCGCTACGTCAAATACTACGAAGAGAAAGCCAAGGGCGGCATCGGCCTGGCCATCTGCGGCGGCTCTTCGGTGGTGGCCATCGACAGCCCGCAGCAATGGTGGGCGTCGGTGAACCTGTCCACCGACCGCATCATCCCGCACTTCCAGAACCTGGCCGACGCCATGCACAAGCACGGCGCCAAGATCATGATCCAGATTACCCACATGGGCCGGCGCTCGCGCTGGGACGGCTTCAACTGGCCGACCCTGATGTCGCCGTCGGGCATCCGCGAACCCGTGCACCGCGCCACCTGCAAGACCATCGAGCCGGAGGAGATCTGGCGGGTGATCGGCAACTACGCGCAAGCGGCGCGCCGGGCCAAGGAGGGCGGCCTGGACGGCGTCGAGCTGTCGGCCGTGCACCAGCACATGATCGACCAGTTCTGGAGCCCGCGGGTCAACAAGCGTACCGATGAGTGGGGCGGCACCTTCGAAGGGCGCATGAAGTTCGGCCTGGAAGTGCTCAAGGCCGTGCGTGCCGAGGTCGGTCCGGACTTCTGCGTCGGCATGCGCATCTGCGGCGACGAATTCCACCCCGATGGCCTCAGCCACGAGGACATGAAGGAAATCGCCAAGTATTACGACGCCACCGGCATGGTCGACTTCTTCGGCGTGATCGGCTCGGGTTGCGACACCCACAACACCCTGGCCAACGTCATCCCGAACATGAGCTACCCACCGGAGCCGTTCCTGCACCTGGCCGCCGGGATCAAGGAAGTGGTCAAGGTGCCGGTGCTGCACGCGCAGAACATCAAGGACCCGAACCAGGCCACGCGTATCCTCGAAGGCGGTTACGTGGACATGGTCGGCATGACCCGCGCGCACATCGCCGACCCGCACCTGATCGCCAAGATCAAGATGGGCCAGGTCGACCAGATCAAGCAGTGCGTCGGTGCCAACTACTGCATCGACCGCCAGTACCAGGGCCTGGATGTGCTGTGCATCCAGAACGCCGCGACTTCCCGTGAGTACATGGGCGTGCCGCACATCATCGAAAAATCCACCGGACCCAAGCGCAAGGTGGTGGTGGTTGGCGCAGGCCCTGCGGGAATGGAGGCGGCTCGCGTTTCGGCCGAGCGCGGCCACGACGTCACCCTGTTCGAGAAGAAGGACGCCATCGGCGGGCAGATCAGCATCGCCGCCAAGGCGCCGCAACGCGACCAGATTGCCGGTATCACCCGCTGGTACCAGCTGGAGCTGGCACGCTTGAAGGTGGATCTGCGCCTGGGCACCGCCGCGGACATCGACACCATCAAGGACTTGCGTGCGGATGTGATCGTGCTGGCGGTGGGTGGTCATCCGTTCCTGGAACAGAACGAACACTGGGGTGCTGCCGAGGGCCTGGTGGTCAGCAGCTGGGATGTGCTCGACGGCAAGGTCGCGCCGGGCAAGAACGTGCTGGTCTACGACACCATCTGCGAGTTCACCGGCATGTCGGTGGCCGACTACATCGCCGACAAGGGCAGCCAGGTCGAGATCGTCACCGACGATATCAAGCCGGGCGTGGCCATCGGTGGCACGTCGTTCCCGACCTACTACCGCAGCATGTACCCCAAGGAAGTGATCATGACCGGCGACCTGGCGCTGGAGAAGGTCTACCGCGAGGGCGACAAGCTGGTGGCGGTGCTGGAGAACGAATACACCGGCGCCAAAGAGGAGCGGGTGGTCGACCAGGTGGTGATCGAGAACGGCGTGCGGCCGGACGAAGCCCTCTACTACGGGCTCAAGGAAGGTTCGCGCAACAAGGGCCAGATCGACATCGAGGCACTGTTCGCGATCCAGCCGCAGCCGATCCTCAGCCAGCCGGGCGAAGGGTATCTGCTGTATCGCATCGGCGACTGCGTGGCGCAGCGCAACACCCATGCGGCGATCTACGACGCCCTGCGCCTGTGCAAGGACTTCTGATCGGCCACCTGCGGTTTGATGGCTTGCTACTACCCCCCTGTGGGAGCCGGCGACGCCGGCGATGGGATCGGCGCCGTAGCGGTAGAGGCGCGGTGTTCGCATCGCTGGCAACGCCAGCTCCCACAGTGAACCCCTGGCAAGGCACTCCGGTGCCTTTTGGGAGCTTCCCATGTTGAACACCCTTCTACCCATCCTGCTGTTCGCCGCCCTGGGCCTGGCAGTCCTCGGCGCCTTGCGGCGCGTGCGGATGTGGCGCCAGGGTCGACCGTCGAAGGTCGACCTGCTCGGTGGCCTGCTGGCCATGCCGCGGCGCTACATGGTCGACCTGCACCATGTGGTCGCCCGCGACAAGTACATGGCCAACACCCACGTCGCCACGGCAGGTGGTTTCGTCCTGGCCGCGGTACTGGCGATCCTGGTGCATGGTTTCGGCCTGCATAACAAGATTCTCGGATACGCCTTGCTGTTCGCTACGGTGCTGATGTTTGCCGGTGCCCTGTTCGTCTACAAGCGCAGGCTCAACCCGCCTTCGCGCCTGTCGAAAGGCCCGTGGATGCGCCTGCCGAAAAGCCTGCTGGTGTTTGCCGCGAGCTTCTTCATCGCCACCTTGCCGGTCGCCGGCATCCTGCCCGAAGGCTTCGGTGGCTGGCTGCTGGTCGCCGTGCTGGGTGTTGGCGTGCTCTGGGGCGTGTCCGAGTTGTTCTTCGGCATGACCTGGGGCGGGCCGATGAAACACGCCTTCGCCGGTGCCCTGCACCTGGCCTGGCACCGCCGTGCCGAGCGCTTTGGCGGCGGTCGCTCCACCGGCCTCAAGCCCCTGGACCTGGAAGATCCCGAGGCGCTGCTGGGGGTGGAGAAACCCAAGGATTTCACCTGGAACCAGTTGCTCGGTTTCGACGCCTGCGTACAGTGCGGCAAATGCGAAGCCGCCTGCCCGGCCTTTGCCGCCGGACAGCCGCTGAACCCGAAAAAGCTCATCCAGGACATGGTCGTCGGCCTGGCGGGCGGCACCGATGCCAAGTTCGCCGGCAGCCCCTATCCGGGAAAACCGATCGGTGAACACGGCGGCAACCCGCACCAGCCGATCGTCAACGGCCTGGTCGATGCCGAAACCCTGTGGTCGTGCACCACCTGCCGCGCCTGCGTGGAGGAGTGCCCGATGATGATCGAGCACGTCGATGCCATCGTCGACATGCGCCGTCACCTGACCCTGGAAAAAGGCGCCACGCCGAACAAGGGCGCCGAGGTCCTGGACAACCTGATCGCCACCGACAACCCCGGCGGTTTTGCGCCGGGCGGACGGATGAACTGGGCGGCGGACCTGAACCTGAATGTGCTCGGCGACACCCAGGCCACCGAGGTGCTGTTCTGGGTCGGCGACGGCGCCTTCGACATGCGCAACCAGCGCACCCTGCGCGCCTTCGTCAACGTGCTCAAGGCGGCCCAGGTGGACTTCGCCGTGCTCGGCCTGGAGGAACGCGACAGCGGCGACGTGGCCCGTCGCCTGGGTGACGAGGCGACCTTCCAGCAACTGGCCCGGCGCAATATCCAGACCATGGCCAAATACAGCTTCAAGCGGATCGTCACCTGCGACCCGCACAGCTTCCATGTACTCAAGAACGAATACGGTGCCTTCGGTGGCGACTACCTGGTGCAGCACCACAGCACCTACATCGCCGAACTGATCGGCGCCGGCAGGCTCAACCTCGGCCAGCACAAGGGCGGCAGCGTGACCTATCACGACCCGTGCTACCTGGGCCGCTACAACGGCGAGTACGAAGCGCCGCGTGATGTACTGCGTGCCCTGGGCATCGAGATCAAGGAGATGCAGCGCTCGGGCTTCCGTTCGCGTTGCTGCGGCGGTGGCGGCGGTGCGCCGATCACCGACATCCCCGGCAAGCAGCGGATTCCCGACATGCGCATGGACGATATCCGTGAGACCGCAGCCGAACTGGTCGCCGTGGGTTGTCCACAGTGCACGGCGATGCTTGAAGGGGTGGTCGAGCCCCGGCCATTGATCAAGGACCTGGCCGAACTGGTGGCCGACGCCCTGCTCGAAGAACAAGCGCCGGCGAACAAGTCGACGCCGGCAAAGCGTGAACCTGCGGAGGTGCACTGATGAGCGACATAATTCGCCGTGATCCGCGCGCCGAGTGGATCGCCCGCAACCGCCTGCACCCCTTGCATGCGGCCATGCAGCAGACCCAGCAGCACAGCTGGATGGGCCCCAACGGCATCATCCGCAAGAACCCGCACGGGGTCGGCTTCATCGGCCCCAACGGAATCAAGCGCATCGACCGCAGCGGTGCCCAGCAGGGCACCAGCAACAAGCGCACAGCCGCAGTGGCCGTGCAGTTACCGCTGCACCAGGTGCCGGCACCTGCGTTCTACATTGCCGTGGTTCCGGACATGATCGGTGGCCGCCTGGGCAGTCACGACCGCGACCTGCTCGGACTTGCCCACAGCCTGGCCGGCAGCGACGGCGCGGTGCTGGCGGTGGTGTTCGGCGAGCACAAGGAAAGCAACTTTTCCACAGCCGGCGTCGACCGCCTGCTGGTGATCGAGGGCGACGAGTTCGACGGTTATGCACCGGAGCAACTGGTGCAGGGCCTGCGCGCTGTGGATAACCAGTTCAACCCCCGCCACTGGCTGCTGCCAGACAGCCGTACCGGTGGTGGCGAGTTGGGCCGGCGCTTTGCCGCGGCGCTCAATGAGCGCCCGGCTACCCGGGTCTGGCAGGTCAAGGACGGGCAATGCAGTGGCCGCGCCGGTGCCGGCCAGCAGGACCTGATTCGTGGCCTGCCGCGGCTGATCCTGGCCGCCGCCGAGTGCGCCGAACCGGTCAGCGAAACCCGTCACGAAGCCTTGCCCGAGCAGTTATCCACAAGCGTGGCGCGCAGCTTGCCGCGCATCGAAGACCTCGGCCCGGTGGCCGTGGACCCGGCGGCCATCGCCATGGCCGAAGCCGAGTTCATCGTCTCGGGCGGCAACGGGGTCAAGGACTGGGACTTGTTCCATCGCGCCACCGTGGCCCTGGGCGCAACCGAAGGGGCTTCGCGGGTGGCGGTGGACGACGGCTTCATGCCGCGCAACCGCCAGGTCGGTGCCACCGGCACCTGGGTCACGGCGCGGGTCTACGTGGCTGTGGGTATCTCCGGGGCGATCCAGCACCTGCAGGGCATCGGCGCCTGCGACAAGGTGGTGGCGATCAACATGGACCCCGGCTGCGACATGATCAAACGTGCCGATCTCTCGGTCATTGGCGACAGCGCGGCGATCCTGCAGGCGCTGATCGAGGCTGTGGAAAACTATCGCAACGACGCCAAGCGCGACGCGGCATAAGGGCAGGGAACATCTATGAACACCAAGGTGATCAGTCTGGTTTCGATCGGTGCCCACCCCAGTTCCGGGCGTACCCGGCGTGCCGAGCAGGACGCCCGGGCGGTGGAACTGGGCCTGCAGCTGGTTGGGGATAACTTGCAGGTGCTGCATGCCGGCGACCCCCGGGAGCCGGCCCTGCGCGCCTACCTGGGCATGGGCCTGGACACCATCGACGTACTCGAACAGCCTCAGGGCGCCGATGCCCTGGGCGTGCTTGGCGACTATTTGCGCGATGCCGGCGCACAGCTGGTGCTGACCGGCAGCCAGGCGGAAACCGGTGAAGGCTCCGGCATGCTGCCCTATCTGCTGGCCGAGCGCCTGGGCTGGCCGCTGGTGGTGGGCCTGGCCGAAGTGGAATCCATCAACAACGGTGTTGCCCAGGTGCTGCAAGCCTTGCCACGGGGGCAGCGGCGTCGGCTCAAGGTGCGCCTGCCGTTGCTGGCCACTGTGGATAACGCCGCGCCCAAGCCGCGCCAGAGCGCTTTCGGCCCGGCCCGGCGGGGCGTGCTGGCGGCGCGCACGGTGGAAATCGTCGAAGACGAGTTATTCACAAGCGCCGAACTGCAGCCGGCCAAACCGCGGCCCAAGCGCCTCAAGGTAATCAAGGCCAAGAGCGGTGCCGACCGGATGAAAGCGGCCACCGCCAAGGCCAGTGGCGGTGGTGGGCAGGTGCTCAAGGATGTCAGCCCGCAAGCCGGCGCCGAAGCCATCCTGAAGTTACTGGTCGAAGAGGGCGTATTGCGCTGAGGGATTGCCCACAATCTCTGTTGGCCGATCTGTGGATAAAGTGTTTGTGTATGGCTGGAGGGCACGCATGGCGTGCCCTCTGTCGTCACGGTCAAAAAATGATCAGGCTAAGTTGCGGATTTTCCTGGTTATTCTCCCCCTGCCTGGATTGATATTGCCCACAATGGCTGTTGGCGCCTCTGTGGATAATATGTTTGCCCATGGCTGGAGGCCTTATTCCACAAGGCGTGCAGCGCATTGATCAAATAATGATCGATTGCCTGGTTTGGGGCTGTCTATCCCCGCCAAACCTGGTGTCCAGCGCATTATCCACAGCCCTTTTCCACCGTCCTGGTTTTTGCACACAAAGTCTGTTGGCGGCTTTGTGGATAAGGTGTTTGCGTTCGTCTGGGAGGCACGGAATATAAGGCTTTCAGCCGATTGATCAAATATTGACCAAAATATTTCAAGGGGAAAATCAATGACTTGCCCACATTCGCTGTGGGTTGTCCTGTGGATAAAGTGTTTGCTGTGTGGCGCGGGCCAGGAGAGGCGGGGGATTGCGGGGGTTGGTCAATATTTGTACAGGTAGTGCCGGCCTCATCGCCGGCGATGCCGGCTCCCACAGGGTGAGGCGTGCACATCTGACCTGTAGGAGCTGGCGAAGCCTGCGATGAGGCCGCAGAGCGGCCCTGCCTTACTGTGCAGCCACACCCTTGAGGTAAGGCGCAGGCGCCGCCCCCAGGTTGTTCAGCATGCGGTCGCTGTACCAGTCGACAAAATTCACCACACCGAACTCATAGGTCTTGGAATAAGGCCCAGGCTGGTACGCCGTGGAGTTGATACCGCGCTGGTTCTCTTCGGCCAGACGACGGTCCTGGTCGTTGGTGGCGTCCCACACCTGGCGCATGCGCTCGGGGTCGTAGTCCACGCCTTCGACCGCATCCTTGTGCACCAGCCATTTGGTGGTGACCATGGTTTCCTGGGCGCTGATCGGCCAGACGGTGAAGACGATCATGTGATCGCCCATGCAGTGGTTCCAGGAGTGCGGCAGGTGCAGGATGCGCATCGAACCCAGGTCGGGGTTCTTGATCCGGCCCATCAGCTTCTGGCAGCCCTGCTTGCCATCCAGAGTCATGGACACCGTGCCCTTGAGCAGCGGCATACGCACGATACGGTTGCGCAGGCCGAAGCTGGCATGGGCATAGGGGATCTTCTCGGCTTCCCAGGCAGCCGCGGAGGCGGCGACGTGGTCCTTGAACGCCTGGTCGGCCCGTGGGTCGGTGACGTCGTCCCACTCCAGCAGGGTTTTCAACAGCTCAGGGTGCGAACCGCTGCAGTGGTAGCACTCGCGGTTGTTCTCCAGCACCAGCTTCCAGTTGGCCTTTTCCATCAAGGTGGTCTGCACCGCCACCTTGGTGTTCTCCATGTCGTAGGGCTCCATGTAGTGAGCCAGGGTGGCGAGGAAGTCGTCGATCGCCGGCGGGTTCTCCGCCAGGCTGATGAAAATGTAGCCACCGGCCGTCTTCACGTTCACAGGCTTGAGGCCATACTGCTTCATGTCGAAGTCGGCGCCCATCTCGGTGCCGGCGAACAGCAGGCGGCCGTCGAGCTCGTAGGTCCACTGGTGGTAGTGGCAGACCAGCTTGGCCACCTTGCCCTTGTCGCTGGTGCACAGGCGCGAGCCACGGTGCCGGCAGACGTTATGGAAGGCATGCACCTGGCCCTCGGCGCCACGCACCACCAGGATCGGGTTCTTGCCGATCTGCAGGGTCAGGAAGTTGCCCTTGGCCGGGATCTCACAGGTCATCCCGGCAATCAGCCATTCCTTCTGGAAGATTTCTTCCATGTCGATCTGGAACAGGCGCTCGTCGGTGTAGAACGGCTGTGGCAGCGAGAAGGTGCGCTCGCGGCTCTGCAGCATCTCGGCAGTTGCCTTGCGCGCAGGTTCCAGTGGATCGCCCAGACTCAAAGTTGCGGTGACGTCCATCGTGTAGGTCCTCATGGCCGGTGCTGGTGGCCGGTGATAGTGGCTAATCGTTGTTATGGCGACGCAAGGCTGATTACAGCAGGATCATTTGCGATGGAGTGTGCGTTCGAAGGCGCCACGAACCATATCCATGGGCGACATGAAAAGATCCGTTTCCGACGCGCCAGCCCTTGTGGCAGGGGCCTGGTCGCGATAAGCACGCCGATGTCGCGGATAGGTATGTGTCCGTTGCGCAGCTTGAGCAGAATCGCAGCCATCAGGCCGCAGTCGGCCGTGGAGACGAGCATGTCCAACTTCCTCAATCCGGTCAGCACCCAGACCTGGGCCAACGGCCGTCACATCGTCCGTTGCGTCAAGGTGATCCAGGAAACCTGGGATGTGCGGACCTTCTGTTTCATGGCCGACCAGCCCATCATGTTCTTCTTCAAGCCCGGTCAGTTCGTGACCCTGGAGCTGGAGATCGACGGCGAGCCGATCATGCGCTCGTACACCATTTCCAGTTCGCCGTCGGTGCCCTACAGCTTCTCGGTGACCATCAAGCGGGTGCCGGGCGGCAAGGTCTCCAACTGGCTGCACGACACCCTGCATGAGGGCCAGGAGCTGGCGGTGCACGGGCCGGTCGGGCTGTTCAACGCCATCGACTTCCCCAGCCCCAAGGTGCTGTACCTCAGCGGCGGCGTCGGCATTACCCCGGTGATGTCCATGGCCCGCTGGTTCTACGACACCAACGGCAATGTCGACATGGTCTTCGTGCACAGCGCCCGCTCGCCCAAGGACATCATCTATCACCGCGAGCTGGAGCACATGGCCTCGCGGATCGACAACTTCAGCCTGCACATCATTTGCGAGAAGCATGGCCTGGGCGAGCCCTGGGCGGGTTACCGCGGCTACCTGAACCAGAAGCTGATGGAACTGATCGCCCCGGACTACATGGAACGGGAAATCTTCTGCTGCGGGCCGACCCCTTACATGCACGCGGTCAAGCGCCTGCTGGAAGCCAGCGGCTACGACATGCGTCGTTACCATGAGGAATCCTTCGGCGCGACCCCGGCCGAGGTCAAGGCCGATGCGGTGGAGCATGCCGAGCAGGCGGCCGAAGCCGCCGAGGTGGATGCAAGCGACCTGCACCAGGTCGAGTTCACCGCCACCGGCAAGAGCATCCGCGTGGCCCCGGGCGAGACCGTGCATGCGGCGGCAGCCAAGCTCGGCCTGATGATTCCCAAGGCCTGCGGCATGGGTATCTGTGGCACCTGCAAGGTGCTCAAGCTGGGCGGCGAGGTAGAGATGGAGCACAACGGCGGCATCACTGACGATGATGTGGCGGAGGGCTATATCCTGTCCTGCTGCAGTGTCCCTAAAGGGGATGTGCGGATCGAGTACTAGTGCTGCAAAGACCGCCGTAGAACTCAGGACGGCGGTCCTGGAGTACATGGTTGTAGTCGCTGATCCATTTGTCGTCGGCTTCGGCGAGATCGATGTCGGCCAGCAGTAACTGTGCTTCGGGCAGGCTGCTGGCGCCGGCCAGGGGGAATCCGTCGGCATCGACAATGGATGATCCGCCCACCCAGTCGATCCCGCGCTCATAGCCATGGCGATCACAGGCCGCGATGAACATTCGATTGACTGCCGCAGCGGCCTGGACCCTCACGATCTCGGCCGGCCGTTCACCTTCCGGGCGGCCCAGGTCTGGCCAGTTGGCTGGTGCGCAGAGTAGCTGCACGCCGCCGAGTGCCGCCAGGCGGACCCATTCGGGTATTTCCAGGTCGTAGCAGATCATCAGGCCGATGCGGCCTTTGGCAGTACGCGCTATCGGTGGAGGCTGGTCGCCGGGGGTGAAGATGAGTTTTTCCCGGTCCCACAGGTGCGTCTTGCGGTAACAGGTCAGCCAGCCCCGGGGATCGACCAGCACGGCGCTATTGGCCACTTCGTTGGCTGACAGGCGTTCGCAGAGCCCGCCGACAACGATGATGTCGTATTGACGAGCCAACTCGAACCAGCCCAGTACCGTCTCGTCGTACAGACCTTCCGCCGACTTGAGGGCTTCATCACGGTCATGGAAGGCATAGCCGCTTTGCGCAAGCTCCGGCAGTACTACCAGTTCTGCACCTTGCTGCGCGGCGTCGATAATGGCCGCGTTGCACAGTTGGCGGTTGTAATTCACTTCGCCCACCCTGGGGGCGATCTGGGCACAGGCGATACGTAAAGGCAATGATGTGCTGGTCATGCGTTTATCTCCTGGAAAGAGCATTTATCAATGCTCCTTTAAGCGCGACCGTCAACTAGCATTTTTGCCAGTCCAAGAAACTGGGATTGAATTTCAATTCAATATAATTATCCGAATCCCTGGCGCTATGCTCTTTCCGTAAGTCTAACTTCTGCGGAGAATGAAATGTCTTCAATTCCTTCTCGTATACGCCTTGCCAAACAAGTTATGGACAAGGATGTCAGTGCGCTTATTCCAGACTTTCCATTTGATTATGGTGGATACCTTTCGGGTAGAGGGGCGCAGACGCTTGGAACTATCAATGCGCAATACAGAGGGGAGCAGGTGCTGGTGGTAGGGGCTGGTGCCGCCGGGCTGGTTGCGGCCTACGAGATCATGCGCATGGGGCTGCACCCGGTTGTCGTCGATGCGGGTGGGCGTGTCGGTGGGAGGCTGTTTTCACAATCGGTAAATGGCTCTGTACCTTTTGAACGTGGTGCCATGCGCTTTCCTGTTTCAGGAAAGGCCTTGATGCACTATTTTCGTAAAGTCGGGATGCTTGATAACAGTGAGGCGTTTCCTAATCCGGGAAGTTCGGCGGCAGTGAGTACGGTGGTTGACTTCGAGGGTGATAAATATTATTTCGAAGGTGATGAGGGAGCGTTTCCGCGGCCCCCTCGATTCAAGGATATAGAAGATCGGTTCTTTGGCGAGTTTCTTGAACAGCAGCCCATCCGTTTCACCGAGATGGAAAATGCCATGTCAGCGGGCTCCATCGATCAAGTGTTGATCAAGCAGATATGGGACAACATTCTCAGTGAGGGTTGGGACAACCTCAGTTTCCATGCCGCCATGGTCGAGCAGGCACGCTGGTCAGCGGCAGACATCAATGTTTTCGGACAGATCGGCTTCGGCACAGGGGGCTGGAATACAGACTTCCCCAACTGCTTCCTGGAAGTGCTGCGGGTGCTGTACACAGGGTTGGACATCAATCACCTGCTCATGCGCGATGGCGCCGACCAGTTGCCCCAGCGTCTGTGGTCACAACCCGCTGCCGACTTTGGTGATCAACAGGAGTTCTGGTCGCCTGTCGAGAACGTAGAACGGTTGAGCCATATTGCCTTGTCGGGACGTAACCCCCTGCGTCAGGAGGTCAGGTTGATCAGTCGCCGGGGAGATGGTCGATTCGACGTGGTGTTCCATGATCTTGATGGAGGTACGGACTGGCAACGCGATTACGCTGCGGTTGTGTATACCCCGCACGTGCGGATCCTCGACAAGTTTCGCTACATGAACGGTGTCGGGGGGCTCGATGCCAGTCAGTCGTTGCTAAGCCAGAAGCAGTGGGAAGCGGTGATGTACTGCCACTACATGCAATCGGCGAAGATTTTCGCCCAGACCAGTACGCCTTTCTGGCATCAGCGCGGAGGGGATGGCAAGCAATTGATGAGCGTCACCCTTTCCGATCGCCTGACTCGGGGCACCTACCTGGTCGATTACAGCCGTAGCACGGGAGGCTACAAGGGCAGTGGCATTTTCCTCTCCTACACCTGGAACAACGACAGCTTGAAGTTTCTCGGCGATCGTCCGCTCGTACGGCATGGCGAGTTATGCACGGCGCTGCTCGACAAGGTGTATCCGAACCTGGGCCTGGCGTCGCACTTTGTTGGCAGCGATCCTTTCGTGGAGATCAACTGGGAGGATGAGCCCTTTTACCTGGGCGCATTCAAGATGAACCTGCCAGGGCAGTACGAGAACCAGCGGCAGCTGTTCAGCCAGTTCTACGAGGGGGGCAATGGTGTTGCCATGGATGGTTTCATCCTGGCGGGGGATGATGTTTCCTGGACTGGCGGCTGGACGGAGGGTGCGGTGACCACGGCGTTGAACGCGGTGGACAAGCTGGCGACCAAGTTCTCCAACGGGTTCAACCCCGAGGGTGGACCCGTATCGCAGTGGCATCGCCTCAAGCCGAAGGTGTTGGAGGAGTGAGTGTCTGAACACCAATTCCTGACCAGCGGCAATCATGGGGGGGAACCGGTCTGGCATCGGCGGGTCAATCAACACCAGGCCGATGCGTCTAGATCCGATATCCCTGGCGACCACGCGGAGTTTTCTTTATCGTGTGCGCCCCCTGAAAACCCCCGAGAAGGCAATCATGTTGGAAACTTCCCTCAGTCAATTGGAACAACTGGTCAGCGACCTGGTACAGAAGAATCAGGAACTGGCCGAACGCAATGCGCAGATCGGCGCTGAACTGGCCCAGGCCAAGGATGAAAACGAAAGCCTGCAGCTGGCGCTGATGGAGCACGAAGAGAAGCAGGGCGCTACCGCCGCGCGTATCCAGGCCCTGGTCGAGCGCGCCAGCGTCGGTGCCGTCAACGCATGAGAACTTCAGCACAGCCGATCAATGTCGTGTCGATCCTTGGCAGCGACTATTCGATCAAGGCCCCCGAAGGCCAGGAACAGGCCCTGGCGCAGGCCGTGCAGATGCTCAATGCGTCGTTGGCCGATACCAAGCGCAAATACCCGACCCTGATCGGTGACAAGCTGCTGGTCCTGGCAGCCCTCAACCTGTGCTCGAAGCAGATCGAACTGCAACAGCAGCACCAACAGGCCCTCGACCGTTACCAAGAGCAAGTCAGCGCCACGGTCGATGTCATTGCCCGGACCATCAGCAACAGCTGATCGTACTGCGCCAAACGTTGTCCCTTCTTTTGCTCGCTCACTGCCGGTGTGGCAGTGGGCGGCATTGCCGTGGGTCAGTGGAATTATTGTATTTTCACCTGTATACAATTGGCTTGTGTATTGCAGTACAAGGCTCATTTACCCAGGGGAAATCCATGCAGTTCTGGCGGCGCAGTATCCAGTGGCAATTGATCGCAAGCATGGGCGCAGCCCTGCTGGTGAGCGTTCTCATCGTGGTCGGGATCTATTCGCTGGCGGTCAATCGCCTGACGGAGCGTTACCTGGTCGACACCGCCTTGCCGGCGAGCATTGAGGCAATTCGTAACGACATCGAGCGGATGTTGAGCCGCCCGCTGACGGCGGCGGCCGATATCGCCAGCAACACCATTCTGCGTGACTGGTTGGCGGGCGGGGAGGACAGCGCCCAGACGCCGCAATTCATCGAGTACCTCGAAGCGGTCAGAGAAAAGAACCAGGCCTTCACCGCACTGTTCGCCGCCACCGAAACCCATCACTACTACAACGAGAAAGGCCTGAACCGGACCCTGAGCCGCAGCAATCCGGCAGACAAGTGGTTCTACGGCTTCATCGACAGTGGCAACCCGAGGCTGCTGAACATCGACACCGACGGGAGCACCGGCGAACTGGCGCTGTTTATCGACTATCGGGTAGAGAAAGCCGGAAAACTGGTGGGTATCGCCGGGTTGGGCCTGCGCATGACCGAACTGTCGGCCCTGATCCACAACTTCAGTTTCGGTGAGCGCGGCCGGGTCTTCCTGGTGCGGGGCGACGGCTTGATCCAGGTCCACCCCGAACAGCAATTCAGTGGCAAGCGCACCCTGGCCGAGCAGATCGGTGAAGAGGCTGCGCAGGTCGCACTGAGCCGCGAGCAAGGCGTACACAGCAGCCGCTTCGAGCGCGATGGTGAGGGCTACCTGGCCCTGAGCCTGCCGCTGCGTGACCTGAACTGGAGCCTGGTGGCCGAGGTGCCGGAATCGCAAATCTATGCGCCGGTGCGCGAAACGCTGTGGCTGACCAGCCTGATCGGTGCGGCGGTGGCGCTGCTGTCGTTGTTGCTGGTGGTGCTGCTGGCACGGGGGATCGTGCGACCGATTCGCCGGGTTACCGGCGCCTTGATGGCGATCGGCAACGGTGGCGGCGACCTGACCCAGCGTCTGGACGCCTCCCGCGCCGATGAGCTGGGTGACCTGGCCCGGGGCTTCAATGGCTTTCTCGACAGCCAGCGCGCACTGATCAGCGAGGTGTTGCGCACCACCGGGCGTTTGCATGATGCGGTCAGCCAGGTGAGCGAAGTGGTGGACAACACCGCCGATCGTTCGCTCAGGCAGCAGGAAATGACCGAAATGGTCGCCACGGCGGTGCATGAGATGGGCCTGACCGTGCAGGAGATTGCACAAAACGCCGGCAATGCCGCCCAGGCTTCGCAGACGGCTCGCAGCGAAGCCCTGCAGGCCCGCGATGTGGTGCAGCGCTCCATTGCACATATCGAAGGCATGTCTGGCGAGATTGGCCAGGCCGCCGGGGCGGTCAGCCAGTTGGCTGAAGAAGTTGCCTCGATCGACGAAGTTCTTGCCGTCATCCGCAGTATTTCCGAACAGACCAACCTGCTGGCGCTCAACGCGGCCATCGAGGCGGCGCGAGCTGGCGAGATGGGCCGTGGCTTTGCCGTGGTCGCCGATGAAGTGCGCACCCTGGCCCAGCGGACCCAGGTGTCCACCGACGAGATCCAGCAGATGATCCAGCGCCTCAAGCACGGTGCCGGCAATGCCGTGGCCTCGATGCATGCCGGGCAGGCGGCGACCGGTACGGGGGTCGAGTCGAGCCAGCGCACGGGAGCGTCCTTGACCACCATCACCGGGCAGGTCGAGCACATCAGCGACATGAACCTGCAGGTGGCGACGGCGACTGAAGAGCAGTCGGCGGTGACCGAGGAGATCAACCGTAACGTGCAGGGGATTTCCGACCTGGCGCGGCAAACGGCGGTCGAGGTGCAGGGTTGCCGGCAGGATTGCCAGGCGTTGCGCGGGCTGGCCGATGACCTGGCGCGGCAGATGGGTGGGTTCAGGCTCTAGGTGGGAGCAACTGTCTTCGGTGGGAGCGGGCTTGCCCCGCGATAGCGGTGTATCAGCCTCATCGCTTCGCGGGGCAAGCCCGCTCCCACTGCTCCCACAGGTTCCAGCTTCAGGCGCCCATGGCTGTGCGGATATCCGCCGCCAGCTCGCGCACCCGCGCTTCGTCGGTATCCCAGGAGCACATGAAGCGCGCACCCCCACTACCGATGAAGGTGTAGAAACGCCAGCCCTTGTTGCGCAAGGCTTCCAGGGCAGGCTCCGACATCTGCAGGAACACCCCGTTGGCCTCCACCGGGAACATCAACTCGACACCCGGCACGTCGCTCACCAGTTCGCTGAGCAGCTGTGCGCAACGGTTGGCATGGGCGCCGTACTTGAGCCAGGCACCGCCTTCGAGCAGGCCGACCCAGGGCGCGGACAGAAAGCGCATCTTCGACGCCAGCTGGCCCGCCTGCTTGCAGCGGTAGTCGAAGTCTTCGGCCAGTTTGCGGTTGAAGAACAGGATCGCCTCACCCACGGCCATGCCGTTCTTGGTGCCGCCGAAGCACAGCACATCGACCCCGGCCTTCCAGGTCAGCTCGGCCGGCGAGCAGCCCAGGTACGCGCAGGCGTTGCTGAAGCGGGCGCCGTCCATGTGCAGGTTCAGGCCCAGTTCCTTGCAGGTGGTGCTGATTGCCTTGAGCTCGTCGGGGCGGTAGACGCTACCGACTTCAGTGGCCTGGGTGATGGTCACCACCCGTGGCTTGGGGTAGTGGATGTCCTGGCGCTTGAGGGCGACTTCGCGGATCGCGTCCGGGGTCAGCTTGCCGGCCACGGTGCGGGCGGTGAGCAGCTTGGAGCCGTTGGAGAAGAACTCCGGGGCGCCGCATTCATCGGTCTCGACGTGGGCGGTCTCCGAGCAGATCACGCTGTGATAGCTCTGGCACAGGGACGACAGCGCCAGGGAGTTGGCCGCGGTACCGTTGAAGGCGAAGAACACCTCGCAGTCGGTCTCGAACAGTTGGCGGAAGTATTCGGCGGCCCGGGCCGTCCACTGGTCGTCGCCGTAGGAGCGGTCGTGACCCCGGTTGGCTTTTTCCATGGCGGCCCAGGCTTCCGGGCAGATGCCTGAGTAGTTGTCGCTGGCGAATTGCTGGCTTTTATCTGTCATGACACTGTCCTGTGAACGACGCAGGTGAGCACTCTAAACCAAGAAATATGGCGCGCCTACAGGGTACGGATTTCCCTGTGGGAGCCGGCATCGCCGGCGATGGCATCGGCGCGCTGCCAGGTGGTGCGCGGCGTCTCTATCGCTGGCGATGCCAGCTCCCACAAGCGCTGCGCGCAGGTCATGTCGTAAACGCACCTTTGTGTGGCGCCCGTAGGCATCTGGGCTGTCTGCGTCGGTCATACCATCGCTGCAAAAGGGCAATTGCCCGACAAGAACCGATGCCGCTGCCGGGAGAGACTGCGATGTTCAGCAAGCAAGACCAGATCCAGGGTTACGACGATGCACTGCTGGCGGCGATCAATGCCGAAGAGCAACGCCAGGAAGATCACATCGAGTTGATCGCCTCGGAGAACTACACCAGCAAGCGCGTGATGCAGGCCCAGGGCAGCGGCCTGACCAACAAATACGCCGAAGGCTACCCGGGCAAGCGCTACTATGGCGGTTGCGAGCATGTGGACAAGGTCGAGCAACTGGCCATCGATCGCGCCAAGCAGCTGTTCGGTGCCGACTACGCCAACGTCCAGCCGCATTCCGGTTCCTCGGCCAACAGCGCCGTGTACCTGGCCCTGCTGCAGGCCGGCGACACCATCCTGGGCATGAGCCTGGCCCATGGCGGTCACCTGACCCACGGCGCCAAGGTGTCGTCCTCGGGCAAGCTGTACAACGCCGTGCAGTACGGTATCGACACCGTCACCGGCTTGATCGACTACGACGAGGTCGAGCGCCTGGCCGTCGAGCACAAGCCGAAGATGATCGTCGCCGGGTTCTCGGCCTACTCGAAAACCCTCGATTTCCCACGCTTCCGTCAGATCGCCGATAAGGTCGGTGCCTACCTGTTCGTCGACATGGCCCACGTTGCCGGCCTGGTTGCCGCGGGCTTGTACCCGAATCCGCTGCCCTACGCCGATGTGGTCACCACCACCACCCACAAGACCCTGCGTGGTCCGCGTGGCGGCCTGATCCTGGCGCGCAGCAACGAAGAGATCGAGAAGAAGCTCAACGCCGCGGTATTCCCCGGCGCCCAGGGCGGCCCGCTGATGCATGTGATCGCCGCCAAGGCGGTGTGCTTCAAGGAGGCGCTGGAGCCTGGGTTCAAGACCTATCAACAGCAGGTCATCGACAACGCCCAGGCCATGGCCCAGGTCTTCGTCGAGCGCGGCTACGACGTGGTCTCCGGCGGCACCGACAACCACCTGTTCCTGGTCAGCCTGATCCGTCAGGGCCTGACCGGCAAGGACGCCGACGCCGCCCTGGGTCGCGCCCACATCACCGTGAACAAGAACGCCGTGCCCAACGATCCGCAGTCGCCGTTCGTCACCTCGGGCCTGCGCATCGGCACCCCCGCGGTCACCAGCCGTGGCTTCAAGGTTGCCCAGTGCGTGGAACTGGCCGGCTGGATCTGCGACATCCTCGACAACCTCGGCGATGCCGATGTCGAGGCCGATGTCGCGAAGAACGTGTCGGCACTCTGTGCAGATTTCCCGGTTTATCGCTGAGTGGTTCAGGAGTGAAGACTATGCAACGTTACTCGGGCTTCGGCCTCTTCAAGCACTCGCTCAGCCACCACGAGAACTGGCAGCGCATGTGGCGCACGCCGACCCCGAAAAAGGTCTACGACGTGGTCATCGTCGGCGGTGGCGGGCACGGCCTGGCCACCGCCTACTACCTGGCCAAGGAACACGGCATCACCAACGTTGCAGTGGTCGAGAAAGGCTGGCTGGGCGGCGGCAACACTGCGCGCAACACCACCATCGTGCGCTCCAACTACCTGTGGGACGAGTCGGCGCACCTCTATGAGCACGCCATGAAGCTCTGGGAGGGCCTGTCCCAGGACATCAACTACAACGTGATGTTCTCCCAGCGCGGCGTCTACAACCTCTGCCACACCCTGCAGGACATGCGCGATTCCGAGCGCCGGGTCAGCGCCAACCGCCTCAACGGCGTCGACGGCGAACTGCTCAATGCCCAGCAGGTGGCTGAAGAAATCCCCTACCTGGACTGCTCGAAGAACACCCGCTACCCGATCATCGGCGCCACTGTGCAACGTCGCGGTGGCGTGGCCCGTCACGACGCCGTGGCCTGGGGCTTCGCCCGCGCCGCCGACGCCCTGGGCGTGGACCTGATCCAGCAGACCGAAGTGATCGGCTTTCGCAAGGAAAACGGCGTGGTCATTGGCGTGGAGACCAACAAGGGTTTCATCGGCGCCAAGCGCGTCGGCGTGGTCACTGCCGGTAACTCCGGGCACATGGCCCGACTGGCGGGCTTCCGCCTGCCGATCGAATCGCACCCACTGCAGGCGCTGGTGTCCGAGCCGCTCAAGCCGATCATCGACAGCGTGATCATGTCCAACGCCGTACACGGCTACATCAGCCAGTCGGACAAGGGCGACCTGGTCATCGGCGCCGGTATCGACGGCTGGGTCGGCTACGGCCAGCGTGGCTCTTACCCGGTGATCGAACACACCCTGCAGGCCATCGTCGAGATGTTCCCGATCCTCTCCAGGGTGCGCATGAACCGCCAGTGGGGCGGCATCGTCGACACCACCCCGGACGCTTGCCCGATCATCTCCAAGACCCCGGTGAAGAACATGTTCTTCAACTGCGGCTGGGGCACCGGCGGCTTCAAGGCCACCCCGGGCTCGGGCAACGTCTTCGCCGCCAGTCTGGCCAAGGGCGAAATGCACCCGCTGGCCAAACCCTTTTCCATCGACCGTTTCTACAACGGTGCACTGATCGACGAACACGGCGCCGCCGCTGTCGCCCACTAACAGGAGAAATTCCCATGTTGCATATCTTCTGTCCCCACTGCGGCGAGATGCGCTCCGAGGAGGAGTTCCACGCCGCAGGCCAGGCGCATATCCCGCGGCCGCTGGACCCCAACGCCTGCTCCGACGAGGAGTGGGGTACCTACATGTTCTTCCGCGACAACCCCCGTGGCCTGCACCACGAACTGTGGATTCACGCAGCCGGGTGCCGCCAGTATTTCAACGCCACGCGTGACACGGTGACCTACGAGATTCTGGAAACCTATCCGATTGGCGCCAAGCCGCAAGTGACCGGCAAAAGCACCAGCCCGCAGTTGGCAGTCAGTGGTCAGGGAGAAAAGGTATGAGCCAGGTCTATCGCCTGTCCAACGGCGGTCGCATCGATCGCAGCAAGGTCTTGAACTTCACCTTCAACGGCCAGACCTACCAGGGCTACGCCGGTGACACCCTGGCCGCCGCGTTGCTGGCCAATGGTGTGGATATCGTCGGGCGCAGCTTCAAGTACTCGCGCCCGCGCGGGATCATCGCCGCGGGTTCCGAAGAGCCCAATGCCATCCTGCAGATCGGTGCCACCGAAGCCACCCAGGTGCCCAACGTGCGCGCCACCCAGCAGGCCCTGTACGCAGGCCTGGTGGCTACCAGCACCAACGGCTGGCCGAACGTCAACAACGACGTCATGGGCATTCTCGGCAAGGTCGGCGGCAAGCTGATGCCGCCGGGCTTCTACTACAAGACCTTCATGTACCCGCAGTCGTTCTGGATGACTTACGAGAAGTACATCCGCAAGGCGGCGGGCCTTGGGCGTGCGCCGCTGGAAAACGATCCGGACACCTACGACTACATGAACCAGCACTGCGACGTGCTGGTGGTGGGCGCAGGCCCTGCCGGCCTTGCCGCAGCACTGGCCGCTGGCCGCAGCGGTGCCCGGGTGATCCTTGCTGACGAACAGGAAGAGTTCGGCGGCAGCCTGCTCGACAGCCGCGAAACCCTCGACGGCAAACCGGCCGCCGACTGGGTCGCCGCGGTGGTCGCCGAGCTCAAGGGCATGCGCGAAGTGACCCTGCTGCCACGGGCCACGGTCAACGGCTACCACGACCACAACTTCCTCACCATCCACGAGCGCCTGACCGACCACCTGGGTGACCGTGCGCCGATCGGCCAGGTGCGCCAGCGCATGCACCGGGTTCGCGCCAAGCGCGTGGTGCTGGCGACCGGCGCCCACGAGCGTCCGCTGGTGTACGGCAACAACGATGTGCCGGGCAACATGCTCGCCGGGGCGATCTCCACCTACGTGCGTCGCTATGGTGTGGCGCCGGGCCGCAACCTGGTGCTGTCGACCAACAACGACCATGCCTACCGCGTGGCCCTGGACTGGCACGATGCCGGCCTGAAAGTGGTCGCCATCGCCGATGCCCGCCACAACCCACGCGGTTCGCTGGTGGAGGAGGCGCGCGCCAAGGGCATCCGCATCCTCACCTCCAGCGCGGTGATCGAGTCCCGTGGCAGCAAGCATGTGACCGCTGCCCGTGTCGCCGCCATCGACGTCAAGGCACACAAGGTCACCAGCCCGGGTGAATGGCTGGACTGCGACCTGGTGGCCTCTTCCGGTGGCTACAGCCCGGTGGTGCACCTGGCGTCGCACCTGGGCGGCAAGCCGGTCTGGCGTGAAGACATCCTCGGCTTCGTGCCGGGCGACGCCCCGCAAAAACGCGTGTGCGTCGGTGGCATCAATGGTGTGTTCGCCCTCGGCGACGCCCTGGCCGACGGCTTCGAAGGCGGCGTGCGTGCGGCCACCGAAGCCGGCTTCAAGGCGGTGCAGGGCACCCTGCCGAAAGTCCTTGCGCGTCAGGAAGAGGCCACCGTGGCCCTGTTCCAGGTGCCCCACGACAAGAGCACCGCGCGGGCGCCGAAACAGTTCGTCGACCAGCAGAACGACGTCACCGCAGCGGCCATCGAACTGGCCACCCGCGAAGGCTTCGAGTCGGTCGAGCACGTCAAGCGCTACACCGCCCTGGGCTTCGGTACCGACCAGGGCAAGCTGGGCAACATCAACGGCCTGGCCATTGCCGCCCGCTCCATGGGCATCAGCATCCCGGAAATGGGCACCACCATGTTCCGCCCCAACTACACGCCGATCACCTTCGGCGCCGTGGCCGGCCGGCACTGTGGTCACCTGTTCGAGCCGGTGCGCTTTACCGCGCTGCATGCCTGGCACCTGAAGAACGGCGCCGAGTTCGAAGATGTCGGCCAGTGGAAACGGCCGTGGTACTTCCCGCGCAACGGCGAAGACATCCATGCCGCCGTGGCTCGTGAGTGCAAGGCGGTACGTGACAGCGTCGGTCTGCTCGATGCCTCGACCCTGGGCAAGATCGACATCCAGGGCCCCGATGCCCGCGAGTTCCTCAACCGCATCTACACCAACGCCTGGACCAAGCTGGACGTGGGCAAGGCCCGCTACGGCCTGATGTGCAAGGAAGACGGCATGGTCTTCGACGACGGCGTCACCGCCTGCGTCGGCGACAACCACTTCATCATGACCACCACCACCGGCGGCGCGGCCCGCGTACTGCAGTGGCTGGAGATCTACCAGCAGACCGAATGGCCGGAGCTGAAGGTGTACTTCACCTCGGTCACCGACCACTGGGCGACCCTGACCCTGTCGGGCCCCAACAGCCGCAAGCTGCTCAGCGAAGTGACCGATATCGACCTGGACAAGGAAGCCTTCCCGTTCATGACCTGGAAGGAAGGCCTGGTCGGCGGCGTGCCGGCGCGGGTGTTCCGTATCTCCTTCACCGGCGAGCTGTCCTACGAGGTCAACATCCAGGCCAACTACGCCATGGGCGTGCTGGAGAAGATCGCCGAGGCCGGCAAGCAGTACAACCTGACCCCGTATGGCACCGAGACCATGCACGTGCTGCGGGCCGAGAAGGGCTTCATCATCGTCGGCCAGGACACCGACGGCTCGATGACCCCGGACGACCTCAACATGGGCTGGTGCGTAGGGCGCACCAAACCGTTCTCGTGGATCGGCTGGCGCGGCATGAACCGTGAAGACTGCGTGCGCGAGAACCGCAAGCAACTGGTCGGGCTCAAGCCGGTCGATCCGACCCAGTGGCTGCCGGAAGGCGCGCAACTGGTGTTCGACCCGAAACAGGCGATCCCGATGGACATGGTCGGCCACGTCACCTCCAGCTACGCCAGCAACTCCCTGGGCTATTCCTTCGCCATGGGTGTGGTCAAGGGCGGGCTCAAGCGCATCGGCGAGCGGGTCTACTCGCCCCAGGCCGATGGCAGCGTGATCGAGGCGGAGATCTGTTCTTCGGTGTTCTTCGATCCGAAGGGCGACCGGCAGAACGTGTAATCGACTTGGTGGCTTGGTCACCTGTGGGAGCCGGCGTAGCCGGCGATGAGCGCAACACCCGCTCCCGCAGGGTGATCACCGAACAGCATACGAATTCAAGGCAGGTGCCCCATGAGCACAATCAACGTTTACCAGCAACGCCCCGGCAACGACGCCAAGGCCGAGTCGCCACTGCATCACGCCGACCTGCCCAGCCTGGTCGGCAAGGGCCGCAAGAACGCCGGGGTGACCCTGCGTGAGCACAAGTTCCTCGGTCACCTGACCCTGCGTGGCGATGGCCGCGATCCGGCCTTCGCCGGTGGCGTGTTCAAGGCCCTGGGCCTGGAGCTGCCGGTGGCCCTTACCGTGGTCGCCAATGGCGACATGTCGCTGCAGTGGCTGGGCCCGGATGAGTGGCTGCTGATCGTGCCCGGCGGCCAGGAGTTCGCCATCGAGCAGAAACTGCGCGATGCCCTCGACGGCCAGCACATCCAGGTGGTCAACGTCAGCGGCGGGCAGACCCTGCTGGAACTGAGCGGCCCCAACGTGCGCGACGTGCTGATGAAATCCACCAGCTATGATGTACACCCGAACAACTTCCCGGTCGGCAAGGCCGTGGGCACGGTATTCGCCAAGTCGCAACTGGTGATCCGCCGTACCGGCGAGGAAACCTGGGAGCTGTTGATCCGCCGTAGTTTCTCCGACTACTGGTGGCTGTGGCTGCAGGACGCAGCAGCCGAATACGGTCTGAGCATCGAAGCCTAGGGAGGGTTGTCATGAGCCGAGCACCGGACACCTGGATTCTCACCGCCGACTGCCCGAGCCTGCTCGGCACGGTGGATGTGGTGACGCGCTACCTGTACGAGCAGCAGTGCTATGTCACCGAGCATCACTCGTTCGATGACCGTTTGTCCGGGCGCTTCTTCATCCGCGTGGAATTTCGCCAGCCCGACGGGTTCGACGAAGCCAGCTTCCGCGCGGGCCTGGCCGAGCGCAGCGACGCCTTCGGTATGCTGTTCGAACTGACCGCACCCAACCATCGGCCCAAGGTGGTGATCATGGTCTCCAAGGCCGATCACTGCCTCAACGACCTGCTGTACCGCCAGCGCATCGGGCAGTTGGGCATGGACGTGGTGGCGGTGATTTCCAACCACCCCGACCTTGAGCCCCTGGCCCAGTGGCACCGGATTCCCTACTACCACTTCGCCCTCGACCCGCACGACAAACCGGCACAGGAGCGCAAGGTGCTGAAGGTGATCGAAGAGTCCGGCGCGGAACTGGTGATCCTTGCCCGCTACATGCAGGTGCTGTCGCCCGAGCTGTGCCGCAAGCTCGATGGCTGGGCGATCAATATCCATCACTCCCTGCTGCCGGGCTTCAAGGGCGCCAAGCCGTACCACCAGGCCTACAACAAGGGCGTGAAACTGGTGGGCGCCACGGCCCACTACATCAACAACGACCTCGACGAAGGGCCGATCATCGCCCAGGGCGTCGAGTCGGTGGACCACAGCCATTACCCCGAAGACCTGATCGCCAAGGGACGGGACATCGAGTGCCTGACCCTGGCGCGGGCGGTGGGGTATCACATCGAGCGGCGGGTGTTCTTGAACGCCAACCGGACGGTAGTGCTCTGACGGGCGCCATCGCCGGCTTTGCCGGCTCCCACAATGATCACCGCAGACTCTGTGGGAGCCGGCAAAGCCGGCGATAGGGCTATCAAGTTCAAAAACAGATTCCAGTAACACAGCGCTGCCCCCGGGCTGCGCACTTTGCACCGCTACATAAAAACAATCAGCGAGGTAAAAGCATGTCTGGTAATCGTGGTGTGGTGTATCTCGGCGCCGGCAAGGTCGAGGTGCAGAAAATTGACTACCCGAAAATGCAGGATCCGCGTGGCAAGAAGATCGAGCACGGGGTGATCCTGAGGGTGGTCTCCACCAACATCTGTGGCTCCGACCAGCACATGGTGCGTGGCCGTACCACCGCCCAGGTCGGGCTGGTACTGGGCCATGAGATCACGGGCGAAGTGATCGAGAAGGGCCGTGACGTCGAGAACCTGCAGATCGGCGACCTGGTCTCGGTACCTTTCAACGTCGCCTGCGGCCGCTGCCGCTCGTGCAAGGAACAACACACCGGCGTCTGCCTGACCGTCAACCCGGCCCGTGCCGGCGGTGCCTACGGCTATGTCGACATGGGCGACTGGACCGGTGGCCAGGCCGAGTACGTGATGGTGCCCTATGCCGACTTCAACCTGCTGAAACTGCCGAACCGCGACAAGGCCATGGAGAAGATCCGTGACCTGACCTGCCTGTCCGATATCCTGCCGACCGGTTACCACGGTGCCGTCACCGCGGGCGTCGGCCCGGGCAGCTCGGTGTACATCGCCGGTGCCGGCCCGGTGGGCCTGGCCGCTGCCGCCTCGGCGCGCCTGCTGGGCGCGGCGGTGGTGATCGTCGGTGACGTCAACCCGGTGCGCCTGGCCCATGCCAAGTCCCAGGGCTTCGAAATCGTCGACCTGTCCCAGGACACCCCGCTGCATGAGCAGATCGCCAACCTGCTGGGTGAGCCGGAAGTGGACTGCGCGGTCGATGCCGTGGGCTTCGAAGCCCGTGGTCATGGCCATGCCGGCGTCCAGCACGAAGCCCCGGCCACCGTGCTCAACTCGCTGATGGGCGTGGTGCGCGTTGCCGGCAAGATCGGTATTCCCGGCCTGTACGTCACTGAAGATCCGGGCGCGGTCGATGCCGCAGCGAAGATCGGCAGCCTGAGCATCCGCTTTGGCCTGGGCTGGGCCAAGTCGCACAGCTTCCATACCGGCCAGACGCCGGTGATGAAGTACAACCGCCAGTTGATGCAGGCGATCATGTGGGACCGTATCAACATCGCCGAAGTGGTGGGGGTGCAGGTGATCAGCCTGGACCAGGCGCCGGAAGGCTATGGCGAGTTCGATGCCGGCGTGCCGAAGAAATTCGTCATCGACCCGCACAAGCTGTTCAGCGCTGCCTGACCGCCAATCGCCGGCTCCCGCAGGGTCTCTGTGGGAGCTGGCACCGCCAGCGATATGGCCGCCACTGGCCACGGAACATTCCCCCGCCCACACAGTCCAACCCCTCGATTCCCCGCCTTTTTCGGCTGACGAGGTCCTTGAATGAAACGTTTCGCACTGGTCACCCTGATGACCCTGGCCGCCAGCCCGGTGTTCGCCTTCAACCTCAGCGATGCGGCCAACGCCGTTTCCGCCATGCAAGGCAACAAGGACGGTGCGGCGGTACAGGCGCCCGCCGCCTCGGCGAACCTGCTCAATACCCTCGGCAGCGAGTTGAAGATCACCCCGGAACAGGCCATCGGTGGCACTGGCGCCTTGCTGGGCCTGGCCCGCAACCAGCTCAGCAGCGGTGACTACGAGGAGCTGAGCAAGGCCGTGCCGGGCCTGAACCTGCTGGCCGGCGAGAATGCCCTGGGTGCACTGAGCGGCCTGGGTGAGCTGCTGGGCGATAGCGACAACGCCTCGGCCTTGAGCAATGCCCTGGGCAACAACGTCAAGAACGCCAACGACCTGAGCAACGCCTTCAGTGCCCTGGGGATGGACACCGGCATGATCGGCATGTTCGCCCCGCTGCTGCTGCAGTACCTCGGCCAGCAGGGCGTCACCGCTTCGCTGTTGCAGAACCTGGGCAGCCTGTGGACCACCCCGGTCGCTCCGCTCGCCCCGCCTTCGGTGTAACGCGGCTCAGCCCGCTTCGGAGAAGTTGACCATCTGTACCGGGCGGCGGAACCCTGCGGTGAGTACCAGCAGGTAGGCCAGGCCCAGGCCGAACCAGGCAAGGCCGATAGTCAGGGTCAGGCTCGACAGGCTGGTCCACAGCCACAGGGTCAGCCCCAGCCCGACCAGCGGGATCACTCCGTAGCGCAGCAACGCTGGCAGGGTGCGCTGGCTGGTCTCGTTGAGCAGGTGGGTGCGGATCACCGCCAGGTTCACGGCCGAGAAGGCCACCAGCGCGCCAAAGCTGATCAGCGAGGCGAGGGTGGCCAGGTCGATGACCAGGGCCAGCAGGGAAAACGCCGACACCACCAGGGTCGCCGTTACCGGCGTGCCAAAACGTGGCGACAGGTGGCCGAACCAGCGCTGTGGCAGGACCTTGTCTCGGCCCATGGTGTAGAGGATCCGCGACACGGCAGCCTGCGAGGCCAGGGCCGAACCCAGGCTGCCGGCGACGAAGGCGGCGGTGAAGAAGTTGGCCAGGAACTGGCCGCCGGCCATGAACATCACCTCGTTGGCGGCAGCGTCGGTGTTTTCGAAATGACTTCCCGGCAGCACCAGCTGGCTGATGTAGGCGAGCAGGGTGAACAGCAGGCCGGCGCCGAGGGTGGTGAGGATGATCGCCCGTGGCACATCGCGCTGCGGGTCGCGGGTTTCCTCGGCCAGGGTCGACACCGCATCGAAGCCCAGGAACGACAGGCACAGCACCGCCGCACCCGCCATCAAATGACTGAAGCCAGGCTTGCTGCCGTCACCCAGCAGCGGCGAGAGCAGGTCGACCGGCTGACCGCCGCCCAGGGTCTTGCACGACAGCGCGACGAACACCCCGATGAAGACGATCTGCGCGCCGACGATCAGGTTGCTGGCCTTGGCCACCGAGTGGATGCCGACCACGTTGAGTACCGTGACCAGGGCGATCGAGCCCAGGACCAGGGTCCAGACCGGAATGCTCGGGAAGGCAATGTTCAGGAACAGGCCGATGAGCAGGTAGTTGATCATCGGGATGAACAGGTAGTCGAGCAGCAGCGACCAGCCGGCGAGAAAGCCGATGTTCGGCCCGAAGGCCAGGTTGGTATAGGAGTAGGCGGAACCGGCCACCGGAAAGCGCCGGACCATGAAGCTGTAGGACGTTGCCGTGAACAGCATGGCCAGCAGGGTGACCAGGTAGGCTCCGGCGGTGCGTCCGCCGGTGAGTTCGGTGACGATGCCGTAGGTGGTGAAGATGGTCAGCGGAACCATGTACACCAGTCCGAAGAACACCAGGGCAGGGAGCCCGAGGACGCGGCGCAGTTGAGCGGGGGCTGCCTGGGCAGCAGGGCTGGATGGCTTGGCCATTGATCGATCCTGGCTATTTTTGTAGTTGTTTGTTGATCGATTTTTATCCAGTTAAATGGCCAATAGCAAAGAAGATTCCCTTATCTCGATTATTAACGCAGATTTTAATCGACTGTTTACAGAGCATCGCGGGGCAAGCCCGCTCCCACAGGTGTATGTGGGAGCGGGCTTGTCCCGCGATCAGTTCAACTCGCTTCGCAGGCGTTCGATGCGCGCGTCCTTGTCATGCCACAACTGGTTGACCCAGTCCTGCACCGCCTGGCGCACGGCCGGATCGTTTTCGTAGTCGCCGCTCCACAGCGCCGGGTCCAGCTCGCGCACCTGGATATCGATGATCACCCTGGGGACTGCGCCACAGAGCAGGTCCCAGAAGCCCGGGGCCTTGTCGCCGGGGTAGACGATGGTGACATCGAGCAGGGCGTCGAGCTGTTCGCCCAATGCCGCCAGTACGAAGGCCACGCCGCCGGCCTTGGGCTTGAGCAGGTGGTTGAAGGGTGACTGCTGGGCAGTGCGCTTGGCTGCGGTGAAGCGCGTGCCTTCCAGGTAGTTGACCACGGTCACCGGCTGGCGCTTGAACAGCTCGCAGGCCGCCTTGGTGATCTCCAGGTCATGGCCCTTGAGTTCCGGGTGCTTGTCGAGAAACGCTTTGCTGTAGCGCTTCATGAACGGGTAATCCAGCGCCCACCAGGCCAGGCCCAGCAATGGCACCCAGATCAGCTCTTTTTTCAGGAAGAACTTGAAGAACGGGATGCGCCGGTTCAGCACCTGGATCAGCGCCGGAATATCCACCCAGCTCTGGTGGTTGCTGATGGCCAGGTAGGAGGTGTCCAGGCGCAGGCCTTCAGCGCCGCGCACATCCCAGACCGTGGGGATGCACAGGCGGAAGATCAGTTTGTCGATTTCCGCCCAGGTCTCGGCGATCCACATCACCGCCCAGGAGGCGTAGTCGCGGTAACGGCCCGGCAGGACCAGTTTGAGCAGGGCAAAGACCATCAATGGGCCGATCAGGACCAGGGTGTTGAGCAGCAACAGCGCGGTCACCAGAATGCCCGTCAGCAAGCGGCGCATAAGAAAACTCGTTATTTCAGGTAAGCGGTCGGCAATGATAAGCAGCCTGCCCGCGTACGCCAAATGCTCAGGCTGGCGTGGGCAGGACAAATGTTTCACTTTGTGTTGGTTAAGCTGTCGCGGCGAACCTATCCTGCCTTCGCAGTCTAAACACTGTCTTGTCTCAAGGAAGCGGATCCTGTGAAACCTGTACTTGCCCTGCTGTCGCTGCTCGCCCTGCCGGTCATGGCCGCCGAGCCGACCCTCTATGGTCGTTACGAATACATCACGCTGCCGGAGTTCGGCGGCGAAACCCTCAAGGCCAAGATGGACACCGGTGCCCTGACCGCCTCGCTGTCGGCCAAGGACATCGAAACCTTCACCCGCGATGGCGAGGACTGGGTGCGCTTCCGCCTGGCCACCAAGGACAGCGATGGCAAGGTCTATGAACACAAACTGGCGCGCATCAGCAAGATCAAGAACCGCGCCGATGAAGACGAAGACGGCGAGGGCGCCGAGATCAGCAAGCGCCCGGTGGTGGACCTGGAGCTGTGCCTGGGCGACGTCAAGCGCACGGTCGAGGTCAACCTGACCGACCGCAGCAGCTTCAACTACCCGCTGCTGATCGGCGCCAAGGCGTTGCGTGAATTCAAGGCGGCGGTGAATCCGGCGCGCAGGTTCACGGCGGGCAAGCCGGATTGCTGATGGGTGCGGGTTCAGGCGACACGCTCTAGACTTGCAACTGACCCCTTGCCGCGTGTAGCTGCCCCAATGCCCCACATACTCATCGTCGAAGACGAAGCCGCCATTGCCGACACCTTGGTCTTCGCCCTGCAGGGCGAGGGCCACAGCACCGAGTGGGTGACGCTGGGCAACGCCGCCCTGGAGCAGCAACGCCAGCGGCCCGCCGACCTGATCATCCTCGACATCGGCCTGCCGGATATCAGTGGCTTTGAAACCTGCCGGCAGCTGCGGCGCTTCACCGAAGTGCCGGTGATGTTCCTCAGCGCGCGCGATGGCGAGATCGACCGGGTGGTGGGCCTGGAGATCGGTGCCGACGACTATGTGGTCAAGCCCTTCAGCCCGCGCGAGGTGGCGGCCCGGGTGCGGGCGATCCTCAAGCGCATGGCGCCGCGTGCCGAGCCACTGGCCGCGGCGACGTCGTTGTTCCAGGTCGACACCCTGCGCATGCAGATCAGCTACCGCGGCCAGGCGCTGAGCCTGACCCGCCATGAGTTCCGCCTGTTGCAGAGCCTGCTGGAGCAACCCGAGCGGGTGTTCAGCCGGGAGCAACTGCTCGATGCCACCGGGGTCGCCGCCGACGCCGGTTATGAGCGCAGCGTCGACAGCCATATCAAGAGCCTGCGCGCCAAGCTGCGTCAGGTGGCCGCCGATGGCGAGCCGATCCAGACCCATCGCGGCCTGGGCTACAGCTACTGTCCGGGGCGCAGCTGATGCGCCTGGGGATGCGGATCTTCCTGGTCTATTTCCTGTTCGTCGGGCTGACCGGCTATTTCATCCTCAGCACCGTGCGCGAACAGATTCGCCCCGGGGTACGCCAGTCCACCGAAGAAACCCTGGTCGACACCGCCAACCTGCTGGCCGAGTTGCTGCACGATGACGTCAAGGCCGGCACCCTCGGCCAGAGTCGCCTTCCCGTGCTGTTGCGCGCCTATGGGCAACGGCAGCCCAATGCCGAAATCTGGGGCCTGGCCAAGAACCAGGTCAACCATCGCATCTATGTCACCGATGCCAAGGGCATCGTCCTGCTCGACTCGACCGGAGCGGCCGTGGGCCAGGATTACTCGCGCTGGAACGATGTCTACCTGACCTTGCGCGGCGAATATGGCGCACGCTCCACCCGCAGCGATCCGGACGATCCCGATTCGTCGGTGATGCATGTCGCGGCGCCGATCCTCGATGAGGGCAAGATCATCGGCGTGGTCACCGTGGCCAAGCCGAACAAGTCGCTGCAACCCTACATCGATCGCTCCGAATTGCGTCTGCTGTACCTGGGCCTGGGGCTGATCGTCCTGGGCTTGCTGGCCGGTGCGGCACTGTCCTGGTGGCTGGCACGCTCGCTGCGGCGCCTGACCGGTTATGCCGAAGCCGTCAGCGCAGGCGAGCGCACCGTCTTGCCGCATTTTCGCGGGGGTGAGCTGGGCCAGCTGGCGGCGGCGGTCGAGCGCATGCGTACCCGGCTGGAAGGCAAGGACTATGTCGAGCGCTACGTGCACACCCTGACCCATGAACTCAAAAGCCCCCTGGCCGCCATTCGGGGGGCCTCGGAGCTGCTCCAGGAGCCGATGCCGGAGGAGCAGCGCCAGCGCTTTGCCGGCAATATCGAAAGCGAAAGCGCGCGCATGCAGCAGTTGATCGAGCGCCTGCTCAACCTGGCCCAGGTCGAACAGATGCAGACCCTGGAAGAACAGCAGCAGGTGCCGCTGGCAGCCCTGGTCGATGAGCTGTTGCTGGCCCACAGCGCGCGAATCGAGAGTGCCGGCTTGCAGGTGCGCCAGCGCGTGCCGGCGTCGGTGCATTTGCTGTGCGAACCCTTCCTGATGCGCCAGGCGATTGCCAACCTGCTGGACAACGCCCTGGACTTCACGCCACCCGGCGGTATGTTGCTGTTCGAACTGGAGCGGCGCGAAGGGCAGGTGGCCCTGAGCCTGTTCAACCAGGGCGAGGCCATTCCCGACTATGCCCTGGGCCGCTTGAGCGAACGCTTCTACTCCTTGCCGCGCCCCTTCAGCGGGCGCAAGAGCACGGGGCTGGGGCTGAACTTCGTCGAGGAAGTGATGCAGCTGCACGGCGGCTCGCTGCAGATCGCCAACGTCGAAGACGGCGTGCGCGTGCGCTTGTGGCTGCCGGCCAAACGCCTGGGCTGAACACTTCACACAAGCTCCACACAGGCTCCACAAAAGTCCCCAAGGCTTCCATATCGAGTGCGCAGACTCTGCCCATCGAAACCGGAGCCTTGCCCTATGAACCGAACCTTGAGTCTCAAACTCGGCGCCATCGCCGGGCTGATCATCCTGCTGCTGGTGCCCTTGCTGATGATTGGCGGCCTGATCGACGAGCGCCAGGCACTGCGCGACAGCGTGGTGCAGGACATCGCCCAGAGCTCCAGCTACAGCCAGCAGATCAGCGGGCCGGTGCTGGTGGTGCCGTACCGCAAGACCGAACGGCGCTGGAAGCTGCAGGAGGGCCAGCGCATCCAGGAAACCAGCCAGGTGAGTGGCCAGCTGTACTTTCTCCCGGAAACCTTCGAGCTCAAGTCAGGCATCGACACCGAGCTGCGCTCGCGGGGGATCTACCAGGCCCGGCTGTTCCACGCCGATAACCATGTCAGCGGCCAGTTCAGGCTGCCCGCGCACTGGGGCATCAGCGAAGACTTCGACGATTATCGCTTCGAGCCGGCTTTTCTCGCCGTTGGCATCAGTGACATTCGTGGCATCGAAAAAGGCCTGCAGTTGCAGCTCAACGAGCGGCACCTGGAGTTCCAGGCCGGCACCCGCCTGGGCTGGCTCGGCAGTGGCGTGCACGTGGTCCTGGGGTCGCTCGACGGCAAGGGCGAAACCCTGCTCGACTATGCCTTTGACCTCAGCCTGCAGGGCACCGGGCAACTGCATGTGCTCCCGGTCGGCCGCAGCACCCGCGTCAGCATGGCGGCCAACTGGCCGCACCCAAGCTTTATCGGCAACTACCTGCCGGCCAGCCGCAAGGTCGATGCCACCGGGTTCTCTGCGCGCTGGCAGACCTCGTTCTTCTCCACCAACCTGGAGGATGCCCTGAGTCAGTGCGTGAGCAATGCCAGCTGCGAGGATTTTCGCAGCCGGGCCTTCGGGGTCAGCTTTGTCGACCCGGTGGACCAGTACCTCAAGAGCGAGCGGGCGATCAAATATGCCTTGCTGTTCATTGCCCTGACCTTCGCCGGATTCTTTCTCTTCGAAGTGCTGCGCAACCTCAGCGTTCACCCCATCCAGTACGCCCTGGTCGGCGCGGCCCTGGCGCTGTTCTACCTGTTGCTGTTGTCGCTGTCCGAGCACCTGGGCTTCGGCCTGGCCTACCTGTTGTCTGCCGGGGCCTGCGTGGTGCTGATCGGATTCTATCTGTGCCACGTGCTGCGCAGCCTGTGGCGGGCGCTGGGCGTTGCCCTGGGGCTGGTGGCGCTGTACGGCATGCTCTACGGGCTGCTCAGCGCCGAGGACTATGCCTTGTTGATGGGGGCGTTGTTGCTGTTCGGCCTGCTGGGGGTGTTCATGGTGCTGACCCGGCGCCTGGACTGGTATGGCGTTGGCCAGGGGAGGCTGCAATGAGCGGGTTGCGGGAGGAGAGGCGTTGGGCAACGGGGTTTGTTGTGCATATTGTGTTTTTGTGGCGTCTGCATCGCGGGGCAAGCCCGCTCCTACTGTGGGAGCGGGCTTGCCCCGCGCTGAGGCCCTTCAGACCGACGGGGCGGTCGCCTGCATCGACGGCCGCTGACTGACCTGTGCATACCAGGCCGCCAGCTTGGGCTGCTGCTCGCGCCAGGCGAAATCCGGCATGCGGAAGTCGATGTAACCCAGGGCGCACGCCACGCCGATGGCGGCGATGTCGAACACCGAGGCCAGTTCGGCGATGTGCTCCTGTTCCAGGTTCGCCAGGCCGCGGCGAACCTTGTCCAGCTGGGCGTCGACCCAGCGGTCCCAGCGCTTGTCTTCGGGGCGCAGGAAGGTCTCGTAGCGGGTCGTCACCGCAGCGTCCATGATCGCGTCGGCCAGGGACGCCAGGGTCAGGCGGCGCCAGCGCGCCGGGCCTTCCCGGGGGATCAGCGGGTTACCCACATGCTGCAGGTCGAGGTACTCGCAGATCACCCGGCTGTCGTGCAGCACGGTGCCGTCGTCCAGGCGCAGGGCCGGGATCTTCCCGGCCGGGTTGCCCTGGTTGAGTTCGGCATCGGGGCTCACCGGTGACAGGTTGATGCTGTGCACGGCAACCCGGTCGCTCTGCCCGGTCTCGTGCAGCAGCACCATGACCTTGCGCACGAAGGGGGAGGCCGGCGAGTGGAACAACATCATGCTTGGCGCGGACATGGCGATCCCTCAGTTGCCTTGCAGGCTGGGCGGTAGGCAGACACCGGTGCCACCGATGCCGCAATAGCCGTCCGGGTTCTTGGCCAGGTACTGCTGGTGGTAGGCCTCGGCGAAGTAGACGGTCGGCGCCTGGTCGATCTCGGTGGTGATCTGGCCGAAGCCGGCCTTGTCCAGTTCGGCCTGGTAGACCTGTTTGCTGGCATTGGCTTCATCCAGCTGCTGAGGACTGGTGCAGTAGATCACCGAACGGTACTGGGTGCCGATGTCGTTGCCCTGGCGCATGCCCTGGGTCGGGTTGTGCAGTTCCCAGAACATCGCCAGCAGCTCGCGGTAGGTGACTTTGTCCTTGTCGAACACCACCAGCACCACTTCGGTGTGCCCGGTCAGGCCCGAGCAGACTTCTTCGTAGGTCGGGTTGGGGGTGAAGCCGCCGGCATAGCCGACCACAGTGCTGACCACGCCCTCACGCTGCCAGAAGCGGCGCTCGGCGCCCCAGAAGCAACCCAGGCCAAAGATGGCGAAGTCGACGTCCTGGAAGAACGGGCCCAGCAGCGGGGTGTCTTCGAAGACGAAGTGCTTTTCTGGCAGGGCCATCGGGGTTTCGCGGCCAGGCAGGGCCTGTTCCGCGGTAGGCAGGACGTTTTTGTTCACCAGGATTTCCGAACGCAGGACCATGGACCCATTCCTCTTCACGATAGGACGACAGGGGTTAGACCTGTAGTGTGCCCGAGTGTTACGCCGCTGTCAGGCGCCGGGGCCGCGCGGATAACGCTTGAGCTTGTCCACCAGTTCAGCCCCCGGAATCGGCCGGTCGAACAGGTAGCCCTGGCCGACGTCGCAGCGGTGGCGACGCAGGAACGCCAGTTGTTCGGCGGTCTCGATACCTTCGGCGACCACCTTGAGCTTGAGGTTGTGGGCCATGGCCACCACCGCCGAGGTGATTTCCATGTCGTCCTGGTTGTCGGGGATCTCGTGGATGAAGCTGCGGTCGATCTTGATGATGTCGATCGGGAATTTTTTCAGGTAGCTGAGCGAGGAATAACCGGTGCCGAAGTCGTCCATGGCCAGGGTCAGGCCCAGCTGCTTGAGCTGGTCGAGCTGGCGGTGGGTGTCTTCGGTGGCTTCCAGCAGCAGGCCTTCGGTCAGCTCCAGCTCCAGCAGGTGCGCCGGCAGGGCTTCTTCCTTGAGGATGTTGGCGATCGAGCTGACCAGATCGGGGTCGGAAAACTGCTTGGGCGACAGGTTGATCGCCACCTGCAGGTTGCCCAGGCCCTCGGTGCGCAATTGCTGGCTCATGCGACAGGCCTGGCGGGCAATCCACTTGCCGATGGGGATGATCAGGCCGGTCTCTTCGGCGACGCTGATGAACTGGTCCGGGCGGATCATGCCCTTTTCCGGGTGGTTCCAGCGCAGCAGCGCCTCCAGGCCCAGCAAGCGGCCGCTGCGCAGGCACAGCTTGGGCTGGTAGAACACATCCAGTTCGTTCTGGGTCAGGGCCCGGCGCAGGTTGTTCTCGACGAACAGCTTGTAGCTGGCTTCGGCATTGAGCGCTTCGGTGAACACCTGGACCTGGTGCTTGCCGTTGGCCTTGGCCTTGTGCAGGGCAAGGCCGGCGTTCTTCATCAGGGTCTGTGGGTCGCGGCCATGCAACGGGGCGCAGGCCAGGCCCACGGAACCGGTGACGCTGATCAGCTGGTTGTCGACGAACAGCGGTTTGTCGAGGGTCCTGAGCAACTGCTGGGCAATCTGCTGGCCACTGTCCTGGTCGGTGTCTTCGAGCAGCACGGCGAACTCGTTGCTGGCAAAGCGCGCCAGGCTGCCGCCGGTGCTCAGGCTGTTGCGCAGGCGCCGGGCCAGGCTGATCAGCAGTTTGTCGCCGGTCTGGTGGCCGAGGCTGTCGTTGATCCGCTTGAAGTTGTCGATGTCCACCAGCAACAGGCTGATGGGGCTGTCGCTGTCGCGGGCGAAGCGCTCATCGAGGTTGCGGATGAAGGCCGGACGGTTGCCCAGGCTGGTCAGGTTGTCGGTGTAGGCCAGGCGTTCGATGCGCTGCTGGGCCAGCTTGCTCTGGGTGATGTCTTCGTAGATGCCGATGTAGTGGGTCAGCTCGCGGTTGTCGCCGTAGACCTTGGAAATCGACAGCTGTCCCCAGTAGGGCTCCAGGTTCTTGCGCCGGCTCTTGAATTCGCCTTGCCAGCTGTTGCTCAGGGCCAGGCTCGACGGCGCGTCGAACAGCAGTTCGCTGAGGTTTTCCAGGGCCGGCAGCTCCGAGAGCCGGTGGCCGTGGACCTCGTCGGTGCTGTACTGGGTGATGGCGGTGAAGCTGGGGTTGACGTACTCGACCACGCCGTCGCGGTTGACCAGCAAAAAGGCGTTGGCGCTTTGTTCCACCGCGCGCTGGAACAGGTGCAGGGCGCTGGTGGCGGTTCGCCGGTTGTGGTTGTTGATGACCTGGGCGAACTGGTCGGCCAGCTCACCGGCAAAGGCGATCTCATCGGTCTGCCAGGCTCGCGCCGAGCCGGTCTGCTCCAGGCACAGCACGCCGACCACCTGGCCATCGATGCGGATGCTGGCATCGAGCATGGCGTTGATGTCGCGCGGACGCAGGCTCTCGGCCATCTCCCGGGTACGCGGGTCATGGGTGGCGTTGTGGGCGTCGATGGCGCGGCTGGTGTGCAGGGCGTCGAGGTAGTCGGGAAAGCGGCTGGCGTCGATCGGCTCGGGTAGGTGGTATTCCTGGGTTTCGCGGTAGTAGGCGGAAATCGGCTCCAGGCGCTGGCCTTCCAGATACCAGATGCTCGCGCAGTCGATCCGGTAGATTTCGCAGGCGCTGCGGGTGATCAGTTCGGCCGCTTCGAGCAGCGAGTTGCTGGCGCTGTAGCGGTGACGGGCCAGGTGCAGGATCAGCTCCTGCTGGGCTCGTACCCGTTCCAGGTGCTCGAGCTGTTCCTGCTGGGCCCGCTGGTTGAGCTGCAAGGCGATCTGCAGGCGGTTGTTGCGGGTTTCCAGCTCGGCGGCGCTCAGGTTAGGTGCATCGCCTGGCTGGGCGTCGATCACCATCAGGTAGCCGCGCAGCAACTGGCGGTTGTGCTGTTTGTAGGACTCGCCCATTTCCAGAAGATGCAGCGGGCCCTGGGCCGTGTGCAGGGTGTAGCGCACCCGGTAGTGCGAGCGCTGGCCAAGCTGCACCTGGATATCGTCATGCAGTTTGTAGCGCGCCTCGGGCTCCATCAGGCTGGCGTAGGGCGAGCCGACCAGGGCGCACAGATCGACGGCAGCCATGCCGAATTGGCGTTCGCAGGCGGGGTCGAGGTACAGCAGCGCCCAGCTGGCCTCATTCAGCCGTTCGAAACGCAGCATGCCGAGCCGCGAGGGCACGGGCAACTGCGTCACGACCTCGGCCACCATACGGCTGGCGGCATCGGGTTGGCTTTTCATTGAGAGCTCGCTTCAAGAAGGCTGTTCGCGCAGACAGCGCAATCTGCTGTTACGCATATTGGGCAAGGTTGCATCATGCGCTTGAGGCTGACAAGCGATACAGAGGCCACTGCACTTACTTGTATCGGCAGGGCGGAGAATTTCTTCAGTATGTCCCTGATGGGGCAAGCATGCCGATCAAGGTTCGGGCTGGCATTTACGGTTCAGGTACATATGTAGCACCTGTAGTTAATTGTAAGGATGAGGATGAGCGTCCTATTCACACGAGTGGAACGAGATCTATGACGCTCCAACCTGATTCGACGCCGGATCCTGACATATCACCCAGTTGGCTGTACTGGCTGGCACGCTCCGAGATACGCCTGAATAGCTTCTTGAGTCAGCAGCCACGATATGAAGAGTCTTTCAGCCTCCTGGATTTCTTGCGACGCTTGAAATATTTCTGGGAACTGCCTCAGGCAAGTGCCAATTCTACTCTTAGCCACAGGCAACGGTTGACGCAGCTTCTCGCCGCGCAAATGAAAATGATTGAGCGGCACAGTAACTTGCCGACCATGGCACGCGCGTTGGTCGAGCGCTGCTATGCCGATCGGCGCTCCGTCGGACAAGCGTCATGGCAAGGGTTCCAGCTGACGATTGCGACCCGCAAGGGCGGGCGCCGTTTTCCCCTCCTCGGTATGTTTGTGTTGACGCAGGATGGCCCGGCTACTCCCTTGCTCAGCAAGGAACCCGTGGTGTTGGCGGAGCTGGGACAGCCCTGGCGTTCTTTCGCTTCCGGGCCTGACCTATGGCAGTGGCTGCTCAGCGCGTTCGATGGGACCGAAGGCAAAGCGAGGTTGTTGCGCAACCTACCTTTCAAGTACCAGAGCTCCATAGGCCCACTGGCTGAGCGCAAGGCTTTCGATTTATCGAAATTTGACCTGGTGTCCCAGGTCATTGGCGAATCGCCTTTTGCCTTTACCGTAAGAGGCCTGCTCGATCAGCAACGGCAAGCGATTGAGTACCAGATTGCTGTCAACAGGAGGCATGGCCTGCCCCAGGGCACAGATCTGGACAAGGCTGCCGACCTACGGACTCGATTCAGCGTTGGTCCTGTTGTTGCCCTGTACCGCAACGTCAATGCCCAGGCCTATGCCGAAACGGCGCTGCGAACGCTGCAGTCCGCCCCGGATATGTATGCGCAAGGACGCCGGTACATCAAAGAGCAGGTCAAGCAGCTGACCGGACAGGAGGTAAACCCTGATCGTATCTATCTTCATTACTTCGGAGGGGCCGTCAGTAGTCACGAGAGCTACAACGGCTGGACGCATCCAGGCTCACCCAGCTGTTCGCTGACGTTGACCCAGTTGGCGCTTGCCAACTTTAGCGCTGAAGATGAAAGCAGTGATCCAGGTGTCCTGGATCTGGTTGCCGGCTTTTACACCGAAGGGCCGGACAGCACAAAGGGTTATGGTGTTCATAACGAATTCCGGCTGCTGCCATCCCGATTGATGGCGCTGGATTGGACCCGGGATTTCTATACGGAGTACAAGGCATCCCTGGATCGTTACTGGCAGGACCATGGCGATGATTATCGAGCACTGCTCAAGGGGCGCTTCATCGCGGTGTGCCGGGCAGAATGTCGCCAGGGACGTCTGTCGCTGGAGGATTACCATGCGTTGATGGCGTGTGCAGTTCCCGGGCTTGACCTCAGGTCCGGCGTCACACTTGCGCAGTTGAACGCTTCGCAGCGGGGCATCGCACACGGGACGGTCAGGTGTTTCGATCTCTACGGCTACAGGTCGACCGATATCCTGCACTTCGTGCTCGCCGGTGACCGCCAGTTTCTTTACTTGCCGGATGTCGACCACGCCAGATTGATCCGTTTCACATCGACTGAGCGGTTGCAGACTTGGGTACTTGAACAAGCCAGGGATCGCAAACAACGTGCGCTACTGGTGTCGCATTTCTCACTGTACCTACGCCAGGATGGTAAAACTTATTCGGGCGTTGACAGTGCCCTGCAAGGATTGGCCGACGGTCGTTGGAGTCCCGCTGCCACGATCGATCGCGATGATTCTCCGATCGATGGCGATGTGTTTTCTCATCTGCTCTCCCAGACCCGGGAGCGGCAATACAGCGATGCCGACACCTTGATTCAGTGCAATGGCGAACTGAATGAAAAGCTCTGGATTGCAAACCTTTCCGCCTTCGAGCAGGTGGTTCTGCCAATGGTGCCTGTCAGTTGGCCTCTGGGCTTGGCAACGGCCGCCGCAGGCGTGGCGTTGCTGGGGCTTGGGATTGATCGGACCGTCAACGGCGATTCCCTTGCAGAGCGCAGGCAGGGGGCATGGACCGCTTTCATTGCAACCCTGGATCTGCTGTGTTCGGCGGGCGGGGGAGAAGCGGAGGATCCTTTTACCTCATTCGAGGATGCTGTCACCCAGGCGCCCTATTCGGTACCGGAGCAAACCCTCGATGGTTGTACGATGGATGCCGATGGTGTTTATCGTCTCGACAGTAATGCCTGGTATGTACGCCAGGGAGAGCAGGTTTACCGAATTACCGTCAGACCGATAGCAGGGATGGTCGCGGTCATCCGACCTGAGGGAGATGTGGCAAGTCCTCTGTTCTTCTTGAAACGTGTGGAGTCATCTGGACAGTGGGAACGCTTGGGTCTGAAGGGCGGGCAACCGATTGTGGAGAACCCTCACGTGCGCCAGCATGTGAAGTTTGGTCTGCGTTCTGCCGACGCCTATGGCGCCGAGATTGACACTTACCTTTTTGATGTAGCCTACGACTTGCAGAAGAACGCTTTTCGAAAAGTCGCCCCGAACTGGGCCAACAATTCCTGGGAGACTATTGATAGCAAGTTCTACCGTGCGCAGGCTGAAGGCATGGTGGAAGTGTCGGGAGGCTTTGCTCCGACTAATGTCGAGCGTATGGCGACGCTTAAAGCGCTGGACATAGACATTCAGCTACCCATCGATGACTCGCAGTTGAATCTTGCGGCAGGTATGGACATACCTGCACAGATCTACCACATCTGGGTCGGCGACCGCGCAATCAGCCCTGAACTGCTTGAAAACATAGGGGCCAATTCGACCATCGCCAGGCAGGGTGCCCGGCCGTATACGCTGAAGATTTATCTTTCAAGCGAATACCCGGAGGTATTCGCGCGAAACAAGACAGCCCTGGCGGCACAAGCGCCGACTGCCGAAGTCATTGAGCTGGAAACCTCGGAGTTTTATCAGGCCTTCAGGTTCAGCCCTTATTTCGAGCAGTATCGAGCGGCTGTCGAGGGCAATGGTGGCGTAGCGAGGAATTTCGCTTCGGCATCCGATGCGTTGCGCTATCAACTGATGAAGTTCCACGGGGGGTTGTACCTGGATGTCGACGACTCGCTCACCAGCGCCTGGGGAAGTGCCGAGATAAAGACAACGGCCGATGGTCTTGCTTTGACTGAGCCGGTCAGTAACAGCACGCTGGGTCTGGACATAGGTTTCAACACCAGCTGTTTCGGTACGCAAAAAGGTAATCCAACCCTTGAAGCCATCTCTGCCGAGAGCTTCGAACGCTATAGGGCCTTCATGGACATTTACCGTACCCCCCGTCCAGTCGCGGGGACCGCACCAAACAGCGCATTTAATGCCTACATGAAAAGAATCGCCCACATTAGCGGGCCTGGCGTTTTCAATGATGTCATCGATGAACGATTGCCTGGCTTGCGACGCTTGAAGGCGTTGTGCCTGTTGGGGTCAAGACCGATGTTCGTGGATGAGCGGATTATTGCGCAGGTTAGAGTCGCTGTGATCCGCAATTTGCCGTTGGGCACAAGTGTCGATATCGGCTCTGAACATTCCTGGTTGAGCAGTCGTTAAGGGAGAGCGCGATTGTTGGCAAAAAAAAGCCCCGCCAAAGTGGCGGGGTTGAGGTACGAGCGTGGCAGCTCGAAAAGGGAGCCTGTCTCCCCGGCAGGGGAGACAGGAAACAGCATTACAGCAGCATGGTGCGGATGTCGGCCAGCAGGTCGCCCAGGCGCTTGGTGAAGCGCGCGGCAGCGGCGCCGTTGATCACGCGGTGATCGTAGGACAGCGACAGCGGCAGCATCAGTTTCGGCTGGAAGGCTTTGCCGTCCCAGACTGGCTGGATGGTGGCCTTGGAGACACCCAGGATCGCCACTTCCGGCGCGATGACGATCGGCGTGAAGCCGGTGCCGCCAATGTGGCCGAGGCTGGAGATGGTGAAGCAGGCGCCTTGCATGTCGTCCGCCGACAGCTTCTTGGTCCGGGCTTTCTCAGCCAGGGCCGCCGCTTCGCCAGCCAGTTGCAGCAGGCTCTTCTGGTCGACGTTCTTGATCACCGGTACCAGCAGGCCGTCAGGGGTATCGACCGCGAAGCCGACGTTGACGTACTTCTTGCGGATGATCGCTTTGCCGCTAGGGGCCAGCGAGCTGTTGAAGTCCGGCAGTTCCTTGAGCAGGTGGGCGCAGGCCTTGAGCAGCAGCGGCAGGACGGTCAGCTTGACGCCAGCCTTCTCTGCAACGGCTTTCTGCGCAACGCGGAAGGCTTCCAGCTCAGTGATGTCGGCCGAGTCGAACTGAGTGACGTGAGGCACGTTCAGCCAGCTGCGATGCAGGTTGGTAGCACCCATCTGCATCAGGCGGGTCATCGGCACTTCTTCGATTTCGCCGAAACGGCTGAAATCGACTTCAGGGATCGGCGGGATGCCTGCACCACCGGTTGCACCGGCGGCTGGGGCTTCCTTGGCCTTCTGCATCATGGCCTTGACGTAGACCTGCACGTCTTCCTTGAGGATGCGACCGTGCGGGCCGGTGGCCGCGACTGCGCTCAGCTCGACGCCGAACTCACGGGCCAGCTGACGCACGGCAGGACCGGCGTGAACCTTGGCACCGTTGGCGGCTGCAGGCGCAGCAACTGGAGCAGCGGCTGGGGCAGCCGGTGCAGGTGCAGCAGCCGGCGCGGCAGCAGGTGCAGCAGGCGCCGGAGCGGCAGCAGCAGGTGCTGGCGCGGCGGCAGGCGCAGCGCCCGCCACTTTCAGCTTGAGGATCAGGTCGCCGGTGCCGACTTCGTCATCCAGCTTGGCGATCACGGCTTCGACCACGCCTGCGGCTGGAGACGGGATCTCCATCGAGGCCTTGTCCGATTCCAGGGTGATCAGCGACTGGTCGGCTTCGACGGTGTCGCCGACCTTGACCAGTACTTCGATGATCTTGGCCTTGCCCGAGGAGCCGATGTCCGGAACGTGGATGTCCTGGACGCTGGCAGCAGCAGGGGCGGCAGCCGGCGCCGGAGCGGCCGCTGCAGCAGGGGCTGCGGCAGGCTTCTCTTCGGCGGCAGGTGCTGCGGCCGGAGCCGCGGGTGCCGCGGCGGCACCCTCGACTTCCAGTTCCAGCAGTTCGTCGCCTTCTTTCAGGCGGTCGCCCAGCTTGACCTTCAGCGCCTTGATCACGCCGGCCTTGGGGGCCGGGATCTCCATGGAGGCCTTGTCGGACTCCAGGGTCAGCAGGCTCTGGTCGGCTTCGATGCGGTCGCCGACTTTGACGAACAGCTCAATGATTTCACCTTCACCGCTGCCGATGTCAGGTACGCGAATGAGTTCGCTCACTTAAAAATACTCCTCAGCAGTCCAGTGGGTTGCGCTTGTCCGGGTCGATGCCGAACTTGACGATGGCGTCGGCCACCACCTTCGGTTCGATCTCGCCACGGTCAGCCAGGGCTTCCAGGGCAGCCAGCACGACGAAGTGACGGTCGACTTCGAAGAAGTGACGCAGCTTCTTGCGGCTGTCGCTGCGACCGTAGCCATCGGTACCCAGGACTTTGAATTCTTTGCTCGGCACCCACTGACGGATCTGCTCGGCGAACAGCTTCATGTAGTCGGTGGAGGCGATGACCGGACCCTTGCGACCGTTCAGGCACTGCTCGACGTAGGTCTGCTGTGGCTTCTGGCCAGGCTTGAGGCGGTTGCTGCGCTCTACGGCCAGGCCGTCGCGACGCAGTTCGTTGAAGCTGGTGACGCTCCACACGTCGGCGCCGACGTTGAACTCTTCACGCAGGATCTTCGCCGCTTCACGCACTTCGCGCAGGATGGTGCCCGAGCCCATCAGCTGGACGTGGTGCGCAGCTTCGCGGGTATCTTCCTCGAGCAGGTACATGCCCTTGATGATGCCGTCTTCGACACCGGCCGGCATGGCTGGCTGCTGGTAGGACTCGTTCATCACGGTGATGTAGTAGAAGATGTCCTGTTGCTCTTCGGTCATCTTCTTCATGCCGTCCTGGATGATCACCGCCAGCTCGTAGCCGTAGGTCGGATCGTAGGTGCGGCAGTTCGGGATGGTACCGGCCATCATGTGGCTGTGACCGTCTTCGTGCTGCAGGCCTTCACCGTTGAGGGTGGTACGGCCGGCGGTACCGCCGATCAG
>Ga0247821_10000072_pt1 | contig 52017 bp, 45 predicted proteins | sample 13C_Glycerol_Day_FD_192481 | JGI IMG/M metagenome (GOLD analysis project Ga0247821, IMG submission 192481) | Soil microbial communities from agricultural site in Penn Yan, New York, United States - 13C_Glycerol_Day14 | ecosystem: Environmental > Terrestrial > Soil > Agricultural land | place... | reverse complement strand
CTACAAAGGCATCCCGCTGGCTTCGGCCACTGCGGTGGCCCTGGCCGATCACCACCAGCGCGACGTGCCATGGTGCTTCAACCGCAAGGAAGCCAAGGCCCACGGCGAGGGCGGCAGCCTGGTGGGCGCGCCGCTTGAAGGCAACGTGCTGATCATCGATGACGTGATCACTGCCGGTACTGCCATTCGTGAAGTCATGCAGATCATCAGCGCCCAGCAGGCCACCGCCGCCGGTGTGCTGATTGCCCTGAACCGCGAAGAGCGCGGTAATGGCGAGCTGTCGGCGATCCAGGAAGTGGAGCGCGACTTCGGTATTCCGGTGGTCAGCATCGTTTCGCTGACCCAGGTGCTGGAATTCCTCGCCGATGACCCGCAGCTCAAGCAGCATCTGCCGGCTGTCGAGGCGTATCGGGCGCAGTACGGGATCTGACCGTCCTGAAATGAAAAAGGCGACCTTTGCAGGTCGCCTTTTTTTTCCTGTGCCGGCCTCATCGCGGGGCAAGCCCGCTCCCACGCCAACCCTAGTGATGCTGCGCCTGCGTGGGAGCGGGCTTGCCCCGCGATGGGGCCGCAAAGCGGCCCCGGGCTATCAGTAGTGACGCTTGCGGTTGGTGATCAGGGTGCCCACGCCGCTGTCGGTGAAGATCTCCAGCAGCACCGCGTTCGGCACGCGACCGTCGATGATGTGCGAGCTCTGTACGCCACCTTGCACCGCATCCAGGGCGCATTTGATCTTCGGCAGCATGCCGCCGTAGATGGTGCCGTCGGCGATCAGCTCGTTGACCTGCTCGGTATTCAGGCCGGTCAGTACCTCGCCTTTCTTGTCCATCAGGCCTGCGATGTTGGTCAGCAGCATCAGCTTCTCAGCCTTCAGCGCCTCCGCCACCTTACCGGCCACCAGGTCGGCGTTGATGTTGTACGACTCACCGTTGGCACCCACGCCGATTGGCGCGATCACCGGAATGAAGTCGCCCTTGACCAGCATGTTCAACAGATCGGTGTTGACCCCAACGACTTCGCCGACGTGGCCGATGTCGATGATTTCCGGAGTGGTCATCTCGGGCGTCTGGCGCGACACGGTGAGCTTCTTGGCGCGGATCAGCTCCGCGTCCTTGCCGGTCAGGCCGATGGCGCTGCCGCCGTGGCGGTTGATCAGGTTGACGATGTCCTTGTTGACCTGGCCACCGAGGACCATCTCGACCACGTCCATGGTCGCCGAGTCGGTGACGCGCATGCCGTCGATGAAGTGGCTCTCGATCGACAGGCGCTTGAGCAGATCACCGATCTGCGGGCCGCCGCCGTGCACCACCACCGGGTTGATGCCAACTGCTTTCATCAACACGATGTCGCGGGCAAAACCGGTTTTGAGCTCTTCGCTCTCCATCGCGTTGCCGCCGTACTTGATCACCAAGGTCTTGCCGACGAAGCGGCGAATGTAGGGCAGCGCTTCGGACAAAACCTCGGCTACATGGGAAGCGGCATCGCGATCGAGGGTCATGCAGGGCTCCTGTAAGGAACAGATAGTCGGTCAGAACGGCAGTTGCAGCTCAGGGGCAACCCGCAGCAACTGGGCGCGGAAAACATCCTTGATACGTTGCAATTCGGCGTCGCTGTCGGCCTCGAAGCGCAGCACCAGCACAGGCGTTGTGTTGGAAGCGCGTACCAGGCCCCAGCCGTGGGCGTAGTCGACCCGCACACCATCGATGGTGGTCAGGTTGGCGTCGCCCCAGTCAGCGTCGCGTTGCAGTGCATCAATGATGCTGAATTTACCCTCGTCGGTCACATCAATATTGATTTCCGGCGTGGAAATGTCGTTCGGGAACGCCGCGAACAGGCTTTCGGCGTCTTGCCCGGCCTTGCTGAGGATCTCCAGCAAGCGCGCGGCACTGTAGATACCATCGTCAAACCCGTACCAGCGCTCCTTGATGAAGATGTGCCCGCTCATCTCGCCTGCGAGCAAGGAGCCGGTGAGTTTCATCTTCTTCTTGATCAACGAGTGACCGGTCTTCCACATTAGCGCGCGACCGCCGTGCTGTTCGATCAGCGGGGTCAGGCGACGAGTGCATTTGACGTCGAAGATGATCTCGGCGCCTGGGTTGCGTTCCAGGACATCCAGGGCGAATAGCATCAGCAGGCGGTCGGGGTAGACGATATTGCCCGTGTTGGTCACCACGCCTACGCGGTCGCCGTCACCGTCGAAGGCCAGGCCGATATCGGCGCCGACTTCCTTGACCTTGGCGATCAGGTCTTCGAGGTTTTCCGGCTTGCCCGGGTCCGGGTGGTGGTTGGGGAAGTTGCCGTCGACCTCGCAGAACAGCGGGATCACCTCGCAGCCCAGGGCTTCGATCAGCTGCGGGGCGATCACCCCAGCTGCGCCGTTACCGCAGTCGACCACCACCTTGAGCTTTTTCTTAAGCTGGATGTCGGCGGTGACCTGGTCGAAGTAGCGGCCGAGGATCTCGACCTTTTCCACACGGCCTTCGCCACGGCTCAAGTCGTTGGTCTTCAGACGAGTCAGCAGGGCCTGGATCTGCTCATTGGCCAAGGTGTCGCCGGCAATGACGATCTTGAAGCCGTTGTAGTCGGAGGGGTTGTGGCTGCCGGTGAGCATGACACCGGACTTGCCCGCCAGCACGTTGGCGGCGTAGTACAGCGCCGGAGTCGGCACCAGGCCGACGTCGCTGACCTGGCAACCGGCGTCGACCAGGCCCTGGATCAGTTGCTCGACCAGCATCGGCCCGGACAGTCGACCGTCGCGGCCAACCGAGATGTTCGGTTCGCCCTGGGCCAGGGTCTGCGCACCGATGGCGCGGCCGATCCAGTAGGCGGTTTCGGCATGCAGGGTTTTGCCGACCACGCCACGAATGTCGTAGGCGCGGAAGATGCTTTCGGGCAGTGCGGGTACCCGCTGGGCCATGTCATTCATCTCTGGGAGCTCCAATCTTCAAAGGCTTGTGGGTAGACGCAAACTGAACGCTTGGACGGCTCTTTCGCCAGAGAGTTCGCCATCCTTGGCGTCAACGCGGTGCTATCGGCTCAGTGGCTGCCGGAGTGGCCAAAGCCACCGGCGCCGCGCTGGCTCTCGTCGAAGGCCTCGACGATGTCGAAATGCGCTTGCACCACAGGCACCAGCACCAGCTGCGCGATGCGCTCGCCAATGGCGATGGTGAACGGCGTGTTGCCGCGGTTCCAGCACGACACCATCAGCTCGCCCTGGTAATCCGAGTCGATCAAGCCGACCAGATTGCCCAGCACGATGCCGTGCTTATGGCCCAGGCCCGAGCGCGGCAGGATCATCGCCGCCAGGCCCGGGTCGCCGATGTAGATCGACAGGCCGGTTGGGATCAGCAGGGTCTGGCCGGGCTCAAGCACGGTGTCTTGCTGGAGCATGGCGCGCAGGTCCAGGCCAGCAGAGCCAGGGGTGGCGTACTGCGGCAGGGGGAATTCGGCGCCAATGCGCGGGTCGAGGATCTTGGCTTGAAGAGCGTGCATGTAACTTATTGAACCTGATTGAGTCGTTCGGCGATGAAGGCAACCAGCTGACGGGCGATCTTGCCCTTGCTGGTCTGCGCGAAGAGGGTCTGGTGCTGCTGGCGATCGATAACGGTCAAGGCGTTCTCCTCGCTGTTGAAGCCGATGCTGGGGTTGGCCACATCATTGGCGACGATCAGGTCGAGGTTCTTGTCCTTGAGCTTGCGCGTGGCGTAATCGAGCAAGTGTTCGGTCTCGGCGGCAAAGCCGACGCTGAACGGACGGTCGGCCCGGCCAGCAATGGTCGCAAGGATATCCGGATTACGCACCATCTGCAGCAGCATGCCGTCGCCGGTCGTAGGATCCTTCTTGAGTTTTTGCGCGGCGACCACTTCCGGACGGTAGTCCGCGACCGCCGCCGAGGCGATGAACAGGTCGCATGGCATCGCTGCTTCGCAGGCCGCGAGCATGTCCCGTGCGCTGACCACGTCGATCCGGATGACCCGATCCGGGGTCTGCAGGTGCACAGGCCCCGTGACGAGGGTCACCCTAGCCCCCGCTTCTGCGGCCGCTTCGGCCAGGGCAAAGCCCATCTTGCCGGAGCTATGATTGGTGATATAGCGCACCGGATCGATGTTTTCCTGGGTCGGGCCGGCAGTGATCAGCACGTGTTTGCCGGTCAGCGCCTGGCGCTTGAAGCTTTCTGCCGCGCACCAGGCCAGGTCGCTAGCTTCGAGCATGCGCCCCAGGCCCACGTCGCCACAGGCCTGGCTGCCGGAGGCCGGGCCGAACACCTGGATGCCGCGGCTCTGCAGCAGTTCAAGGTTGGCCTGGGTGGCCGGGTCGCGCCACATTGCCTGGTTCATCGCCGGGGCTACGGCCACGGTGGCGTCGGTGGCCAGCACCAGGGTGGTCAGCAGGTCATCGGCCATGCCTTGGGCCATGCGCGCCATCAGGTCGGCAGTGGCTGGGGCGATCAGCACCAGGTCGGCCCATTTGGCCAGTTCGATATGACCCATCGCCGCTTCGGCGGCGGGGTCGAGCAAATCCATGTGCACCGGATGGCCGGACAGGGCCTGCAGGGTCAGTGGAGTGATGAACTCGGCGCCCCCGCGGGTCATGACGACGCGCACCTGCGCGCCGTGTTCCAGGAGTCGGCGAATCAGCTCGGCGCTCTTGTAGGCGGCGATGCCGCCACCCACGCCGAGAACGATGCGCTTGCGATACAGCCGCTGCATAGGCTTGCCTTTTTCCAGTGAGAGCGGGCGGCGACGCATGAAAACTGCCTGCGGCAGAACGTCGCATTTAACGAGGCGAAATAGATTAACACAGGGCTTGAACGCGCCGCAGTATGAGGCAAGGAGCAGGGATGAACATCAGGGAATGGCCAGCCGACGAGCGGCCGAGAGAAAAACTGTTACAGCGCGGCGCGGCCGTGCTGTCGGATGCCGAGCTGCTTGCCGTGCTGCTGGGTTCGGGGGTCGCGGGGCGCAATGTGGTTGACTTGGCGAGGGGGCTGTTGCGCCGGTTTGGCGGGCTAAGGCAGTTTCTTGAGGCTGAGCGCAGCGCCGTTCTCAGCGAGCCTGGGGTAGGCCCTGTGAAGTACGCACAATTGCAAGCTTTACTCGAAATCGGTCGTCGTTATCTGGATGAGACCATTGAGCGAGCGCCTGCATTGGAAAGCCCTCGAGCCGTGCGCCGTTATCTGAAATCGATGTTGCGCCATGAGCCCAGCGAGGTGTTCGGCTGCCTGTTTCTCGACTCCAAACACCGGCCATTGGCCTTTGAGATCCTGTTTCGCGGCACCATCGACCGCGCCAGCATCTATCCCCGCGAGGTGGTGCGGCGCTCGCTGCTGCACAACGCAGCGGCGTTGATCCTGTGTCACAACCACCCTTCGGGCAACTGCGAGCCGAGCCAGGATGACGTGCACATGACCCTGTCGCTCAAGCGCGGGTTGGCGATGATCGATGTGCGGGTGCTCGATCATGTCATCGTCGGCGATGGCGAGCCGTTGTCGATGGTCGAGCAAGGGTGGATAGCGGGCTGATTCAGCTCTCGTAGGAGCGGGCTTGCCCCGCGATAGCGTCAGAGCTTGAGACGCTATCGCGGGGCAAGCCCGCTCCCACGCTGGTCGATATGGCTATGACCCCGAGCCTCAGCGAGTCACCGAAACCTTGCTGAAATCCAGCCGCCCAAACGGATTCACCTGATACCCCTCGACCCCCTGGCGCAGCAATGTGGCGGCAGTGGGGTGGGCCAGTGGCAACCACAGCGCCTGCTGCTGGATCAGCGCTTGTGCCTGCTGGTACAGCCGGCTGCGCACGCTTTGGTCATTGGTAGTGCGGCCGGCACTGATCAGCTGATCCAGGCGGCTGTCGCAGAACCGTGCAAAGTTGGTCCCGGACTTGACCGCCGCGCAGGAAAACTGTGGGCTGAGGAAGTTGTCCGGGTCACCGTTGTCACCGGCCCAGCCCATGAACAGCAGGTCATGCTCGCCGGCCTTGGCGCGGCGGATCAGTTCGCCCCATTCGATCACCTTGATCTCGGCCTTGATGCCCACCTTGGCCAGGTCGGCCTGCAGCATCTGCGCGCCCAGGCTTGGGTTAGGGTTGAGCAGGCTGCCGGAAGGGCGGGTCCAGATCGTGGTGCTGAAGCCATCTGCCAGGCCAGCCTTGGTCAGCAGGGCCTTGGCTTTTTTCAGGTCTGTCGGATAACCCGGCAGGTCCTTGGCGTAGCTCCAGGTATTGGGCGGGTAGGGGCCATTGGCCGCAATAGCGGTGTCTTCGAACACGGCCTTGAGGTAGCTGGTCTTGTCGAAGGCGAGGTTGATCGCCTGGCGCACTTCAGGCTTGTCCAGCGGTGGGTGCTGGCTGTTGATGGCGACGAAAGCCGTCATGAAGGCAGGCGTGGTGGCGACCTCGAGGTTGCCATCCTTGCCGGCCTCGGCAATGTCCAGTGGCTTGGGCGACAGGGCCATCTGGCACTCGCCCCGCTTGAGCTTTTGCAGGCGCACGTTGGCGTCCGGGGTGATCGCATAGATCAGCGGATCGACCGCAGGCTTGCCAGCAAAGTAGTCGGCATTGGCGCGATAGCGCACCACGGCGTCCTTCTGGAAGCGCTGGAAGACGAACGGGCCGGTGCCGATCGGCTGGCTGTTGAGCTTCTCCGGGGTGCCGGCCTTGAGCAGCTTGTCGGCGTATTCGGCGGAATAGATCGAGGCGAAGCCCATGCTCAGGGTGGCCAGGAAGGTGGCGTCGGCGTGGGTCAGGGTGAAGCGCACGGTGTGCGGCTCTGGGGCATCGATCGACTTGATCAGGCTGCCCAGCTGCAGCGACTGGGCGTGCGGATAGCCGCCGGACGCAGTCTTGTGCCAGGCATGGGCCGGGTAGAGCATGCGCTGGAAGCTGAACAGCACGTCGTCGGCATCCAGCTCGCGGGTGGGCTTGAAGTAGGGCGTGGTGTGGAACTTCACCGCGCTACGCAGCTTGAAGTCGTAGATCAGGCCGTCGGCCGAGACCGTCCAGCTTTCGGCCAGGCTAGGCACGACCTTGCCCTGGCCTGAGTCGAACTCCACCAGGCGGTTCATCAGCACGTCGGCCGAGGCGTTGGTGGTGGTCAGCGAGTTGTACTGCACCACGTCGAAGCCTTCCGGGCTGGCCTCGGTGCAGACAGCGAGTGGCGCCGCCTGGGCGAGGCCGGCGAACAAAAGGCTGGAAGAGAACAGCAGGGAAAGCGCGGCGGCACGCATCGAAGCTCCTTGGCGAGATCAGTGGCCCATCTGCCAGTGCAGTCTGGAAACGTTCTACCCTAGTGCGAGCGTTGGTAAATGGCCACACCCTTTTTTACAAACCCTGCGACGAGCGGTCGACAGCCCGCCGGCCTTGTCGCTATGCTGGCCGCACTCACTTGGCCGACTGCAGAAACGCATCTTCTGTTGTTGCAGCCGAGTCTTTCTGGTATAAAGCAGCGCTCTTTTCTAGGGGCTCGCTCTGTCGCGAAAGCGGATACGGTCGATAAGACCCCCGGAAACACGGCGCCTGGCGCCATAGACTGAGAGATTAAGCGGCCAACCCATGCCGGGTTGGGCATGTGGTTTTAGAGGGCTGAGGCATGTCGAGAGTCTGTCAAGTTACCGGTAAGGGTCCGGTAACTGGGAATAACATTTCCCACGCAAACAACAAAACCCGTCGTCGTTTCCTGCCAAACCTGCAGCACCACCGTTTCTGGGTTGAATCCGAGAAGCGTTTCGTGCGTCTGCGCGTTTCCGCCAAGGGCATGCGTATCATCGACAAGCGCGGCATCGATGCCGTTCTGGTTGACATCCGCCGTGCCGGCGCCAAGGTTTAAGGGAGAGCATCATGCGTGAATTGATCCGTCTGGTATCGAGTGCTGGCACTGGCCACTTCTACACCACCGACAAGAACAAGCGCACCACCCCGGACAAGATCGAGATCAAGAAATACGATCCGGTCGTCCGTAAGCACGTGACCTACAAGGAAGCCAAGATCAAGTAATTGATCGGCAACCTGAAAAAACCCGCCTCCTCACGGAAGCGGGTTTTTTTATGCCTGGGAGTTCATCGCGGGGCAAGCCCGCTCCCACGCGGATCGTGATAGCGGGCTCGGCTGTTATTTCTGCTCGAACATCACATAGATCTTGCGGCACGGCTCCAGCACTTCCCAGGTGCCTTTGAAGCCAGCCGGGATAACAAACCGATCACCGGCACGCAGGGTCTTGGCGCCCCCGGCCTCATCACGCAGCACCGAAACGCCCTGCACGATCTCGCAGTACTCATGTTCGGTGTAGTTGACGGTCCACTGACCGACCTCGCCTTCCCACACGCCCGCGGCGAACTGGCCGCAGGGGCTGGAGTAGTGGTTGTAGACAGCCTGGTCTGGCTCACCCTTGAGGATTTTCTCCGCCGCCGGGCGATAGCGTTCTGCCTCGGTCAGCACTTGGGCGAAGTCGATAATGCCGGTGATAGTCATGGTTCTCCCCTCTTTTTGTTTAATAAAATGCACATCAGTAGGCTTTTGAGCCTTCCGTGTCAAATATATTGATAGTTTACACTGGCTGGTTTAGGGTGACGGGTGCCAGTGTGCGCTTGTCGCCCGGCCAGAATTTCTGACAGCGCCCGTGAGTCTCCAGTGCGGCGTTGCACCTTAACAAGAGGAGGAGTTTCGTATGACCACCCTGACTCGTGCGGACTGGGAACAGCGTGCCCAGCAATTGAAGATCGAAGGCCGCGCCTTCATCAACGGTGAGTACACCGACGCCGCATCCGCTGAAACCTTCGACTGCCTGAGCCCGGTGGACGGACGCTTCCTGGCCAAGGTCGCCAGCTGCGACCTGGCTGACGCCAACCGCGCTGTGGAAAACGCCCGCGCCACCTTTGATTCCGGCGTTTGGTCGCGCCTGGCTCCGGCCAAGCGTAAAGCCAAACTGATCCGCTTCGCCGAGCTGCTGCGTAAGAACGTAGAAGAGCTGGCGCTGCTGGAAACCCTGGACATGGGCAAGCCGATTGGCGACTCCTCAAGCATCGACGTACCAGGCGCGGCGCAAGCCCTGCACTGGAATGCCGAAGCCATCGACAAGGTCTACGACGAGGTCGCGCCGACTCCGCACGACCAGCTCGGCCTGGTGACCCGCGAGCCCGTGGGTGTGGTTGGCGCCATCGTGCCGTGGAACTTCCCGCTGCTGATGGCCTGCTGGAAACTCGGCCCAGCCTTGGCCACCGGTAACTCGGTGGTGCTCAAGCCGTCCGAAAAATCGCCACTGACCGCCATCCGTATCGCCCAACTGGCGATCGAAGCCGGCATCCCGGCTGGCGTGCTCAACGTGCTGCCAGGCTACGGCCACACTGTCGGCAAGGCCCTGGCCCTGCATATGGATGTCGACACCCTGGTATTCACCGGTTCGACCAAGATCGCCAAGCAACTGATGATCTACGCTGGCGAATCGAACATGAAGCGCATCTGGCTGGAAGCTGGCGGCAAGAGCCCGAACATCGTCTTCGCCGACGCGCCTGACCTGCAGGCCGCTGCCGAAGCCGCTGCCAGCGCCATCGCCTTCAACCAGGGCGAAGTCTGCACCGCAGGTTCGCGCCTGCTGGTCGAGCGCTCGATCAAAGACAAGTTCCTGCCGCTGGTAGTCGAGGCGCTGAAAGCCTGGAAGCCAGGCAACCCACTGGATCCGGCGACCACCGTGGGTGCGCTGGTCGATACCCAGCAGATGAACACCGTGCTGTCGTACATCGACGCAGGTCATCAGGACGGCGCCAAGCTGCTGGCCGGTGGCAAGCGCATCCTCGAAGAGACTGGCGGCACCTACGTCGAGCCGACCATCTTCGACGGCGTGACCAATGCCATGAAGATCGCCCAGGAAGAGATCTTTGGCCCAGTGCTGTCGGTGATCACCTTCGACACCGCCGAAGAAGCCGTGGCCATCGCCAACGACACGCCGTACGGCCTGGCCGCAGGTATCTGGACTGCCGACATCTCCAAGGCGCACAAAACTGCCCGTGCCGTGCGCGCCGGTAGCGTCTGGGTCAACCAGTACGACGGCGGCGACATGACCGCACCGTTCGGCGGCTTCAAGCAGTCGGGCAACGGCCGTGACAAGTCGCTGCATGCGCTGGAGAAGTACACCGAGCTGAAGGCGACCTGGATCAAGCTGTAATCCCAGGTAGACATCGCGGGGCCAGCCCGCTCCCACGCAGCCAGCGTAATGCCCGGGTTGACGTGGTAGCGGGCTTGCCCCGCGATCGATCCTGAACCAGCCGGGCCGGCGCTATGCCGTCCCGGCTGTGTCGTCTCTGCGATTCACAAATTTTGCCTAGGAGGCTGTCATGCGTTGGGGAACCTACTTTGCCGTACTGGCGTCGGTGCTCAGCGTCGGGCTCGCGCTCGGCGTGAGCATGCCGCTGGTGTCCCTGCGCCTGGAAGGCTGGGGCTACGGCGGGTTTGCCATCGGCGTGATGGCGGCGATGCCCGCTATTGGTGTGCTGCTCGGTGCCAGCCTGGCCAGCCGCCTGGCCGGTTGGGTCGGGGTGCCTGCGGCCATGCGCCTGTGCCTGTGGGGCGGGGCGCTATCGATCGGGCTGCTAGCGCTGTTGCCAAGCTATCCACTGTGGCTGGCGCTGCGCTTGCTGATCGGCATGTCGCTGACCGTGGTGTTCATCCTCGGTGAAAGCTGGATCAACCAGTTGGTCGTCGAGCAGTGGCGTGGCCGGCTGGTAGCGCTGTATGGCAGCAGCTACGCCTTGAGCCAGCTGGCCGGGCCGCTGGTACTGGGCTTTCTGGGTTCGGATGACGATTTCGGTTTCTGGGCGGCGACCGCCCTGTTGATCGTGGCGCCGCTGGTGCTATTGGGGCGTGGCGGCGCGCCGACCACCGAAGCCTACAGCGTCACCTTCAGGGACCTGTTCGCCTTCTGCCGACGCCTGCCGGTGATCGCCTGGGCCATTGCTCTGTTCGCAGCCTTCGAGGCGATGATCCTGACCTTGCTGCCGGTGTACTGCTTGCAACAGGGGTTCACGGCGGAAGTGGCGCTGTTCATGGTCAGCACCGTGGTGGTGGGGGATGCGGTGTTGCAGCTGCCGATCGGCGCCCTGGCCGACAAGATGTCGCGACAGACGCTGTTCAGTGGTTGTGCGCTTACCTTGCTGGTCTCCAGCCTGGCGATTCCGCTGCTGCTGGATACTACGCTGATCTGGCCGGTGTGGGTGCTGTTTGGCGCCAGTGCCGGGGGCTTGTTCACGCTATCGCTGATTTTGATCGGCGAGCGTTATCGAGATGATGCGCTGGTGCGGGCCAATGCTCACGTGGCGCAACTGTGGGGCATCGGTTGCCTGCTCGGGCCGCTGTTGGCGGGGGCGGGGAGCCAGTGGGTCAGTGGCCATGCGTTGCCGCTGTTGATGGCGGTCGGGGCTGCTGGGTTGGTGCTATTGACGCGGCGGCGGGGCGCCTTTGAGCCGGCGTCGGTCTGAGCCGATGCTATCGCGGGGCAAGCCCGCTCCCACGCCGAATGTTTAGGTACAGGCAAGCGTGGCAGCGGGCTTGCCCCGCGATTGGCCCTAGAGCATTTTCTCCAGCCCCACGGCTTTGCTGATCCAGGCATTGAACCTGCGCCACATGCCGCCCGGCTCAGTGGTGAGCATGTGCCGTTTGCCATTGTCCTCGGTTACCCACACCAACTTGCCAGCCACCAGCGTCGGCTGGTAACTGAGCGCTGGTGCCATGCCCTGCACCGCCAGGTCGCGGGTGTACTCGGCCAGCTCCGGGCTGTCGACCAACACCCCGACCTCGGTATTCCACAGCACTGACCGCGGGTCGAAGTTGAACGAGCCGATAAAGGTCTTGCGCCGATCGAACACGATCGCCTTGCTGTGCAGGCTGGAATCCGAACTGCCATGGAAGTTGATGCCACGACTGGCACTGGGATCGCCCGGCTGGCGGCGCAGCTCATACAGCTGCACACCATGCTCCAGCAAGGCGCGGCGGTAGGGCGCATAGCCGCCATGCACGGCCGGTACGTCAGTGGCTTCCAGCGAGTTGGTCAGCAATTTGACTGAAATGCCCGCGTCGGCATGGCTGGTCAGGTACAGCAATCCATCCTCACCGGGAACGAAATAGGCCGACACCAGAATCAGCTCGTGATCGACATTGTTCAGGTCCGGCGCCAGTTGCTGGCTCATCAGTAGTTGCGGATCTGGCTCGTCCTGGGCCAGGACCTTGCTTGGCGCATCCCACAGGGCCTGGCTGTGCGCCCAGATCAGCTCATTGCGCCAGACATCCAGGCGCGGCTGGGACTGGTAGGCCATCAGCCGGTCATACAGCGCCTTGCGCTTGATCCGCGCTTCGGCCAGGGACACTTCCAGGCGATGGCGGCTGGCGCGCAGGTCGTCGGCATCCGGCTCGCGCCAGAGAAAATCGCCGATAGGCCGGCTCAGGGCGCTGTTCCAGTATTGGTCGAAACCGTGCCCAAGCTGCTCGGCCACCGGGCCGACGCCGAGCAGGTCGATGTCGGTGAAATTGAGATTGGGCTCGGCGTCGAAATACTCATCGCCCAGGTTGCGCCCGCCGACGATGGCCATGCTGTTGTCGACCAGGAATAGCTTGTTGTGCATGCGTCGGTGCTGGCGCGACAGGTTGAACAGCCGGCCCATGGCGCGGGTGACGCCGGTACTGCGCCCCAGGTGCAGTGGGTTGAATACGCGGATATGGATGTACGGGTGGGCGGCGAGGGTGCCCATCAGGGTATCGAGGCCGTCGCTGGTGGTGTCGTCGAGCAGGATGCGCACGCGCACGCCGCGGTCGGCGGCACGCAGCAGTTCGTGGACCAGCGCCCGCGTGCTCAGGCCGTCATGGACGATGTAGTACTGCAGGTCGATGCTGGCCTGGGCGTTGCGAATCAGCTCGGCCCGCGCGCGGAAGGCCTCGTTGCTGTTGGGCAGTAGGCGAAAACCCGAGCGGCCTTCATAAGGCGCCGCCTGGCGCAGCACCGAGCGGCCGAAGGCCGATTCGTTGGCCGGCAGCGCCTGGCTGACTTCACGCGGGGTTCCGACGCTGGCGCACCCGGCAAGGCCGAGCGTTAGCGCCAGCAAGAGAGGCAGAGCTCGCTGGAGTCTCAAGTAAGGGTCGTCCTGTACAGCAAAGGCCTATGAGCTATGGACCATGGAGGGCGGCGCAAAGTTACGCTGGGCTGTGTTCTTCGACCAGTAGACGAAGGGCGGTTTCACCCACCTTGCGCACCGCTGCCTCGATTTGCGGGGTGGGCCGCGCGGCGTAATTCATCCGCAGGCAGTGCCGGTACTTGCCTGAGGCCGAGAAGATACTGCCCACTGCAATCTGCACCCCTTGCTCCAGTAAAGCGCGGTTCAGCCGCAGCGTATCGAAACTTTCCGGCAATTCGACCCACAGCATGAAGCCGCCCTGCGGCCGGCTGGCGCGGGTGCCAGGCGGGAAGTAGCGGGTAACCCAATCGATCATCTGCTCGCGGCCGCGCTGGTACTGGCTGCGCATGCGCCGCACATGCGGGTGATAGTGGCCCGCCTCGATGAAGTCGGCGATGGCCAGCTGTGGTTGGGCTGAGGTGCTGCCGGTGCTGATGTACTTCATGTGCAGCACCCGCTCCAGGTAGCGCCCGGGCGCGACCCAGCCGATGCGCAGGCCTGGCGCCAAGGTCTTGGAGAAGGAGCTGCACAGCAGCACCCGGCCATCTTCATCGAACGACTTGACCGTGCGTGGGCGCGGGTAGGTGTAGGCCAGGTCGCCATACACATCGTCTTCGAGGATTGCCACATCGTAGCGCTGGGCCAGGGTCAGCAAGGCCTTCTTGCGCGCTTCGGGCATGATGTAGCCCATTGGGTTGTTACAGCTGGGCGTGATCTGGATGAGCTTGATCGGCCACTGTTCCAGGGCCAGTTCCAGCGCCTCCAGGCTGATCCCGGTGATCGGGTCGGTGGGGATCTCCAACGCCTTCATGCCCAGGCCCTTGAGCGTCTGCATGGCGCCGTGAAAGCTGGGCGAGTCCACCGCGACGATATCGCCGGTCTCGCAGACCGCGCGGATGCTGGTCGACAACGCCTCGTGGCAACCGGTGGTCACCACCAGATCGGCAGGGCTCACCCGGCAGCCGGAATCGAGCATCAGCCGGGCGATCTGCTCGCGCAGGGCGAGATTGCCGTGGATGTTGTCGTAATACAGGCCGGGCATGTCCTGCCGCCGGCTGATCTGCGCAAGGCTGCGCAGCAGCGGCTTGAGGGTCGGGCTGTTGACGTCGGGCATGCCACGGCCGAGCTGGATCACGTCTGCTTGCGGGGTGCTGCGTACCAGCTCCAGTACCTGTTCCCACTGCGAGATATCCACAGGCCGCTGCGCCGGCCGGCTGATGGCGGGCAGGGCAGGGAGGCTGCGGTGGTCAGTGACGAAATAGCCAGATTTGGGCCGTGGCGCGACCAGGCCGTTGTCTTCGAGCATGCGATAGGCCTGCTGTACGGTGCTCAGGCTCACGCCGTGTTCCAGGCTCAAGGAGCGTACCGATGGCAAGCGTTGGCCAGGACGGTACAGGCCCTGCTCGATGCGGGCGCCGAGTAGCTCGGCGAGGTTCAGGTAAAGGGTCACGACATACTCCTGCGCTCAGGGTTCTGAACGACCAGTACAGATCGCTGAAAAATACAGCATTCAGCGGTTATTCAGCTAATTCTGTATGGGAATAATAAGCCTGTATTGGATCTGTATTGTCATGCTCGCGCACGCGCATGCTTTCTGCACGGTATGAGCTGATCGGGAGGACGCAGCGATGGGTGGCTTGAGCGATGTGCGCTTGCAACTGTTGGGCAAAGAGCTTGAAGAGGGGCAGCAGCAGCGGGTCTACAGTGCCCCGGCTGGGCTTGGGCGACTGGGCTTGATGCTGCATCGCTGGAATACCCGCAAGGCGCTGTTGCAGCTTGATCAGGCGCAGTTGCGCGATGTTGGGTTGACCTGGGAGCAGGCGCGCACTGAAGGGCGCAAGCCGTTCTGGAAGGATTGATTAACGGTTGGGATTCTTGGGCCGCTTTGCGGCCCATCGCAGGCAAGCCAGCTCCTACAGGCTGGCGCGGTCCCTGTAGGAGCTGGCTTGCCTGCGATGGGCTGCAAAGCAGCCCCAAAAATGGCTCTGGCAACAAAGCCCCAGGATCAAACCAACTCTTTCAACCGATGCCAAAGCATCCCCAGCGCCAACAATGGCGAACGCAGATGCCTGCCCCCCGGGAAGGTCACGTGCGGCACCTGCGCAAATAGATCGAAACGCCCGCTCTGCTGGCCACTGATCGCCTCACCCAGCAAGCGCCCAGCCAAGTGCGTGGCATTCAGCCCATGCCCGGAGTAGGCCTGGGCGTAATAGACATTCGCCTGGCTGGCCAGGCGGCCGATCTGCGGCAGACGGTTGGCGCCGATGCCGATCATCCCGCCCCACTGAAAGTCGATTCGCACATCCGTCAGCTGCGGGAACACCTTGAGCATCTTTGGCCGCATATAGGCGGCGATGTCCTTGGGATCTCGCCCGGAATAATGGCAAGCGCCGCCAAACAACAGGCGCTTGTCGGCCGAAAGACGATAGTAGTCCAGCGCCACCCGCTGATCGCACACCGCCATATTCTGCGGCAGCAACGAGCGCGCGCGTTCCTCACCCAGGGGCTCGGTGGCGATGATGTAGCTGCCAGCGGGCAACACCTTGCCCCCTAGCTCGCGGTTCAGATCGTTGTGATAGGCGTTGCAGCACAGCACCAGGGTGTTGGCGCGAACCCGGCCGCTGGCGGTGTGCACTTGCACCTGCGGCCCGTAGTCGATGCGGGTCACCGCCGACTGCTCATGCAGCTTCACGCCCAACTGGCTGGCCACGGCCGCCTCACCCAACGCCAGGTTGAGCGGATGCAGATGGCCCGAGCCCATGTCGATCAGACCGCCGACATAGCGTTCGGAACCCACCACGGTATGGATCTGTTCAGCCGACACCAGTTTTAGCTCATGGGCATAGCCCAGGCTGCGCAGCTCTTCGGCGTCTTCGGCGAAACCTTGCAGCTCGCCCGGCTTGTTGGCCAGGTCGCAGTAGCCCCAGGTCAGGTCGCAGTCGATCGCGTGGCGTTCGACCCGCTGGCGCACGATGTCCACTGCTTCCAGGCCCATCATTTTCAGGCTGCGCACGCCTTGCTCGCCGATGACCGGCAGGAACTGCTCGACGCCATGGCCAACGCCGCGGATCAGCTGCCCGCCATTGCGACCGCTGGCGCCCCAGCCGATCTTGTGCGCTTCGAGGAGGATCACCGAGAGGCCGCGCTCGGCCAGTTCGATGGCGGTGTTCAGGCCCGAGTAGCCGCCGCCGACGATGCACACGTCTGCGCTGTGCTCGCCTTCCAAGGCCGGGTAGTCAGGCTGCGGGGCGCTGCTGGCGGCGTAATAGGAGGCGGCGTGCTGCGCGCTGTGGATCATTGGCTCGGCCCTGGGTGTTTGTTGAGGGATGCGAGGATAAGCTGGGGTGGGTGGTGCGGCAACCGGCGCTATCGCGGGGCAAGCCCGCTCCCACGTGACCACAGGTGTAGGCTACCTGGGTATACGCTAGGTGCGGGCTTGCCCCGCGAATGGGCCTATAATTGAGCACATTCTCTTGATCCTAGCGCCGCCATGTCCTGCAATCGCCACAAGATCCACTTCCTGCGCGAGCTCATTCCTTCCTTCGAATGCGAGCCCGGCTGCCACGACTGCTGCGGTCCGGTCACCACTTCAGCAGAAGAAATGGCCCAGCTACCGCGCAAGTCCCAGGCCGAGCAGGACGCCGCCCTCGAGCGCCTGGACTGCGTGCATCTAGGCCCGCAAGGCTGCACGGTCTACGAAGATCGGCCAATGATCTGCCGCCTGTTCGGCACCACCCCGCGCATGGCCTGCCCACGTGGGCGTGGGCCGCAGCAGCCAATCGACCCGCAAGCCGAGCAGTTGGTCCACCAGTTCATCGCCAGTACGCGCCAGGTACTGGTCTGAGCAGCCTCAGTCGGGAATCGGCAGGCACAGGCTCTCTTTGACTTCTTCCATGACGATATAGCTCTTCGACTCGCGCACATGCGGCAGCTTGAGCAGGATGTCGCCCAGCAGCTTGCGGTACGAGGCCATCTCGGAAATCCGTGCCTTCACCAGGTAGTCGAAGTCGCCCGAAACCAAATGGCATTCGAGTACATGCGGCAGCTTGAGCACGGCGCGGCGGAACTCCTCGAAGGTGTCGCCCGACTTGTAGTCCAGGCTGATTTCGACGAACACCAGCAGGCTGCCTTTAAGGTGCTGCGGATTGAGCCGGGCGTTGTAGCCCATGATGATCCCCTCGCGCTCCAGACGGCGCACGCGCTCGGTGCAAGGGGTCGTGGAAAGCCCTACTTTTTCGCCCAGTTCGGTGAAGGAAATACGCCCGTCATTCTGCAGGATCCGCAGGATGTTGCGGTCGATCTTGTCCAGTTCACGCTTGCTCTGATGCTGGGTTCTCATAGGGGATGCCCCTCCGTAAAAGGCCACTTTGCCAAGAATTGTCGCCAAATATAGGCTTTTATATAGTGAAATGCACTGGCCTGTCCTTCTTATACTGCGCGCATCCATGCCATATCAACAAAAGACTGCGGTGCGCCGCGTGCGAGGGATAAACGATGCGAGTTCTGGTACTTGGTAGCGGTGTAATCGGAACCGCCAGTGCCTACTATCTGGCCCGGCAAGGTTTCGAAGTCACGGTGGTCGACCGCCAGCCAGCGGTGGCCATGGAAACCAGCTTTGCCAACGCCGGCCAGATCTCGCCCGGCTATGCCTCGCCCTGGGCTGCCCCAGGCGTGCCGCTCAAGGCCATCAAGTGGCTGCTTGAACGCCACGCCCCGCTGGCCATCAAGCTGACTGGCGACGTCGATCAGTACCTGTGGATGGCGCAGATGCTGCGCAACTGCACCGCCAGCCGTTATGCGGTGAACAAGGAGCGCATGGTGCGTTTGTCCGAGTACAGCCGTGACTGCCTCGACGAGCTGCGCGCCGAAACCGGCCTGAGTTATGAAAACCGCGCGCTGGGCACCACCCAGCTGTTCCGTACCCAGGCCCAGGTAGACGCTGCGGCTAAAGACATCGCCGTGCTGGAACAGTCCGGCGTGCCTTATGAGCTGCTCGACCGCGACGGCATCGCCCGCGTCGAACCGGCCCTGGCTGGGGTGAAGGATATCCTCGCTGGCGCCTTGCGCCTGCCTAATGACCAGACCGGCGACTGCCAGCTGTTCACCACCAAGCTCGCCGAAATGGCGATCAAGCTGGGCGTCGAATTCCGCTTTGGCCAGGACATCCAGCGCCTGGACTTCGCTGGCGACCGGATCAACGGTGTGTGGATCGATGGCAAGCTGGAAACCGCCGACCGCTATGTGCTGGCGCTGGGCAGCTACTCGCCGCAGATGCTCAAGCCGCTGGGCATCAAGGCGCCGGTCTACCCGCTCAAAGGCTACTCGCTGACCGTGCCGATCACCGACCCGGCGATGGCCCCGACCTCGACCATTCTCGACGAAACCTACAAGGTCGCCATCACCCGTTTCGACAACCGTATCCGCGTCGGCGGCATGGCTGAAATCGCCGGTTTTGACCTGTCGCTGAACCCGCGTCGACGCGAAACGCTGGAGATGATCGTCAACGACCTTTATCCTCGCGGCGGCGACCTGAGCCAGGCCAGCTTCTGGACCGGCCTGCGTCCGGCGACTCCGGACGGCACGCCGATCGTGGGTGCCACGCCGTTCCGTAACCTGTTCCTCAACACCGGTCACGGCACCTTGGGCTGGACCATGGCCTGCGGCTCCGGCCGTTTGCTGGCCGACCTGATTGCCCGGCGCAAGCCGCAAATCAGTGCCGAAGGCCTCGATATTTCCCGTTACGGCAACAACAAGGAGATCGCCAAGCATGGCAATCCAGCGCCAGCTCACCAATGAGCGCATGAGCCAGATCGTCACCCACAACGGCACCGTTTACCTGGCGGGCCAAGTGGCTGACGACATGAGCGCCGGTATCGAACAGCAGACCCGCGAAACCCTGGCCAGCATCGAGAAGCTGCTGGATCAGGCGGGCACCGACAAGACTCGCCTGCTGTCGGTGACCATCTACCTGAAGGACATCTATGCGCACTTCGCCGGCATGAACGCAGTGTGGGACCAGTGGCTGCCAGAAGGCGTCGCCCCAGCCCGTGCCACGGTCGAAGCCAAGCTGTGCGAGCCGGAAATCCTCGTTGAGCTGTCGGTAGTCGCCGCACTGCCGTAACCCGTTCCCTCACCCCGGCGCGGTGGCACCTACCCCCGTCTGCCGTGCCGGGGATTTATTCAAACCAGAACTGCCAAAAGGCTGCCGCCATGCGTCCCGCCCGTGCCCTGATCGATCTTCAAGCCCTGCGTCATAACTACCGTCTGGCCCGTGAGTTATCCGGCGCCAAGGCCCTTGCCGTGATCAAGGCCGATGCCTATGGTCATGGCGCGGTACGTTGTGCCCTGGCGCTTGAGGCCGAGGCTGATGGCTTTGCCGTGGCCTGCATCGAGGAAGCCCTGGAGCTACGTGCGGCAGGCATCAAGGCCCCGGTGCTATTGCTCGAAGGCTTCTTCGAGGCCAGCGAACTGGCCCTGATCAGCGAGCATGACCTGTGGTGCGTGGTGCACTCGCTGTGGCAGCTGGAAGCGATCGAGCAGACCCCGGTCAGCAAGCCGCTGAAGATCTGGCTCAAGCTCGATACCGGTATGCACCGGGTTGGCGTTCATCCGAAGGATTACCACGACGCTTACCAGCGCCTGCTGGCCAGCGGCAAGGTTGCGCGCATTGTGCTGATGAGCCACTTCGCCCGCGCCGACGAACTGGATGTCGACTCGACTGCGCAACAGGTGGCGGTATTCGAAGCTGCTCGCCAGGGCCTGAGCGCCGAGTGCAGCCTGCGCAACTCCCCGGCAGTGCTGGGCTGGCCGCACGTGCCGAGCGACTGGGTGCGCCCCGGCATCATGCTGTACGGCGCTACCCCGTTCGAAGTCGCCCAGGCTGAGGCTGCACGCCTGCAACCGGTGATGACCCTGCAATCGCGGATCATCAGCGTGCGCGAGCTGCCGGCTGGTGAGCCGGTGGGTTACGGCGCCAAGTTCGTCAGTCCGCGCCCGACCCGCGTCGGCGTGGTGGCCATGGGGTATGCCGATGGCTATCCGCGTTTGGCGCCTACCGGTACGCCGGTAATGGTCGCCGGCAAGCGCACCCAGTTGATCGGCCGAGTGTCGATGGACATGCTCTGCGTCGACCTCACCGACATCCCCGAAGCGACCCTGGGCAGCCCGGTCGAGCTGTGGGGCAAGCAGGTACTGGCCAGCGATGTGGCGATGGCTGCGGGCACCATCCCCTACCAGATCTTCTGCAACCTCAAACGCGTGCCGCTGGACTATATCGGCGAATAAGGCGCTGAAGCGGACAGGCTGGGGTCTCGAGTGTTGTAAATACTGAACGGCATTGCCATGATATCGTTCACATTCGACCCCATCTCGACCGTTTCAGGAGGCTCCAGCTTTGGACGTCGGCGAACGACTGCAAGCCATCCGCAAGCTCAAGGGCCTGTCCCAGCGTGAACTCGCCAAGCGCGCGGGGGTAACCAACAGCACCATCTCGATGATCGAGAAGAACAGCGTGAGCCCGTCGATCAGCTCCCTGCGCAAGGTGCTCAGCGGCATTCCCATGTCCATGGTCGAGTTCTTTTCGGTCGAACTGGCGTCGGAGAGTCCCACGCAGATCGTCTACAAAGCACACGAGCTGATCGACATCTCCGACGGTGCGGTGACCATGAAGCTGGTCGGTAAATCGCACCCCAATCGGGCGATTGCCTTCCTCAACGAGGTTTATCCACCGGGTGCCGACACCGGCGAAGAGATGTTGACCCACGATGGCGAAGAGACCGGCATCTTGCTCGAAGGCCGCCTTGAACTGGTGGTGGGCACCGAGACCTTCCTGCTCGAAGCCGGCGACAGCTACTACTTCGAAAGTACCCGCCCGCATCGATTTCGCAACCCCTTCAACGAGCCTGCCCGGCTGATCAGCGCTGCCACGCCGTCGAACTTTTGATCCAGCGCAGCGTATTGCTTCGCCAATACCCCTTTCCAGTGTGTGGTCGTTTCACGGCTCTTGGGATCCCGCTATACTTTTCAACGCCCGCAATTCGTGGCTGCGGGCGTGATTAGCCACCATGAGGGTGTACGCGTGAACCAAATCAAGAAGATGCTGGCCGTACCAGCAGCCGTTTTCGCCCTCTGGGCACTCAATGCACACGCAGCGACCAACGATGAACTTGCCAAGCGCCTGGAGCCGGTCGGCCAGGTGTGTGTCCAGGGCCAGGAGTGCAAAGGCATGGAAGTGGCGACCGCTGCCAGCGGCGGTGGGGCGAAGACGCCCGATGAAGTAATCGCCAAGCACTGCAACGCCTGCCATGGCACCGGCCTGCTGAATGCGCCGAAGATTGGCGATACCGCCGCGTGGAAAGAGCGCGCCGATCACCAGGGCGGCTTGGATGGCATCCTGGCCAAGGCGATCACCGGCATCAACGCCATGCCGCCGAAAGGCACCTGTGCCGATTGCTCGGATGAAGAGCTCAAGGCTGCGATCAAGAAGATGTCTGGCCTTTGAGGCTTAACTGAATTTGCACAGCCCGCCGTTTGGCGGGCTTTGTGTTTGCGGGCTTGAATTGGTGCTGTCCTTTTCGCGGGCAAGCCCGCTCCCACAGGGATCATCGCTCACCCTGTGGTAGCGGGCTTGCCCGCGAATAGGCCTATGCAGCAATTGCAGGCTGCCCACGGTCCAACCCCTGAATGCACGGATGTCACAGGAGGCACAGATGGCCCACAGCTGTTCCATCGACCAGGCGGTCGAGCATGTCCTCGCTCACCTGCCGGCGCATATCCACATGGGCCTGCCCCTGGGCCTGGGTAAGCCCAATGCCTTCGTCAACGCGCTCTACGCCAGAATCCGCGCGCTGCCTGAGCGGCGCCTGACCATCTACACCGCGCTGACCCTGGGCCGCCCACCGCTGGGCGACGGCCTGCAACGGCGCTTCCTCGAACCCTTCATCGAACGGGTGTTCGCCGACTACCAAGAGCTCGACTACCTCGCCGACCTGCGCAATGACCAACTGCCAGCGAACATCCGCGTCGAGCAGTTCTTCATGCAGCCCGGCAGCCTGCTGCACAGCGCCATGGCCCAGCAGGACTACGTCAGCAGCAACTACAGCCATGCCGCCCGCGACATTAACGCCAAGGGCCTCAACCTGGTGGCGCAGTTGGTGGCCGCAACGCCGGAGTATCCTGATCAGCTGAGCCTGGCCTGCAACCCGGACATCACCCTCGACCTGCTACCCATGATCGCCAAGCGACGTGCCGCCGGCGAAACCATCCTGATCCTCGGCCAAGTGCACAGCGAGTTGCCCTACATGCCGGGTGCTGCGCAGCTGGGGCGAGAGGCGTTCGACCTGTTGATCGACGAGCCGGAGCAGCGGCGGCTGTTCTCCACTCCGAACATGCCGGTCGCGACCCAAGACCATTGCATCGGCTTGCATGCCAGCACCCTGGTGCGCGACGGCGGCACCCTGCAGATCGGCATCGGCGCCATGGGCGACGCCGTGGCGGCAGCCTTGCTGGCGCGACAGGGCGACAACCAGGGCTATCGCGCCTTGCTCAGCGAGCTGGACGTCGGCCCCTGGCAGCCACTGATCGACAGCGAAGGCGGCCTGGATGCCTTCGCCCAAGGCCTGTATGGCTGCAGCGAAATGTTCGTCAACGGCCTCTTGGCGCTGGCCGAAGCTGGGGTGGTGCGCAGGCCTGCCGATGAGCACGGGGTACTGGTGCATGGCGGATTTTTCCTCGGCCCGCGCGCGTTCTACCAGCGCCTGCGCGAGATGCCGCTGGAGCAGCGCAAGCAATACGCGATGACCGCCATCAGCTTTATCAACGAACTGTACGGCCAGGAAGAGCTCAAGCGCCGTCAGCGCCGCGATGCACGCTTCATCAACACGGTGTTCGGCATGACCCTGCTAGGCGCCGGGGTGGCCGATCAGTTGGAAGATGGTCGCGTGCTCAGCGGCGTCGGCGGTCAGTACAACTTCGTTGCCCAGGGCCATGCGCTGGAAGGCGGGCGTTCGATTCTGCTGCTCAGGAGCTGGCGCGAGGCGGGCGGCGAGGTGACCTCGAACCTGTTCTGGACCTATGGCCACTGCACCATTCCCCGCCATCTGCGCGACATCGTGGTGACTGAGTACGGCATTGCTGACCTGCGCGGGCAGACTGACAGCGAGGTAATCGCGCGCTTGCTGGCGATCAGCGATTCACGCTTTCAGGCTGAATTGATGGAGCAGGCCAAGGCGGCGGGCAAGCTGGCCAAGGATTTCGAGTTGGACGAGCGCTTCAGGGACAACACACCTGAGCGGCTGGAGGCGCTGCGCGAGCGGCATGTGCGGTTGTTCCCGGAGTATCCGCTGGGCAGTGATTTCACCGCCGAAGAGCGGGATTTGCTGCGGGCGCTGAACTGGCTCAAGAGCAAGTTCAAGCTGAGCGAGGTGTTGCAGTTGAGCAAGGCGGCACTGGATGCGCCGGCGCCTGAGGCCTATCCGACGCAGCTGGCGCGGATGGGGCTGGAGCAGCCGCAGGGGCTGAAGGAGGAGCTGTACCAGCGGTTGTTGCTGGCCGGATTGCAGGCGACTCGCTGAGGTAGGCGAGCTGCTAGCCACTAGGGCGTAGCGTGGGAGCGGGCTTGCCCCGCGATAGCGTCATAGCAGACAGCGAAGGCGCTCCTGCTTATGCTATCGCGGGGCAAGCCCGCTCCCACGATGCCCGCGAGGCCAGTCGAGTCACTCGATGAGGCTCCCACGATGCCCGCGAGGCCAGTCGAGTCACTCGATGAGGCTCCCACGATGCCCGCGAGGCCAGTCGAGTCACTCGATGAGGCTCCCACGATGCCCGCGAGGCCAGTCGAGTCACTTGATGAGGCTCCCACCATGCTGGGGGGGCAGTCGAGTTACTCGATGAAGCTAACCACGCCGCCTTCAAGCGATTTCACCCGAGCCAGCGACTCAACGCGATAGCCCTGGCTATCGAGCTCGGCACGCCCACCCTGGAACGACTTCTCGATGACGATGCCCAGACCGGCAACGGTAGCGCCCGCCTGCTTGATGATCGAGATCAGCGCTTGCGATGCCTTGCCGTTGGCCAGGAAGTCGTCGATCACCAGCACGCGGTCGCTGCTGTTGAGGTGACGCGGCGAGATCGCCACGGTGTTCTCGGTCTGCTTGGTGAAGGAATACACCGAGGCGGTCAGCAGGTTCTCGGTCAGGGTCAGCGACTGGTGCTTGCGGGCGAAGATCACCGGCACACCCAGCTTCAGACCCGTCATCACCGCCGGGGCGATGCCCGAGGCTTCGATGGTGACGATCTTGGTCACGCCGCTGTCTGCATACAGACGGGCGAATTCGTCACCGATCAGCTGCATCAGCGCAGGGTCGATCTGGTGGTTGAGAAACGCGTCGACTTTGAGAACCTGGTCGGAAAGCACGATGCCTTCTTCGCGAATCTTCTGCTGCAGTGCTTCCACTGGTGTATTCCTCGATGTAGCAAAAATGGCCACGGCGATGTGCTGTGGCAAAGTTTAAAGGTGATTAGCGCTTGAGCATGGCCCGTATATCGGCCAATGCGTTGTTGCCACGCGCGGCTTTGACTTCCACCGGCGCATCATCCAGGCCTTCCCACGACAGATCGTCCGGCGGCAGTTCGTCGAGGAACCGGCTGGGCGTGCAGTCGATGATTTCGCCGTATTGCTTGCGCTTGGCGGCGAAGGTGAAGGCCAGGGTCTGGCGCGCGCGGGTGATGCCCACGTAAGCCAGGCGCCGCTCCTCTTCGATGGTGTCGGCCTCGATGCTGGAGCGGTGCGGGAGGATCTCTTCTTCCATGCCCATGATGAACACGTAGGGAAATTCCAGGCCCTTGGAGGCGTGCAAGGTCATCATCTGCACGCCTTCGGCGTTCTCTTCTTCTTCCTGCTGGCGCTCGAGCATGTCACGCAGCACCAGCTTGCCGATGGCGTCTTCGATGGTCATGTCACCCTCTTCGTCTTTCTCGAGGGTGTTCTTCAGCGCATCGATGAGGAACCAGACGTTGCTGATACGAAAATCCGCGGCTTTGTCGCTGGCGGTGTTCTGGCGGATCCAGTTCTCGTAATCGATGTCGCGGACCATTTCGTGCAGCGCGGCGATCGGGTCGTCCAGTGCCACCTTTTGGCGGACCCCATCGAGCCAATGCTTGAAACGCTGCAAGCGCTCGGTGTAGCGCGCATCTAGGTGCTCGCCCAGGCCCATCTCATCGCTGGCGGCGTACATCGACACGCCACGCTCGGTGGAGTAGTTGCCGAGCTTTTCCAGGGTGGTCGAGCCGATTTCCCGGCGTGGTACGTTGATTACCCGCAGGTAGGCGTTGTCGTCATCCGGGTTGACCAACAGGCGCAGGTAGGCCATCAGGTCCTTGACCTCCTGGCGGCCGAAGAAGCTGTTACCGCCCGACAGGCGATACGGCACCTGGTGGTGCTGCAGCTTCAATTCGATGAGCTTGGCCTGGTAGTTGCCCCGGTAAAGGATGGCGAAGTCGCTGTAGGGGCGGTCGGTGCGCAGGTGCAAGGTGAGGATTTCCATGGCCACCCGCTCGGCCTCGGCCTCTTCGTTCTTGCAGCGGATCACGCGGATCTCGTCGCCGTGGCCCATCTCGCTCCACAGCTGTTTCTCGAACGCATGCGGGTTGTTGGCGATCAGCACGTTGGCGCAGCGCAGGATGCGGCTGGTGGAGCGGTAGTTCTGCTCGAGCATCACCACTTTCAAGGAGGGGTAGTCATCCTTGAGCAGCATCAGGTTTTCTGGACGGGCGCCACGCCAGGCGTAGATCGACTGGTCATCGTCGCCCACCACGGTGAACTGGTTGCGCATGCCGATCAGCATCTTCACCAGCAGGTACTGGCTGGCGTTGGTGTCCTGGTATTCGTCGACCAGCAGGTAGCGCACCTTGTTCTGCCAGCGCTCGAGTACCTCGGGGTTTTCCTGGAACAGCTTGACCGGCAGCAGGATCAGGTCGTCGAAGTCCACCGCGTTGAACGCCTTGAGCGTGCGCTGGTAGTGGGTGTAGACGATGGCGGCGGTCTGCTCACGCGGGTTGCGCGCGTTCTCCAGGGCCTCGGCGGGCATGATCAGGTCGTTTTTCCAGGCACCGATCATGTTCTTGATCTCGTCGATGCCGTCGTCGCCGGAGTATTCCTTTTGCATGATGTCCGACAGCAACGCCTTGATGTCGGTCTCGTCGAAGATCGAGAACCCCGGCTTATAGCCAAGGTGCTGATGCTCCTTGCGGATGATGTTCAGGCCCAGGTTGTGGAAGGTGCACACCGTCAGCCCACGGCCTTCTCCGGCGCGCAGCAGGGTGCCGACCCGCTCCTTCATCTCGCGCGCGGCCTTGTTGGTAAAGGTCATCGCGACGATGTACTGGGCGCGGATGCCGCAGTTCTGGATCAGGTGGGCGATCTTGCGCGTGATCACGCTGGTCTTGCCGGAGCCTGCACCGGCGAGCACCAAAAGAGGGCCGCCGACGTAGTCACAGGCTTCCTGTTGCCGGGGATTGAGTCGGGACATGCTAGAAACCGGGGGTCGCCAGAAAATAGCCGCGCATTCTAACAGGCAAGTGGTGCTTATGGCGCGACCGTCTGACGCCAGAGTCAGACTTTTGTGGCCTCATCGCGGGGCAAGTCCTCTCTTACACCACCAGTGAGATACCGCTGGGTGCGGGCTTGTCCCGCGATGAGGAGCACGCAAATCGGATTTGCCGCTCAGCCAACTTTCGCGCAGGATGCACGACAAAATACGTCGGACCGCAGGCCATGGAAGGGTATGTATTAAAGTGAAAATCATTTTCAATCATGAGGTAGGATACTTCGCGTTCACCGTACTACCGACCAAGCCCTAAGGAGCCAGCTTGTCCACGCCTGTCGAACCCTTGCGTTTGCTGCTGTTGGCCGATGAGCCGGAATGGGCCGCCTGTTTGCGCGACTGCTTGAAGCCACTGGCGGGCAGCGCGGTACTGTTGACCGCGCCGAACTGGGAGGCCGTCGACAGCCTGTTTGCCCACGACCGCCAGGCTGTGGTGCTGGCCACCCCGGCCTTGCTGCCCAGCCCTGGCCGCTGCGACCTACCGACCATCCTGTTGCTGGAGCATGAGCCCGAGGCGCCCCCCGCCGGGGTCAGCGACTGGTTGGTGCAGGCCCAGTTGACCTGCGACACCCTACGCCGCTCGCTGCGCCATGTGCGTGAACGGGGCGTATTGGTGGCCACCTTGCAGCGCCTGGCCGAGCAAGACCCACTGACCGGTATCGCCAACCGCCAGGGCTTTCAGGCCCTGCTGACTACCCGCCTGGCCGAGAACGACGGCCGCGGCGTGGCCCTCGGTCATCTCGATCTGGACAACTTCCGCCACGTCAACGACGCCTTGGGCCACCAGGGCGGCGATCGCCTGATCCTGCAAGTGGTTACCCGCCTCAAGCATCAGCTGGATGCCGGCGACCAGCTGGCCCGCCTGGGTAGCGACGAGTTTGCCCTGCTGATCGACACCCGCCGCGATGCCAATCGCGCCGAGTGGATCGCCGAACGCATCGTCGAAGCCCTCGCCGAGCCGTATTGGATCGATGGAGAAAGCCTGCTGGTTGGCTGTAGCCTGGGCCTGGCACACGCCCGCGCCCAAGGGGGCGCCGACCCGCTGATGTGGCACGCGCACATCGCCATGCGCCAGGCCAAGAGCAGCCAAGGCTGCACCTTCCATGTGTTCAACGAGCGGATCAACCGCAACGCCCGCAGCCTTGCCGACCTTGAGGGCGAGCTGCGCCGCGCCTTGCGCCGCGATGAGCTGGAGCTGCATTACCAGCCGCGACTGAATCTTGCCGATGGCCGTATCGTTGGCCTTGAGGCGCTGGTGCGCTGGAATCACCCGGAGCGCGGTTTGCTGGCACCCAGCGAGTTCGTGCCGTTGGCCGAACAGAGCGGGCTGATCGTGCCGTTGGGTTACTGGGTCATCTCGCGTGCCCTGCGTGACATGCAGGCGCTGCGTGAGCACGGTCTGCAACCACTGCACATGGCAGTCAACCTGAGCTTCCGCCAGTTCCAGGACAGCCAGCTGCTGGCGACCCTGAGCCGGCTGATCATCGAGCATGGCGTCGATGCGCGCTGGTTGGAGTTCGAGCTGACCGAAACGGCGGTGATGCGCCGCAATGAGCTGGTACGCCAGACCATGGATGCGCTGGGCCGGCTTGGCGTGCGCTTCTCGCTGGATGACTTCGGCACTGGGTTCTCTTCGTTCGTCCACCTCAACAGCTTGCCGATCACCCTGCTCAAGGTCGATCGCAGCTTTGTCGGTGGCATGGAAATGCGCGAGGAGAACCGCAAGTTGGTGCACGCGATGATCAACCTGGCGCATAACCTCAACCTGGAGGTCGTGGCCGAAGGGGTCGAGAGTGAGGAGCAGATGGCGTTACTGCGCGGTTTTGGTTGCGATCAGGTGCAAGGGTTCCTGGTCAGCAGGCCGTTGCCGGTGGGAGAGTTGATCGAGTATCTGACAGGCACGCCAGCAGCGGGTATCTGCGCTGTCTGATCGGGCCTCATCGCGGGGCAAGCCCGCTCCCACGCAAACCCGCACTCACGTGTAGGAGCATTACGTGGGAGCGGGCTTGCCCCGCGATGAGGGCCTCAAGATTAAGCCGAAACCGCCGCCTTACCGCCAATCCCAGCCTTGCGCATCAACCGCTTCATCCGCCACTCGAAACCAAACGTCAGCGCTACCGAAGCACAGGCCAGCCCCAACGCCAGCCCCCACCAGATCCCTACCGCCCCGCCGCCCAGGTTAAAGGCAAACAGCCAGGCCGCCGGCGCACCTACCAGCCAGTAACAGCACAGGCCAATCAGGAACGTGGTCTTGGCGTCTTTCAGCCCGCGAATCGAACCCATGGCGATGGTCTGCACACCATCGAACAATTCAAACCAGGCCGCCACCATCACCAGGCTCACCGCCAGCTGGAAGATCCCGGCAAACGCTGGATCATCACGGTTGATGAACAGCCCCACCAGCTCTTGCGGCAACAGCCAGAACAGCGCAGCAAAGCCGAACATCAGCAGTGCGCCAAAGCCGATGCCCACCCGCCCGGCACTGCGCGCGGCAAGCAGATTACCGGCGCCGAAGTACAGCCCCACACGCATGGTCACCGCATAGGACAAACCGGTCGGCACCATGAATGCGGTAGACACGATCTGCAGGGCAATCTGGTGCGCGGCCAGCTCGGTACTGCCCAGCACGCCCATGCACAACGCGGCGAAAGCGAACAAGCCGACCTCGACCATGTACGTGCCACCAATCGGCAGGCCCAGGCGCCACAGCTCGCGCAGTGCTGGCAACGACGGCCGCGACAGGCCCTTGCGCAGCGGGTAGGCGGCATAGAACGAGTGCCAGCGGATATACAAGGCCAGGGCGATGGCCATGCCCAGCGAAACCAGGGCGGTCACCATGCCGATGCCCATCAAACCGAGCTTGGGCAGGCCGAACATGCCCTCGATCAAGGCATGGTTGAACAGGTAGTTGAGCACCGTGCCGACCAGGCTGATGACCATCACCGGGGTCGAGCGGCCCAGGGCGCTGGTAAAGCCGCGCAGGGCCATGAATGTCAGGTAGCTGGGCAGGGCCAGCGGCAGCAGGGTGAGAAACTGCATGGCGGCATCGACGTTGGCCGGCTGCTGGCCAAACATCAGCAACACCGGCCCCAGGTTCCACAGCACCAGCGCTGCGCCCAACGCCAGGCCCCAGGCCAGCCAGATACCGGCTTGGGCCAGGCGCGTGGCGCCGGCAATGTCGCCTGCGCCCTTGCGAATCGCCACCAGGGTGCCGACTGCGGCGATCACCCCCAGGCAGAAAATCGACACGAACGAATAGCTCGCCGCACCCAGGCCGCCACCGGCGAGGGCCTGCGGGCTGATGCGGGCCATCATCAGGGTGTCGGTGAGCACCATCAGCATGTGCGCCAACTGCGAGGCGATCAGCGGCCCGGCCAGGCGCAGCAAAGCCTTGAGTTCAGTGGTGGGCGCGACATGCATGGGTAGGGTCCTTTTTCCTTAGGGGTGGGGCAGGGCGAGGATTCTGAGGCTTTGGTCAACTTTGCACAAAAGGATAAATGCGATCGTTGGCATGAGTTCTACTCATGCATGTATGATTTCCAAGATCACTTGCATGCCCCCAGATCATAGGTGCGAAATGTCCCGTCAGCTTCCTCCGTTGTATGCGCTACGCGCATTTGAGGCCGCAGCCAGGCACAGCTCATTCACCCGTGCGGGCGAAGAGTTGTCGATCACCCAGAGTGCAGTCAGCCGGCATATCCGTACCCTTGAGGAGCACTTCGCCTGTCGCTTGTTCGTGCGCAGCGGCCGTAGCCTGCAACTGACCGAGGCTGCGCGGGTGCTGTTGCCGGGGGTGCGCGATGGCTTTGCCGCCTTGGAGCGAGCCTGCGACACCTTGCGCGGCGAAGATGACATTCTGCGCATGAAAGCCCCCTCGACCTTGACCATGCGCTGGTTACTGGCACGGCTGAGCCGCTTTCGCCACCTGCAGCCGGGTAACGAGGTGCAACTGACCAGTGCCTGGATGGATGTCGATCATGTGGACTTCAATCAGGAGCCATTCGATTGCGCGGTGCTGCTCAGTGATGGCGTCTTCCCTGCGGACTGGGAAGTGCGCCGGCTGTTCTCGGAGCTGCTGATCCCTGTCGGCGCGCCAGAGCTGCTCAAGGAGGGGCCGTGGGATGAGCGGCGCCTGGCCGGTATCGAGCTGCTCCACCCAACCCCGGACAAACGCGACTGGCGCAGCTGGCTGGCACGCATGGGGCTGAGCGACAAGGTCTCGCTCAAGGGCGGGCAGGTGTTCGATACCCTGGAGCTGGGGATGATTGCCGCGGCGCGTGGCTACGGCATCTCCATGGGCGATTTGCTGATGGTGGCCGAGGATGTGGCGCAGGGGCGGCTAAGCCTGCCGTGGCCGACGGCAGTGGCCAGCGGCATGGATTACTACCTGGTGTGGCCACGGACCCGACCGGGTGGCGAGCGCTTGCGCCGGCTCAGTGGGTTTTTGCAGGAAGAGGCAGCGGCTATGGATCTGCCGGATGTGCAGATCCTATCGGCGGGCGCCTGACAAAACGCCTGGGAGCGAGCCCTACTGCGTCGAAAACGTTTGCGAATCTCCCGGTCCGACACTCAAGTATTCGCCCACGACGCCGATTCAGTGGCACCAGCATCCCGCTAGAGGATGCGTTTCCCCGTAGATCGAAGTGGGCGGTCAGCGTGATCAGGATGATCCCGGCCTCTTGCCAGGAGCTTCCTCATGTCTGAACCCCGTGCCCGGATTGCCTCGCAACTCGGTATCGCCCTCGCCATCGTGCTGGCGTTGGTCATCACCGGTAGTACCTTGTTCGCCCTGCGTTCGCTGGACAGCGCCAACCTCGCCACCCGCCAGGAACACCTGGCCAGCGAAGCGCGGCTGCTGGCTGACCAACTCGATACCTTCCACGGTTCGCTCAAGGACAACACCCAGCGCCTGAGCGGCCTGTTCGAGCGCCGCTTCGCGTCCGGGCTGGCGCTGCACGCAGGAGAAACCGTCAACGTCGCAGGCCAGGCTACCCCGGCCCTGTACCTGGGCGAGCACCTGCTGAACAACGACTTCCGGCAAGTCGACGAATTCCAGCAGATGACCGCTGGGGTCGCGACGCTGTTCGTGCGCAGCGGCGACGACTTCATTCGCATCAGCACCTCGCTGACCAAACAGGACGGCAGCCGCGCCATCGGCACCCAGCTCGACCGCCAGCACCCGGCGTATGCCAAGCTGATGGCCGGGCAGACCTACGTCGGCCGGGCGCTGCTGTTCGAACGCAACTACATGACCCGCTACGTGCCGGTGCGCGATGGCGGCGGGCGGGTGATCGCCGTGCTGTTCGTCGGCTTCGACTACACCGACGCACAGAACGCCCAGTTGGCCAATCTCAAGCGTTTTCGCATTGGCCACACCGGCTCGCTGGCGCTGCTCGACGAGCAGGGTAAATGGTTGGTCCAGCCGGCCGATGTACGCGACCCCGACAGCGCTGCACACGCAGTGAAGGCACTGGCGGCGCAGCCGGGCAGCGGCAGCTTCTGGGCCAGTGGCAAGGAGCAGGTGTTCAGCGTTGCGATGCCGTTTGCCGAAGGCCCATGGACTGTGGTGGCGAGCATGCCTGAAGCGGAAATCCGCGACGTCACCTGGAGTGTCGGTCTGCGCCTGGCCATCGGCAGCCTGCTGGCCATGCTGTTGGCAGTGGCCGCGACGTTGTTCCTGCTGCGGCGCAAGCTGCGCCCACTGGGTGACCTGGTGCGTCAGGCCGAAGCCTTGGGCGCGGGTAACTTGAGTGCGCGCCTGGCCGTCAGCAGCCATGACGAGATCGGCCAGCTGGCGCGCAGCTTCAACCAGATGGGTGATGCGCTGTCGACCATGGTCGAGCACATCCGCAGCGCTTCCGAGCAAGTCAGTGGCCGCGCGCGTTCGCTGGCCGGATTGTCCTCCGGCGCCTGTGAGGGCATGGAGCAGCAGTCGGGCGAGATCACCAGCATGGCTGGCGCGGTGGAAGAGTTCAGCGCTACCTCGATGAACATCGCCGACAACATGGCCGGCACCGAGCGCATGGCCCGCGACAACGTCCAGCACACCAGGGTGGGGCGCTCGGCGATGGACGAAGCGTCGGCCTCGCTGCGCCAGATTGCCGATGCCTTGGGTGGCACTGCCGAGGTGATGGACACCCTTGGAGCGCGCTCGCAGGAAATTGGCGGCATCGTTGGTGTGATCACCGCCATCGCCGAACAGACCAACCTGCTCGCGCTCAACGCCGCCATCGAAGCCGCCCGCGCGGGCGAGCAGGGCCGTGGCTTTGCCGTGGTTGCCGATGAAGTGCGTGGCCTGGCTGCGCGTACTCGCTCGGCGACCGATGAAATTTCCGCGATGATTGGCAGCATTCAGCAGCAGACCGGGCATGCCATCAGCACCCTGGAGCAGGGCAACCGCCTGATGCAGGAAGGCCTGGAGCGCAATGACAAGGTGGCTGATGCCCTGGCGCGTATCGATGAACAGAGCCGCAGCGCGGGCGAGCAGTTTGCCGCGATCAGTACCGCGACCCAGGAGCAGAGCAGTACGGCGAACGTACTGAGCCGCAATCTGCAGAGCATCGCCCAGGCCAACAGTGAGCAGCGTGATGTGGCCAATGAGCTGGCCACCACTGCGCGGGAGTTGGAAGGGTTGGCGGCGCAGCTGCGCCAGGAAGTCGATAGGTTTCGGGTTGGTGGTTGATTGACCTGACACTATCGCGGGGCAAGCCCGCTCCCACGCTCCCTATGACGCGGAAAACTGCGTGGGAGCGGGCTTGCCCCGCGATAGCGGTCCTTGGGCTTACAACGAGCCCAGGTTCAACGCCTGCGCACACGCTTGCAACGAGCGCTGCTCACTCTGCGCATACAGCGCCAATTCATCCTGCACCTGCAACCCCAGCGCCGCTTCGAAGGCCTCGCGGTTGGCATTGCTGCCGTACTCCGCCTGCGCATCGTCGCCCAGGTTGGACTGGAAAATCCCCGCCGCACTCACCGGCAGGAAGTCCTCGTACACCAACGCCTCGAAATGCACATGCCCGGCATCGATCAGCCCTTGCAGGTCGCTCGGTCGCTCGGCCTGATCGCGTGCGGCCAAACCCTTCTCGGTGGCGAAATAGCGGAAATACGCCAAGCCCTGCTCACGCATCTGCGCCAGGTCATCGGGGAAGGCTGCAAAGGTCTGTGCCAGCAATGCGCGGTAGCGTTCGGCGTTGGCTTCGGCAGGCACGCCACCCAGCGCTGCGCGGGTGGCATCGAGCAGCTTGTCGTAGAGCTGGCGGCCTTTTGGGGTCAACGCTGCACCGCGCTGTTCGATCTCGCCGAAACGTGCCGTGTGGCTGCCCTCGCTGCCGTGTTGATCACTGAACGCAACCTTCTCTTGCAGCGCCTTGAAGCTGGTCTGGCGCAGCAGGATCGGGTGACGGCGGGTGGGCGGGCCTTCGACCACCGCCTTGGGCGGAATACCCTTGGCCGGCATGCCAACCTGGATCGCATCGATGTCCAGGGTGCGCGGGGTCAGGTGGTTGATGTGCGGGCCTTTGAACGCCACCACGTCGGCGATCAGACGATGCTGGTCGTGCAGTTGCTGGTACTGCTCGGCGGTGACGGTCGCGTCCTGGTGCCAGCGGAAGGTATGCAGCGCTTCGCTGACGAAAGCCTCGGCGTCAGTTGCACTCAAGCCACCATCGCGTTCGCACTGGGCGATCAGCTCCAGTGCACGCGGGGTGAAGATCTGTCGCTTGGCCAAAATGCTCTCGGCCAGGGCGCGCAGTTGCGGGTTGTCGATCAGCTCCAGGCGCAGCAGCGAGGTGAACACCCGGAACGGGCTGACATGCAGCGACTGCTCGTGCACCGCGCGGAATGCAGTGGAGTGCACCGGTACACCCGCCGAGCTTAGGTCGTAGTAGCCGACCGGTTGCATGCCCATGACTGCGAACAGACGGGCAATGGTTGCCAGCTCGGCAGCAGTGCCGACGCGGATGGCGCCATGGCGTTCCTGGTCGAGCCGCTCGATTTCACCGGTCCAGCGCAGGGCCTCGGCGACCTGCGGCTGCTGCTGCATGACCTGCTGGTTGATCTCGCTTACCAGCTCCAGCAGCGTGCCGTAGAGGGGCACTTCCTGTTTGTACATGAGCGACATGGCGGCAGAGAACTGCGCGCGGATGCTGTCTGGGCTGACGAAATCATGGGCGGGCATCGCAAGCTTCCTGGTGGTGAATGGGACCGTTACATGAAAGCGGGGAATGCACATGGGCCACAAGCGAAAAAAAGTAGAGGTGTCATTCCCTTTTTGATTGACCTTGAGGGCCTATCGCGGGGCAAGCCCGCTCCCACGTGATAAAGCGTAGGGCTTGCCCCGCGATTGCAATATGGCTGCCCACATCCGTTCAACCCGTTAATTGCTCTCGGGTCCATTCCACAAGCGCCCTGACTTTCGGCACCTCTGCCGCGTGCTCGGCAAACGCCAGGTAATGCGCGCCATGGCTACGCATCGCATGATTCCAGGCAATCACCAGGCTGCCATCGCCCAGCTCCTTTTCCACCAGATAGCGCGGCACTAAAGCCACCCCACAGCCTGCCTGCGCAGCACTCAAGGCCATATAGAACGTATCGAAGCGCGGCCCGTGGTAACTGTTATCGGTATGCAGCCCCTGTTCCAGGAACCACTCATGCCATGCTTCTGGCCGCGACGCACTCTGCATCAGCACCAACTCCGCCACCTGCGCCGCATCGGTCAACTCGCGCCCCTGTAGCAGCTCTGGCGCGCACACCGGCACCACCTCTTCACGGAACAGCTCCACGCACGTTGCACCCGGCCAGGTGCCTTGGCCAAAGAAGAACACCACATCGGCAGAGCCTTGCAGCAGCGAGAACGGCTCCATCTCGTTGCGGATATCCAGGTGGATGTTCGGGTGGCGTTTACCGAAACCCTTGAGGTGCGGAATCAACCAGCGCACGCCAAAACTCGGCTGAGTGGCTACCTTCAATATCTCGGTCTGCTCGCCATAGGTCAGGATGTAGCGGCTGGACATGTCGACCTGGTTGAGGATCTTGTTCACCTCGGCCAGGTACAGGCTGCCGGCCGGCGTCAGTTGCAGGCGCCGACGAATACGCAGGAACAGGTGATTGCGCAGCATCTCTTCGAGCTGCGCGACTTGCTTGCTGACCGCGCTCTGGGTCAGGTGCAGTTCTTCTGCGGCGCGGGTGAAGCTTAAGTGACGGGCTGCGGCTTCGAAGCACTGCAGGGCCGTCATCGACGGCACCAGACGTTTGGACATAGCAGTCTCTATGGCAAGGGATCATGAGCTGAGGGAATGATATGCGGAATAAAGGTCGTTTGTTGCACCGCTGTGATCGGATTAATACTGATCCACATCACCTTTACCACCCTTCACCCGATGTAGGAGAAGCACAATGGTTGCTGCATTGCTCGAGCGTCTAGGCGTCGCTGCCCAGGCTTACACCCAGGGCGACTACCCTGTTCACACCCCGATCGATGGTAGCCAGATCGCTACGGTGAAGCTGCTCGGCAAGGCCGAGACCACTGCGCGCATCGACCAGGCCCATGCTGCCTTTGAAGCCTGGCGCAGTGTGCCGGCCCCGCGTCGCGGTGAGTTGGTGCGTCTGTTCGGTGAAGTGCTGCGCGAACACAAGGCCGACCTCGGTGAGCTGGTCTCGGTCGAAGCCGGCAAGATCACTCAGGAAGGCCTGGGTGAAGTACAGGAAATGATCGACATCTGCGACTTCGCCGTAGGCCTGTCGCGCCAGCTGTACGGCCTGACCATCGCCTCCGAGCGCCCTGGCCACCACATGCGTGAATCCTGGCACCCGCTGGGCGTGGTCGGCGTGATCAGCGCCTTCAACTTCCCGGTCGCGGTCTGGGCATGGAACACCGCGCTGGCGCTGGTCGCCGGTAACGCCGTGGTGTGGAAACCTTCGGAGAAGACCCCGCTGACCGCCCTGGCGTGCCAGGCGCTGTTCGACAAAGCCCTGAAAGCCTTTGGCGATGCCCCTGAAGGTTTGGCCCAGCTGGTCATCGGCGGCCGCGAAGCCGGCGAAGCACTGGTCGATGACGTGCGTGTCCCGCTGGTCAGCGCCACCGGCAGCACCCGCATGGGCCGTGAAGTCGGCCCGCGTGTAGCAGCACGTTTTGGCCGCAGCATTCTTGAGCTCGGTGGCAACAACGCGATGATCCTCGCGCCGAGCGCCGATCTGGACCTGGCCGTGCGCGGCATCCTGTTCTCCGCTGTCGGCACTGCCGGCCAGCGCTGCACCACCCTGCGCCGGCTGATCGTCCATCGCTCGATCAAGGACGAAGTGGTGGCCCGCGTCAAAGCCGCCTACGGCAAAGTGCGCATCGGTGATCCACGCGAGAACAACCTGGTGGGCCCGCTGATCGACAAGCAGTCGTTCGATGCCATGCAAGGAGCGCTGGCCAAGGCCCGCGACGAGGGCGGCCAGGTGTTTGGCGGTGAGCGTCAGCTGGCCTCCGAGTACCCCAATGCCTACTACGTCTCGCCGGCCATCGCCGAGATGCCAGGGCAGAGTGATGTGGTCCGTCACGAAACCTTCGCGCCGATCCTCTACGTGCTGGCCTATGACGATTTCGAAGAGGCGCTGCGCCTGAACAACGAAGTGCCACAAGGCTTGTCTTCGTGCATCTTCACCACCGACATCCGCGAAGCCGAGCGCTTCCAGAGTGCCTCGGGCAGTGACTGCGGTATCGCCAACGTCAACATCGGCACCAGCGGCGCAGAGATTGGCGGCGCATTCGGTGGCGAGAAAGAGACTGGCGGCGGTCGTGAGTCCGGTTCGGATGCCTGGAAAGGCTACATGCGTCGCCAGACCAACACCGTCAACTACTCGCGTGAGCTGCCGCTGGCGCAAGGGATTGTGTTCGACTGATGATCGTAGGCGGGGGCCATCGCCCCCGTTCGTGGGAAAAGTCGCAGCGGCGCACCGCCGCGGCTTGACCCGCGATAGGGCCTACGCGGCCCGACCCGCAATAAGAACAATATGCTGGAGCCGGTCATGCCCCAATTGCGTCAAGAATGTTTGTGGGAATTCGTCACCAAGCCTACCGTCGCCAGCCAGGCCCTGGCTGGTGAACACCAGGCCGATGTCTGTGTGATCGGTGGCGGCATCACAGGCCTGTCCGCCGCGATCCATCTGCTCGAACAGGGCAAGTCGGTGATCTTGCTTGAGGCCTGGAAGATCGGCCACGGTGGCTCGGGGCGCAACGTCGGCCTGGTCAACGCCGGCACCTGGATCCGCCCCGATGACGTCGAGGCCACCTTGGGCCACAAGCAGGGTAGCCGCCTGAACAAGGCTTTGGGCGATGCGCCTGGCGAAGTGTTCGCCATGATCGAGCGGCTTGGCATCGACTGCCAGGCCCAGCACCAAGGCACTCTGCACATGGCGCACAACGCCACCGGCATCGCCGACCTTGAGGCTCGCCACCAGCAATGGACCCGGCGTGGCGCCGATGTCGAGTTGCTGACCGGCGCGCAATGCCAGGAATACTGCGGTACCGACAAGATCTCCGCCGCGCTGCTCGACCGCCGCGCCGGCACCATCAACCCCATGGGCTACACCCAAGGCCTGGCTGGCGCCGTGGCGCGTCTGGGCGGCAAGGTGTTCCAGCAGTCCTCGGTCGAAGGCCTGGAGCGCGAGGGTGATGGCTGGCGGGTGAAGACCGCGCGCGGCTCGGTACGCGCCGACAAGGTGGTGATTTCCACCGGCGCCTACACCGAAGGCGACTGGAGCAATCTGCAGAAGCACTTCTTCCGTGGTTACTACTACCAGGTCGCCTCGACGCCCTTGCAGGGTGCGGCTGCCGACAAGGTGCTGCCGCATGGCCAGGGCTCGTGGGACACCCGCACCGTGCTCAGCAGCATTCGTCGCGACGACCAGGGCCGGCTGCTGCTTGGCAGCCTCGGCCGGGTCGATAACAAGCCAGCCTGGTTCGTGCGCAGTTGGGCCGATCGCATCCAGAGCCACTACTACCCGGAGCTGGGCAAGGTCGAGTGGGAGATGCACTGGACGGGCTGCATCGACTTCACCCCGGACCACCTGATGCGCCTGTTCGAACCGGCCCCAGGGCTGGTGGCGGTGACTGGCTACAACGGCCGTGGCAACACCACCGGAACGGTGATCGGACGGGCGTTTGCCGAGTTCCTGCTCAAAGACGACCCGGACAGTTTGCCGGTGCCGTTCTCGCCGATGAAGGCGGTCAGCGCGCCGTCGTTGCGCACGGCTTTCTACGAGTCGGGCTTCTCGCTGTACCACGCGGGGCAGTGCCTGCGGGTGGTGCTCTAAGGCGAGGTCTGTTGCGTCCCAGTAGTGGGTCGTGGGAACAGCTCGTGGGAGCGGGCTTGCCCCGCGTTGGCGGCAGAACAGGCGCCATCTGGGCAATCCCTGCCGCTATCGCGGGGCAAGCCCGCTCCCACGCCTGATAACCCGTTGGCACACTCAACTGTGCAGCCATCTCAGGTAACCGCCTTTGTTCATCACCGTCTGCTGATGCATCAACAGTGATTCCCGTCTCCTAGAGGCTCTCCACAATAGTTAAGTTATGTGCAGTCCCTGTGGGAGCGGGCTTGCCCGCGAAGAGGCCAGGACTGACACAGTCACTTGTGCAGCCAACTCAGGAAGCCGCCTTTTTTCACCACCGCAGGTTTCTGCATCAACAGTGACTCTCGACTCTGTCGACGGAAGCGCTGCAGTTTGGTCAGCGCCGACTGCACCTCGCCGCGCTCGACCAGGCAACTGCGGACCTGCTCCTTGTCGATGCGGTACAGCACGCAACCGGTCAGCGTGCGGAACTCCACCGCTGAGTCTTCGTCATCGACCAACCCTTCGATCGCCAGCACCTCACCTGGCCCCATGCGCCCAGCCTCGATCAGCCGTTCGCCATCGCGCACCGAGGCCGAGACCACGCCGCTGCCAATCACCAACACATGCTCGGAACGCTCACCCACGCCCAGGATCACCTGATCGGCCAGGTACTCCATGGCCGTCATGCGCTGGCTCAGCGCATCGCGCTCCTCACTGCTCAACGAGCGGAAGACCCGCACCTCGTCGAGCAACTCGCGCTGACGACTGCGCGGCGCCACGGCCAGGTCGACGTTCCACATCACCCCAGTGGCTTCCAGATGACGGTGAGCGAGGTCGAACAGCTGGTTGCGCACTTCGGTCTTGCGCGCCATATCGGCGATGAACCCGCTGGCTTCGTATTCCACTGACTCAAGCGTCGAGGCTTTCACCGTGACCTTGGGGGCGGGGTTGTCCAATAGCGCCGACGTCCCTTGCAGGGCCTTTTCCAAGGCGTCGAAGACCCGCTTGGGGCGGACTTTGGCCGGCACCACCACACTGATCGACACGCCGTTGCGGTCGGCAGGTCGGCTGTGATTGAGCAACTTGGCCTTGGCTGCCACCGAGTTAGGGATCACCGCCAGGCTGCCGCTGCCGGTGATCATGCGCGTGGCCCGCCAATCGATATCGATCACCTTGCCCTCAGTGCCATCGATCGAGATCGAGTCGCCGATCTGATAGGGCCGGGTGGTGTTCAGCACGATCCCGGAAAACACATCGCTCAGGGTGCTCTGCAACGCCAGGCCGATAACGATGGCCATCACCCCCGAGGTCGCCAGCAGGCCCTTGACCGGCAGTTGCATGACATAGGCCGCTGCCGCCACCACCGCCACCAGGAAGATCAACGCCCCCAGCACATCCTGCAGCAAGCGCCCGCCATGACTGCCGCGCGCCACCAGCAGCAGGCCGAACACCACCGTGACCGTGCGTGCACCGAACAGCCACCAGCCAATCGCCAGTACCGTCGCCATCAAATTGCGCGAGACATCATCGGCCCACGGCGGCGGTTGCAGTGGGCTCATGCCGGCGGCCAGCAATACCCAGCTGAACAGCAGGAAGATCACCAGCCGCGTAGCGATGCGCCAGGGCTGGCGCTGGAGCGGGATCAACTGCCACAGCAGCAGGTCGAGGAAGATCAGGCAAGTGCCGAGCAACAGCGGGTATGACTGGATGAAAGCCAGCATGACGGTCTCGGAGCGGGGGAGGGCTTTGGCTAGTAAAGAGCAGGTGGGGTGGACAAGCAATAGGGGATCGTACTGATCATGGTGCGGGGCCGATGCCTGCCTTGTCGCGGTACTAACCCAGCCCATTGTGGGAGCAGGGATGCTCACGCGACTTTGGCATGGCAAAGCTATATTTAGCCCTCCTTACTTATCCTGTATACGCATGTTGTAATAATGCAAAGCGTTCCCCCTAGATAGGTAAGGTATTTGCCTGTTAATAATTGAAATTTAAGGTTTCTGGGGAAGTTATCAACATCCTCATTGTTTAACTTACCTTTGCGAATATGCAGTTGTTTTACCGGCCAGGTGAGTAACCCCGCTATCATTGCCGTTAGAATGTATCTTCCCCTTAGACCGAAGCACCGCCAAATCGGCACCTGAAGTTTCAGCCATTCACTGCTGGGTAGAGCATTGAGCATGGTCTCTAGCTTTTTGCTCCAGGCTAATCCCGCCGTGATTGCTAAACCCACGTAAAGTAAGATCCACGGGGTGAGGAGAAATACGAGTTTCCAATGAGTTGGCCATGTGCTCATGGCTCGGTTACCTCATAAATAAATTCACCGATGGACTCTCCTCCTGACATGCCTATGTAGCCGCCAGTCAGAGATCCGGCACCCACCAAAACTATCCCGCACACAGTAGCGCTGATCGGGCCGAGACCGAAGCAGGCAACAGTGGTTAGATCGCCGGCCAAGGCACCAGCATAGGCACCCATTCCTAGCCCTCCAGCAAAACTGCCAGCTTCCGTAAACCTGACTTTTCGACACGCTGCAGTTTCCCCGGCTCTGCAGACCTCCTGCACCTTTAATAGAGAAGCGCCTGCGCCAATCACAATTCCGACTTGACCTCCGCGCTCAAGGTATTTTGAGATACGTGCCAGCTTATCCAGATGCGTTGTATACCCTGGTATCTGACTCGGTCCACCTGCTTTGGACCAGTGATGCACAAGGCTTTTGCTCGAAATACCAAGATCTCGACGTAATCCGTGATGACCCCCTAAATCCATCGTCTTGTTGAGAAAACTCATCCTCAGTTTTACATCCAACTGTTTGAAGAGTTTTTTGCGTTCCGCAAAAAACTCCGGGCTTCGCAGATGGCCGTGCTTGGAGAACTGCTGTTGGTGCAATTTCTCTATGTAGTGCAGCGTATTTTTCAATTCATCAAGCGACTTGGCCATCATTGCTTGGCTTACTCCCATCGCCAGGCTCACATCGCTCAACAACCCAGCGATCTCGGCCTGATGGCGCATCATGAAATCGGCTTCGCCGTCGCTCAAGCTTGCCAGGCTATCGCGCGCCAGGTCCGCCGCTTCCATCAGGTGCAGTTCCTCGCGGGTGCACATATGGCCGTTGTTGGGGTCGCCAATGACGAAGATCTCGCCGGCTTTGAAACCCTGCGCAAAGTTTGGATTGAGACGCTGCAGATACTTGATCAGCAGTCTGTCGTGAATGGCCAGCCGGTCCAGTAACTGATCGAACGACTGGCTGTACTGAACAATGTGAAAACCTGGCTCAAGGCCTGGCGCGGAAGAGGTGTCCCGGGCAAAGGTGTTGAAAGCATGTTGAGCAGAGGCGCGCGGCGTAGAGCTGAATGAGGGTGCATAAGTCTGAGTGGCGATGGCGCTCTTGGGTGCGGGCCGCTGATGAAGGGGCGCTACCACATAGTTGCTGCCTAAAGGACAGCCGCACTGCACCAGTGAGCCATCTACGGCAGTGGGAATGTCGTCCTGCCGCCAACGTGATTCGCCACGGATGATCGTGCCCTCGATGCCGCACCGAGGACAGGGCGTGGTTTTGTCCCCTTCGAGTAGCCAGGCAATGGCAATGAACCTGCCCCCGCGCGCGGCTGGCGATGCAGCGAGCGCCGGTGCTGGTGAGGTCGCCGTCCAGGCCCTGACCCTTGCCAAAGAGACTCATGATGTCCGCCTTCCTTACGCAGAAAGTCCGCAACCTAGCAGCTCGGCGAGGCAATTTTTCCCGGTGTGGGCAGATAGAGAAACGTCCTACGCGGCTTGAAGATTTGGATGTAGCCAAGCCCAAGGGGAGATCGCGGGCGAGGTTAGGAAATGTATCTATGGGGCTACATCCCATCGTTCACAAAACAGAACGCTAAAGGCAAATTTCGCTATCTAGTGCGCCAAAGGGCTTGGTTTTAATCTTTCCCCATCAACGCGAAACACCCAACTGACTAAACATCAAAACCCCCTTTAGGAGCACGACCATGGCCCACTTCAAATACAACCGCCTGAACAAAGACGACGCCGCCGTACTGCTGGTCGACCACCAAGCTGGCCTGCTGTCGCTGGTACGTGACATCGAGCCGGACCGCTTCAAGAACAACGTGCTGGCCCTGGCTGACCTCGCCAAGTTCTTCAACCTGCCGACCATCCTCACCACCAGCTTCGAGCAAGGCCCCAACGGCCCGCTGGTGCCGGAGCTGAAAGCGCTGTTCCCAGATGCCCCGTACATCGCCCGCCCAGGCCAGATCAACGCCTGGGACAACGAAGACTTCGTCAAGGCAGTCAAGGCCACTGGCAAGAAGCAGCTGATCATCGCCGGTGTGGTGACTGAAGTGTGCGTGGCCTTCCCGGCGCTGGCGGCCCTGGAAGAAGAGTTCGAAGTGTTCGTGGTGACCGATGCCTCCGGCACCTTCAACGAGATGACCCGCGACGCCGCCCACGACCGCATGAGCCGTGCTGGCGCCCAGCTGATGACCTGGTTCGGCGTCGCCTGCGAGCTGCACCGCGACTGGCGCAACGACATCGAAGGCCTGGCTGCGCTGTGCTCCAACCACATCCCGGACTACCGCAACCTGATGACCAGCTACAACGCGCTGACTGCCGCCAAGTAAATCATCCGCCCACAGCACATTGATCCAATCCAGCGCCTGCCCACTGCCGCACAGTGGGCCTTGGCCCGCTCATCTCCAGGGAACGCCGATGAACACTGCAACCCAAGACAACCGCAACGTGGTGACCCTGGTCATCCAGCACAAGGCCCGCGCCGAATCACTGAGCCGCTATGAGGCCTGGCTCAAGCGCGCGGTCTCCGCAGCCCGCCTGCAACCTGGCCATCTGGACGTCAACGTGATTCGCCCAGACGACGGTGGCCGGCACTTCACCACCGTGGTGCGCTTTGCCGATGCGGGGCTGTTGCAGGCCTGGGTCAACTCAGCCGAGCGCCAGGCGCTGGTCAGTGAAGTGCTGCCGTTGCTCGAAGACGGCGACCACACCCAGGTGCATGAGGATCCGGAGTTCTGGTTCACCCCGCCGAGTAGCAACGCCGCGCAGCCGCCGCGCTGGAAGCAGGCACTGCTGACCTACCTGGTGATCTGCCCAATGACCATGGTCATCCCGCAGTTGCTGGCGCCGTTTTTCGCCCGCTTCCCGCACCTGGGCGGGCCAGTGGCGGGCAACCTGATCGTCAACCTGTTCGTCATCTTGCCGGTGGTGTTCTACATCATGCCGTGGGTGACCCGCCGCTGTGCCAACTGGCTGCGCGGCTGAGTTTTGCTGACTGCCTCGTTCAACTACCTACCCATTTTCAGGAGATTACCGATATGAGCACGCTCGTGACCCGCGATGGCACCTCGATCTATTACAAGGACTGGGGCAGTGGCAAGCCCGTGCTGTTCAGCCACGGCTGGCCCCTGGACGCCGACATGTGGGACTCGCAGATGGAGTTCCTGGCGAGCCGTGGCTACCGCGCCATCGCTTTCGACCGTCGTGGTTTCGGCCGCTCCGACCAGCCGTGGACCGGTTATGACTACGACACCTTCGCCGACGATATCGCCCAGTTGATCGAACACCTCGACCTGCGCGAAGTGACCTTGGTCGGTTTCTCCATGGGCGGTGGCGATGTCAGCCGCTACATCGCTCGCCACGGCAGCCAGCGGGTAGCCGGGCTGGTATTGCTGGGCGCGGTAACGCCGATCTTCGGCAAGTCCCCGAGCAATCCTGATGGCGTCGACGGGTCGGTGTTCGACGGCATCCAGGCGGGGCTGCGCGCGGATCGGGCGCAGTTCATCGCCGATTTCGCCACGCCCTTCTATGGGCTGAACCAGGGCCAGACGGTGTCCCTGGGGGTGCAAACGCAGACGTTGAACATCGCCCTGATGGCGTCGTTGAAAGCCACGCTGGACTGCGTCACGGCGTTTTCGCAAACCGATTTCCGTCCTGATATGAGCAAAATCGACGTGCCGACCCTGGTGATCCATGGCGATGGCGACCAGATCGTGCCGTTCGAAACCACCGGCAAGCGCGCTGCCGAGCTCATTGGTGGGGCTGAGTTGAAAGTGTACAGCGGTGCGCCGCATGGCTTTGCGGTCACTCATGCGCAGCAGTTGAACGAAGACCTGCTGGCATTCGTGTCCCGCTAAGTCTCGGTCTTGCGGCCCTTCGCCGATCGATACGCGAAGAGGCCGCAACTGCCACCGGCACAGCCGGCACCCCACGCACTTCGTTGCTAGCCTCAAGGCCTCAACGCAGCACATCCATCCAATCGTCACCAGGCATGAAGCGGCATGCTCCGCAGTCGCGCCTGCCGATGCCGCCTTCAGACGGAGACCCTTATGAGTCAGGACCCCAACGACAAGAGCCGTCGCCAGTTCCTCGCCACCAGCACCGTGCTCGGTGCTGCCGGTGCGCTTTGGTCCGCGCTGCCCTTTGCCGGTTCAGCCGGTGCCGCCCATGCATCTACCCAAGGAGCCCCCATGACCGCCGATCTCATTCTGTTCAACGGCAAACTGCACACGGTCGACCGCGAGAAGCCCACCGCCAGTGCCGTTGCCATCAAGGACGGCCGCTTCCTCGCAGTCGGCAGCGACGCCGAGGCCATGGCCTACAAGAGCGCCGCCACGCAGATCATCGATCTCAAGCAGCGCACGGTCATCCCAGGCTTGAACGACTCGCACCTGCACCTGATCCGCGGTGGCCTGAACTACAACCTGGAACTGCGCTGGGAAGGCGTGCCGTCGGTGGCCGATGCCCTGCGCATGCTCAAGGACCAGGCGGCGCGTACGCCGACTCCGCAGTGGGTGCGCGTGGTCGGTGGCTGGAACGAATTCCAGTTCGCCGAAAAGCGCATGCCGACCCTCGAAGAAATCAACCAGGCCGCGCCCGACACCCCGGTGTTCCTGCTGCACCTGTATGACCGAGCGCTGCTCAATCGCGCCGCGCTCAAGGCGGTCGGCTATGACAAGAGCACGCCGAACCCGCCAGGCGGCGAGATTCAGCGTGACAAGTTCGGCAATCCGACCGGCATGCTGATCGCTCGTCCCAACGCAATGATTCTCTACGCCACCCTGGCCAAAGGGCCGAAGCTGCCGCTGGAGTATCAGGTCAACTCCACCCGCCAGTTCATGCGTGAGCTGAACCGCCTGGGCCTGACCAGTGCCATCGACGCCGGCGGCGGCTACCAGAATTTCCCCGACGACTACTCGGTGATCCAGGAGCTGGCCGACAACAACCAACTGACTGTGCGCATCGCCTACAACTTGTTCACCCAGAAGCCCAAGGAAGAGTTGGACGACTTCCGCAAGTGGACCTCCAGCGTCAAGCTGCACAGTGGCACCGACTTCCTGCGCCACAACGGCGCCGGCGAGATGCTGGTGTTCTCCGCCGCCGACTTCGAAGACTTCCTCGAACCGCGTCCGGATTTGCCGCAGACCATGGAAGAAGAGCTGGAGCCGGTGGTGCGCCATCTGGTCGAGCAGCGCTGGCCGTTCCGCCTGCACGCCACCTACAACGAATCGATCACACGCATGCTCGATGTGTTCGAGAAGGTCAACCGCGACATTCCATTCAACGGCCTGCCGTGGTTCTTCGACCACGCCGAAACCATCACCCCGCAGAACATCGAGCGCGTACGCGCCCTGGGCGGTGGTATCGCCATCCAGGACCGCATGGCCTTCCAGGGTGAGTACTTCGTTGATCGCTACGGTGCCAAGGCCGCCGAACAGACCCCGCCAATCAAGCGCATGCTCGAGATGGGCGTGCCAGTGGGCGCCGGTACCGACGCTACCCGAGTCTCCAGCTACAACCCGTGGACTTCGCTGTACTGGCTGGTCAGCGGCAAGACCGTGGGTGGAATGGAGCTGTACCCGCAAGGCCTGGATCGCGATACCGCGCTGCAGCTGTTTACCCAGGGCAGCGCCTGGTTCTCCAGCGAGCAGGGCAAGAAGGGCCAGATCAAGGTAGGCCAGCTGGCCGACTTGGCGGCACTGTCGCTGGACTTCTTCAGCGTCGAGGAAGAAGCGATCAAGGGCATCGAGTCGGTGCTAACCCTCGTCGACGGCAAGGTAGTGTACGCGGCGGGCGAATTCGATCGCCTCGGTCCACCGCAGGTGCCGGTACTGCCTGAATGGTCGCCGGTGGCCAAGGTTCCAGGGCACTGGCGCGTCGGCACACCCTCGCTGGTGGCGGCAGTGCACCAATGCAGCGGGCCTTGTGGGGTGCATGCGCATAGTCATGAGAAGGCGCGGCAGTCGAGCGTGCCGGTCAATGACTTCCAGGGCTTCTGGGGTGCGTTGGGTTGTTCGTGTTTCGCGTTCTGATCTGAAATCGGGGGCCACTATGGCCCCCGTTTTTTTGTGCTGTCAGGGGCGACTCAGAAACCACCCTTGAGCGGGTATTCGATGATCAGGTACAGGCGGTCGATGTCATCCCCGGCTTGGGCGCTGTTGGCCCGATGGCTGACATGTGACAGCGACAGGCTGAGGTCTTTGGCGGTGCCGCTCTGCACCACGTACTTGAGGTCCAGGTCACGCTCCCAGTGACGGCCGCCTTTGCCTTGCTGGCCAAGGTAGGCGCCGCCAGCCGGGGCATGCGTACCATCGATGCCGCGACCGCTGACGTAGCGACCCATCAGGCTCAGGCCAGGGATGCCGAGGGTGGCCAGGTCGAGGTCGTAGCGCAACTGCCAGGAGCGTTCGTTGGGGCCGTTGAAGTCGGCGTACTTGATCGAGTTGGCCAGGTAGATCGAGTCGCCACCGACGAAGTCGAACGGCGTGTCGCCTTCGATCCGTTGATAGGCCAAGGTCAGCGCTTGGGGCCCGAAGCGGTATTTGGCCGCCAGGCTGTAGGCGAGCGTATCGATCGGCCCGGCGCTGGCTTGGCCAGTGTCGCGGGTACGGTAGAGGTTGCCATCCAGGCGCCAGTTGCCCTCGGCCAGGTTCAGGTTGAGGTAGGCCTGACGCCAAGTGTCCTGCAATTGTGCTGCATACAGAGCGCCGCCAAACGGCCCGCTGGGCGCGTAGCTGGCCCCCGCCAGGCTGATGGCGTGCCCTTGGGTGGTTGCGCCGTAGCCGCTGAAATCATCATGGCTGGAGCTGTTGTCCTGATTGTTGAACGCGGTGAAGCGCCCGGCTTGCAGATGCCAGTCGGGCAGATCGCTGTTTTCCAGCAGCCATCCGCTGGCGTATTCGGGATGCAGACGTTTGTCGCCGGTATCGAACACCGGTGTTTCGACGGTCATCTCGCCGTAGCGCAGCAGCGTCTTGCCAAGGCGTAGCTTGAGGGCGGCACCGGCGCTGGAGTAGGCGGACTCAGCCCGCCCATCGCTGTCACGCGGCAGCAGGCCGGTGCCGGCATGGCCGCGGCCGCCGTCGAGCTTGAGGCCGACAAACCCGTGGGCATCGACGCCCAGGCCAAGCGGGCCTGGAGTAAAGCCTGAGCGCACTTCGCCGGTGAACCCCTGGGCCCATTCCTGGCGATAGCTCTGGCCGCTGGCCGACGGGCTGCGGTAGTCGTTGTGCAGCAGGTAATTGCGGCTGAGCAGCGACCAGCCCGGTTCGTCCGCCTGGCTCAGGGCGGGGCCGAGGATGACCATGACGAGCAGGGCGCGGGCGGGCCTGGATGATGCGAAAGACATGGGTGCTCCGGTGTGGATGATCGGGCACTGTGAGGCAGGCACGCTGAACTGTCTTGTAAGGGTGTGCTGGTGATCTGAGTCGTCGGTGCTGGCCTCTTCGCGGGCAAGCACGCTCCCACAGGGGGCGCGTAACTCAAGCAGAGACGCTGTACCTGCGGGAGCGGGCTTGCCCGCGAAGAGGCCAGCACGGACAGCCAATCAGGCTTGCCCGAGCGCCTGCTCAGGCCATATCGCTGGAAGAGAACTCTTCAGCCAGGTGATCGATCAGCGAACGCACCGAAGGCAACAGGCCCCGACGCGACGGGAAGATCGCATGGACGATACCGCAGCGCGGATTCCAGCCCGGCAACAGCTCGACCAGGCGCCCTGTGGCCAAATCATCGCGCACCGCCACCCGCGGCAGGTGCGCGATGCCAACGCCGGCCACGACGAAATGGCGCAGGGCAAAAAGGTCGTCGGTGACCATCCGCGGCGTGTGCGGGATGACGATGCTGCGGCTCATGTCCTCGCCCTGGAACAATTCCCACTGATATTCACGCTGTGCGCTACCCCAGTGCACGCTGGGCAATTCGCTCAATTGCAGTGGATCGAAGCCTTGTGGCAGTTGTTCGAGGAACGACGGCTGGCCGACCAGGCATTGGGTGCTGTTGCTCAGCACCTTCATCACCATGTCGGTGTTTTCCAGCGGCGGGAAACGCACCCTCAGCGCCACGTCGAAGCCTTCGTGCAGCAGGTCGACGCGGCGGTTGGTGCTTTCGATGAACAGTTCCACCAACGGGTACTTGAGCATGTAGCGGGTCAGCATCGGCCCGACCCACGAGTTGAGCAGGGTGGTCGGGCAGCTGATGCGCACCAGGCCGCGCGGCTCGCAACGGTTGCGTTCGATGACCTCAGCGGCGCCCTCGGCTTCGACGCGCATCGCCAGGCAGCGGCGGTAGTACTCCTGGCCGATTTCGGTCAGCGAGCAATGCCGGCTGGTGCGGTGCAACAGACGCACGCCCAGGCGATCTTCCAGGTCGGCAATGCGCCGACTGAGCTTTGACTTGGGCATGTCCAGCGCCCGGCCTGCGGGGGCAAAACCGCCGTGCTCGACCACTTGGGTGAAGTAGTAGAGCGAGTTGAGGTCTTCCACGTGTGGGGCTCCAGTTCATTCGGTGGGGCTGCGGGCGCTATCGCGGGGCAAGCCCGCGCCTACAGGGACCGCGTTCGCAGCATAGCTGCATCGTTCGTAAAACAGAACGCTAAAGGCAAATTTCGCTATCTAGTGCGCCAAAGGGCTTGGTTTTAATCTTTCCCCATCAACGCGAAACACCCAACTGACTAAACATCAAAACCCCCTTTAGGAGCACGACCATGGCCCACTTCAAATACAACCGCCTGAACAAAGACGACGCCGCCGTACTGCTGGTCGACCACCAAGCTGGCCTGCTGTCGCTGGTACGTGACATCGAGCCGGACCGCTTCAAGAACAACGTGCTGGCCCTGGCTGACCTCGCCAAGTTCTTCAACCTGCCGACCATCCTCACCACCAGCTTCGAGCAAGGCCCCAACGGCCCGCTGGTGCCGGAGCTGAAAGCGCTGTTCCCAGATGCCCCGTACATCGCCCGCCCAGGCCAGATCAACGCCTGGGACAACGAAGACTTCGTCAAGGCAGTCAAGGCCACTGGCAAGAAGCAGCTGATCATCGCCGGTGTGGTGACTGAAGTGTGCGTGGCCTTCCCGGCGCTGGCGGCCCTGGAAGAAGAGTTCGAAGTGTTCGTGGTGACCGATGCCTCCGGCACCTTCAACGAGATGACCCGCGACGCCGCCCACGACCGCATGAGCCGTGCTGGCGCCCAGCTGATGACCTGGTTCGGCGTCGCCTGCGAGCTGCACCGCGACTGGCGCAACGACGTCGAAGGCCTGGCCGCGCTGTGCTCCAACCACATCCCGGACTACCGCAACCTGATGACCAGCTACAACGCGCTGACTGCGGGTCAATAATCAGCCACTGCAATCGAAAAGGCCGGCATCCCTAAGGGGGTGCCGGCCTTTTTGCATGTGTCGGTGAAAAAGCTGGCGAGCTATTCAGCGCACAGGCTGCGACTCGATCCCTTCCAACATCGCTTCAACCAGCGCATCAGCCATTTCGACGGCGTGCAGGTTGGCCCAGAACAGACCTTTGCCTTTTTCGTGCACATGATCGAGTGCCTGGTAGCCACTGGCGTAGGCGCTGCGCAGGTACAGCGCGACATGCACCAAGGCGTCGTGGGCGGTGATGTTGGGATTGACGCAGAAGATCGGCGGATGGCCGGCGTCGCAGTGGCCGAAGGCGTGTTGCTGGGTGCTGGGGAGCGGTGGGTCGGGGACGATTTTTTTCATTGCAGGATCTCTGAAGTTGAGCTGCAACCGTCCGTTTCCACGCGAAGGGTGGCAGTTGTACGCAGGGTGGAAAACCGGTCAGAGAGTCACCCGGTAGGCCGTAAGGCCTCCCGCGTACAACCGCCATTGAAGACGAAACTCTGTAGCCAGGTTTCCACACCTGATCGCTGAAACGTCAGCGACTCGGTCAGCCTAGAGGGCTCGGATATCCCGGACAATCAGATGGGGGGCGACAGATTTCGTAGGGTATTTCGCTGGTCTGGTGGTAACCAGTAAGAAAGGTATTCAGCGGTTGTAGGACGATGCTGATACAACGATCTGGGGCCGCTTTGCGCCCCTTCGCGGGCAAGCCCGCTCCCACAAGTACAGCGCTGCTTTGAAGCTTCGCGCTGTCCCTGTGGGAGCGGGCTTGCCCGCGAAGGGGCGCAAAGCGGCCCCAAATGTACCCGTCTGGCTTTTGCCTGAGCCGCTCAATCGGCATCAGACTCGAACAAGCGTTGCAGCTCCTCCCGCGCCTCCTTGGCGTTCTGCATTACCTTGGCGCGGTCATCACGCACACGGCCCTGGGTCTCCAGTACCTGTTCGTCATGCTCGGTGAAGCGCTCGATACGATCCGCCGCCTGCTCCTCGGTCAAGCCCAGGCCAACCAAGGCGCGCCGGGTCATCTCCAGGCTGGAGTAGAAGGTTTCCCGAATCGGTACGGCGCCAACGTCAGTCAACTTGTGCACATGCTGGCGGTTACGTGCCCGGGCCAACACTTTCAAGTGCGGGTAGAGGCGCTTGACCCGTTCGGCAGTGCGGGTGGTGATCTCAGGATCATCCGTGGTGATCACGAAATACTCGGCCTCGCCGACCTTCGCCGCATGCAGCACCTCGGCGCGCAGCGGGTCGCCATAGAACACCGGTACTTGTTCGAAGGTGCGGGTCATTTCGATGGCGTCCACCGACGTGTCGAGGGCGATGAA
>Ga0247821_10000071_pt1 | contig 52204 bp, 54 predicted proteins | sample 13C_Glycerol_Day_FD_192481 | JGI IMG/M metagenome (GOLD analysis project Ga0247821, IMG submission 192481) | Soil microbial communities from agricultural site in Penn Yan, New York, United States - 13C_Glycerol_Day14 | ecosystem: Environmental > Terrestrial > Soil > Agricultural land | place... | reverse complement strand
GGCATCGGGTGCTGCCAGGTCGAGCAGTTCGCGGGTTACCTGGTAAGGCGCGAACAAGGCCAGACGCCGTGCAGTTTCCTCTTCCTGACCCATGGAAGTCCAGACATCGGTGCTCACCAGGTGCGCGCCCTGCACGGCATCCTTGGGTTCACGGAAGATCTGCACACGGTCGCCGGCCCTGGCCACGAACTCGGCATTGGGCTCGTATTCGGCCGGGCAGGCGATGCGCAGCTGGAAGTCGAACTGGATGGCCGCCTCGATGTAGCTGTTGCACATGTTGTTGCCGTCGCCGATCCAGGCCACGGTCTTGCCCTGGATGGAGCCGCGGTGCTCGAGGAAGGTCTGCATGTCGGCCAGCAGCTGGCAGGGGTGCAGGTCGTCGGACAGGCCGTTGATCACCGGTACCCGGGAATTGGCGGCGAACTCGGTCAGGGTGCTGTGGGCGAAGGTACGGATCATCACTGCATCGAGCATGCGCGACATGACGATGGCGCAGTCGCCGATCGGCTCGCCACGGCCCAGCTGGGTATCGCGCGGGGACAGGAAGATGGCCTGGCCGCCGAGCTGGATCATGCCGGCTTCGAACGACAGCCGGGTACGGGTCGAGGATTTCTCGAAGATCATCCCCAGTACGCGGTTCTTCAGGGGTTCGAACAGTACGCCGCGGTTACGCAGGTCCTTCAGCTCGATGCCTCGACGGATCACACTCAGCAGTTCGTCGGGTGTGAAGTCCATCAGGGAGAGAAAGTGCCTAGCGCTCATGTTTGACTACCTTATTTGCAACAGACCGCAGGTCAACAATGCCGGTTTTTCGAAACAACGGAGGTGACCTGCGGCGAAAGCCGCACGGGGCGACGAAATAGGGGAAGACGCAATACTATAATTAAATGTCGCGTCATACCAAGTGGGGCGTGCATGGCCTGTGTGCGGGCAATGTCGCAACCCATTGGGCGGATGCTTTTTTTATGGCTGCACAAGGGTTTTACACTGCCCGCTGGCGGCTTGGCAAACCCTGGCGCATCGCTGTGCCTGATGCCGCAAGATTCACGGGGCGAAACTCGCTGGTGGCACTGCAGGTCCGGGCTCATAGTCTGGCGCATCACCAGACACCCGAAAGAGGTGGCCATGAACAAGACGTTGCATCACCGTGCCTGTCACCTGTGCGAGGCCATCTGTGGCCTGACCATCGAAGTCACCGAAGAGCCCGGCGCCGCGCCGCGCATCAGCTCGATCAAGGGCGATGCCCGGGACAGTTTCAGCCGTGGTCATATCTGCCCCAAGGCGGTGGCCCTGCAGGACATCCAGAATGACCCTGACCGCCTGCGCGTCCCGCATCGGCGAGTGGGTGAGCGCTGGGAACCGATGGGCTGGGACGATGCCTTCGCGTTCGCCGCGCAGAAGCTCTGGGCCATCCAGCAGGCCCATGGCCAGAATGCCGTGGCGGTCTATCAGGGCAACCCCAGCGTGCACAACTACGGGCTGATGACCCACAGCAACTACTTCCTCGGCCTGCTCAAGACCCGCAACCGCTTCTCCGCCACCTCGGTCGACCAGCTGCCGCAGCACCTGACCAGTTACCTGATGTATGGCCATGGCTTGCTGTTGCCGATCCCGGACATCGACCACACCGATTTCATGCTGATCCTGGGCGCTAACCCCCTGGCCTCCAACGGCAGCATCATGACCGTGCCGGATGTGGAGAAGCGCCTCAAGGCGATCCAGGCCCGAGGCGGCAAGCTGGTGGTGGTCGATCCACGGCGCAGTGAAACCGCGGCCATGGCCGACCAGCATGTGTTCGTCCGCCCCGGTGGCGATGCGGCGCTGCTTTGTGGTCTGCTCAATACCCTGTTCAGCGAGGGGCTGGAGCGGCCGTCGAGCCTGCCGGTCGATGGTCTGGACGAGGTGCGTCGGGCCATTGCCCCGTTCAGCGCCGAGGCGATGGCGCCGCTCTGTGGCGTCGATGCCGAGGTCATCCGCCAGTTGGCGCGCGACTTCGCCGCTGCCGACAAAGCGGTGTGCTACGGCCGCATGGGTGTTTCGACCCAGGCGTTCGGCACCCTGTGCCATTGGCTGGTGCAGTTGATCAACCTGGTCAGCGGCAACCTGGACCGGGTCGGTGGCGCCTTGTGTACCCAGCCGGCGGTGGACCTGGTCGCCAGCACCTCGGGTGGGCATTTCAATGCCTGGCAAAGCCGGGTATCCGGTTTGCCGGAGTACGGTGGCGAGCTGCCGGTGGTGGCGCTGGCCGAGGAAATGCTCAACGAAGGGGAAGGGCAGGTGCGCGCGCTGGTGACCGTGGCGGGCAACCCGGTGCTGTCCACGCCCAACGGCAGGCAGCTTGAGCGTGCGCTGGACGGCCTGGAGTTCATGCTCAGCATCGACCTCTATATCAACGAGACCACCCGCTATGCCGACCTGATCCTGCCGTCCACCTCGGCGCTGGAGAACGATCACTACGACACCACTTTCAACCTTTTGGCCGTACGCAATGTCAGCCGCTTCAACCGGGCGATCCTGCCCAAGCCGCCAGGGGCGTTGCATGACTGGGAAATTTTCGTTGGTCTGGCCAGGGCCTTTGCCGCGCTTGCCGACAAGCCGTTGAAACCGACCTTGCCGCCGGCGCAGATGATCGATATCGGCTTGCGTCAAGGGCGCTATGGCGAAGGCTCGCCGTTCAACCTGTCGATCGCGACGCTGGACCAGCATCCCCACGGCATTGACCTGGGGGCGTTGCAACCGAACCTTGCCGGGCGGCTGAAGACCGCCAATCAACGTATCCAGGCCGCGCCAGCGGAAATCCTCATCGACCTGCAGCGATTTACCGGGCAGCAACCGACCGGGCCGGATCAACTGTTGCTGATCGGGCGCCGCCATGTGCGCAGCAACAACTCCTGGATGCACAACTATCACCGGCTGGTGAAGGGCAAGCCGCGCCATCAGTTGCTCATGCACCCGGACGACCTGGCTGCACGCCACTTGAGCGACGGGCAACAGGTGCGGGTCAGCTCCCGGGTAGGCAGCATCGAGGTCGAGGTGCAGGCGTGCAGCGACATGATGCCGGGGGTGGTCAGCCTGCCCCATGGCTTTGGCCATGCCCGCACCGGGGTGCAGATGGAGATCGCTCGCAGCCAGCCCGGCGCCAGTGCCAATGACCTCACCGATGAGCGCTGGCGCGATGCGGTTTCAGGCAATGCGGCATTGAACGGAGTGCCGGTGCAGGTGGTTGCGGCCTGATATCGGCAAGGCCGAGCGTCGCGCTCGGCTTTCCGATACAATGCGTCACCGTGCCGACAAACAGGTCGGAAAGTTCAGCCGCGAGGTGCTTCATGGATATCATTGAAACAATCAAAGAGCAGATTGCCAACAACACCATTCTGCTTTACATGAAAGGCTCGCCGAATGCGCCGCAGTGCGGTTTTTCGGCCAAGGCGGCGCAAGCCGTGATGGGTTGTGGCGAGAAGTTCGCTTACGTGGATATCCTGCAGAACCCGGAAATCCGTGCCAACCTGCCAAAGTACGCCAACTGGCCGACTTTCCCGCAGCTGTGGGTGGCCGGTGAGCTGGTTGGCGGTTCCGACATCATGGCTGAGATGTTCGCCAACGGCGAACTGCAGACCCTGATCAAGGACGCTGCGGCCAAGGCCGAGGCAGCCAAGGCCTGATACCAGGCCCGCTGACAAAAAGCCCCGCATTGCGGGGCTTTTTTATGCCGGCAACCCTGCAGGCTCGTGTAGCCGCTGCCGCCAGGCTGCGATCGGCCGCGCAGCGGTCGCAAAACCTGCCCCCGTCGAACGTTCAGGTGCACCGCGGTGACCGGGTTACGCCTGCTGCGCAGGCGATCGCAGCCTGGCGGCAGCGGCTACAGGGCCAATAAAAAGCCCGCATCGCTGCGGGCTTTTTTACTGCTCGAAACAGACGCGATTATTCGCCCATCTGCGATTGCAGGTAGTTTTCCAGGCCGACCTTGTCGATCAGGCTCAGCTGGGTTTCCAGCCAGTCGATGTGTTCTTCCTCGGACTCGAGGATGTCTTCAAGCATTTCACGGCTGCCGAAGTCGCCAACGGTTTCACAGTGGGCGATGGCGGCCTTGAGGTCGACCAGGCCTTTTTGCTCGATCTTCAGGTCGCACTCGAGCATTTCCTTGGTGTGTTCACCAATCAGCAGCTTGCCCAGGTCCTGGACGTTAGGGATGCCTTCGAGGAACAAAATACGCTTGATCAATTTGTCAGCGTGCTTCATTTCATCGATGGATTCCTTGTACTCGTGCTTGCCGAGCTTATCCAGACCCCAGTCTTCGTACATGCGCGCATGCAGGAAGTATTGGTTGATTGCGACCAGCTCGTTTCCGAGGATCTTGTTGAGATGCTGGATGACGCTAACGTCGCCTTTCATGATGGGGTCCTGCCCTGTATGTGTGCCTATAAAGACAAGTTTGAGCTTCGTAACTACGCCTGTCAAACCTAAGTTATTGAATAATAAATAAAAATTAATCGGAATAAGAATGTTTGTGTTCCGCGTTTTAACCCTAACTTGTTGAATTGCGGGCATAAAAAAACCGGACACGAGGTCCGGTTCTTCGAATGGGCTGTTTTTACGCTGCGGTAAATTCCACAGGGTAGGGCAGGATGGCCTGGCTGACCTGCAGTTCGGTCAGGGTTTCGCGCACCACCTGTTTGGCCAGGCAGGCACACTTGCCACACTGGCTCGCCACGTTGGTGGCGGCTCTGACTTCCTTGTAACTGCAGCATCCTTCATAGATCGCATCGCGGATCTGTCCGTCGGTTACACCAACACAAAGACACACATACATAGGGCAGACCATCACTGGTAAAGGCTCAATGCGAAGAAGCTTAATGTTAATGAGAATGCTTGTCAAAGCACATCATCCTGAAGCCCGGACCAGAGCGACCGACGGTAGATTCGAGGATCGGGGATGCTGAAATTCGGCGAGCGGCGTCTGGCGGTGTATCATGGCCGGCCTTTTGTCTGCCGGGCCGGCCAATGCCGGCCTGCGCAGCCTCACTCAATCCATCAGGAGATAGCGAATGAGCGTACTCGTTGGCAAACAAGCCCCGGACTTCACCGTTCCAGCCGTGCTGGGCAATGGCGAAATCGTAGACAGCTTCAACCTGGCTTCGGCCATCAAGGGCAAGTACGGCCTGGTGTTCTTCTACCCGCTGGACTTCACCTTCGTCTGCCCGTCCGAGCTGATCGCCCTGGACCACCGCATGTCCGAGTTCCGCGACCGCAACGTTGAAGTGATCGCTGTTTCGATCGACTCGCACTTCACCCACAACGCCTGGCGCAACACCCCGATCAATGCCGGTGGCATCGGTCACGTCTCGTACATCATGGCTGCCGACATGAAGCACGATATCGCCAAGGCCTACGACGTCGAGTCCGAAGGCGGCGTTGCTTTCCGTGGCGCGTTCCTGATCGACGACAAGGGCGTTGTCCGCTCGCAGATCGTCAACGACCTGCCACTGGGCCGCAACATGGACGAGCTGCTGCGTCTGGTCGACGCCCTGCAATTCCATGAAGAGCACGGCGAAGTCTGCCCTGCCAACTGGAAAAAAGGCGACAAGGGCATGACCGCTTCGCCAGAAGGCGTTGCTGCCTACCTGAGCGAGAACGCTGGCAAGCTGTAATAGCAAGCCACAAAAAAAACCGGCCTTGATGGCCGGTTTTTTTTGCCTGTAGGAGCGGGCTTGCCCCGCGATAGCATTCTGTCAGCTACATCCCATCGCGGGACAAGCCCGCTCCCACATTAGTCGTTGAAGTCGTGCCAGCCGCCCATTTCCTTCCAGCGGTTGACGATGCCGCAGAACAGCTCGGCGGTCTTCTCGGTGTCGTAGCGCGCCGAGTGGGCCTCGCGACCGTCGAAGTCGATGTCGGCGCTCTGGCAGGCCCGGGCCAGCACGGTCTGGCCGTAGGCAAGACCGGCCAGGGTTGCGGTGTCGAAGCTGGAGAACGGATGAAACGGGTTGCGTTTCATGTCGTTGCGCGCCACGGCCGCATTGAGGAAGCCCAGGTCGAAGCTGCTGTTGTGGCCGACCAGGATGGCCCGCTTGCAGCCATTGGCCTTGAGCGACTTGCGCACGCCACGGAAGATGTCGGTCAGCGCCGACTCTTCGCTGACGGCCATGCGCAGCGGATGATCCAGCTTGATCCCGGTGAATTCCAGGGCCGCCTGCTCGATGTTGGCCCCTTCGAACGGCTCGACGCGGAAGAAATAGGTATGTTCCGGGAACAGGAAGCCTTTCTCGTCCATGCCGATGGTGACGGCGGCGATCTCCAGCAGGGCATCGGTGGCGCTGTTGAAGCCACCGGTTTCCACATCCACTACAACCGGCAGGTAGCCGCGAAATCGTTCAGCCATCGGGTGGCGTGGGCCACCGCTTGGACCGTCCTGGTCGTCGTACAGGTCTTCACTCACGCGTTTTCCTCCAGCAGGCGCCAGCGCAGTTGCTCACCGGCGCGCAGCGGGACGACAGTTTGCTCGCCGAACGGCAGGCTGCTTGGGGCGGTCCAGCTTTCACGCACCAGGGTGATGGTGTCGGTGTTGCGCGGCAGGCCGTAGAAGTCCGGGCCGTGCTTGCTGGCAAAGCCTTCGAGCTTGTCCAGGGCGTTGCGCTGCTCGAACGCTTCGGCGTACATCTCGATGGCGGCATAGGCGGTGTAGCAGCCGGCGCAGCCACAGGCCGCTTCCTTGGCGTGACGGGCGTGAGGCGCCGAGTCGGTGCCCAGGAAGAACTTGCTGCTGCCGCTGGTGGCGGCGTCCAGCAAGGCCACCTGGTGGGTGTTGCGCTTGAGGATCGGCAGGCAGTAGTAGTGCGGACGGATACCGCCAACCAGCATGTGGTTGCGGTTGTACAGCAGGTGCTGGGCGGTGATGGTCGCGCCGACGTTGGCCGGGGCCTCGTTGACGAACTGCACGGCATCGCTGGTGGTGATGTGTTCGAAGACCACCTTCAGGGTCGGGAAACGCTCGACCACACGGCGCAGGTGCTCGTCGATGAACAGCTTCTCGCGGTCGAACACGTCGATCTCGCTGCGGGTCACTTCACCGTGTACCAGCAGCGGCATGCCGACTTCGGCCATGGCTTCGAGCACCGGGAAGATGTTGTCGATGCTGGTGACGCCGGAATCGGAGTTGGTGGTCGCGCCGGCCGGGTAGAGCTTGGCGGCATGCACGAAACCGGTGGCCTTGGCCGCGCGGATTTCCTCGGGCTGGGTGCGGTCGGTGAGGTAAAGCACCATCAGCGGTTCAAAGCGGCTGCCGGTCGGGCGTGCGGCCAGGATGCGCTCGCGATAGGCGCCGGCCTCGGCCGCGTCGCGCACCGGAGGTACCAGGTTGGGCATGATGATTGCGCGGGCAAAGGTGCGCGCAACGTCGCCGACGGTATGGGGCAGTACGGCACCATCACGAAGATGGATGTGCCAGTCATCGGGACGCAGGAGGGTCAGGCGGTCGGACATTGGGGATTCCAGGCGGGTCGAACTCAATATGAATGCTACCGGAAAAGCCGGTTCCGAGCACTCGCTATCAAGTTTTGCCCCGACCGACCGATAGCCTGCGGGTATACCGAAAATCTGTGGAGCCGCCCGTGCGCCAGCGTTATCTAGCCCTGCTCAGTGTGTTTGCCAGTCTGCCCGCCATGGCGCTCACGTTCCAGACACGTCTGGAGAATATCGAGTGGAAGGTCGAAGGCGATCAGTTCGAGTGCCGCCTGGTCCAGCCGGTCACCGATTTCGGCAGCGGCGTGTTCGTGCGCCGCGCGGGCGAGCAGGCCACGTTCCAGTTGCGTTCGAGCGTCAATGTGCTGGGCACGGGCTCCGCGTCCTTGCTGGCGGCGGCCGCGCCCTGGCAGCCCGGTCGTGGCGACATCAACCTGGGGTCGGTGCGCATGGCGCGCAGCGGCGTACTCTTTACCAGCACCCAGGGCCAGGCCAGCCGCCTGATCAATGGCCTGCTCGACGGCCGCAGCACCGTCGTGCGCAACTATGCCGGCGAAGCGGGGCGGGCCATGGAAGTGCGCCTGCTGCCGGTCAAGTTCAGCCAGGCCTATGGTGAATACCAGCTTTGCGCGGCCAAGCTGCTGCCGATGAACTACGACCAGATTCGCCAGGCGCGGGTCGGTTTCCCCGGGGGCGGTATCGACCTGGATGCCGACGCCAGGGCGCGCCTGGATGTGATCCTGGACTTCATCAAGGCCGACCCCACGGTCAACCATATCGACATCGACGGTCACTCCGACAACAGCGGCAACCGCCTGACCAACCGCGACCTGTCCAGGCGCCGGGCCCTGGCGGTCATGGACTACTTCAAGGCCCACGGTTTTCCGCAAGACCAGATCACCGTGCGCTTCCACGGCGAGCGCTACCCGCTGGCGGCCAACAACTCGGCGGCCAACCGCGCCCGCAATCGCCGGGTCAATATCCAGCTGGACCGCGTGACACCGGTGGAGAAGCCGGTAGAGCAAGCCGCCGATTCGGCACCGGTCGCCCCTGCTGCCGCGCCCGCCGCGCCCGCTGCGCAAACCGAAGCCGGCAAGGCGACGGTCAAGTCCTGAGCTGCGACCGTCCGTCGCGCTCTCGACAGTTCCTGTCGCTTTGTCGTCACAAGCTGTCGCCCCACTGTAATTTTTGCCGCAAGGCCGGTAGAATCAACGGCTTTCCGTACAACCCCGTGGAGTGATGGCATGGCGGACGTAAAAAAGGTCGTACTGGCGTATTCCGGCGGCCTTGATACTTCGGTGATTCTCAAGTGGCTGCAGGATACCTACAACTGTGAAGTGGTGACGTTCACCGCCGATCTGGGTCAGGGCGAGGAGGTCGAGCCGGCCCGCGCCAAGGCACAGGCCATGGGCGTGAAGGAAATCTACATCGATGACCTGCGCGAAGAATTCGTCCGAGACTTCGTGTTCCCGATGTTCCGCGCCAACACCGTCTACGAAGGCGAGTACCTGCTGGGTACTTCCATCGCCCGTCCGCTGATCGCCAAGCGCCTGATCGAAATCGCCAACGAAACCGGCGCTGACGCCATTTCCCATGGCGCTACCGGCAAGGGTAACGACCAGGTGCGTTTCGAACTGGGTGCCTATGCGCTCAAGCCAGGGGTCAAGGTCATTGCGCCATGGCGTGAGTGGGACCTGCTGTCCCGCGAGAAGCTCATGGACTACGCCGAGAAGCACGGTATCCCGATCGAGCGTCACGGCAAGAAGAAATCGCCTTATTCGATGGACGCCAACCTGCTGCACATCTCCTACGAGGGTGGCGTGCTGGAGGATACCTGGACCGAACACGAAGAAGACATGTGGAAGTGGACCAAGTCGCCGGAAGCTGCGCCGGACGTTCCTACCTACCTGGAACTGACCTACCGCAACGGTGACATCGTCGCCCTGGACGGCGTGGAAATGTCGCCTGCCACCGTACTGGCCACCCTCAACCGCATCGGCGGCGAGAACGGCATCGGTCGCCTGGACATCGTCGAGAACCGTTATGTCGGCATGAAGTCCCGTGGCTGCTACGAGACCCCGGGCGGCACCATCATGCTGCGCGCCCACCGCGCCATCGAGTCGATCACCCTGGACCGCGAAGTCGCTCACCTGAAGGATGAGCTGATGGCCAAGTACGCCAGCCTGATCTACACCGGCTACTGGTGGAGCCCGGAGCGTCTGATGCTGCAACAGATGATCGACGCCTCGCAGGTCAACGTGAACGGTGTGGTTCGCCTGAAACTGTACAAGGGCAACGTGATCGTCACCGGTCGCAAGTCCGATGACTCGCTGTTCGATGCCAACATCGCGACCTTCGAAGAAGACGGCGGCGCTTACAACCAGGCCGACGCGGCGGGCTTCATCAAGCTCAATGCCCTGCGCATGCGTATTGCTGCCAACAAGGGCCGTTCGCTGATCTGAGCGACGCGTTGAACGAAAAACCCCGGCCTGGTCCGGGGTTTTTTTATTTTGCGATCGATCGGGTGACCAGTGTGGTCCGGGTGCCTGCGTCCAGATTGCAAAGCACCCAGGTGGTGTCAGGCGTTTGTGTCTGTTTCAACGCCTGGATAGCAAACAGTTCGGTCAGTCGGGGTGTTTGTACGCCACGCATGCAAATGGTGATGGTCGTCTGTTCATGGGGCGGGCGCATGGCAGTCTCGCAAGACGGTTGCATGTTTTGAAGTTTTCCGGGTTCGGCGGTTTCACTGCCTGCTTCATCCATTACCCCGGGGGGAAGGGGGGAAGTGTTGGTACCTGGTGTTGCGCCGGGATCGACCGATGGCGGTGAGAACAGGGACCTGTAGTTGAAGTTCAGGGTAAGAAAGAACAATACGGTCAGAAAGAACGGAAAGCCGACGAGGAACCAGGTATAGATGCCCTGGCTACTCTCGCTCAGGAATGGTAAAGACGCCAAGGCCGAGGCTTCGATAATGCCGGCAAATATTGCGATGATCGTCAGCGGGCTTTTCAGGTCTGTACCGCTCATGCCTTTCACCTCGCATCGGCCGTTCAAGTTAATCTTCATTTATTCTCGATAAAGGCGCCGCTGGCACGGGGTGGTGTTTCTTGATCAGGAAGTTGTTGCTGCGCAGTTTCGAAAAGTCAGTTGTTTTATTAGTTCCGAGTACTTGTCAAACAAGAGTCTAGGACTTTTCCTGCGTCGCCCAAGGCCTTGTTAACTAGGTTGTCTAGTCGGTGCGATGCTACCTTAGCATCAGGGTGATGGCTGTTGTTGTAGCCGCACAAGCATGGGATAACCTGCAAACACGTTATTTGTAGGAATAATCCCTTAGGTATGTAGGTTCTGTCTTTATACATATTGGTTCGTCAATGGCGTAATACATTATGTTGTGTGACTAGGCTATTGTGCGGGCTTGAAATTCGAACAGCGAACTATTGGATTTGCCCATGAATAAAGTGCTGATCGTGGATGATCATCCGGTCATTCGCCTGGCTGTACGCATGCTGATGGAGCGGCATGGATATGAAGTCATCGCGGAAACGGACAACGGTGTGGATGCGTTGCAGTTGGCGCGGGAACACAGTCCGGACATTGTCATCCTGGATATCGGCATCCCCAAACTCGATGGTCTCGAGGTAATCGCGAGGCTCACCACAAGCTGCCAGGGTATAAAGGTGCTGGTCCTGACTTCCCAGGCGCCCGGGCACTTCTCGATGCGTTGCATGCAGGCGGGGGCGGCGGGTTATGTCTGCAAGCAGCAGGATCTCACCGAGCTGCTCAGTGCAATCAAGGCGGTGCTCTCGGGCTACAGCTACTTTCCCAACCAGGCCTTGCATTCGGTTCGCTCCAACCTGGGGGGCGCCAGCGAGGCGGACATGGTCGAACGCTTGTCCGGGCGGGAGATGATGGTGTTGCAGCAACTGGCGCGGGGCAAGACCAACAAGGAGATCGCCGACGGCATGTTCCTGAGCAACAAGACCGTCAGCACCTACAAGACACGCTTGCTCCTCAAGCTCAATGCCCGGTCGCTGGTCGACCTGATCGAACTGGCCCAGCGCAACGGCCTGGTCTGATAGGCGCAAAAACAGCAAAGCCTCCGTACAGGAGGCTTTTGCGTAAGTGGTGAGGCTGGGGCACGGGCTTGATGCCCGATCAGGCTCGATCCGGGGCGTTACAGGTCGTAGTCAAAATCGGCCAACTGTTTCTGCAGGCGACGCTCTTCCAGCATGTTGTCGATGGTGCGGCGCTTGCTGAGGTTGGTCTTTGCCGGTTCAGGAGACACTACCTCGTCTGCATCGTCAGCGCCGAAGTCGTCATCCACTACTTCCAGGTCTTCTTTATCGGTGCTCATAAGTCACTCCAAGCCAAGAGGGCCATTGGCGCACCTTATAGCGAGAATCCTTGAGCGGGTAAAAAAGATTTTTTCAATCGACAGGTCAAGTATTTCGCTGTCTTCTCAATCGTCCGAGGTTTTGTGCTTGTATTCGCACAGGTCTTCGATCCGGCAACTTCCGCAACGGGGTTTGCGGGCCTGGCACACATAACGGCCGTGCAGGATCAGCCAGTGGTGGGCATCGAGCAGGTAGGCCTTGGGAACGAACTTCATCAGCGCCTTTTCGACTTCAAGCACGGTCTTGCCCGGTGCGATGCCGGTACGGTTGCTGACCCGGAAAATATGCGTATCGACCGCCATGGCCAGTTGCCGAAATGCGGTGTTGAGCACCACGTTGGCGGTCTTGCGGCCGACACCAGGCAGGGCTTCGAGGGCTTCACGGGTCTCTGGTACCTGGCTGCCATGCTGCTCGATCAGCAGGCGGCAGGTTTCGATCACGTTGCGGGCCTTGCTGTTGTACAGGCCGATAGTCTTGATGTACTCCGACAAGCCGTCGACGCCCAGTGCATAAATGGCTTCGGGGGTGTTGGCGACCGGATACAGCCTGGCGGTTGCCTTGTTCACGCTGACATCGGTGGCCTGGGCAGAGAGGATCACCGCGATCAGCAATTCGAAGGGCGTGGTGTAGGCCAGTTCGGTCTTGGGGTCAGGATTGTCTTCATGCAGCCTGCGAAAGATTTCCAGGCGTTTTGCGGCATTCATGGGGTCAACGCTTTCCTTGACGGCGTGAGGGGGCTCGCTGCAGGCAAACCCGGTTGTAAAGGGCGAGCAACAGGCCCAGCAGGAACAGGCTACCTGGCAGCAGCGCGGCCAGGCGCACATCCGCCCAGTTTGCCAGTACTTCGCGGCAGGCGCCCAGGGCGATGCACAGGGCGGCAAATCCCAAAAGCACACTGGTTTTTTCGCGCCAACCACGGCTGTGCCCCAGCGCGTGTTCGAACACCAGGCATTGTACGGCGATCAACGCCGGGTAGGGACTCAGCGCCTGATACAGGGGAAGGGCCCAGGCGCGCAGGCTCAACTCCAGACAGGTGGCCAATGCGGCGGCCAGCAGCACGCTCGCGGTCATCTGGCTGGTAGCAGAGAGTCCTCGGTGCAGGGGCTTCATGGCCAGGTGGTGCAGGGTGATCAGCACCAGGCTGCAGCCGGCAATGACGCTGGCGTCGATCAGCGTGCCGGTTGCGCCGAGCAGGGGGGCAAGGGATACGGCAGCCAGCCAATTTCTACTCATGGGGGGAGCCCTCGAGCAGTGCCTGTCGGTGTTCGTCGAAGTAGCGCAGTGCATCGTGCACGGCCTGGATCACCGCGCGCGACGTCACGGTGGCGCCGGCCAGCTGATCGAACTGGCCGTTGTCGCGTTTCAGGGCCCAGGCCGAATCGGGGAGCGTCTGGCGACTGATACCGGTGAAGGCTTGCAGCCAGTGGTTGCCCGGTTCCACCAGCTTGCCACCCAGTCCCGGTGTTTCCTGTTGCCGCAGGACCTTGGTGCCGAGCAGGCGGCCCTGGCTGTCGACGGCGATCAGCAGGTCGAGTGGTCCGCCATAGCCCTGTGTCCGACTGTGCAGCACCACGGCGCTGGGCTTGCCGGCCAGGGTAGCGCGGTAGCCGGCCAGTAGCTGGCTGTGATCGAGTGAAGGGGCATCCAGCACCAGGGCGTTTTGCAGGGGCTGGTTGTCGTAGCTCGATGGCGGCAGGACGCTAAGCCAGGTTTGCGCCTTGAGCTGCTGTTGTGCCCGGGCGATGTCCCCGGCGCTGAAGTGCTGCCAGGCCACGACGCTACCCAGGCTCAGCAGGCCGACGAGCAACAGCAGCGACGCACTGCGTAGCGTTGCACGATTCATGATGACACCGCCTGCCGGCGCTCGGCCCAGCGCTCCAGGGCCGGCACGCCGAGGTTCATCAACAGCACGGCGAAGGCGGCGCCGTCGGGATAGTTGCCCCAGGTGCGGATCAGGTAGATCAGCAGGCCCACGCCTGCGCCGAACAGCAGCCTGGCCCGGGGTGACTTGGGGCCGGAGACGGGTTCTGTGGCGATGAAGAACGCCGCCAGCATGGTCGAGCCACTGAGCAGATGCAGCAGCGGCGAGCCATTGGAGTCCGATCCCGAACCGTTCCAGAACAGCAGGCTGATCACGAACAGGCTTGCCAGCAGGCCGACCGGGGTGTGCCAGCTGATGACCTTGCGTTGCAGCAGCAACAGGCCGCCCGCGAGGAAAGCCAGGTTGGCCCATTCGCTGCCCTTGCCACCGTAATGACCGAAACCCGGGTGGCTGGCGAACAGTTCGTCAACGGTCAGGCTGCGGTTGTTGCGCAAGCCATCGAGGATCGTGGCCTGCGCCCAGGCATCGGGCTGTTCGCCGATGCTCAGGCCGAACACGTGCTGCAGGCTGGTGCCCAGGTCCAGCAGTTGGGCGCCCGGCCACAGGGTCATGTGCTGCGGGAAGGTCAGCAAGGCCACGGCATAACCCAGCATGGCCGGGTTGAACGGGTTCTTGCCGACGCCCCCATACAGGTGCTTGCCCAGCAGCATGGCGCTTGCCGTGGCGGTCACCGGTACCCACCAGGGGGCGTAGGCGGGCAGGGCGACGGCCAGCAGCGTAGCGCTGACCAGGGCACTGCCGTCATTGAGCGATGGCAAGAGCGGCCGTTGCTGCATCTTCAGCGCGATCGCCTCGCTGGCCAGCGCCGTGCCGGCACACAGCAACAGATTGAACAGCATTCCCCAGCCGTGCTGCCAGAGCAGCACCAGGACGCCTGGCAGGCAGGCCAACAGCACCAGCAACATGGTGCTGCGCAAGCGTTCGCTGAGGTCAGCGGGCGGCATGGTCGGTGGCCGGTTGCAAGGCTTGCAGGCGGGCTTGTGCCTGTTCGGCTTCCCGTTCCAGCTCGGCCAGCTGGGCTTGTTGCGCCTCGCTGGGGCTCGCGCCGAAGGCTGTTCTGGCCTTGCTCAGTTGTGCCCGGCTCATGGCGGCGGCGATCTTGGCCTGTTTCAGGGCCGTATCGGCGGCCGCGGCCTTCTGCGCCTTGACCCGCTCGATGGCGGCCTTGATCGGGTCGTCGGTCGCGGTGGGCTGGTCGCTGCTGCCGGTTTGGGCGCTACGCTGGCTACGTGCGGTGCGTTCAGCCTGTTTGCGCGCCTCTTCGCGCTGCAGGCGGCTGTTGCGCAGTTCGAAACGGCGCCGCGCGTGGTTGCGTTTGCTGTTGCGTGCCGCCAAGGCCTGGGCATCATGGGCAAACCCGCCAACGATCGGCACGATTGTGCTGTCGGCGGTCAGCGGCAGCAGGTCGATGCAGTCCACCGGGCAGGGGGCCACGCACAGGTCGCAGCCGGTGCATTCGGCGCTGATCACCGTGTGCATCAGCTTGGCCGCGCCGACGATGGCATCCACCGGGCAGGCCTGGATGCACTTGGTGCAGCCGATGCATTCCGCTTCGCGAATGTAGGCCACCTGGGCGGGCGCGCTGCCGCGCTCGGCGTCCAGGGCAATGACCGGAACCTGCAGCAGGCTGGCCAGGGCCGCGATGGTTTCGCTGCCGCCCGGCGGACACTTGTTGATCGCCTCGCCCTTGGCCAGCCCCTCGGCGTAGGGCTTGCAACCCGCGTGGCCGCACTTGCCGCACTGGGTCTGCGGCAGCAGGGCGTCGATGCGTTGAATCAGACTCATGATGTAAATAATCCGTTGAAGCCGAGAAACGCCAGGGCCATGACGCCTGCCCCGATCAGTTCGACAGGCAGGCCGCGAAAGGCCAGGGGTACAGCATCGTTGTCAGTGCGCTGGCGCAAGTCGGCAAACAGTGCCATGGCCAGCCAGAAACCCAGCCCGCCACCCAGGCTCCAGGCCAGGGTCTCCAGGACACCATGGCCGCCCTCGCTGACCTGCAGGCTCAGGCCCAACAGCGCCACATTGCCCAGCAACAAGGGCATCAGCCCGGCAAATGGCAGGCTGGGCAGCGCTCGTGACAGTAATCCGAGCACCGGTTCGATCAGCAACACGGCCAAGGGCAGGAAGACGAACAAGCGCAGGTAGTCCAGTTGCAAGGGCAGCAACAGGTAGCGATACAGCAGCTGTCCCAGGTTGGTCGCCAGCACCAGCAACACCAGTGTCGCCAGGCCCAGGGCGTGCAGCCGACGGCGTTCCTGGTCGGCCGGGTAGTGCAGGGCAGGGTCGATGGCCAGCCCCTGATGCAGGATCAGGTTGTTGACCAGCGCGGCGCTGATCAGGGCCAGGATGAGTTCGCTCATGGGGGTGCACATTGCCAGGGCTGTTCGCCATTATCCGGCAATGACGCAAGGATGAGAACGCCCCGGACGCAATCGTCCGGGGCGTGGGTCTTACTTGATGCGCTGGCCTGGCTTGGCGCCGCTGTCGGGGCTGAGCAGGTAGATTTCTTCACCGCCTGGGCCTGCGGCCATGACCATGCCCTCGGAGATGCCGAAGCGCATTTTGCGCGGCTTGAGGTTGGCAATCATCATGGTCAGGCGACCTTCGAGCTTGGCCGGGTCCGGGTAGGCCGACTTGATGCCGGAGAACACGTTGCGCTGCTCGTCACCGATGTCCAGGGTCAGGCGCAGCAACTTGTCGGCGCCCTCTACGGCTTCGGCCTTGAGGATCAGGGCCACGCGCAGGTCGACGGCGGCGAAGGTGTCGAATTCGATCTCGGCCGACAGCGGATCCTTGACCAGTTCGCCATTGCCGGAAACGACGGACGTCTGGCTCGCGGCCAGGTCTTCCTTGCTGGCGGTGGTCATGGCTTCGACCTTGGCCGGATCGATACGGTTCATCAGCGCCTTGAACGGGTTCAGCTTGTGGTTGGTCAGGCGCGTCTGGTGATCGGCCCAGGTCAGCGGCGCAACGTTGAGGAAGGCCTCGGCATCGGCGGCCAGCACCGGCAGCACCGGCTTGAGGAAGATCACCAGCTGGCGGAACAGGTTGATGCCCTGGGCGCAGATCGCCTGGACTTCGTCCTGCTTGCCTTCCTGCTTGGCCAGCGACCAGGGCGCCTTGTCGGCGATCCAGGCGTTGGCACGGTCGGCCAGGGCCATGATCTCGCGCATGGCGCGGGCAAAATCACGGCCTTCGTAGGCTTCGGCAATGGCCGGAGCGGCGTTGAGGAAGGCCTCGGTCAGCTCCGGCGCGGCATCGCCGTCGACCATCACGCCGTCGTTGCCCTTGTGGATGAAGCCGGCGCAGCGGCTGGCGATGTTGACCACCTTGCCGACCAGGTCGGAGTTGACCTTCTGCACGAAGTCCTCGAGGTTCAGGTCGAGGTCGTCGACGCCGCGGCCGAGCTTGGAGGCGTAGTAGTAGCGCAGGTACTCCGGCGACAGGTGGTCCAGGTAGGTGCGCGCCTTGATGAAGGTGCCGCGGGACTTGGACATCTTCGAGCCGTTGACGGTCAGGTAGCCGTGCACGTTGATGCCGGTCGGCTTGCGGTAGCCGGCGCCTTCGAGCATGGCTGGCCAGAACAGGGCGTGGAAGTTGACGATGTCCTTGCCGATGAAGTGGTACAGCTCGGCCTTGGAGTCCTTGTTCCAGTAGGCGTCGAAGTCCAGCTCCGGACGACGGGCGCAGAGGTTCTTGAAGCTGGCCATGTAGCCGATCGGCGCGTCCAGCCAGACGTAGAAGTACTTGCCCGGCTCGTCGGGGATCTCGAAGCCGAAGTACGGGGCATCACGGGAGATGTCCCACTCCTGCAGGCCGGCGTCCAGCCACTCGGCGATCTTGTTGGCCACCGCGTCCTGCAGGGTGCCGCTGCGGGTCCACTGCTGGAGCATGGCCTGGAAGTCCGGCAGCTTGAAGAAGAAGTGCTGGGAATCCTTGAGCACCGGGGTGGCGCCGGAAATCGCCGACTTGGGGTTCTTCAGCTCGGTGGGCGCGTAGGTGGCGCCGCATTTTTCGCAGTTGTCGCCGTACTGGTCCTCGGCGGCACACTTGGGGCAGGTGCCCTTGATGAAGCGGTCGGCCAGGAACATTTTCTTGTCCGGGTCGAAATACTGGGTGATGGAGCGGGTGGCAATGTGCCCGGCCTCACGCAGCTTGAGGTAGATCTGGCTCGACAGCTCGCGGTTTTCTTCGGCGTGGGTCGAGTGGAAGTTGTCGAAATCCACCAGGAAGTCGGCGAAGTCCTTGCTGTGCTCGGCCTGGACGTCGGCGATCAGCTGCTCGGGGGTGATGCCTTCCTTCTCGGCGCGCAGCATGATGGCCGAGCCATGGGCGTCGTCCGCGCAGACATACACGCACTGGTTGCCGCGTAGTTTCTGGAAGCGCACCCACATGTCTGTCTGGACGTACTCGAGCATATGGCCAAGGTGAATGGAACCATTGGCATAGGGCAGGGCGCTGGTGACGAGAATCTGACGTGGCTCGGACATGGGGGCTCGGCTACTTTTCGGCTACTTGAGATGAAACGGTGATCGGCCACTATAAAACGCCGGGAAATTTATTTCACCCCATGGGCGTATCCGCAGATGTTTCACGGGTTAGCATAGTGGCCTGTTTTGCTCAGTCTTATCACGGGAGTCTCCATGAGTGCCGTCACTCGCGCAGCCGTCGAAGCCGTTCTTCGCCAGTACACCGACCCTTACCTGAACCAGGACCCGGTCAGCGCCGGCTGTGTGCAGGCCATCGATATCCAGGGCGGGCAGGTCAATGTCCAGCTGCAGCTCGGTTATGCCGCCGGCCTGTTCAAGAATGGCTGGGCGCAGGTCCTGCAAACGGCGATCGAGGGTCTCGACGGTGTCGCTTCGGCGCGGGTCGAGATCAGCTGCGTGATCGCCGCGCACAAGGCCCAGGCCCAGATCCCGGGGCTGGCCAACGTCAAGAACATCGTTGCCGTGGCCTCGGGCAAGGGGGGCGTGGGCAAGTCCACCACCGCGGCCAACCTGGCCCTGGCCCTGGCCCGTGAAGGTGCCCGGGTGGGGATTCTCGATGCCGACATCTATGGTCCGAGCCAGGGCGTGATGTTCGGGATTCCCGAGCGTACCCGGCCGCAGGTTCGCGATCAGAAGTGGTTCGTGCCGCTCAAGGCCCATGGCGTCGAAGTGATGTCCATGGCTTTCCTGACCGATGACAACACACCGATGGTCTGGCGCGGGCCGATGGTCTCCGGTGCATTGCTGCAACTGGTGACCCAGACCGCCTGGGACAACCTCGACTACCTGGTGATCGACATGCCGCCAGGTACCGGCGACATCCAGCTGACCCTGGCGCAGAAAGTCCCGGTGGCAGGCTCGGTGATCGTCACTACGCCGCAGGACCTGGCCTTGCTCGACGCGAAAAAGGGCGTGGAGATGTTCCGCAAGGTCAACATCCCGGTGTTGGGTGTGGTCGAGAACATGGCTGTGCACATCTGCTCCAACTGCGGGCATGCCGAGCATCTGTTCGGTGAGGGTGGGGGCGAGAAACTGGCGGCGCAGTACGGTGTGGAACTGCTGGCTTCGCTGCCGCTGTCGATGCTGATCCGCGAGCAGGCCGACAGTGGCAAGCCGACGGCCATCGCCGAGCCGGAAAGCCAGATCGCCATGGTCTATCAGGAACTGGCCCGTCAGGTGGGGGCGCGGATCGTGTTGCAGGAGGCTGCGGCTCCGGCGATGCCGAACATCACCATCAGCGAAGATTGAAGGTAGCCCCATCGCCGGCTCTGCCGGCTCCCACAAGGGTGGCAGGACTGTGGGGGCCGGTGATGGGGCGAAACGCGGGCATAAAAAAAGCCCCGCCTGTTAAGGGCGGGGCTTTTTTCAAGCTGTAAAGCGGAAGTTAGATAACTTCTACTTCTTCAGCCTGCATGCCTTTCTGACCGCGGGTAGCGATGAAAGAAACCTGCTGGCCTTCTTTCAGGCTCTTGAAGCCGTCAGCCTTGATGGCTTTGAAGTGTACGAACAGGTCGTCACCGGATTGTGGGGTGATGAAGCCGAAGCCTTTCTCATCGTTGAACCACTTAACGGTACCGGTTTGGCGATTGGACATGGTCTGTCTCCTTGGACGAAGTTAACTGCGGCTCAGGAACGCCCTGGGCCGAGACTGAGTGCAAAGAGGCAGAAAATTCATGAAGATGGGTTGATCGAAATCTTGCATCAGGTAGAGATTCTCAGTGACACGTGCAGCACAGTGGCGTCACCATAACCCTTTTTCCAGAACGTGCCAATAATCTTGTTGAGCTTTCGCGCAAATCAAGACTGACGGTGCAGTCGGCAGCCCCGCAGGCCCCGTCCGGCGCGGATTTGACACCTGCAGGTGGATGGAACTTTGAACCGGGCGCCGGGCCCGGTAAGATGCGCCACAGAAATTTTTTACCTCGTTACTTCAGGACACCCGCCATGAGCATCAAATCGGACAAGTGGATTCGCCGCATGGCGCAGGAACACGGCATGATCGAGCCTTTCGTCGAGCGCCAGGTGCGCGGCGAAAGCGACAACCGGCTGATCTCCTTCGGTGTCTCCAGCTACGGCTACGACGTGCGCTGCGCCGATGAGTTCAAGGTGTTCACCAACATCAACTCGGCGACCGTCGATCCGAAAAACTTCGACGCCGGCAGCTTCGTCGACGTCAAGAGCGACGTCTGCATCATCCCGCCGAACTCCTTCGCCCTGGCCCGTACCGTCGAGTACTTCCGGATTCCACGCAACGTCCTGACCATCTGCCTGGGCAAGAGCACCTATGCCCGTTGCGGTATAATCGTCAACGTCACACCGCTGGAACCCGAGTGGGAAGGCCACGTGACCCTGGAATTCTCCAACACCACCACCTTGCCGGCGAAGATCTACGCCAACGAGGGTGTGGCACAGATGCTGTTCCTCGAATCCGATGAAGAGTGCGAAGTGTCGTACAAGGATCGTGGCGGCAAGTACCAGGGCCAGCGGGGCGTCACCCTGCCGCGCACCTGAGTCGACGAAGCACGGGAATTCCCCGTGTCCTGCGCACTCTAATGCGATGAACCGTTCGCCAGGCACAAGGCCTGGTGAGCATCGCCAAGGAGTCGCTCATGAAACTCGACCCGAGCATCAGCGCCAAGCTGGCCGTGTTGCAACCCAACCAGGTTGGGGTGCTGGCCTGGACGCTGCTGGCTCACCCGCACCCACACACCACCCATGCCGGCGGTGTGCCCGGTCAGCCCGACCCGGATACCCCGGATTCGCCACAACCGGGTGAATCCCAGCCCATGGAACCGGGCGAGCCGACCTTGCCGGACGAACCACCCCCTGCGCCCGTGGCCTGAGGCTTACTTCAGGTTGCCACTGAGAAACTGGCGCAGGCGTTCGCTTTTCGGACTTCCGAGGACGTCGGCGGCCGGCCCCTGCTCCTCGACCAGCCCCTGGTGCAGGAACATCACCTGACTCGCCACCTTGCGGGCAAAGGCCATCTCGTGGGTCACCATGATCATGGTCCGACCTTCTTCAGCCAGTCCCTGGATCACTTTCAACACCTCGCCGACCAGCTCCGGGTCGAGCGCCGAGGTGGGTTCGTCGAACAACATGACCTCCGGCTCCATGGCCAGCGCCCGGGCAATGGCCACGCGCTGCTGCTGGCCTCCGGAAAGAAAGGCCGGGTACTGGTCGGCGACCCGCGCCGCCAGGCCGACCTTGTCCAGGTACTTGCGCGCCCGGGCTTCGGCTTCCTGCTTGCTGACCCCCAGCACCCGCCGCGGCGCCAGGGCGATGTTCTCCAGCACGCTCAGGTGGCTCCACAGGTTGAAGTGCTGGAAGACCATGGCCAGGCGCGTGCGCAGGCGCTGCAGCTCGTCGGGATCGGTCACCCGCAGGCCGAGATGGTCATGGCTCATGTGCACCGGGTTGCCATCGAGGGTCATGCGCCCCTCGTTGGGTTGTTCGAGAAAGTTGATGCAGCGCAGGAAGGTGCTCTTGCCCGAGCCGCTGGCGCCGATCAGGCAGATCACGTCACCGGTCCTGGCCTTGAGCGAAACCCCCTTGAGCACATGGTGTTCGCCGTAACGTTTGTGCAGGTCTTCGATGGTCAGTTTGTACATGGCAGGCCCTCAAGGCGATAACAGGTAACCGCTGCGGTAGGCCTGGCGGCCGGCCACATGGGCGATGGCCATGCCGGCGGTGGCCATGCGCCGCAGCGAGCGGGCATACATCAGGCCGGGATGGACGTTGCGCACCGGTGTCACCCGGTCGCTGAGCGGGTCGATGACCTCTGCGATCAGCTGGCCGCTCTCCAGGTACTGGCCGGGCTTGGCGTGAAACACCAGCAACCCGCCCAGGGGCGTGGTCACCGGCTCCACGCCGGCCAGCGGCGTAGCCGGGTAGAGCAGCTCCGGCAGGGCGGGGGCCTGGCCGTCGATGGCGCCGTAGTGGGTCAGGTAGGCCAGGAGCGCGGCGCAGTCCTGCTCGGCCAGCGGGTGGCTGACGTCGCCCTGGCCACGCAATTCGACGGTGACCGAAAAGCTGCCCTGGGGGATCGGGAACTGCTTGCCAAAGCGCTGTTGCAACTGCCACCAGACCAGGGTGAAGCACTCGTCGAAGGACTGCCCGCCGGAATCGGTGGCCAGCAGGCTGGCCTGGGTGCCGAGGTAGCGAGCCAGTGGCTCGACCTGCGGCCAGGCCTCGGGGGTGGTGTACAGGTGGGCCACCGCCTCGAAGTCGCAATGCAGGTCCAGCACCATCTCGGCATCGCAGGCCAGTCGCTGCAGGGTCAGGCGCTGTGACTGCAGGGGCGTGAGCACCGGGTGGGCGTCCAGGGCGCGGCGCAGGCATTCGCGGATCAGGGCCACGTTGTGTGCCGGGTCCTGGCTCAGGTGCCCCTCGATCTGGTCGCCGATCTTGTCGCTCAGGTCGACGAAGTTACGGTTGAAGTTCTCGCCGCTCTGCAGCTCGTAGCGGCCCAGGGGGACATCCATCAGCACCTGTTCCAGGCCGACCGGGTTGGCGACCGGCACCAGCACGATCTCGCGACGCAGCAGGCCCTGGGTTTCGAGCTCGGCCAGGCGTTGCTTGAGGTGCCAGGCCACCAGCATGCCGGGCAGTTCGTCGGCATGTAGCGAGGCCTGGATGTAGATCTTGCCAGTGCCACGGGGGCCGAAGTGGAAGCTGTGGATCTGGCGGTCGATGCCGGGCACCGGAGCCAGAATATCGTGGGTCGAGTGATGCATATCAGTCCTAGTGAGTCGGTCCTAGAAAAGCCAGCCAGCGCCGTTCGGCGAGGCGGAACAGGCCAACCAGTGTGAAGGTCACGCACAGGTAGATCAGTGCGGCGATACCGAATGACTGGAAGGTCAGAAACGTGGCCGAGTTGGCGTCGCGCGCGACCTTGAGCACATCCGGCACAGTGGCGGTGAAGGCGACCGTGGTGGAGTGCAGCATCAGGATCACCTCGTTGCTGTAGTAGGGCAACGAGCGGCGCAGCGCCGACGGCATGATGATGTAAGCATAGAGTTTCCAGCCACGCAGGCCATAGGCCTTGGCCGCCTCCACTTCACCATGGTTCATGCTGCGGATTGCCCCGGCGAAAATCTCCGTGGTGTAGGCGCAGGTGTTCAGGGCGAAGGCCAGGATGGTGCAGTTCATCGCGTCGCGAAAGAAGCTGTCGAGCAGCGGCTGTTCACGTACGGCGGCCAGGCTGTAGATCCCGGTGTAGCAGATCAGCAGCTGGATATACAGCGGCGTGCCGCGGAACAGGTAGGTGTAGAACTGCACCGGCCAGCGGACCCAGAAACGCGGCGAGACGCGGGCGATGGACAAGGGTATCGAGGCCACGAAACCGATGGCCAGCGAGGCGGTGAGCAGCCACATCGTCATGGCCAGGCCCGTGATGTGGGTGCCGTCGGTGTAGAGGAAGGCTCGCCAGTATTCCTGCAGGAGTTCGATCATCGGATGGCCTCCCGGGTGCCGACGTTATAGCGCCGCTCCAGCCAGCGCAGGCAGACGTTCGAGGCACTGGTGATCAGCAGGTAGATGAAGGCCGCAACCATGAGGAAGTAGAACAACTGATAGCTGCTCTTGCCGGCATCCTGGGCTGCCTTGACCAGGTCGGCCAGACCGATGATCGACACCAGGGCGGTGGCCTTGAGCATCACCATCCAGTTGTTGCCGATGCCGGGCAGGGCGAAGCGCATCATCTGCGGGAAGACCACGAAGCGAAAGCGTTGCAGGCGCTTGAGGCCGTAGGCGGTGGCTGCTTCGACCTGGCCGCGGGGCACGGCGAGGATGGCGCCACGGAAGGTCTCGGTGAAGTAGGCTCCATAGATAAAACCCAGGGTAATGACGCCGGCCGCGAACGGGTCGATTTCGATGTATTCCCATTCCATGTAGTCGGTCAGGCTGGTCAGCCAGGTTTGCAGGCTGTAGAAAATCAGCAGCATCAGCACCAGGTCCGGCACGCCGCGGATCAGGGTGGTGTAGAGCTGCGCCGGGACACGCAGCAGGCGCACCGGCGAGAGCTTGGCGCTGGCGCCGAGCAGGCCCAGCCCGACGCTGACCAGCAGCGACATGGCCGAGAGTTTGATGGTCATCCAGGTGCCCTGCAGCAGCAGGGGGCCGAAGCCCTTCAAGCTGAATGCCGAGAGCCCCAGGTACTGCAGCAGGTCTTCGAACATGAACTCAACCTATGCCAAGGGTATGCAGTCTCTGTGGGAGCGGGCTTGCCCCGCGATGAGGCCGTTCGGAACGCAGCGCCTTCATCGCGGGGCAAGCCCGTTCCCACAACACCGTTTATTTACCGCTGTAGAGGTTCAGGTCACCGAAGTGCTTTTTCTGGATTTCGGCATACTTGCCGTCGTCGTGTAACGCTTTGATACCTTTATCGAGAAGCGCCTTGAGCTCGGTGTTACCTTTTTTGATACCAATCGCGGTCTTGGACGGCAGCAACTCGCTGTCGACCGGTTGGCTGACTTCGTAATCGGCGCCTTGTGGCGATTTCAGGAAGCCCAGTTCGGCCTGGAGCATGTCCTGGATCGAGGCGTCGAGGCGGCCGGACACCAGGTCGGCATAGACCTGGTCCTGGTTCTGGTAGGCCTGGGTCTTGACCCCGGCCTTGTCCAGCACGGCCTTGGCGTAGGCTTCCTGGATGGTGCCCTGCTCGTAGCCGACCGTCTTGCCCTTGAGCGAGGCGGTGTCGGCGCTCAATCCCGAGCCTTTCTTGAATACGAACGAGGTCGGGCCGGAGAACAGCTCGCTGGAGAAGTCGATGACTTTCTCGCGTGCCGGGGTCACCGTCATCGACGAAATCACCCCGTCGAACTTGTTGGCCTTGAGCCCCGGGATCATGCCGTCGAAATCGCTTTCGACCCACTTGCACTTGACCTTGAGCTCGGCGCAGATGGCATTGCCCAGGTCGATATCGAAGCCCACCAGGCTGCCATCGGCAGCTTTGGATTCAAAGGGTGCATACGACGGATCGACGCCAAAGCGCAGCTCCTTGTATTCCTTGGCCAGGGCATTGCCCCCAGCCAGACACAACGCGAGTGCGGAAACCGTCAGCCATGCTTTTTTCATTGTGTGTCCTTGGATTCGCAAAGTGTTGGGGTGGCAATAGGCCGTTACCGACCCATGCCAGACATCACTGAGAAAGCAAGTTTCACACCATGTGCTCAAAGCCGCCTTTTGCGTTGGGCCGCAACGCGGCCCTGACTCACACGCAGCTCAATAACGCGCATCCACCGGCTTGCCGCCGTTGGGCCAGTCCTTGGCCTTGTCGGCAAAGTCCGGTCGTGGCTGTTGCGAGAACCAGGCGGCAACATCCACCGCCTCCTGGTCACTCAGGCCGCCCTGACCCAGGGGGAAGCCCTCGTGAAAGCCGATCGGCATGTTGCGTTTGACGAACGCGGCCGCCGTGTAGGTGCGCGCCATGCCGGCGCCGATGTTGAACGACTGCTCGCCCCACAGCGGCGGGAACACCGGGCTGCCATCGGCACGGGCGAGGCCTTCGCCGTTGGCACCGTGGCACACCGCGCACTGCTTGACGTACACCTGTTGGCCGTTGGCCAGGTCGGGCTTGATCGTCGGGTCGATCTTGCCGACCCCGCGTCCGGCCACCTTGTCGCCGGGTTGGGTGTTGTTCTTCATCCAGTCGAAGTAGGCGACCATGGCTTGCATGTCCGCCGATTGCGGCGGGATCGGCTTGCCGTTCATGGAGCGACGGAAACAGCCGTTGATTCGCTCCTCCAGGCTGATGACTTTGCCGGCCCTTGGCGCGTAGCCGGGGAAAAATGCCGACACACCGACGAAGGGTGAACCATCGGCCACCGTGCCGGCGTTCAGGTGGCAACTGGTGCAGTTGAGGCTGTTGCCGACATTGTCCGGCAGCAGCGCCTTGGTCTGCAGGTGCAGGCGCATGCCGCGGATCACCTGGTCGGCGTTGGGGGCGGCGAGCAGGTCGGCCAGGCGCGGGGTCTGGAACGCGGTCGAGTCGATGGTCTGCGGATTGAGCTGACCGCGCAGCTTTTTCACCTGGTCGGGCGTGACCGCCGGGCTGTCGTTGCCCCAGCGCCCGCGCACGAAGCTGAGGATTTCGGCGATTTCCTGATCCGACAGGCGGGCGAACCCGGGCATGGTGTACACCCGCGAATGGGTGGCGGTCTGTGCGGTGGCCCAACCGGTGAGGGTGATATGCAGCAGGGAGGTCGGGTCTTTCGAGGCAATGCTCGGGTTACCGGCCAATGGCGGGAACATCCCCTCCACGCCGGCGCCGTCGGTACGGTGGCAGTCGCTGCAAAATTGTGTGTAGCCCAGGCCGCCACGGCTGCTGAACAGGTCGTCCGGGGGCGCGGCAGGGGCCAGCGCCACGGCTGGCATGGGCAGGTCGTCTTCACCGGGCGGCAGGGACTTGAGGTAGCTGGCGATGGCCGTGAGGTCGGCATCGCTGAAGTGCTGGGTGCTGTGGTGAATGACCTCGGCCATGTTGCCCGAGACCGTGGCGAAACGGTTCTGGCCGGTCTTGAGCAGTTGCACGGTGTCCGGCACCGTCCACAGGTTGCGCAGGCTCAGGGCCCGCCAGTGCTCAACGGTTTCACCGGCAAGAAAGTGCTTGCCGCTGCTGCCGGCATCGCTCATGGCTTTTTCCTGGAAGGCCAGGCCACGTGGCGTGTGGCAGGCACCACAATGACCCAGGCCCTGCACCAGATAGGCTCCGCGGTTGATCAGCGGGTCGCGGTTGGGGTCGGCTTCGAAGGGCTGGTTGTCGACGAACGCCCAGTTCCACAAGGCCAGGCCCCAGCGCATGTTGAACGGCCAGACCATGTCGGCGGCCTGGTTGGAGCGGCTGATGGGCGTCACACCTTGCATCAGGTAGGCGTAGAGCGCGCGCATGTCGGCTTCACTCATCTTTGCGTAGGACGGGTAGGGCATGGCCGGATAGAGGTAAGTTCCGTCCGCGCTCACCCCTTCACGCATGGCCTTGTCGAATTGTTCGAAGCTGTAGCGACCGATGCCGGTGTTCGGGTCCGGGGTGATGTTGCTCGAATAGAGGGTGCCCATGGGCGTCTGCAGTTGCAGGCCCCCAGCCATCAGCGGGCCCTGGGGGGCGGTGTGGCACGCGACGCAGTCACCCAGTTGGGCAACGTATTTGCCACGTTTGAGCACATCGTCTTCGACAGCTTCGCTGGCCTGCAGGGCCGGAATCGACAACAACGCTGCGGCGCACAAGGCCAGGCGTGAAAAGGCGGTGTCCATTGCATTAGTCCTTTAATCACCTGGCCCGGCGTGATCCCGCCGGTCAAGGTGTGCAATTGCTTTTATGGTTCATCAGGCAGTACGGGCGAGAGCGCCCTACGGTGTCGTTGTAGAGCAATTGCGGGTGGGGGCTGTTGATATGGATCAGCGCAGCCGGCATTGCACCGGCTGCGCGCAGGCGGGCTGATTACTTGCCTGGCACCAGGGTCAGGCGTTGGCTGCCGTAGACGCGGTCGAAGTTCTGCGGTTGCAGCGGCAGGCTCATGTAGCGGCCCTTGAACCAGGCATCCAGGCCATCGGCAAAGTGTTTGCTGGCCGGGTTGCCGGACTGGCCGCTGCTGCTCTGCAGTTGCAGCGGTTCGGCCTGGCCGAAGTCCACCACCATGCGCAGCGACGGTGCCAGCTGGGCGTTGAAGTCCTTGCCCCAGGCATAAGGCGCGAGGTTGAGGGTGCTGTGATCGCCCCCCGTGGCCTGCGGGCTGCGGCTGATGGTGTCGCCCAGACCATGGAAGGTCGGTGCCGGCCAGCGGTACTGGTGCAGTTTGCCCCACTGCCAGGCGCGTCGGTCGTTGCCCAGTTGCGCTTCACCGGCGCTGACCGCGGCGGCCAGGCTTCGGGCCAGAATCGCGGGCTTGTCTTCTTTCTGCGCGGTGCGCTGGTCGTCCCAGAACGGGCTGTCTTCGCGGCCCAGCAGGTGGTCGGCCTGGGCCGAGTAGGACAGGCGCGCATTTCCGACCAGGGCCTGCCAGGCGGGCGAGGATTCCGGGCCCAGCTCGTCGAGGAAGGTGTGTCTGGCGCTTTCCTGCAGGAACAGTTCATACAGGGCGGCGTCGGCCGAAGTGGTCGTCAGCCGGCCATCGAAGGCCATCAGCCGGGTATAGGCTTCCCGCGCCCGGGTGCGCTGCTCGGCGGGCAATGCATCGATGGCCTGCTTGAGCGGCTGGGCCATGCCGGGCGCTTCGAACATCTGCTTGAGCTTGTCGGCGAACAGCGTGGTCTGGTCGTTCTGCAGGGTAATCAGGCTGCGGCTGTCATGTTTGCCATTGCCGGCCAGTTGCCCCAGGCGCTCGGCGCGCTCGGGGTAGTACCAGCTGTTGGATAGCTGCATGCCGTAGCCCTTGGGTACGCTGCGCTGGTTGGCATTGGCCAGCCAGCCCTGGAGCGGATCCTGGTCGTAGGGGTGCAGCATCGGATCGGCATAGCCGTCCCAGTCGTAGCGTCCGTCCCAGCCCGGCGAGGGCAGCAGGCCCTGGCCTTCGCGACGGTTGGGGAAGCGGCCGCTGACCTGCCAGCCGATGTTGCTGGCATCGGCGAAGACGAAGTTGAGCGCCGCCGCGCCGATCTCCCGGGTGTTGTCGAAGGCGCGTTCGACGGTCTGTGCCCGTGACAGGTTGAAGAAGGCATCCATGCTCATGTCGCCCTTGAGCTGCGGCACTTGCAGGGCCAGGCCAAGGCTGGCGTTGCGGGTGCTGCCCAGCAAGGTGCCGTGGCGGGTGTCGTAGAGGGTTTCGCGTTGTGGACGCTGGCCCTTGATAAAGAACGTCTCGTTGCGCGCCAGGGCCGGCAGCCATTTGCCGTCGGCCTGGTACATCAGGCGGCTGCCTTCGTTTTTGAGCCGTTCCAGGTACAGGTCCTGGTTGTCGGCCATGACCGCACTGGCGCTCCAGGCCAGTTTGCCGTTGTAGCCGGACAACAGCAGCGGCAGGCCGGCAAGGGTGACACCGGCAGCCTGGTATTTGGGCGCGCGGATCTGCACCGGGCTCATGGCCCAGGCACCGAGGGTGTCGCTGGCCAGCAGGCTCTTGCCGCTGCGACTGCGCTGCGGGGCAAGCGCCAGGTTGCTGGAGCCGGCCACGCCCAGCAGGTTGAGCGAAGCCAGTCGTTCGCTGGCGGCGGCGAGCGGGGCTAGCCCGGCCAGTTGGCTACCCAGGTTCAGGCCCTTGAGCTTGTCGGCCTCGTCCAGTGGCAGGGGTTCGTCCGGATAGCTGGGCAGCAGCCAGGCCAGCTTGTCGCTGCCGACTTTCTGCGCCAGGGTCAGGGCGGCCAGTTCTTCCTGCAGGTTGACCGACTGACTGAAGTTGTACAGGCAGAAAATCAGCGCCGAGTCTTCCGGTTTCCAGTATTCCGGGCGATAGCCGCTCTGCGCCAGCGGCGCCGGCAGGCGGTCGCGGTAACGGAACAGATAGGCATTGACGCCACGGGCGTAGACCTCGAAGAAACGCTTGAGACGCGGCGAGGCATCGGCGTAGAGCTGGTTGGCGGTCTTTTTCAGGTTGGTCGCCCGCATCAGGCGATCGACCTCCAGCACATCGTCACCGGCCAGTTCCGCCAGGCGGCCCTGGGCCAGCAAGCGCATGCCGACCATTTGCCCGATGCGATCGCCGGCATGAACATAACCCAGGGCGAAGAGGGCGTCATGGAAGTTGCTGCTTTCGATCAGCGGCATACCTTGGGGGTTGCGCCGTATCGATACATTCTGGGCCAGGCCCTTGAGGGGTTGTACGCCGGTGCTCGGTGGCACGCTGTCGCGCTGGCCGCCCATCTGGCAGCCGCCCAGGGCAAGCAAGCCGAACATCGCTGCGGCTACGCCGAACCGGGGGAGGAAAGGGGGGAAGGCTGGCGCGGCCATGGTCGGGCTCCTGCAGGGCGTGGCGTCTAAAAGGCGCTACGTTAGTGAGCTCGACCATGCCATGCAAGCGGGGGCGAGGCCTTTATTTGCAAAGCCTCGCCGTTACCTTGCCGGTATCAGGCGCCGTGGCACTTCTTGAACTTCTTGTTGCTGCCGCACGGGCATGGATCGTTGCGGCCAACGTCCTTCAGGGCGTTGCGCACCGGCTCCTGGTGGCCGTGGTTGCAGTGGGGGCCGTGAACATGGCCGTGGTCATGATGATGGTGATGATCATGATCATGGTTGCAGTCGGGGCCATGGACATGGGGTTGCTGGGTCATTGCGGGTTACTCCGGTAAAAGATCGCCGGGAATTATCTCACCACTGCGCGACAAGTGCAGTTCGCGGGTGAAGATTAATCCGCTGTTGAGCTCGCCATCCAGGCGATAGCGCAGCGGTTGGTCGGCCTGCCGCAGCAGCTTGGCCAGGGGTTTGATCTGTTGCCACAGGTTGGTGCGCACCGGGATCTTGAAGGTGCGCTGGGCGTGGCCGCCAACGCTACGCCACAGGCTCGACTCGCCTTCGGCCAGCAGCAGGTCGTTCAAATGCACCGAATAGCTCAGGTTGCGGATGAACAGGCGGCTGTCATTGGGGTTGTCGACGCGTACATGCAGGACGAACTCCTGTTGCAGCAGGCGTGCCTTGACCATTTCGACCTTGACCAGCTGTACCTCGGGGTCGCGGTAGTCGCTGCTAAACCAGCTGGCACAGCCCGTCAGTTGCAGTATCAGGAGGCTGAACAGCAACAGGCGGGCCATGGGCTCAGCTACCCAGGTAACTGGCGCAGCACTTCTTGAATTTCTGCCCGCTGGCGCAGGGGCAGGCGTCGTTGCGGCCGGCCTTGAGGCCCACGGTCGGGTCGATGAAGTACCAGCGTCCGCCGTTCTGCACGAAGGCCGAGCGTTCACGATGGCTATGCTCGCCGTCGTTGTCGTGCCAGCGGGCGGTGAAGGTGACGAAGGCATGTTCGGGCTGGCCACCGAACACCTCGGCGCTTTCCACCTCCAGGCCCAACCAGGTGCTTTGTGCGCTCCAGGCCTTGATAGCATCGCGATCCAGGCCCGCCTGCTGCACCGGCAGGGTGGTCTGCACCAGGTAGTCGATCAGGCCCAGCACATAGGCGCTGTAGCGCGAACGCATCAGCGCCTGGGCGTCGGGGGCCGGATGCCCGGCATGGAAGTGTCCGCAACAGGCGTCGAGCAGATTACCGCTGCCGCAGGGACAAACCGAGACACTCATTGCTTCACCACCAGTACTTGCCAAAATTTTGCGGGTTGGCCCAGAACTTGGCGTTGAGCCAGTCCGGGACCTGTTTGTATTCACGTAGATCATAGGTGAACAGGCTCAGCACCTGCTCATCACGCTGAAATTTTTCGCTGGCCTGCAGGGCCAGGGCGAAAAACTCGGTGTCGTGCCAGCCGCAGGCGGCAAGGTCGGCCAGTACCGCCACGCGGCTGGCGTTGAGGTTGCGGATGCCCCCCAGCAACTGCAGGCCATCGCGCTTGGGCAAGTGCTCCAGGCAGTCGACCAGCAGGGCCAGGTCGAAGCGTTTGGCCGCCAGATCCGCAGGCAGCGGACCGGGTTCGGCCTGGGCGATCTCGACCTGTGGGTGGGCCTGGGCGAAGGCCTCCAGGGCCGGGAAGCGTGTGCCCACCAGCAACAGGCTTTTCAGTGTATGGAGTTCGAGCAGGGCAGCCAGGGCCTGCTGCGGCGTGCGTGGGGAAAAACCGTGAATCATCGGGAATCCTCGCTCAGATGCGTCAAGACTAACGGTCCCGGGCCGTCAGGCATAGAGGCTGACAGCCGCATCATGGCTTATTGCTGGCGGAGATGGTTTGCGCGGTCTTTACTCCCAGAGATCGGTTTCGCACCGAATCCCCCCTAGGAGAAGCAACAAAATGAGCATAGTACGCACAGCATTACCCCTGGTTCTGCTAACCAGCGTGTTGACTGGTTGTGCAGGTTTGCAAAAAACCGACTGGCCGAAGTGCGCTGCCGTCGGGGGTGTAGGTGGCGCTGCCCTGGGCGCTATAGAAAGCTCGACCTGGGCCGGTTGGGGCGCGTTGCTCGGCGCGGGCATGGCGGCGGGTTACTGCTGGGCCCACGGCGATGGTGACGAGGACGGCGATGGCGTGCCGGACAGCCGTGACAAGTGCCCTGGCACGCCACGCGGCGTTCAGGTCGATGCCAACGGCTGCCCACCTGAGCCTGCACCGGTTGTCGAAGAAGCGGTCGTGGTCAAGGAAGAAGTCATCGTCATTCGCGACGTGCACTTCGAGTTCGATTCGGCCAAGCTCACCGCCGCCGACAAGGAACGCCTCAATACCATTGCCACCCGCCTGAAACAGGAAGCGCCAAGCGCCAGGCTGAGCGTCACCGGGCATACCGACAGCGTCGGCCGTGATGCCTACAACCAGAAACTCTCGGAGCGTCGCGCCCAATCGGTCACCGAATACCTGATCAGCAGCGGCGTACCGCGTGCCAGTTTCGTCTCGGTACAGGGCGCCGGTGAAAGCCAGCCTGAAGCCGACAACGCGACGGCTGAAGGACGGGCACAGAACCGTCGTACGGAAATTCGCATCCAGCGCTGAAGCAGGCGGCCTGTGGCTTGAGAAGTGCCGCAGGCCCGTCTTTACTCCTGTGTGACCGGTATAGGCCGGTGACACAGGAGCAATTTCATGAGTGTTCTCTCCAAAGCCGCTGTCCCCCTGCTGGTGGCTGCAAGCCTGCTTTCCGGTTGTGCCACCCACAGTGATGGCAGCGCACCACTCAATCAAAGGACCTGGCCTATCTGCAGCGTGATTGGCGGTCTGGTCGGCGGCGGCCTGGGGGCTATCGAAAGCTCGGCCTGGGCGGCCGGCGCCGGTGTCGCCGGTGCGATCGCCGGCGGCCTGATCTGCTATGCCCAGGATGGCGACAAGGACGAAGATGGCGTGTTCGACCGTCGCGACAACTGCCCGGACACCCCGGCCAATACGCCGGTCAGCCACACCGGCTGCCCGTTGCCGCAATACCCCGAAAAAACGGTAGAGGCTGCCGCCAGCCCGGAAGTCATCACCCTCGATGACAAGGGCGCGGTGATGTTCGCCTTCGACTCGGCCGAACTGACCGAGGGCGCCCGTGGCCAGTTGCAGGGGCTGATGGGCAAACTCAATGACGCCAGCGTGCACAGTGTCAAAGTGGTCGGCCATACCGACAGTCAAGGTGCCGATGCCTATAACCAGGAACTCTCCGAGCGGCGCGCCGCCAGTGTCGCCGAATACCTGATCAGCCAGGGCCTGGCTGCCTCGAAAGTCACCAGCCAGGGCCGCGGCGAAAGCCAGCCGGTGGCCGATAACGACACGGAAGAAGGACGTGCGCAGAACCGCAGGGTGGAATTGCACCTGAACTGATCGTGTGCTCTGGCGCAAGCACAGCGCGGCCGTTACTGTTGCAGGCGGTGCCGGGAGATTGGCATCGCCTGCCGAAAAACAACAACAGGGGGCGCGTATGAAGGTTCTGCTGGCTCTGGGCAAGGTCCTGACGGTGGTGTTCTGGTGGGTGGTCCTGGTCAATCTGCTGATGCCCCAGGTGCTGCCGTTCAACCTGCTGATCAACGCGGCGGGTGCTGCGCTGCTCGGCCTGCACCTGCTGGAGGTGCTGGGCTTCAATGGTCGCCTGCGCGGGCGCAGCCATCGCTGGTTCGATCGCCTGCAGATCCTGCTGGTCGGAATCTTCCATGTGCTGTCGATTCCGGCGCCCCGTCAGGAGAGTGTTCATGCGTAAGTTGATACTGCTGGCGGCGCTGTTCAGCCCGCTGGCCCTGGCCGATGCCATCAGTGTGGCGGCCAATTCGGTGCTGCGCCTGCCCAACAAATCCAGTGTCGTGCACCTGCAGCGGCTGGACGTAGCGGATTCGGCCACCTTGTTGCTGCCTGGCAGCCTGGTCGAGCTGAAAATCGATGAACTGCATATGGGGCGCGAGGCACGAATCGCCATCGTGCCGGCGGACGCCACATTGAAGATCGAAGTCGGACGGGCCCGACTGGACGAAGCCAGCCAGATCAGCGCCCGTGGCGCGCCCGGCACCTATGAGCGTGCGGCCAGGGCGGGGCGCAACCTTGATCTGCAACTGCATGCCTTGCAGGCACCGGTGCTGGCCATCGATGCGCGCGGCGGTGCCGGTGCGCCGGGGTACGTCGGGCTGGATGGCGCCAACGGCAAGGCGGGAGGATGTACCTGGGGCCAGGCCAGTCGTGGCGCCGATGGCGACAATGGTGGAAATGGGCAGGATGGTGCCGCCGGTGGCCGGGTGCTGCTGGCCGTGCCGTCGGACTTCCCGGCCGAGCGCATCAAGGTGCAGCTCGATGGTGGCGCACCGGGGATTGCCGGGGCTGCGGGCAAACCGGGAGCGGGCGGGGCGAGCAAGGGGTGCCTGGTCTATCGAACGGCGCCTGGCGCTGCCGGCAAGCCGGGTATCGCCGGCCAGCCCGGCCTGGCCGGGGCCGAGGGCGAGCTGATTCTGCAGCGCTTGTAATCCCTGTAGCCGCTGCCGCCAGGCTGCGATCGGTGGGAGCGGGCTTGTCCCGCGATGGATCTCACCGCCGCATCGCGGGGCAAGCCCGCTCCTACAGCTGCAGTCGATCGCAGCCTGGCGGCAGCGGCTACAGGATGTATCAGATCAACCAGCGGGTGCTGGCCACCAGCACCACCGCGATCCCCAGCAGCAGGTTGATCCCTACCAGGCGGCGAATCCGGCCCAGCACACCGGCGCCGGCCGGCCAGTCCTCAGCTTGCACCGCCTTGCGCAACTCCGGCAGCAGCAATGCCTGGATACGAAAAAACAGCGCGAACATGGCGATGCCACCGCCAATCATCACCTGGACATAGCGTGGTGCCGTCTCGAAACCGGTAAATCGCAGGTGGATCATGCCGATACCGCTGATCGCCAGCACCAGGATCGCCACCCAGACCCACACGAAAAAACGCTGAAACACTTCCACCCACAGGCGCAGGCGAGCAGGGCCGTCCAGGGCTGCAACCGCCGCCGGCCGCAGGATCAGCCAGGCGAAGAACATCCCGCCGACCCACACCAGGGCGGCCAGGACATGCAGGCTATAAGGAAGGGCAAAGGCGGCCATCGGGATCTCCATGCGGCGCAAAGGGCAATAGCGGGGTATGATAGCGACCCGATCGAAACACTGAAAATTTATCCAGCCCTCCGGGCGCCCCGACACCATGATCAGCAACGAACTCAAAACCACGATTCAGGGCGCCTATTCGCGTTTTCTCGAAGCCAAGAGCCTCAAGCCACGCTACGGCCAGCGTCTGATGATCGCCGAAGTGGCCAAGGTGCTGGGCGATATCGCCTGCGACGATGAAGGTCGACGTGCCGGAGAGCCTGCCGTGGTGGCGGTCGAGGCCGGCACCGGTACCGGCAAGACGGTGGCCTACAGCCTGGCTTCGATCCCCGCCGCCAAGGCCGCCGGCAAGCGCCTGGTGATCGCCACCGCCACGGTGGCCCTGCAGGAGCAGATCGTCTTCAAGGACCTGCCCGACCTGATGCGCAACAGCGGCCTGAACTTCAGCTTCGCCCTGGCCAAGGGCCGTGGCCGTTACCTGTGCCTGTCCAAGCTCGACCTGTTGCTGCAGGAAGGCCATGCGCAATCGGCCACGGCCCAGTTGTTCGAAGAGGAAGGTTTCAGGATCGAGGTCGACGAGGCCAGCCAGAAGCTGTTCACCAGCATGATCGAGAAACTGGCCGGCAACCGCTGGGACGGCGACCGTGACAGCTGGCCGCAAGCCCTGGAAGATCAGGACTGGGCGCGCCTGACCACCGACCACAGCCAGTGTACCGGCCGCCATTGCCCCAACTTTGGCCAGTGCACCTTCTACAAGGCCCGTGAAGGCATGGGCAAGGTCGATGTGATCGTCACCAACCACGACATGGTCCTGGCCGACCTGGCCCTGGGCGGTGGTGCGGTGCTGCCCGATCCGCGCGACACCATCTATGTATTCGACGAAGGCCACCACCTGCCGGACAAGGCCATCGGCCATTTCGCCCATTACACCCGGCTGCGCTCCACCGCCGACTGGCTGGAGCAGACCGCCAAGAACCTGACCAAGCTGCTGGCCCAGCACCCCCTGCCGGGCGATTTGGGCAAGCTGATCGAACAGGTGCCGGAGCTGGCCCGGGAAATCAAGGCCCAGCAGCAGTTCATGTTCACCGCCTGCGAGCAGGTGGCCGATTTCCGCCCCGGTGAAGACATGGAAGGCCGCGAGCGGCCCCGCCATCGTTTCGAAGGCGGCGTGGTGCCCGAGCACATGCGTGAAATGGGCGTCGAACTGAAAAAGGGCTTCTCGCGCCTGACCGACCTGTTCACCCGCCTGACCGAACTGCTCAAGGAAGGCATGGACGCCGAGGTCAACATCGGCATCGCCAGCCACCAGGCCGAAGAGTGGTACCCGCTGTTCGGCAGCCTGCTGATGCGCGCCCAGGGCAACTGGGAACTGTGGACCGCCTTCACCGCCGAAGACCCGGAAGACAGCCCGCCGATGGCGCGCTGGCTGACCCTGGCCGAGAGCGGTGCGCTGTTCGATATCGAGGTCAATGCCAGCCCCATCCTCGCGGCCGAGATGCTGCGCCGCAATCTGTGGAACGTCGCCCATGGCGCCCTGGTGACGTCGGCGACCTTGACCGCGCTGGGCAAGTTCGATCGCTTCCGCATGCGTGCCGGCCTGCCCAAGGACGCCGTCACCGCCGTGGTACCGAGTCCCTTCCACCATACCGATGCCGGTGTGCTGCGAGTGCCGGACCTGCGTGCCGACCCCCGGGATGCCGCTGCCCATACGGCCGCGATCATTCGCGACCTGCCGGAGCTGGTCGAGGGCTCGCGGGGCTCGTTGGTGCTGTTCTCCTCGCGCAAGCAGATGCAGGACGTGTTCGACGGCCTGGACCGCGACTGGCGCAAGCAGGTGTTCATCCAGGGCAACCTGTCCAAGCAGGAAACCCTGAACAAGCACAAGGCGCGGGTCGATGGCGGTGATTCCAGCGTGCTGTTCGGTCTCGCCAGTTTTGCCGAGGGCGTGGACCTGCCAGGTGCCTACTGCGAGCATGTGGTCATCGCCAAGATTCCCTTCGCCGTGCCGGACGATCCGGTCGAGGCGGCCCTGGCCGAGTGGATCGAGGCACGCGGCGGCAATCCGTTCATGGAAATCGCCGTGCCGGATGCCTCCTTGCGCCTGATCCAGGCCTGCGGTCGGCTGCTGCGTACCGAGCAGGATCGCGGCACCATCACCCTGCTGGATCGACGTGTGGTCACCCAGCGCTACGGCAAGGCTATCCTCAACGCGCTGCCGCCGTTTCGACGGGAAATTTCCTGAGCCCCGGGGATCATTGCTCCGGGGCGTTGTCTATGACTCAGTTCAAGGCCCGCACGGGCCCCCAAGGAGAGCTCCAGCCCTATGATTCGCCGTACCTTGCCTGCTGTCTTCGCACTGATGTTCAGCACGCCGCTGCTGGCTGGACAACAGACGCTGTTCAGCTTCGTGCGCCCGGCCGCCGTGGTCAATGTGCAGACCACGGACGCCAGTTTGCCGCAGTACAACGCAGAGCAGACAGCCGAGGGCGAGGTATTGCGTCGCGTGGTGTTCAACCCGGCGCAACAACCCAGTTTGCGCTTGAGCCCGCAAGCCGGTAGCTGGGACTGGTCCACGGCCACGGCCATGACCTTGCGCCTGCAAAGCGGCATGGACTGGCCGCTGACCGTGGATGTCACAGTGCTCGGCAGCGATGGCAGGACCCTCACCAGCCGCATCGACCTGCCGGCAGGTCCAGCCCAGACCGTGGTGGTACCGCTCAAGGCCAGCTCACCGCTGAGCCAGGGCATGCGTGCCGGCCCGCCGATGCCCTGGACCCATGAAGGCCAGCGCTGGTTGCTGACCAGCAGTGCCGGTGAAGTGGACCTCAAGCAGGTGGTGTCGGTGACCTTGTCGATGAACAAGCCCGATGTCGCCCAGAGCCTGATGATCGAGCGTTTCGGCATCCAGGATGACGATGGGCTGCAGAAGGCCGTTTACAGCGGGTTGATCGATGCTTATGGGCAGTCCACCCGCGGTCGCTGGCCGGAGAAGATCGCCAGCGATGACCAGCTCAAGACCGCCGCGGCCCGTGAGCAGCAGCAGCTCAAGGGCTGGTTGGCCGAACGCAGCCAGCTCAAGCGCGACAAGTTCGGCGGCCGGACCACGGGCCTGCAGTTCGAGGCCAAGGGGTTCTTCCGCACCGAAAAGCGAGACGGGCGCTGGTACCTGGTGACTCCGGAAGGCAATCCGTTCTACTCCCTGGGTGTCAACGCGGTTGCACCCGAGGGCGGGCGGACCTATGTGGCCGGGCGCGAATCGATGTTCACGGCCTTGCCGCAAGCAGGCGAGCCGTTGGCGCAGTTCTACGGCGAAGGCAACAACAACGATGGCAACGGCTCGGCGAGCGGGCGCAGTTTCAACCAGGGGCGCTGGTTCGACTTCTATGCCGCCAACCTCGCACGCAGTTACGGCAAGCCCTGCACGCCGGTCGCCGCGACCGACACCACGGCGGCGCTGCCATGCCCGGCGCCGGCGTTCGACCCGCAGCGTTGGCGGGGCCATACCCTGGACCGTCTGCAGGCCTGGGGCTTCAATACCCTGGGTAACTGGAGCGAGACGGCCCTGGCGCAGACCGATCGCGTGGCGTACACCCTGCCGCTGTCGATCGTCGGTGATTACACCAGCATCAGCACTGGCATGGATTGGTGGGGACGGATGCCCGACCCGTTCGACCCACGCTTTGCCATGGCCACCGAGCGTGCCGTGGCCATCGCCGCCCGTGACCACCGTGACGACCCCTGGCTGATCGGCTATTTCGCCGACAACGAGTTGGCCTGGGCCGCGCCGGGCAACGACCCCAAGGCCCGTTACGCCCTGGCCTACGGCACCCTGCGCCTGACCACCGACGTACCGGCCAAGCGTGCGTTTCTCAAGCAGCTGCGCGACAAGTACCGCAACCAGGCTGGCCTGTCCAAGGCCTGGGGCATAGAGCTGGCCGCCTGGGAGCTGATGGAAGACCCGGGCTTCGAGCCACCCCTGCCAAGCCCGGAACACCCGGAGATCGAGGCCGACTTCAAGTACTTCCAGAAGGTTTTCGCCGAGACCTACTTCAAGACCATTTCCGATGCCTTGAAGTGGCACGCGCCCAATCATTTGCTGCTGGGTGGCCGCTATGCCGTCAGCACGCCGGAAGCGGTGCAGGCCTGCGCCGAGTTCTGTGATGTCCTGAGCTTCAACTTCTACACGCCAAAACCCCAGGACGGCTACGACTTCAGCCAGCTCAATGCCCTGGACAAGCCGGTACTGGTCTCCGAATTCCAGTTCGGCTCGCGTGATCGCGGCCCGTTCTGGCCGGGGCCGATGGAAGTGGCCAAGGAAGAGGCGCGGGGGCCGGCGTATGCCGCCTTCTTGAAAGCGGCACTGGCCGAGCCCTCCATCGTTGGCGTGCACTGGTTCCAGTACCTCGATCAACCGGCCAGCGGCCGTTTGCTGGATGGCGAGAATGGCCACTTCGGCCTCGTGGGCATCACCGACGTACCGTTCCAGGGATTCGTCGACAGCGTGCGTAAGAGCAACCTGCAAGCGCAGGAGCAAATCGGCACCGTGAAAGCGGCAAAATCCCCGTAATCAGGGCCTGGCAGCCTGGTGCGCAGCGACGCATCGGGCTGGTCCCCAAACTGCCTGACCACTGTCTGTTCCCAAATCCTCCGTAGGCTGAAACAATGCACGCCATTTTCCAGATTGGCGTGTGCCGGGAGCGGCTGGGTGCAGATTCAGGGTCATTACGAGCTTAAGTTCGAAGCAGTGCGCGAAGCCTTTGCGGCATTGTTCGACGATCCCCAGGAGCGTGGCGCGGCGCTGTGCATCCAGGTCGGAGGGGAAACGGTCGTTGACCTGTGGTCCGGTACCGCCGACAAGGACGGCGCCGAAGCCTGGCACAGCGACACTATTGCCAACCTGTTTTCCTGCACCAAGGCCTTCACCGCGGTCACGGCCCTGCAACTGGTAGGCGAGGGCAAGCTGTCGCTGGACGCTCCCGTCGCCCGTTACTGGCCGGAGTTCGCCCAGGCCGACAAGCAATCGATCACCTTGCGCCAGTTGCTCTGCCACCAGGCGGGCTTGCCGGCCATTCGTCAGCTGATGAGCGCCGATGCCTTCTATGACTGGCAGACCATGGTCGACACCCTGGCCGCTGAAGCGCCCTGGTGGACACCCGGTACTGGCCACGGTTATGCGGCAATCACCTTTGGCTGGCTGATCGGTGAGTTGATCCGCCGCGCCGATGGGCGTGCGCCGGGCGACTCCATCGTCGCCCGCACCGCGCGCCCGCTGGGCCTGGATTTTCATATCGGCCTGGCCGACGATCAGTTCCATCGGGTCGCGCATATCGCCAGAGGCAAGGGCAACATGGGCGATGAAGCGGCGCAGCGCCTGCTCCAGGTCACCCTGCGCGAGCCGGAGGCGTTGTCCACCCGCGCCTTCACCAACCCGCCGGGCATGCTGACCAGCACCAACAAGCCCGAGTGGCGCCGGATGCAGCAACCTGCTGCCAATGGCCACGGCAATGCGCGCAGCCTGGCCGGGTTCTACGCCGGTCTGCTCGACGGCAGCCTGCTGGAGTCCGAGTTGCTCGACGAGTTGACCCGGGAACACAGCCTGGGCGACGACAAGACGCTGTTGACCCCGACCCGTTTCGGCCTGGGCTGCATGCTCGACCAACCGACCGTGGCCAACGCCACCTTCGGCCTGGGCAGCAAAGCCTTCGGTCACCCAGGGGCCGGTGGATCGGTCGGCTTTGCCGACCCCGAACATGATGTGGCCTTCGGTTTTGTCACCAATACCCTGGGCCCTTATGTATTGATGGACCCGCGTGCGCAAAAACTGGTTCGGGTGCTTGCCGGCTGCCTTTGATCGGCTAACGCGAATAGGCCTGAACCCTTTGGGTATTCTGAATTCCAATGGCCCGTGCAATTGGGCCGAATCTCTTTCTCTTCATGGTGTATCCCAGATGTCTTCCCCTAAATCCTTAGCTCTTGTCCTGTGCCTGGCCATGACCGGTTGCGCACAGCATTCCCAGAAAGGCGCCGCCGGTGGCAGTGTCGACTGGTGGCCCTTCGGTTCGGACAAAGTGGCCGACAAGGAAGTGAAGGCAGTAGTCAGCGACAAAGTGGCCAAGACCGATGCCAAGACCGACGCCAAGTCGGGCAGCGGCGGCTCCTGGTGGTGGCCGTTTGGTGCCAGCGACAAGGCCAAGACCGCAGCGGTGCCGAAGATCGACCACAAGGCGACCAAGGCCTGGCTGGACAGCTACGAACCGCGCCTGCGTGAAGCGATCAAGGACAGCACCTTCGAACTTGAGCGCCGTGAAGATGTACTGATAGTCACCGTGCCGGTAGACAGCTCGTACAACCCGGATCGTCCATCCATGCTCCTGCCTGTCACCCTCGGGCCGATCACCCGGGTGGCCAAGGCCATCGAAACCGACAAGCAGACCGCTGTGCTGGTCCTGGGCCATGCCGATACCAGTGGCGCGGCTGCAGCCAACCAGAAACTGAGCCAGGAGCGCGCCCAGTCGGTGGCCGCGATCTTCCGTCTCAGTGGCCTGGAGCGCGACCGCCTGATGCTGCGTGGCATGGGTTCGGAAATGCCGCGTGCTGCCAACGACAGCCAGCAGGGCCGTGCCCTGAACCGTCGCGTGGAGTTGGTCCTGACGCCGCAGAACACCATGGTTGCGCTGCTTGCCAAATACAAGCAACCTACCCCGAGCGCAGCCTCGCTGGTGGCGGTGCAGGATGCCAAGGCGCCGCTCAAGGAAGCCGTGAAGCCGGCCGCCAAGGCACCGGCGAAAAAGGCCAGCACTGCCAAGAAAGCCGCCCCGGCCAAGACCGTGGCCGCCAAGAAGAAAGCCCCCGCAGCCAAACCCGCAGCCAAGCCTGCGTCGACGGCGAAGAAGGCGGCTACCAGCACCAGCCCTGCGAAGACCAACTGATCGTCAAGGAACGCAGCAATGACCAAGACCCTGGCCGATATGCGCCGTGACTACACACGTGATGGCCTGGCGGAAGACCAGGCCCCGGTGGAACCTTTCGCGTTGTTTCGCCACTGGTTCGATGATGCGGTGAAAACCGAGAAGCCGCCGGTGGAGGCCAACTCCATGACCCTGGCCACGGTGGATGCCGATGGTCGCCCGCACTGCCGGATTCTTCTGCTCAAGGGGCTGGATGACGAAGGGTTCACCTTCTTCACCAACTACGACAGCGCCAAGGGCCAGCAGCTTCTGGTCAACCCCTGGGCGGCCATGACCTTCTTCTGGCCGGCACTTGAGCGCCAGGTCCGGATTGAAGGCAAGGTGGTCAAGGTCACGGCCCAGGAGTCGGACGCGTATTACCAGGTGCGGCCACTGGGCAGCCGCCTGGGCGCCTGGGCGTCGCCGCAGAGCCAGGTGATCGCCGATCGCGCCGAGCTCGAAGGGCTGGTCAAGGCCACCGAGCAGCGCTTCAGCGACAACCAGCCCCATTGCCCCGAACACTGGGGCGGCTACCGCCTGGTGCCGGAACGTATCGAGTTCTGGCAAGGGCGGGCCAGCCGTCTGCATGACCGTCTCAATTACCGCCTGCAGCAAGGCGGCTGGCTGCGCGAGCGGCTGGCGCCTTAATCGACCGGAAACGCGGCGGCCTTGCGTTCCAGCCAGGCCGCCAGTTCCGCGCGCTTGATCTTTTGTGCCCGGGCGTTGTCCAGGCATTCAAGCATATAGGCCTTCTTGTGCTCATCGGTTCCGGCGAATGACAGTGCCAGGTCACGGTCCATCCAGCGCCGGATGCGCACGTACAGCCACCAGTGAAAGTACAGGCCTGCCAGAGTCGTGACGACGACGATGAAGTAATCCATGACTATCCTTGCGCTAGATGTTTCGACAGGCTGCATCGAGGGTACAGGCTGTACAGAAGCTGAATGGAAGCAATATTACTCCGCATGAGTCGTGACAGTCGTCAATGTGCGGAGTCTAATGAACACCTGTCTTACGGAGATCATCCAATGCGTAAATCTGCTTTGCTGGCGGCCAGCTTCGCCACCATGACGCTGCTGCTGGGCGGCTGTGCCTCGAGTCTGACCGGTGATAGCTATTCGCGCGACGAAGCGCGCCGCGTCCAGACTGTACGCATGGGCGTTATCGAGGCCCTGCGTCCAGTGAAAATCGAAGGCACCAAGACCCCGATCGGTGGTGGCGCAGGTGCCGTTGTCGGCGGTGTGGCGGGCAGTGCCATCGGCGGTGGGCGCGGCAGCATCGTGGCAGCGGTCATCGGTGCCGTGGCCGGTGGCCTGGCAGGTTCTGCCGCAGAAGAAGGTCTGACCCGCACCCAGGGTGTTGAAATCACCGTGCGTGAAGACGACGGCAGCATGCGTGCCTATGTGCAGGCGGTGCAGGAAAACGAGATTTTCCGGGTTGGCGATCGCGTCCGCATCCTGACGGTTGATGGCACCAGCCGGGTTACCCGCTGATTTCAAGTTGCAATGAATGAAAAAGCCCCGATCCGGCAATGCCGGTCGGGGCTTTTTCATGTCTGGCGGGTTGTCAGGCCGCGGGTGCCTTGCGGCTGGCCAGGGCGGTGATGCTGTAGCCGATGATGGCAGCGAGGATGGAACCTGTGAGGATCCCCATGCGGTCCATGCCGGCATATTCGCTGCTGCCCGGCACGAAGGCCAGGGAGCCGACGAACAGGCTCATGGTGAAGCCGATACCGCAGAGGATCGCCACACCCAGCACCTGGCCCCAGTTGGCGCCGGCGGGAAGGGCGGCCAGGCCCAGCTTGACCGAGATCCAGGTGAGGCCGAACACGCCCACGGTCTTGCCCAGCAACAGGCCGATGGCGATCCCCATCGGTACATAGTGGGTGAAGCTCTCCAGGGTGACACCGGCCAGGGAAACGCCGGCGTTGGCGAAGGCGAACAACGGCAGGATGCCGTAGGCCACCCACGGATGCAGGGCATGCTCCAGGGTCAGCAGCGGCGACGGTTCGGCGTTGCGGGTTCGCAGCGGAATGCACAGGGCCAGGGTGACGCCAGCGAGGGTGGCATGGACACCGCTCTTGAGTACGCAGACCCAGAGAATCAGGCCGACCACCATGTACGGACCCAGCTTGACCACGCCCAGCCGGTTCATCCCGATCAGTGCCAGCAGGCAGGCGCCGGCCAGCATCAGCGACAGGCTCGACAGTTCACCGGAGTAGAACAGGGCAATGACGATGATCGCCCCCAGGTCATCGATGATGGCCAGGGTCATCAGGAACAGCTTGAGCGACACCGGCACGCGCTTGCCCAGCAACGCCAGCACGCCCAGGGCGAAGGCGATGTCGGTGGCGGTGGGGATGGCCCAGCCGGCAACGGCCGCCGGATTGTCCTTGTTCAGGAACCAGTAGATCAGGGCCGGGACGACCATGCCGCCAATCGCCGCCGCGCCGGGCAGGACGATCTGCGAAGGTTTGGACAGGTGGCCGTCGACCACCTCGCGCTTGACCTCCAGGCCAATCAGCAGGAAGAACAGCGCCATCAGGCCGTCGTTGATCCACAGCAGCAAGGGTTTGGCAATCTTCAGGGCGCCGATCTGGGCAACCACCGGCACATCCAGCAGGCCGTTGTACAGGTAGGACAAGGGCGAGTTGTTGATGATCAGGGCCAGGGCGGCTGCAGCAATCAGCAATAGACCGCTGGCAGCTTCCAACTGAAAGAAACGTGTGAAAGTGCTACGCAGCAAAGGTGCTCTCCATCCTGAGGTTTCCGATAGGGGCACACCCTACCTTGAGGGGATATGCATTAAAACAAAAATTATATTCTTTTTTGTTATAAGCTGTTACCAGTAGGCTCAGTGCAGCCTAGCAGTTGTATCTGAATATTTTGTGCAGCTGTATCTGTTGGAGTTGTAGGGGTTTTCTTAACATGATCCCCTGCATATCGATCCTTTTCCGGAACCGGACCATGAACGATCACCGCCTGTGGGCTCGTGAAGCCATCCGCATCATCGAAGCCGACTTTCAGCGTAGCGCCGATACCCACCTGATCCCCTTGCCCTTGCCGGGGTATCCCGGGGTCGAGTTGTACTTCAAGGATGAGTCCAGTCATCCCACCGGCAGCCTCAAGCACCGCCTGGCCCGCTCGCTGTTCCTCTATGCCCTGTGCAATGGCTGGTTGCGCCCTGGTGCACCGGTGATCGAAGCCTCCAGTGGTTCGACGGCGATATCCGAGGCCTACTTCGCACGCTTGCTGGGGTTGCCTTTCATTGCCGTGGTGCCCGCCAGCACCTCCCAGGAAAAGATCGCCCAGATCGCCTTCTATGGTGGCCAGAGCCACCTGGTAAAGGATCCGACGCAGATCTATGCCGAATCCGAGCGCCTGGCCCGGGAAAGCGGTGGGCATTTCATGGACCAGTTCACCTACGCCGAGCGGGCCACCGACTGGCGTGCCAACAACAACATCGCCGAGTCGATCTTCACCCAGCTGCGTTTCGAGCGGCACCCGGAGCCAAGCTGGCTGATCTCCAGTCCCGGCACCGGCGGTACCACCGCGACGCTGGGGCGCTACGTGCGTTATCGCCAGCACACCACCCGGGTGCTTTGCGCCGATGCCGAGCGCTCGGTGTTCTTCGACAGCTACCAGAGTGGCGACCGTTCCCTGCTGCTCGATTGTGGATCGCGGATCGAAGGTATCGGTCGGCCGCGGGTGGAGGCGTCATTCCTGCCCCAGGTCATCGACGCCATGATCAAGGTGCCCGATGCGCTGTCGCTGGCGGCCATGCACTACCTGGCCGAACGGCTGGGGCGTCGGGTCGGAGGCTCCAGTGGTACCAACCTGATCGGCGCCCTGGCAGCGGCGCAGCAGATGAAGGCACGGGGAGAGACGGGGTCGATCGTGGCGATTCTGTGCGATGGTGGCGAGCGTTATGCGACCACCTATTACGATCAGGACTGGCTGGCAGGGCAGGGGTATCAGTTGCAGGGTCTGATCGAGGCGGTGACGGGCTGCGTGGAGCGCGGCGAGGCGTTGCCCGAGACCGTTCTGCGCGCCGGGGTTTGATAGCTCGGCGCTTATCGCCAGCTTCGCCAGCTCCCACAGGGTCCGGGGCAGACCGGATCTTGGTGGGAGCCGGCGTAGCCGGCGATGCTGTCTAGCGGCTGGAAGCTGCCTGCAACCCCAGCATGCTGCGCGCCACGGCTTCAGCAATACGAATCCCGTCGACACCCGCCGACAGGATCCCGCCCGCATAACCGGCACCTTCACCTGCCGGGAACAAGCCCTTCAGGTTCAGGCTCTGCATATCCGCGCCACGGGTGATCCGCAGCGGCGAAGAGGTGCGGGTTTCGATCCCGGTCAACACCGCGTCATGCAGGTTGTAGCCCTTGATCTGCCGATCGAAGGCCGGCAGGGCCTCACGGATCGCCTCGATGGCAAAATCCGGCAGGCTCGGGGCCAGGTCACCGAGATTGACCCCCGGTTTGTACGACGGCTCGACACTGCCCAGGGCGGTGGACGGCCTGCCGGCAACGAAGTCACCCACCAGCTGCGCCGGCGCCTGATAGTTGCTGCCGCCCAGTACATAGGCATGGGCTTCGAGTTTTTCCTGCAGCTCGATACCCGCCAGCGGACCGCCGGGGTAATCCTGTTCCGGCGTGATGCCGACGACAATGCCGGAGTTGGCGTTGCGCTCGTTGCGCGAGTACTGGCTCATGCCGTTGGTGACCACCCGGCCCGGCTCACTGGTGGCCGCGACCACGGTGCCGCCCGGGCACATGCAGAAGCTGTAGACCGAACGACCGTTCTTGGCGTGGTGCACCAGTTTGTAGTCGGCCGCGCCCAGTTTCGGGTGCCCGGCGTACTTGCCCAGGCGCGCCTGGTCGATCAACGATTGTGGGTGTTCGATACGGAAGCCGATGGAAAACGGCTTGGCTTCCATGAACACGCCACGGGCGTGCAGCATGCGGAAGGTGTCGCGGGCGCTGTGGCCCAGGGCCAGGATCACATGGCGCGATTGCAGCTGTTCGCCGCTCTCCAGCACCACGCCGTGCAGCTGGCCGTCGTCCATCAGCAGGTCAGTGACTTTCTGCTCGAACCGCACCTCGCCGCCCAGGGCGTGGATCTCATGGCGCATGTTCTCGACCATGCCGGTCAGGCGGAAGGTGCCGATGTGCGGCTTGCTGACGTAGAGGATCTCTTCGGGCGCGCCAGCCTTGACGAACTCGTGCAGCACCTTGCGGCCGTGATGGTGCGGGTCCTTGATCTGGCTGTAGAGCTTGCCGTCGGAGAAGGTACCGGCACCGCCTTCGCCGAACTGCACGTTCGACTCGGGGTTCAGTACGCTCTTGCGCCACAGGCCCCAGGTGTCCTTGGTGCGCTGGCGCACTTCCTTGCCGCGTTCGAGGATGATCGGCTTGAAGCCCATCTGCGCCAGCAGCAGGCCGGCGAAGATCCCGCACGGGCCGAAGCCGACCACGATCGGCCGCTCCTGCAAGTCGGCAGGGGCCTGGCCGACCACCTTATAGCTGACGTCCGGCGCGACATTGACGTTGTGGTCGTCGGCGAACTTGCGCAGCAGTTCGGCTTCATTGCTGACGTTCAGGTCGATGGTGTAGATGAACAGCATTTCGCTGTTCTTCTTGCGGGCGTCGTAGCTGCGCTTGAACAGGGTGAAGTCCAGCAACTGCTCGTCGCTGATTCCCAGGCGTTGCACGATGGCCTCGCGCAGGGCTTCATCAGGATGATCCAGCGGCAGCTTCAGTTCGGTGATTCGTAACATGGCAGGGTCCAGTATCCCGGCCATGGACGGCCGGCGGCTTTACACAAACCGCCAAGTATAAGCTGTTCGCCGCCCTTGCAGGCAGGATTAACGCAGGCGCCGATGATCAGTCGTTGCGCGAACCGCCATAGTAGGCGCAACCGCGCATGAGCTGGCCATTGAGCCGCAGCTCGGCGCTCAGGTGTTGCACGCCGCCGGTGGCGACGTCGACACAGCGTTGCGGCGCCACCCACAGCTCCACGCGCTGGCCGTTGGCTTCGGTGTTGATGCTGAACCGCCCGTCAGGCAGTTGCTCTTCCAGGTACGGAACCGCCAGCGAGGGTTGGCCGGGGCGCTCCAGGATCATGCCCTTGCCGCTGGCCTTGAGGCTCCAGTCCGGCTCATGGCCAAAGGCGCGCAGGGTCAGACGCTTGAAGTTGGGATCGCTGCAGGCACTGTTGGAATGTTCGACCCGGTACAGCCGCTGCACATTGAGCTGACCGTCGTTGCCGGCCTTCTGGCTGGCGGAAAGATTGCCGCTGACATCGGCGAACAAGGTGCCTGGTTCAGCGGCCAGGGCGGCGGCTTCCTGCAACAGGCCCGTGTTGCCGGCATCGAAGATGGCAAAGTTGCGACTCTCGCCGCAGGGCTTGAACAACAGCTGGCCACCCTTGGCGCTCAATTCGCCTTGCATGCGTGTCGTGCCGGCCACGGCGGCCTGCGGTTTTTCCGCCAGCGCCTGGCAACCGGCGAACAGCGGCAACAGGGCGACAAGCAATAACGAAGGGGCGGCACGCATCGAGCAAACTCCAGGGTCTCTACCAAAAGGTGCCGCCACGTTACGCAGGCTGAACGCCGATCACAAGGCCCTAGCCGACATGATAGGTCTGGCCGGTCTGCAGGCCCTCGACGCTCTTGGCATAGGCCAGGGCCACGTCAGCGGCCGGTACCGGCTTGAATCCACGGAAATACGGCGCGTAGGCCGGCATGGCTTCGACCAGCACGTTGGGGCTGATCGAATTGACCCGCAAGCCGCGCGGCAGTTCGATGGCCGCCGCCTTGACGAAGGCATCGAGGGCGCCGTTGACCAGGCTGGCCGAGGCACCGGTGCGGATCGGATCATGGCTGGTGACACCGGTGGTGAAGGTGAAAGAGCCGCCATCGTTGATGAACTCGCGGCCGATCAGCAGCAGGTTGACCTGACCCATGAGCTTGTCGTTCAGGCCGAGGGCGAAATGCTCTTCGCTCATCTCTGCCAGCGGCGCGAAGGTTACGTTGCCCGCTGCGCACACCAGGGCATCGAATCGACCGGTTTTCTCAAACAGGCGGCGAATCGATGCGCTGTCGCTGATATCCACCTGGTAGTCGCCACTGCTGCGGCCGATACGCAGCACTTCATGGCGTTGTTCCAGTTCCTTGGCGACTGCCGAACCGATGGTGCCGTTGGCGCCGATCAACAGGATTTTCATTGAGCCGTTCCTCGCAAGTCAGGGGAGAGAAGGCTCAAGTCTAGGGTGGATTTTCCTGGAGATAAGCGTAGTAATAAGCAACCTTTGGTTTTCATATGGAAACAATCCGTGAGCGACCTCGACGACCTTGCTGCCTTTGCCGTGCTGATGGATGTCGGCAGTTTCACCCTGGCTGCGCAGCAATTGGGGTGGAGCAAGGGGCAGTTGTCCAAGCGCATCAGTGCCCTGGAAACCAGCCATGGTGTGAAACTGCTGCACCGCACCACGCGCCGGCTGAGCCTGACCGCAGCCGGCGCGATGCTGTTGCCCCAGGCCCAGGCTCTGGTACGGCAGATGGAGGGCGCGCGCCAGACCCTGGCCATGCTCAAGGACGAACTGGCCGGCCCGGTGCGGATCACCGTGCCCGTGTCACTGGGCGAGACGTTTTTCGAAGGTCTCTTGTTGGAGTTCGCCGCCACCTATCCGCAGTTGCAGGTCGAACTGGAGCTGAACAACGGATATCGCGATCTGCTGGGCGATGGCTTCGACCTGGCCATCCGTACCGAAGTCCGGGAGGATGCGCGCCTGGTTGCCCGACCCTTGCTGGCCATGCAGGAACTGACCTGTGCCAGCCCGGCATATCTGCAGCAACATGACGAGCCGCGCACGCCGGCGCAGTTGAGTGGGCATCGCTGTTTGCTCAACAGCCATTACAGTGGTCGGGAAGAGTGGTTGTATCACCAGCAGCATGAGCTGCTGCGGGTGCAGGTCAGTGGCAGTTTCGCCAGCAACCATTACAGCCTGCTGAAGAAGGCGGCGCTGCTGGGGGCGGGTATCGCCAGGTTGCCTTCGTACATGGTGCATGCAGAGCTGGCCGAGGGGCGTCTGCAGTGGTTGCTGCGCGACTATCAGACGCGCAGCGTGCCATTGTTCCTGGTTCACCCCTATCAGGGCGCAATGCCCAGGCGGGTCCAGGTGCTCGCCGACTACCTGCAGCACTGGTTCAAGCGCAGCAGCCAGGCGTTGCAGACCCTCTAGGCGTTACATCTTGTCCTTCTTTTCGTCTTTCATCATGTTGTCGCCCTTGTCCATTTTCTTGTCGTGGCTCATGTCCATCTTCATGTCGTCGGCCATTTTCTTGTCCATCTTCATGTCCTTTTCCATGCTGGCTTCCTTGTCCATTTTCATGTCGTCGGCATGAGCAGCAGGCAGGATGGCCAGGGTCGAGCCGAGGGACAGGATGAGGGCGGCAGCGCTGAGGGTTTTGTTCATGGCGGGATTCCTAGTCAGTAGAGGGGGGTGAGCGCCTGGTGTGTTTGGCTCACCTGCTGCACTAGAGTCCATTGCCCGGGAGGCGTTACAGCGGGCAAGAAAAAAGGCCCGAAGGCCTTTTTCCATTTGTTGCCGAGAAGCGGCGGATCAACCGCCCAGGTAGGCGTCGCGCACCTTGGGATCGGTCAGCAGGGCTTCACCGGTGCCCTGCATCACCACCCGGCCGTTTTCCAGCACGTAGGCACGGTCGGCGATCTTCAGGGCCTGGTTGGCGTTTTGCTCGACCAGGAACACCGTCACGCCATCACGACGCAGTTGCTCGATGATGTCGAAGATCTGCTGGATGATGATCGGCGCCAGGCCCAGCGACGGCTCGTCGAGCAACAGCAGCTTGGGCTTGCTCATCAGTGCACGGCCGATGGCCAGCATCTGCTGCTCGCCACCGGACATGGTGCCGCCACGCTGGGTAAAGCGCTCCTTCAGGCGCGGGAACAGTTGCAGGACCTTGTCCATCTGCGCCTGGTAGTCGCCCTTGTCGGTGAAGAAACCACCCATGGCCAGGTTCTCTTCCACGGTCAGGCGGGCGAACACCCGACGACCTTCCGGCACCACGGCAATGCTCTTGCGCATGATGTGCGAGGAGGGCTGGCCGACCAGTTCCTCACCCAGGTACTTGATGCTGCCGCTGTGGGCCTGGGGCGAACCGCAGAGGGTCATCAGCAGGGTCGACTTACCCGCACCGTTGGCACCGATCAGGGTGACGATCTCGCCCTGGCGGATCTCGACGTTGACGCTGTGCAGCGCCTGGATCTTGCCGTAGAAGGTGGAAACGTTTTCGAACTGCAGCATTTACGCTTCCCCCAGGTAGGCTTTGATCACTTCAGGGTTGTCACGGATCTGGTCCGGTGTGCCGTCGGCCAGGGGCGTGCCCTGGTTGATCACGACGATATGGTCGGAAATGCTCATGACCAGCTTCATGTCGTGCTCGATCAGCAGTACGGTGACGTCGTGCTCTTCGCGCAACAGGCTGATCAGCGCCTTGAGGTCTTCGGTCTCCTTCGGGTTCAGGCCGGCCGCAGGTTCGTCGAGCATGATGATCCGTGGGCGGGTCATCATGCAGCGGGCGATTTCCAGGCGACGTTGCTGGCCGTAGGCCAACGTGCCGGCGGGACGGTTGGCGAACTCGACCAGGTTGACCTTCTCCAGCCAGTACCGTGCGTACTCCTTCGCTTCGTGCTCACTGCGGCGGAAGGACGGGGTCTTGAGCAGGCCGGCGAGGAAGTTGGTGTTCAGGTGCCGGTGCTGGGCGATCAGCAGGTTTTCCAGCGCGGTCATTTCCTTGAACAGGCGCACGTTCTGGAAGGTCCGCACCACGCCCTTGCGGGCGATCTCATGACCGGCCAGGCCCTGGATCGGTTGACCATCGAGCAGGATGGTGCCGCCACTGGGCTTGTAGAATCCGGTCAGGCAGTTGAACACCGTGGTCTTGCCGGCACCGTTGGGGCCGATCAAC